>ENA-UOXR01002354-UOXR01002354.1-bioreactor-metagenome-genome-assembly--contig:-NODE-2354-length-17605-cov-5.900000_pt1 | contig 17605 bp, 13 predicted proteins | sample MGYA00238164_ERZ764825 | MGnify/ENA primary metagenome ERZ764825 (study PRJEB28920, sample SAMN05720171) | bioreactor metagenome | isolation source: Anaerobic biogas reactor | place: USA:Washington...
CCTCCATCCTTTTTCGTTCTGCGATGTTCCGGCCAACTACCTGAATTTCAACTGACGACGGGGCGGCCAGAATTACTCCGCCACTCCATTCAGTCCATCCGATTTCTCCATGAGAATTTTTCACCCTTACACATATAGAGCCCCTGTTTTCAAAAAGAGACTTCTTGATAAACTCCAGAACATTTTCAACATCTTCCTCACAAACGCCATCAAGTAAATGAGCCGTCATAATTTCCCTGTAAGAGCAGTTAAAATATCGGCATACCGTCTCATTTGCATAACTAATAGTCAGATCCGCTCTGAATCTTATCACCATATCATTTTGGTTCTCTAAAATGGCCTGGTAACGTTTGTGGTTTAAGTAAAATTCTTTGCGAGGCAGCTGTTTTTTAATGCGGTACTTTTTTCTTAATAAAGCCCGTTTCGAATCTCCTTCGCGCAAAACTTTCCCTCCCTGTATCCAGGTCAAGATAAATCTAAGCATTAACCATATTATACATCTGTCGAGAAAACCCGTTGCTAAAAAGATGCCTTTATTTGTCGATTCCGAAAAATCAAGACTTCTATCCTATGCCCGATGACCATTAAGACGATAGTCCTCTGAAACTGTACTAGTGTCTTGATTTGGGGTCAATTTAATTTAGAGCAAGATTGTTTTGCAAATGCTCTATTAGCATGCTAACATTATTAAATGAGGCGTTTGTTATGGGGGTGATAGGTATGCCTGCAGACTACTATTCTACGGATTTCCTTTGTTTTAAATTGGGCAAAGTGTACAGAAATGTCCAACGTTACTACGAGTACTATCTTTCGAAGTTCGGCCTTACTACTGTTCAGTTTTTTGTCATCAATATATTGGTAAACCAGGATGGCATAAGATTTAAAGACCTGGCTTTGGCCTTATCGATTGAAGGTGCCACTTTGACAGGCTTGTTGGATCGTATGGAGCGCGCCGACTTGCTGAGGAGAAGTCCTGACCCGGATGACCGGCGTTCCATACTGATCTTTCTGACGAGCAAGGGACAAGAGGTTGGAAACCAACTGAAAAACCTGGCTGTCGATCTGGATTCTAATATAAGAAATCAGTTCTCTGTTGAAGATTACAAACAATTTTTGCTGGTCCTCGATAATATCGTGGTCCCTGACCAACGTATTTAGGCGGTATTTTTAATTCAATTGAAGGGGCGAAGATTTATGAAAAGCTTAAAACATTTGTTGGAACCCATAACAATAAAAAATATGGTTATTCCCAACCGGGTTGTATATCCTCCGCTGGGAACTCTGCTTACTAATGATGACGGCTCGGTGAGTGATGCCCTCCTGGCATATTATCGGCGTCGTTTCCAGAGTGGTGCCGGCCTGGTTATAAATGAGATTACTTCCGTTCATCCCAGTGGCTCTTCAGTGGCTAGTCAGCTGGCAGCGTATGATGACCGATATATTCCCGGACTTAAAAAACTGGTGGATATTGCTCATAGCCAGGGCAGTAAAATTGCGGCTCAACTTCACCATTGCGGACGGGAAAGCTATGATCTGCTACGGGAAGGTAAGGCAATAGGACCATCGGCAATCCCAAGCCGAATCTATCGTCGGGCACCCCGGGAAATGACTCAGGATGATATCCAGGAAATAATAGCAGCCTTTGGTCAGGCGGCAGTGCGTCTGCGGGAAGCGGGCTATGATGCGGTGGAACTCCATGGCGCTCATGGTTATCTGTTGCATCAGTTTTTGTCATCAACCTCAAATCAGAGACAGGATGAATACGGAGGCACTATGATTCGGCGCGCCCGCTTCGTCACTGAGATTATCCAAAGAGTGCGCAAAGAAGTAGGCGATGATTTCCCCATACTCCTGCGTATTTCGGCAGATGAGTATGTTAAGGATGGTTTTACGGTGGCCGATATGCAGGAGGTTGCACCACTCTTTGCAGAGGCGGGAACCGACATGCTCCATGTCTCTCTTGGCACCCATGGCAGTCCGGCGGGAATGACCAGCGCCCCTATCGAGTATGAGCCGGGCTTCAATATGCCTTTGGTCCGTATGATTAAAGATGTGGTCGATGTTCCCATCATCGGAGTCGGGCGTTTTGTGGATCCTTTCCTGGCTGATAAATATATCGCTCAAGGAGATGCCGATCTGATTTCATTTGGCCGTCAACATCTGGCAGATCCCGACTTCCTGCAAAATGCCATAAAAGGCAAATCGGATCAGACTATGATTTGTCTGGCATGCAATCAGGGGTGCATCGAACGGGAAATGTTAGAGACTAAAAGCATCCGCTGTGCCATTAACCCAGAAACCGGACAGGAGTTAATATACCCCGCCCAGCCCGCTGCCAGAAGCCGTCAAGTGTGGGTTATTGGCGCCGGTCCCGCTGGGCTGACTGCGGCTTATGAAGCGGCTCGGCTGGGACATTCGGTGAATCTTTTTGAAAGAAGCTCTGAGCCGGGGGGACAGGTAAGCCTGGCGGCTCGGGCCCCCTTTAAAGGCGCTTACGGTGAATGGATAAAAAACCTGACTAATAAGGCCATTAATGCAGGAGTACAACTTAGTCTCAACACCGAAGTGACTCCCGCCATGATAATTGACCATAATCCAGAGGCAGTCATTCTATCTACCGGGGCGAAAGAATCACGCCCTCCCATACCAGGCATAGATTTGCCTCATGTCTATATGGCCGGTGAAGTATTAAACGACAGGCATTTATTCAATAATGGTCATGTTCTGGTGGTGGGCGGAGGCCTGGTAGGTATGGAGGTAGCTGACTATCTGCGGGAGAAAGGCTGCAAAAACCTGACCCTGGTGGAAGAGCTTCCCAAGTCTCCTGTGACTAAAGCCGCTGCCCATGGGTATATGCTGCACAACCGTTTTAAAAAAGCAGGTTATACTCTGATATTAGACGCTTGTGTCCAGACTATTCAGCCGGATTCGGTTACGGTTTTGGTGGGCGATACCGAACAAGTATTGGCACCCATCGACCACGTGATTATAGCGGTCGGAACTAAACCTGTAAATGAGCTGCAAAGTATCCTGGATTCCCGGAATATCACCTGTGTAACGGTGGGGGATGCCTTAATGGGCCGCCGTATTATGGAAGCAGTGGAAGAAGGGGCCCTGGCTGCCTGGAACTTGTAGCAGATACCAAATTAAATTAAGAAAGCGGACCGATGAGATCTTGCCGAGCAAATCTATCGGTCCGCTTTATCGTTACGGATATGCCTTCCGCTATCCTGCCAGTATTTCCTGAAGATCAGCCTCTGCTTCTCCTATTGGCCTGACGCCAAAATTATCTACCAGAACTTTCAATACTGTCGGCGAAACAAAAGCTGGTAAGCTGGGCCCCAGGCGGATATCTTTGATATCCAGAGCCAGCAGGCTCAGAAGAACTGCTACCGCTTTTTGCTCATACCATGATAATACCAGGGAAAGAGGCAGATCATTGACTCCGCATTCAAAAGCATCGGCCAGGGCCAAGGCAATCTGAACCGCCGAATAGGCATCATTGCACTGACCTATATCTAACAGGCGAGGAATGCCCCCAATATCTCCCAATTCCTTGTCAAAGAACCGATATTTCCCGCAACCCAAAGTCAAGATAACCGTATCCGCCGGAGATTTTTCTACGATTTCCGTGAAGTAATTGCGCCCCGCCTTTGCTCCATCACACCCTCCAACAAGGATAAAGTGTTTTATGTCACCACTCTTAACCGCCTCTATCACCTGAGGCGCCACATTTAAAACGGCATCATGGGCAAATCCGGTCAGAATAGTCTGCCCTTCTTCATCGGAAGCAAAACCCGGCATGTCCAGAGCTTTTTCAATAACCTTTTCAAAAGCACCGTTCTCCACATAAGTTACCCCCGGCCATCCTACCGGACCAGTTGTAAAGATATTATCAAAATAACCGGCTTGCGGCTCTTGAATACAATTGGTTGTCATGAGAATGGCACCGGGAAACTGGGCAAATTCCTTCTTCTGATTCTGCCAGGCAGTTCCGAAATGACCTGTCAGGTGAGGATGCTTGTGCAGTTCAGGATAACCATGAGCAGGCAGCATTTCCCCATGAGTATATATATTGATACCTTTACCTTCAGTCTGTACCAGCAGCTCCTTCAAATCGATAAGGTCATGCCCCGAAACCAAAATACACTTGCCCTTGCGATGCCCAAGGTTTACCGGTGTAGGCTGAGGATGACCAAAATTGCCGGTATTTCCTGCGTCCAATAGCTCCATGGCCCGAAGATTGATTTGACCACATTCCAGAACCAGAGCCAGGCGATCATTCATTTCCAGGCTCTCATCGACGAGACTGGTCATTGCCCGCTGAATAAACCGGTGGACTTCTCCATCTTCCTGTCCTAACAGAAAAGCATGGTATCCGTAAGCAGAAACACCACGAAGACCATAAACTAAAAGTTGTTTAAGAGACTTGATGTCAGGGTCATCTTCAGCAAACCCCAGATGACCAACTTTTTCTCCCTGACTAACCAACCCGGACAGTGTCTGATCGGGGACAAATTCGTAAGACGGATCCTTCTGAAGCTCAGAACGATCATTTTCATCAAGCTTGGCTGCCAGAGCATCTCTTAACTGGGCAACCCGGTTAATGTAGACAGCAATATCCTCGTCATCAAAATTAACGTTAGTAAGGGTAACAAACAGCCCTTCCATGATCAGTCGATTGACTTCTGAGTCAACAATTCCCTTGTCTCCCGCTTTTAACGCTACTCCACTGAGGCCACGCAATATATAGGTTAACAGATCCTGCAGTGCCGCCACATCAGGCTTCTTGCCGCATACTCCGGCAACGGTACATCCTGTTCCTTTAGCAGTCTGCTCACATTGATTACAAAACATCATTATATTCAACCTCCTACAAAATTTCGCTCGATATTAATCCGGTGAAATCTTTATCCGATGACTAACCCGCCCTAAGACCCCCGCCTCTATAGGCTGCGGGTGCCCAAGGGCGGCTAAATCCCTGGATTCGTACGGCTAAGATTCAGATGAAGTTAAAACTCCACCTGAATCAAGTCTTACTTTATAGTATTAGGTTATCCCTCCTCGCTCATAGCTATTATGTCTGCCAGCGATTCCTTGCTCAGCTCAACAGCCAAAGCCTCCTGAGCCCGGACCAATATGCTTCTGACCTTGCAGACCTCCATATTGTGGCAGTTATACCCAGCATTCAAACACACATTAATCGCCAAAGGACCCTCAATAGCAACCAACACATCAGCAATAGTAATACTTTCGGCGGGTTTGGCCAGCCTTACACCACCCTGTACCCCCCGCTGAGTAATAACCAGCCCTGCCCGGGACAGAAGCTGGAGAGTTTTCTGCAAAAACATCTCCGGAACATCCTGGCGAGTGGAGATAATGTGGGAAGACACTAATTGTCCCTCAGGCGCCTGGGCTAATTCCAGCAGGATTCTGACCCCATACTCGGTCTGTCTGGTAATCTGCATTATTGTCACCTTCTAAAGTGGATTATTTTGATCCTCTTTGTCTATAAAGAGATATTACTAGATTTTTTTAATAATAGCAACCATAATTTAAAAATATCCTCAATGGAGATTTTTTATGGATCATGGTGCTCCAAATTTATAGATAAGGTTTTGAATTAAAGTTTTGGTTATAGTAGACTGTTGAAAACCCCTGCATTTGGTAAAATGGGTTTTTGAGGAGTCTGAATACGATTTTTAATACAAAGGATTAATAAAATGAGATATATCTCTGCTTTCATTGCCTTGATTCTATTACTGGCATCCCCTGCTTCAGCCATGGCCCAGCAGTCATCTGACTCCGGTCAGGTTTATCTGGTGGTGGTTGACAAACTGTCAATCACTGACATTGGGCCGGCAACTATGCCTGAGCTGGCCGAATTGGCACGCTCAGGAGCGGTAGGCCTGGCCAGCAGCCGCACCATCGGCAGCCTCAATACTGTAAACGGCTCAATTACTATTGGGGCGGGAAACCTGGCCCGGACCTTTTCCAGCGACATTGCGGCTTATAATGTGGAGGAAACGGTGCCCGGACACAGTCAGTCTGCAGGGGAAATATTCCATTTCCTGACCAATAACCCACCTGATCCTGATGGTGTGGTACTGCTCTCACTGCCGGCAACAATCGCCGGAATGAAAAATGAAAATACTAATGCTATTCCTGGTGCCATGGGTGATGCGCTGCGTTTTCACGGCTTCAATATTTGCGTGTTGGGCAATGGTGATACCGGTAATACTGTGGATACCAGATCCCGTTCTGCGGTAACCATTGCTATGGATGCCCAAGGCAGGGTGCCATTAGGCAATGTGGGCTCAGCCACCGCTTCACCTTCCTCGAGTTATTTGGGACTGGAAACAAACTATGACTTTCTCAGCGAGGAAGTTGCCCGTTATAAGTCTGAGACCGATGTTTTTGTAATTGAACTGTCTGATTTGGCACGACTGGAGAAAGCTAAAACTGCAATACCTGAAGTGATTAATAGCGAACGGAAGCGGTTGCTTCTCAACATCGATGATTATATTGGTTCTTTGAAAAGCCAGCTTGGCCCAAAAGATTTCATGTTAATTATATCCCCCTCCCCTTCCCGCTCACAGGTGGAAGCCAAGGCTATGTTTTTGCCGGTGATTATCTCCGGCCCAGACTATGAAGGTTCTTTGACTTCGGGATCCACTCGCCGAGATTATATGGTAGCCAATACCGACCTGGCACCTACGATATTAAATTTCATGGGCATCGATGATTTTGGTGTCAAAAACGGCATCGGACAGCCAATCGTGGCCAAGGCTATTAGTCCAGGAACAGACATATTGGCCCAGGCTCAAGCAATATCAGACCAGGCCTCCCTGACTAATCGTCTTCGATCCCCTCTGGTCAAAGGCTATGTAGTATTTGTAATAATTGTAATCATCTTGTCCATCATTGCTCTCACTCTCATAAACAAGATTAAAGCCCTTGTCCTCCCTTTAGTTCTGGCTATGGGAGTTGTACCGCTAGTCCTTTTGTTCCTTGGTCGCTTATCCCTGCCCTTTGATTGGGCGTACGGCGTAGCAGCTGTGTTCGCCACCCTGGTACTGACTTTGCTATTGGACAGAATTTTTAAATCCCGTTACCACCTGGCCTTTGTTTTCACAGCCTTTTTAACCTTGCTGGCTTTAAATCTGGACATTGTTACCGGAACAACCTTGATCCAATCCTCCATTCTTGGTTATGACCCCATCGCCGGTGCCAGGTACTACGGAATTGGCAACGAATATATGGGGGTACTCATTGGTTGTGGGATTTTAGTTGCCGTAGCCGCGTATCAGTATTTCTCCTCTAAATGGTTCCTGGGACTAATTGGTTTATTCCTGGCTTGGCAGGCCTTCTTAATATCATCACCATTCCTTGGAGCAAATACCGACGGCGTCCTGACCGCACCGGCTGCTTTCCTGGTAACCTTGATAATGATCGGGGACTTTCGTATAAACTCGCGCACAGTGTTAGCCATGGGTTCCATAGTATTGATGGCCGTTTTGGGGCTAACCTTCTTTGATCTGAGCCGTCCTCCCGAAATGCAATCACACGTTGGCAGGGCCGCCGGCCGAATCTTGACAAGCGGCTGGCAGGAAGGCCTGACTATAATTATTCGCAAGGCAAGTATGAACCTTAAGCTTATCCGCTACACGATTTGGAGCAGAGTATTTCTGTCCATCCTGGCAGCTCTCATGATACTGTTCAAGTACCCGGCTGGTGCCATGGCCCGCATCAGATTAAACTATAAGCGTTATTATCAAGGCTTTTTCGCTATTCTCATCGGCGCGGTGGTAGGTCTGATTGTGAATGATTCTGGAATAGTGGCAGCTGCAACTACCAGCATTTATGCTATCGCCCCTCTGCTTATCCTGATTCTGTTCCAGAACGACGAACCTCAGGATGAAGTCGGCGAAAGAGAATAATACTCCAAAGGAGGCCTTCTGGTGTGAAAACCCTTATTAAAAACGCTCTATTAGTAACCATGAATCCTGAACGCCAGATCTTGAATGGCGATCTGCTAATAGTTGATGATCGTATCAAGGAAATCCACAGCCGGATTGCCACATCGGCCGACCGTATCATTGATGCTCGGGGACGGGTTGTAATTCCAGGGTTTGTCCAGGCCCATGTTCATTTGTGCCAGACCCTTTTTCGCGGTCAGGCTGATGATCTGGAACTCCTGGACTGGTTAAATTCACGAATCCTCCCCCTGGAAGGCGCCCATGATCCTGAATCCATTTACTATTCTTCACTGCTGGGAATCGGCGAGATGTTCCGCAATGGTACAACTTCCATAATAGATATGGCCAGTGTCAATTACACCGATTCAGTTTTTCAGGCCATTTTGGAATCCGGCATCAGGGCCATGAGTGGCAAATGCATGATAGACCAGGGAGAATTTGTTCCTGATAGCATGATGGAAAACCCTGTTGACTCCCTGAGTGAGAGTGTTGATCTCCTGGAGAAATGGCACGGGCAGGGGGAAGGCCGGATTCATTATGGGTTTAATCCGCGCTTTGGTTTATCATGCAGCACCGGACTTCTCACCGAAATTCGTGATCTTGCCCAACATTATGGAGTCAGAATTCATACTCACGCCTCAGAAAACCGCTCGGAGGCAGCCCTGATCAAGGCCGAACACGGGCTGGACAATATCGTTTACTTTGATCGTATCGGTCTGACCGGTGAAAACTTGATTTTGGCCCATTGTATATGGATAAGCGAAGAGGAACTCTCCATCCTGGCTCAAAGCGGCACTAAAGTAGCCCACTGCCCTTCCTCAAATCTCAAGCTGGCCTCAGGAATTGCCCACATTCCGGAGATGCTAAAAAGGGGGATCAGGGTAGCACTTGGCGCTGATGGCGCACCCTGCAACAACAACATGGATCCATTTATGGAGATGCGTCTGGCCGCATTAATACAAAAGCCGGAGCATGGCCCTACTGCCATGCCCGCCCAAACAGTTTTGGAAATGGCCACCCTGGGAGGAGCACAAGCCATGGGTCTATCTCATGAGACAGGCTCTCTGGAAGTCGGTAAAAAAGCCGATCTGGCCATGATCAGCCGAGAAGGATTTCACACCTCTCCACATCAAGACACGGGAATATATGGCCAGTTAGTCTATCAGGCCCGGGCCGGCGATGTTCGCTTAACCATGGTCAACGGTCAAATCGTATATGAGGATGATAAACTAACCACAATTCCTCAGGGATTAGTCCTCCGCAAGGCACAGGAGAGTATTAATCGCATTATCGATAAAGTAAAACTCAATTGATATTCCGACTAAAATTGAAAACCCTCCGTGAAAAATCACAGAGGGTTTTCAATTCAGGACTTAATAACAGCCTTTTCCAGCCAGTCAAAATTAGGCCAGCAATTTGGGCATATTAGCGATAACTTCTTCAGCTTCCTTCATGATTGATTCAACCAAGTCGGCTGCTTTAGGCATATCATTAATGCGCTGAGCTGATTCACCAGCCGCAAACATTGACTTGTCCTTATCTCCCATATAAACTGCATTCATCGATTCATGTTCAAAGTCAACCAGAGACATATCGAGAGTGCTATAGTCATCGGGGATCCCTATATACAGGCCGGGGGATTTTTCCAAAGTGTTCTTGGCATGTTCCTGGCTGCGGGGAGATTTCAGCCAGCGAGCCGGGCCCACAAAGCCGCGGGCAATAAGGGTAGCACGGTCGCCGGAATCTACAACTGCCTGTTTCCAGTTGGGATGGAAATCACTCTCCTGAGTTGCCAGGAATCGGGTTCCCATCTGGACACCGTCAGCACCCAGGGCAAAGGCAGCAGCGACACCTTTACCATCGGAAAAACCACTGGCACCAACCACCAAAGTATTCTCATCAGCTACAGCCTCAACTACAGCCGGCAGAAGAACTATGGAATGGACCGGATCCCATGAAGTATGGAACCCGCCTTCATGTCCTGAAGCGATGATAACATTTACGCCGGCTCTTTTACAGCGTTGCGCAGCTTTAACGGAAGGCATAACATGCATCCAGACCAGGTCTGTCTTATTGATAACATCACCCCAGGGCAGGGGGTCACCGGCTGAAGTAACTAAAACCTTAAACCGTTTCTTCATTTCAGGGTCTTCTTCGCGAACTTTAAGCATGGTGCCGATAATGATTTCAGCAGCTTCTCTCATTTCTTCGGACACCATAACATTGATACCGAAAATCCCCTGTGATTCTCTGGTTGCTTCCAGGGTGTTCTTGAATATCGTTCTTAAGATATTCTCTTTGGTATCATTGGGATCTGCTCCGCCACTACGGCAGAAAAAGTTGTAAATATCCGGTTGTTCTTCCTGGGTAGTAATCCCACTGGAGCTAATCAATCCCAATACACCCGCATTTGCTGATGCAATACAAAGCTGGTTGGTACCAAACGGTCCCATACCCGCCTGAATAATCGGGTACTTGATTCCGACTAAGTCACATAATCTTGATTTAATCATTTAGATTTCCCTCACTCTCGATTTATATTATTTAGTGACATGTTTAATCAAATTCTATGGTAATTCGACATATGTGTCAATTGGCAAAGGATTGATATAATCGACATTTATTGCTTCTTCTTCAGCGTAAGGCCGTACTTCTAGCCTTTTTTTCTAATGTAAGCACCCAATAGCAACCCTTACTGCTGATGTTTAATTTTGTCGAATTACGCCGCATTGCAACGGGGCTTTTGCCTATTATCATAATGCCCGAAGTCGGGAGCATTACAAAAGCCTACCTATAAACCGGCCCTTTATCATGCATCACATTATGCATCATCATCATAATCTGATTACGATTCTCCATAGCCAAAGCCGCTTCCAGACCGGCACACCCAAGACTGTGGTTTATAGCTTCTTTGGTCAGCCTAATGGCCAAAGGATCTTTAGCGGCGATAGTGCGTGCCAGTTCTAAAGCAGTTTCAAGAAGCTCAGCTCTCTCCACACAACGGGAAACCAATCCCAGGTTCATAGCCTCTTCAGCATTCATAAAATTGCCGGTTAGCATAAACTCGTAAGCCCGGCCCGTCCCGATCAATCTGGGCAGAAAATAGCTGCTGCTCATATCTGCGCCGCCAATACCCACATTGACATAGGCACATACAAATCGGGCATCTTTTGAAATAACACGAATATCCGAAGCCATGGCAAAGCTAAAGCCTGCACCGGCTGCCGCCCCGTGCACTGCACAAATGATAGGCTGGGGGATCTGACGCATAAATAATTCAATCTCGCCCAGACGAGTCTGCCAGTCAAACATCAGAGGGCCCGTATGCTTAACCGTCGGAACCCCTTCCGACAAGTCTAATCCCCCGCAGAATCCTTTCTCTGCTTCCCCCTTCAGTACCACTACTCTAATATCCAGGTTGTGTTTGAGCCCTCCCCATAAATCCAGAATCTCATCCAGCATTTGCAGGTTAAGAGCACTGAGCTTTTCCGGGCGATTCAACCCCACCACCAAAATGCCCGGTTCGATTTCCACCACTTTTAAGGTTTCATAGTTCTTCCAGTCCACCAGGATCGCCTCCTTCATATGTTAATTACCTCGATTTATCCGTCAAAGATAGTGCAACCCGGACTGACTTTTCACCTCCTAACCGCTGAAGAATTGTGCAACAGAAATGTTAAACCCCTATGACCTGCAGTTTTCCTTAATTAACATTTGCTGAACAGGTCTCTCTCATTTTTCAGGCCTGCATATTGTCTGTCGCCCGAGTTCATTCTCCTGCTTCGATAATTGTCCCTCCGGCCAAAACCTGATCTCCATTATATACAACTACACTTTGCCCGGGGGTAATAGCCCGTTGGGGCTCGAAAAATTCGACTCTCATTCTGGTGTCACCCAAAGAAGATACTAAAGCCTCCACCTTCGGTGCTGCAGATCTGATCTTCGCTGTCAAATGTATAGGCTCAGAAAAAGATTGCCCCGAAATATAACGAACCTCATCGGCTAACAGACTGGAACTGTATAGTTCATCGAACCTTCCCAGCCATACAGTCGCCGTCTCCGGGTCGATACGGGTAACGAAAATCGGTTCACCAAATGCAATTCCCAGACCTTTACGCTGGCCGATGGTGTAGCGGTGAACACCATGATGCATACCCAGAACCTTGCCGTCAGAAAAACGGAACTCTCCGGTTTTCGGTACATCCGGGCGACAGCTTTCCACAAAATCTTCATATCTTCCCCGGGAAACAAAGCATATTTCCTGGCTCTCGGTTTTGTTGGCCACCAGCAAGCCGGATGCAATCGCTATCTCCCGCACCTTTTCCTTGTGTAAATCCCCCAAGGGAAACATGGTATGTGCTAACTGTTCCTGTCCCAAGGTATAAAGAAAATAGCTCTGATCCTTAGAAGAGTCGAGGCCTGAATACAATAGGAATTCTCCATTATCTTTACCAATGCGGACATAGTGGCCGGTAGCAAGAAAATCAGCCCCCAGGTCCAGAGCAGTCCGCATAAGAAAGCCGAATTTAATATGCTGATTACAGACTATACACGGATTAGGTGTTCTTCCTCTAAAATATTCGTCGCAAAAACCATCAATCACATAGTCGGAAAACGGCTGACGAAGATCTGTCACATAATGTGGAATACCTAACTGTGCAGCTACCTTTCGCGCATCCTTTACCGTTATGTTTTCCTGATCATAAATGGCATCACCGGGTAATATATCCATAGTAATTCCAAACACCTGGTACCCCTTTTGCTTTAAGAGCAGCGCAGCTACTGAACTATCAACTCCACCGCTCATAGCCACAGCAACTTTTTTTGATAACACTAGAGTTTCCTTTCCGAGTAATCTTCTGCTATAAAGTAAGACTTGATTCAGGTGGAGTTTTAACTCCATCTGATGAATCACAGTCTTCACTGCCAAGCTCAACCTTTGTTATTATTTCCAGTTTAACCTTCAATAGCACTGTTATGCAAATAGGAATCCTGCTGCGGCCTTGATCAGTTACTTCCATATTATGTCTAATCTCAGGGCGTGTATAGACCGCTCATTATACAAATCAGCACAAATCGATTTTAACCACCAAAAAATTATATAAAGTAAGACTTGATTCAGGTGGAGTTTTGACTCCATCTGAATCTTAGTCACACGGATCCAGGGACTTAACTGCCCTTGGGCACCCGCCGCCGCCTATAGAGGCGGGGGTCTTAGGGCAGATTAGTCATCGGATAAATTGTATTTCTTTGACTGACATGTTTCTACACTATATTTAATCCGAATATGACACAATGCTATGGGGTAATATTTGAAGATTAAACGGAGGCGATATCTAATGCACCCTGGAGCGGGTCCAGAAGTCAAATCTCTGGAATCAGAACAGCAAGCAGTTCGTATGGAACGCCTAAACCTTATCGGAGAAGCAGCGGCCAGCATAGGCCACGAAATGAGAAATCCATTAACAACAGCACGGGGTTTCCTGCAATTAATAGGAGAATCAGCCGAAGGCCAACCGCTCCGGGACTACTTTAATATCATAATTAATGAGTTGGATTGTGCCAATTCCATCTTGTCTGATTTTTTGCTCTTATCTAAGAATAAGTCCGTAGAGTTCAATCTTCAAGATTTGAACTCAATTATTCAGGATAATCATCCGGAACTGCAAGCCGAGGCTGAGAAGGACCACAAATCGGTGTTCATTAAGCTGGGTTCCATTCCATCATTGATGCTGGATAAGAAAGAAATCCTCAAGCTTATTATGAACCTGACTCTAAATGGAATAGAAGCCATGAAGCCTGGAGGCATTATAACCATATCTACTCGAACCGAGGGAGATCAGGTGGTCTTATCAGTTAAAGATACGGGGAAGGGAATTCCTCCTCATCTCCATGACATATTGGGCACCCCCTTCCTGACCACCAAAGAATCAGGCATCGGATTGGGACTGGCAGTCTGCTATAGCATTGCAGCCCGCCACAATGCGACTCTTGCCTTTATTACCGGTGACCAGGGGACAACCTTTAATCTGCGTTTCCCCGCAGATTAAGGTTTTTCCCCCCTTTCAATCAGAAATGAGAATGACTTTAAAGCATATCTCTATCCCTGGTATGCTAATATCAAAGAGAACTTAATCGGCAGGAACACAGCTTTTCCATTCAAAGGGAGAATACGGTTCTGTCGAAGTTAATTATTATGGGGGTTTATTGGAATGAATGCCCTGTATCATCTTTTGTGCAGCAATATAGCCAACAGTCACACCAAGGCGGCGGTCGCTTTTTCCGGTGGCATCGACAGTACATTACTGCTGAAAGCTGCCCGGGACAGCCTGGGAAACTCAAATGTATTGGCGGTTACAGTTTCTTCTCCCCTGGTAACAGCAGAAGAGATGGAATTGGTATATAACCTGGCTGCAGAAATAAAAGTACCGCTCCACTTAATAAAGCTGGATATTTTACAAGTTGAAAACATTGCTGCCAACAATATTGATCGCTGTTATTTCTGTAAACAGCACCTTTTTCTCTCGATAATTGATGTTGCCAGTCAAGCGGGATGCTGCTCGGTTCTGGAGGGAAGCAATGTTTCCGATCTCGATGATTTCCGACCTGGAAGTGAAGCAATCGCCAGAATGGAAATGGTAAAAAGCCCTCTGATTGAATGCGGATTGACCAAATCCCACATCCGGCAATTGGCCAGATACCTGAATCTCCCCAATTGGAACAAGCCTGCTCAATCCTGTCTGGCCTCACGTATTCCTTACGGAACCCGTCTTACTGCTGACAATCTTACCAAAGTATCCGATGCCGAAGCCCGTATAAGAAAGCTGGGATTTATGCAGGTACGAGTTCGGTATCATGGAGCATTGGCCCGAATAGAAATTGCTCCCCAGGAATTTCACCTCATGCTTGACCCGAAAATCCTGAAAAGGCTTGCGGCCGAAGTCAAAGCCTGTGGATTCACTTATGCAGCCCTGGATATGGACGGCTACCGGGCCGGAAGTGCCAATGAAATCCTGCACTCTGGTAGAGAAGTGCAGGATTGTGAGCCAGACCGCTGATTTATCACTGCTCATCGGAAGAGTTTGATTCGGTTGGAGTTCCGGGAGGTATACTTCCTTCCCGAACACGATCTGCACCGGCAATTAATTTCGGACGAGGCCCCATTGCCCATTTAGGCACCCGGAAAAGGACGTCGTCGCCGAGTTCAGATGTTACAATTGGAGCAAGAGGTGCCAGATAGGCAACTCCAAAAGATCTCAGACTGGCTATATTAACCAGCATAGCTAAAGCTACCAGCCCCACACCATACAAACCTAACACCCCTGCAGCTATTAAAAAGACTAATCTTATTGGTCTGGTCATAGGCCCAATCTGATAAGTTGTTGCGGCTGCAAAACTAGCAATAGCAGTAGCAGCAACGATAATTACCAGGATAGGAGATACTATTCCGGCTTCAACCGCAGCCTGCCCAACAATCAGGGCTCCCACAATGTTAACCGCCCCCCCTACCACGCGTGGCAATCGAATCCCGGCCTCAACCAACAGTTCAAAAACCAGGAGCATAAGCATTGCCTCAATAAACGCAGGGAAAGGCACGGTCTCGCGAGACCCGGCCACACTAAATATCAGTGGTATAGGAATCATCTCCGGATGAAAGGTACTGACGGCAACATACAGCGCCGGCAAGATACAGGCCATTATAAAGCCGATAAATCGGAGACTTCGAAGCATAAATACCAGAATCGGATTCATATAGTAATCTTCCGCTGCTTGAAAGAATTCAATAAAATGGCTGGGGGCTGTCAGCACCTGAGGGCTTCCGTCCGCTATCAGTGCGAATCTTCCCTCCAACAGATCCCCACACACTTTGTCAGGCCGTTCAGTTTCCTTCATCAGCGGGAACAGCGAATATTTCTCATCACTTAAAAAATCTTTGAGATAATAGATATCAAGCAATCCATCTGTATCCACCCTGCCCATTCGCTGCCGCACTTCTTCAATTATTTCAGGCCGCGCCAGATCTTCAACATACATCATAGTAACCAGAGTATTGGAGCGGCGTCCCAAAATAAAATTCTCGGATTTAAGCCGATAGTCTCCCAAACGGTTGCGGATCAAAGCAGTATTGGTACGAATATTTTCGACAAAAGCATCCCGGGGACCAGATACTACCGACTCCAATGTCGGTTCAGAAATCCCACGATTTGGAGAAGACTCGGCATCAAGAACTAACGCGGCCGCTGATCCGTCAATAAGCAGTATAAGTTTATGCATCAAAACCCAACGGCGCAGTTCCACTAAATCAGTTACAGAGGTAACGGCATGGAAGGGCAAAAGATGCTTGCTGATAAATTCAGTTCGCTCTGCCGGCGGCACTCGGTTTATCCTATCCGGATCTATCTCCAGCATGAAAGCACGGAAAAGGTCATGGCTGATCCGGCTATCGATAACTCCGTCTATCCAAACCGCAAGGCATTTAATCTCTGCCAGGAAAAACTGCCGAAATACAATATCGGTGGTGTTGTTAAAATCCTGGCGCAAAATCTTTTCATTATCTGCCAGACGCGCACTAACAGGCATATAATCATGAGGCAGGGGAACTTGCTCCGGGCCGGTAGTCTTACGCACCTCAGGAGGTTTTCTATTAAAGCGAATAACAAAGTCCCTCCCTGGTTGAATTCTTTTCTGACTATATTGTGTCCCTCATCCCCCCTTGTCTTACCCTTAAAACGCTGGAATAAATTGAAAGCCCTTTATGATTTTTGTGTGGGCTTGGCAAGAAGTGAAATTACTTCCTCTAAATTGCGTATATCTGTTTGAGAATAATAAAAAGCCGTCAAACAAGAACAGCTAAAAGGAAGGAGTGTCTTTTAATGAAACCCGTAAATCGTCCGTTGATTATTGCTATGATATTGTCTTTTTTCATTGCCGCAGTACCTGGGCCATATCTTGCCGCCGCGGTATCACCTGCAACGCCCATGCCGACAATCGACAAGCCCACAAATTCTCAGGTCCTTCCAGGTGCAAACCCGGCAGTATCACTTCAAAAGGCTATCGAAATAGCAAAAAAACACATTCAAATCCCCGAAAATTTTGGCAATTTCACTTCCCACTTCAGTGATTACAATGATCACCCTATTTGGGCTTTAAACTGGAGAGGAAGCGGAAATACGAACGGCTATCTGGGAGTGGAAGTAAATGCCCGCACCGGAGACATAACCTCTATGAATCTCTACATACCCGATACAAAACAATCGGCAGTGCGTATTCCTTCCATAACCCTGGATGAAGCCACCAAAATAGCCGATGATTTTCTGACTAAAATTGCCTCCTCTCATCGCGGTGAGCTGCAGTTGATTTCACCTCTGAAACAATTGCAAAATGTGAACCATTTGAATAATGAATACTCTGTTCATTGGCAAAGGGTGGCAGAGGGGATCCCGGTTAATGGCGAAGGAGCTATTGTTGGCATAGACAAAATTAAGGGAACCATAACCTCTTATCAGTTAAACCTGAAGGATAATGATTTCCCTTCGGCTTCAAAGGCGATTACTGCGGAGCAAGCTGAAAAAGCCTTTATGGATGCGGGAATGCTTGAACTTCAATACCTTGTTCCCCAACGTTTT
>ENA-UOXR01002356-UOXR01002356.1-bioreactor-metagenome-genome-assembly--contig:-NODE-2356-length-17585-cov-4.346834_pt1 | contig 17585 bp, 12 predicted proteins | sample MGYA00238164_ERZ764825 | MGnify/ENA primary metagenome ERZ764825 (study PRJEB28920, sample SAMN05720171) | bioreactor metagenome | isolation source: Anaerobic biogas reactor | place: USA:Washington...
AGCGCCACCCTGGGCAGCAACGGCGACTACGACCTGTTGCTCTTTGCCCCGGCAATTAACGAGGAAAATGGACAGCTGCGGGATCTGGGCCGGCTGGTCGAGCTGGCCCAGCTCAGCGACATTGCCCAACTGAGTGACATCGCCCAATTGAGCGACATTGCCCAGCTCAGCAACATCGCCCAGCTTAGTGATATCGCCCAGCTTAGTGATATCGCCCAGTTGAGCGATATTGCGCAGCTCAGCGACATTGCGCAGCTCAGCGACATCGCCCAGTTGAGCGATATTGCGCAGCTCAGCGACATTGCGCAGCTCAGTGACATCGCTCAATTGAGCGACATTGCTCAACTCAGCGATATCGGCCACCTGTTCGACCTCGCCCAGCTCTACGACATTGCCCAGTTGAGCGACATCGCGCAGCTGAGCGACATTGCCCAATTGAGTGACATTGGCGGGGCCAGCAGCCTGGGCCATCTGGCGGCCTTTTCCACCAATCCACTGCCCCAGAAGCTGGAGCGAGTCGAGCACAACGTTCACGAGCTGGCCGGCCCCTGGTACCTGGCCGTCGTGCCGCACGGGGCCAGCGCCATCGGCCAGCCTTTCCTGCTGGAAGCAAGCGTCGTCGCGCCGGACGAGCCGTTGCCCATCGACGACACGGCCGTTCCGGCTTTTCCGTCGCCGGAGCCGCCCGATCCGGCGGTGAAGACGCTCATCCTGTTCAACGACAGCCGGCTGAGCATGACTTTCCCCGGCGTGGGATTGGCTGAGCTGACCGGCCGGCTGGAGCTGCTGGTTGCCGAGCCAGACGTCGCCGGGATCGTCGTCAATCTGGATGACTACGGGCCGGTCAACGCCGCCTATGCTGCCTGGGACGCGCAGCCGGACAATCCGCAGAGCGCCAACCTCGTCGCCCGCACGATCAAGAGCCTGCTGTACAGCCACCTGCTGGCCTATCCGAACGTGGAGAACATCGTGCTTGTCGGTGGGGATAGCATTATTCCCCACCGCCGCGTGGCGGATCTTACCCTGGTCGCCAACGAGCGCCGCTACCTATACTACGATAACCCGGCAATGCAGGCAGCGGGCCGCTACCGCTACTATCTGAGCGACGACTATTACGCCGCCAGTTTGCCGGTCACCCTGGACGGGCGCGAGCTGTACATCCCGCAATACGCCCTGGGCCGGCTGGTGGAGACGCCGGAGCAGATAGTCGCCGTCATCGACGCCTATCTGGAGGAACCCGTTCTGGAGCCGGAGCGGGCGCTGGTCACCGGGTATGATTTCCTGATCGACCAGGCAGAAGCAATCGTGGAGACGCTGGACGAGAAGGGGCTGAACAGCATTGACCTGCTCGTGGATAACGAGTGGACCGGCGAGGATTTCCGCAACACCGCGTTTTCGACGGCAGCCTACGATCTCGTCTCGCTGAACTCCCACTTTGACCACTTCCGCTTTTTCCCCAACGACGCGGACAACGTCCTTGCTACCGAGTTTCTGGAGGCGACGAGCTTCGACCGCGCGCTTGTCTTCTCCGTTGGCTGCCATGCCGCCCTGAGTATGCCGGACGGGCAGACGGCGCTTTCGTTCACGGGGGCAGACTACGCCCAGTTCTTTGCGGGGCATGGCGCCATCTACCTGGGCAACACAGGCTTTGGTTATGGCGATGCGGACCTGCTGGCCTATTCAGAGCGGCTGATGCTGAACTTCACCGAGGAGCTGGGTTATAACGCCACGCCGGGCAGCGCCGATGGGCTGCCGAGCGTGGGCGGCGCCATGCTGCGGGCCAAGCAGCGCTATCTCAATAGCCTCGGGCAGGGCGCGGTGACCACCTACGACGAGAAGGTTGTGGCCGAGATGACCCTCTACGGCCTGCCGATGCGCCGGGTGAGCATGCCGGCGCAGAGCGCGACGCCCCCCGGAGGAGAAAGCGTCTTCAGCGGCGAGCCGCCTGTAGCAATCGGCGGCGGGCCCACGGGGGCGACAGGCTGGCAGCAAAGCCTCACCTTCAGCTACGAGGAGCTGACGGCCGGGCCGCCGCGTCCGGGCAGCGCCTTCACCATCGCCGGCGAGGAGCAGCTACTGGCTACAGGCGCCCGCCCGCTGCTGCCGCTGGCGACGCGCAACTTCAGCACGGAGGGCGAGGCGGCGCGCGGCGTGCTCATGACCGGCGGCAGCTTTACGGAGATAACCGGCTTTGACCCGGTGATCACCACGATCATCAGCCAGGAAGTGGACCTGGTGGGCGAAGGGCTGTACTTCTCCCAGGCGCTCTATCCCGCGAGCCCGGCGAGTGTCAATCGTTTCCTCACGGCGGACGGCGCCTTCCAGCAGCGGCTGGTCGTCACGCCGGGCCAGTTCCGCACGACGAGTATTGACGGCCCGGCGCAGGGCACACTCTACCTGTACGACAGCCTGGAGCTGATCGTCTACACTGCGCCTCTTGACCAGCTTGACTTCACTCCGCCCACGATCGGCGCGGTCACGGCGACGCCGGCGCCGGACGCCGTCGAGCTGTCTGTAGGTGTAGACGACACAGGCAGCGGCGTTCACCGGGTGCTGGTGCTCTATCGCGATCTGGCGAGCAATAGCTGGTCGAGCGTGGACCTCAGCTACGATCCCGTTACCGGCACGGCAACGGGCAGCCTGCTCGTCCCCGCGCCGCGCGGCTCCATTGCCTTCTTTGTCCAGGCTGTTGACGAGACCGGCAACGTAGCGCTGGCTCTGGACCGCGGGCTGCCCTTCCACGTCTTCTCGGACACGGCGGACCAGGATGGCGATGGGATAGCCGACGCCGCCGACAACTGCGTGGAAACAGCCAATCCCAGCCAGAGTGACGCCGACGACGACGGGATGGGCGATGCGTGCGACCAGAACCTGGACAACGATCCGCTGCCCAACCCGTTTGACGCCTTCCCCAGCGACGGCGAGGAATGGTTCGACAGTGATGGGGACGGCATCGGCAACAACGCCGACGGGGACATCGACGGCGATGGCGTGGACAATCTTGCAGACAACTGCCCGTCTGTCGCCAATTCCGACCAGGGAGATTTCGACGGGGATGGACTGGGCGACGCCTGTGACGACGACGACGACGGCGACGGCGTGCCCGACTCGGACGATGCGTTCCCCTTCGATCCAACCCGCTGGGGCGACTTTGACGGCGACGGCGTGGACGACTTTGCGGATAACTGCCCGCTCGTCTCCAATCCCGACCAGCTCGACAGTGACGGCGATGGCGTGGGCGACGCCTGCCAGACGATCCCCGGCGGCGCGTGCCGGCTCTATCCGATTGCCCTGTATGAGGGCAGCCTTGCCGGGGTGCTGCCGGGCGACGTACTGCCCGATATCCTCAACGGCGGCGGTCCGGGCGCCTTCGGCTGGCTGACGTGGTCCGGTAGCCCCTCTGACCCAGTTCTGATCGCCAGCCTCACGCCGCCGGGCACCATCGAAAGCTACGTCAATCCCCGTGATAAGTTCGACACAGTGTTGAACGCCGGCGATTGGGTGCGTAGCAGGCCGGGCGGTGCCGATAGTTCGGGCGTACGCCAGGCGCTAGACGATCTACAGTCCGAGGTGATCGTCGTTCCTGTGTGGGATAGCTTCGCGGGCAACAGCGCCCAGGTACAATATCGGGTCGTTGCCTTCGCCAGAGTGCAGATCCTGGGGCACGACCTGTCTGGCTCTGTCATCACGGCCCGCTACTTCGGCCAGGTGAGCTGCAATGAGTAACGGCTGAGCCGATGGCCGACACAGCGACCCTTTACCTGCCCATCGACCGGCGCCATGCCCTGGTGCGCGGCGACTCCCTGCCGGAGACGGCCGAGGGGTCCACGCTGTTTGCGGACATCTCCGGTTTCACGACGCTGACAGAGCTGCTGGCCCGCGAGCTGGGGCCGCGGCGCGGCGCCGAACAACTGACCGTCTACCTCAACGAGGTCTACGACGCACTGATTGCCCACGTCCACAGCTTTGGCGGCAGCGTGACGGGCTTCGCCGGAGATGGCATCACCTGCTGGTTTTCCGGTGACGACGGCCGGCGCGCCGTAGCCAGCGGCCTCGCCATGCAGCAGGCCATGGAGCGCTTCAGCTGCCTCACTGTAAGCGGGAGCGACGAGCCGACCATCTGCCTCTCGGCGAAGGTAGCCGTCGCCGCGGGCCCGGTGCGCCGCTTTGTCGTCGGCGATCCCGATCATTTGCTGCTGGACGTGCTGGCCGGCGCAACGCTGGAGCGGCTGGCGGCAGCCGAGCACCAGGCGCATACCGGGGAGATAGTCGTCGATGGGGACACGGCGGACCGTCTCGGCGATCTGCTGAGTATCAGCGATTGGCGTGTCGAGCCCGGGAGCGGCGGGCGCTTCGCCGTGGTAGATGGGCTGCGGGATATGCCGCCGGAAACGCCCTGGCCCCCACTACCGCCCGACGCGCTTGCCGACGCTGACGTGCGTTCCTGGCTACTGGCACCGATCTTCCAGCGACTGCAATCGGGACAGGGCGAGTATCTCGCCGAGCTGCGCCCGGCCGTCATCCTCTTTCTACGCTTTGAGGGCATTGACTATGTGGGCGACCCGGCGGCGGGCCGGCAGCTAGACGCCTTCGTCGGCGAGGTGCAGAAGGTGCTGCACCGCTTTGACGGGAGCCTGGTGCAGCTAACTATTGGCGACAAAGGCAGCTTCCTGTATGCGGCCTTCGGCGCGCCCGTGGCTCACGAAGACGATGCAGATCGGGCGCTGGCCACGGCGCTGGCCCTGCAACAACTTCCCGCCCGCTTCCCTTATTTGCACCCCTTCCAGATCGGTGTCACTCGAGGGCGCACGCGAGTCGGGGCCTACGGCAGCACGCTGCGCCGTACCTACGGCGTGCTGGGCGACGCCGTCAACCTGGCAGCGCGGCTGATGATGGTCGCCGAGCCAGGAGAGATCCTCGTCAGCGACGAGGCGCGAGAGCACGCCGGCCCACTCTTCGTTTGGGAGAGCCTGCCGGCCGTGCAGGTCAAGGGCAAGCGCGACCCCGTGCCCCTGAACCGGCTGGTGCGCGCCCGCCAGCGCCGGCCCGGACAGATACTGCAGGCCGCTTTTCCCTTGCCGCCTGTGGGCCGGACGGAGACGAGGGCCCGCTTGCAAGAGGCACTTTCAGCCCTGCCCGATGGGCATGGACAGCTCGTGCGCCTGATCGGCGATGCCGGCATGGGCAAAAGCCATCTGGCCGCGCACCTGGCTCAGGAGGCGCAGGCTGCAGGCGCCAGGGTGGCGGCGAGTGCCGCACAAAGCGTCGCCCGGACCACGCCCTACCTGCCCTGGCGCCAGATCTTCTATGATTTGCTGGAGCTGCAGGAGCGGGACGAGGCCGCAGCCGTAGACTGGCTGCGGCGCCATCTGGAGCAGGACCAACCCCAATGGCTGTTGCGCCTGCCGTTGTTGGGCGACCTGCTCAATCTGCCCATCGAGGATAACCCGGCCACGGCGGCGTTGGAGAGCGAGGTACGGCAGGAGGCGCTCTTTTCGCTCCTGGTCGAGATGATTGTCGCCGCCGCGCACCGCCAGCCGCTGCTGCTCATCGTGGACAACGCGCAGTGGATGGACGAGGCGTCGGCCGGACTGACGAACGCTCTGGCGCGCCGGGCCGTAAGCGCGTCTCCCGTCCTGCTCCTGCTGGTCCAGCGGCCGATCGGCACGGACGAGCCACATGTGCTTCCGGAGCTGGACGAGCTGCCTTATGCGACGACGCTATCGCTGGCCGAGCTGGACGAAACGGCAGTCCGCGCGCTGGTGGAACGCCGGCTGGAAGGCAGGCCGTCGGCGCTGCTCGTTTCCGTCGTCCAGCAGACTGCGCGGGGCAATCCCTTTTTCGTCGGCGAGCTGCTGGCCGCACTGCAGGAAGGCGGCCAGATCGTGTGCGGGCCGGATGGCCGGTGGGACATCGGCGGTGCGCTGCTGGACCAACTGCAGCGGGCCAACGCTGTGAGGCAGAGCGACGGCGAGTGGTGCCTGGAGAGCGGCGTCGATTTTACCAGGGTGCCCCTCGGGCTACCTGATTCGATTCACGGGCTGATCCTGTCGCGCCTGGACCGGCTGGGCGAATCGCAGAAGATGACCCTGAAGGTCTGCAGCGTAGCCGGCAACCCGATCCGGCTGCTGCTGGTAGCGGGCGCCCATCCAGAGGGTAGGACGCTGGCGGATATCCGCGCCGACGCGGTGGCGCTGGATGTTCAGGGTGTGTTGCGCGCCGAAGACCCGGCGCGGGATGCCTACGCCTTTCGTCATCACTCCACGCAGGAAGTGGTTTACGAAACGCTGCTCTACCAGCAGCGGCAGCAACTACACCGCGCTGTCGCCGGGGTGCTGGCGCAGGACGTACCCGATGCGGTCAGCGCCATTGCTTACCACGCGTACCTCGGCCAGCTCTGGCCCCTGGCGCTGCACTATAATCTGGCAGCCGGCGAGCAGGCCAAGCAGCTCCACGCCAACCAGCAGGCAATCGATCTCCTGCAGAAGGCGCTACATAGCAGCGAGCAGCTTCCCGAGGCGGAGACGCAGGAACAGCGCAAGCGCCTGCACCTGGCCCTGGGCGAGTTATTCGTGATCACCGGTCGCCACGACGACGGCATCCAGCACCTGCACACCGCCCTGGCCCTGGCGCGCGCCCAGGGAGACCGTGAGGCTGAAGCGCGAGCGCATCGCCTGCGCGCCCGCTCCTACGAACAGCGCAGCGACTACACGGCGGCGCTGTGGGCCATCGACGAGGGACTCGCCGCGCTCGACGGCGAGCTCTCGCCGGAAGCAGCTCATCTCAGCCTGATTGCCGGCCTGATTCATACGCGCCAGGGCCGCTATGCCGAGGCGCTGGCGCTCTGCCGGCACAGCGTGGAGGTCGCCGAGCAGTTGGACGACCGGGAAATCAAGGCGCGCACGTATAGCCTGATGGGCATTATTGCTCTGCGCAGTGATAGCGCTGCTGCCGTGACCCGTGTCCATCAGGCATTGGCCTACTACGAGGAGCTGGGCGATACCTACGGGCAGGCGACAGCCCACAATCTGATCGCCAACGGTCACTTCGCCAGGGGCGCGTGGAGTACGGCCGACCGTCACTACCGCAAGGCGCTGGGCCTGTTCACCCAGATCGGCACCGTCTACAACCAGGTGCTCGTCAACAACAACCTGGGCGGCATCGCCCTGAAGCAGGGGCGGCTGGACGAAGCGCTGGACTACTACCGGCGAGCGGCTCGCCTGCTTGAACTGAGCGGCGGCTCGCTGTGGGTTCTGGGCGCGCTCTACCTGAACATGGGCAACGTCTCGCTGCAGCAGGACGAGCTGCAGACAGCCGGCGAGCAGCTACAACTGGCGCGCAGCTATTTGGACCGCGCTCAGGCGCGTGACCTGCTGCCAGAGCTGTTGGGTCTTTTTGCCGAGCTGGCTTTGCGCCGCGGCGACCTGGAAGAGGCCGGGCGCTACTGCGAAGAGTCGCTGGCGCTGGCCCGAGAGATCAACCTGCCTCGCGACGAGGGACATAGCCTGCGCATCAAGGGCGAGATTGCCCTGGCGCAGAAGCTGTATGACGAGGCGGAGAGCTATTTACTGGAAAGCTGCCGTCTGCTGCAGGAGGCCGGCGACGAATATGAAGGAGCGCGGACCCGTTTTTCTCTGGCCTCCCTCTATCTGTTGACCGGCGAAGGCGCGGAAGCTGAGCGCGAGTTGGCGCTGGCCGAGAAGGTCTTCAGGCGGCTGGAAGCCAGGCTGGACCTGGAAAAGGCAATCGCCCTGCGAGAGCAGATCAATCCGGTACGGCGATCGCCCTGAGCAGATACTATCTGGTGAGTGGCCTGATCAAAATGCGAGCAGACAATGACCGAGCCCGAATATGACGCCGCCATCCAATACGCCCTCAACCGCTTGCAAGAGGAGCTGTCTCCCACTCTGACGTACCACAATCTGTGGCATACACGGGAAGACGTCATGCCTGCCGCCGAGCGGCTTGCGTGCGCCTACCGGCTGCAGCCGCGCCAGAGGGGACTGCTGGCTGTGGCCGCAGCCTATCATGACATCGGTTTTCTCCGGCAGTACGACAACCACGAGCAGGCCGGCGTGGAGATGATTACAGAGCTGCTGCCCAGATTTGGCTTTGGACCAGAGGATATCGCCTGCATTGCCGGCTGTATTCGTGCCACGCGACCGCTGGCCCAGCCGGAAAATCTCCTGCAGGCCATGCTAACCGACGCAGACCTGGACGTGCTGGGACGCGACGACTTCATGACGCGCGGCCAGGCGCTGTGGGCGGAGGTTTCGGCCGTCCTGGGCCTCACCTCATGGGAGAGCTGGCTGCAGGAACAGCGCGCTTTTCTGTGCCGGCACCGTTACCGGACCGTCGCCGGCCGTACCCTACGCGACGAAGGCAAGCGGCGGAATATCGTTCTTCTCGAGGAGCAGCTCCGCCAGAACGCCGTGTCGCTCTCAGAAGAGACTTTGTCGGGGAACGTGGAGGACCATTGAACCCAGGTGAGACTTCAGGAATAGGGATTTCTGTCAGCCGCTTTTCGCTGGCGCAGCTGCTTCCATCGCTGAGCAGCGGGTTGATTATCGGTCTGGTCGAGGTCATCGTGGCTATTTCCTTTGCAGCCCTGATCTTTGCCGGCCCCCTCTCTCCGGTCGTCGGGCAGGGGATCGGGCTGGCGCTGGCAGGCGCGGCGCTCAGCGGCCTGGCTATCGCCCTCTTCAGCTCGGTGCCGGGCATGGCCAGTGGCAATCAGGACGTGCCGGCGGCCATTATGGCCGTGACGGCGGCGGCCATTGTTGCCGCGATGCCCGCCGGCACGGGATTGCAGGAGGCGTTCGTCACCGTGGCCGTGGCTACCGGCGTTACTACCTTACTCACCGGCCTGCTCTTCTGGATCCTGGGCCGCTTCCGCCTGGGCAGCCTCGTGCGCTTCATTCCCTTTCCTGTACTGGGTGGATTTCTGGCCGGCACCGGCTGGCTGTTAATGCATGGCGCTATCGGCTTCATGGCCGGGACAGTGCCGCCTCTCGCTTCTCTTGGGCAGCTCTTCCAGCCCGACCAGCTTCTGCGCTGGCTGCCCGGCGTGCTGCTGGCGCTGCTGATCGTGGTCATCCTTCGCCGCACGACCAGCGCCCTGGCCCTGCCTCTGACGGTCCTGGGCGCCGCCGGTCTCTTCCACCTCGTCGTCGCGTTCAGTGGAGACGGTCTGGCAGGCGCTTCGGCCGGGGGCTGGCTGCTCGGCCCGTTCCCGTCGGGCAGGCTGTGGCCATCGGTGACGCCGGCTGATTTCGACATGGTCCACTGGCCGGCCGTCGCCGTCCAGGTCACCAACGTCGCGACTATCGGCTTGATGAGCACGGTCGCCCTGCTGCTGAACGCCAGCGGCCTGGAGCTGGCAACCCGTAGTGAAGTCAATTTTGATCGCGAATTGCAGGCTGCAGGGGTAGGCTGCATCGTCTCTGGTCTGGCGGGCGGTCTCGTCAGCTACCAGCAGCTCAGCCTGTCGGCGATGAACCAGCAGGTGCGCGGCGGGCGGCTGGCGCCTCTGGTCGCCGCCGCCATGTGCGCCGTCGTCCTCTTCTTTGGCGGCACGGTGCTGTCTCTGTTCCCGAGGGTCGTGCTGGGCGGTCTCCTGTTCTTCCTGGGCCTCTCCTTTGTCATCGACTGGGTGATCCGTACCTGGTCGATCCTGCCGCGAACTGACTACGCTATCATCATGCTCATCCTGCTGGTCACGGCTACGGTTGGCTTCCTGGAAGCGGTGGGCGTGGGCCTCCTGATGGCAGCCGGCCTGTTCGTGCTCAACTACAGCCGGATCGACATCGTGCGCGACGAGCTGACCGGCACGCACATGCAGAGCCGCGTGACCCGCCTGCCGGCGCACCGGCAGCTGCTACACGCGCGGGGAGAGCAGATCTATATTTTCCGGCTGCAGGGTTACATCTTCTTTGGCACCGCCGACCGCCTTGTGGATAGGGTGCGCCGCTATCTCGAAGGGCCGGGGCTGCCCAGGCCCTGTTATCTGCTGCTGGACTTTCGCCGGGTTACCGGCATTGACTCGACGGCGCTGTGGGGCTTCCGACGCCTGCAGCAGCTGGCTCAGGCCAGCGGCGCGATGCTGGTCCTGACTGACGTCGCGCCGGGCATCCGCCACCAGTTCGCCGCCGGCGAGGCGTTGGATAAGAGCGTGCCTATATTCCCCGACCTCGACCGCGGCTGTGAGTGGTGCGAGACACAGCTCCTGAGCACGGTGGACGGCGGCGCGGAGGTGGTGACAGACCCTCTGCGCCAGGAGCTGCTGCGCGTTCTCGAGAGCGAGGAGATCATGACCCGACTGCTGGCATATTTTGAGCGGCAGGAAGCGGCGGCTGGCGATTACCTGATGCGGCAGGGGGACAGTCCCGACGTCCTTTTTCTGATCGCGTCGGGCCGCGTGACGGCCCAGCTGGAACGGGAGGGCGAGCAGCCGATGCGCCTGCAGACGATGGAAGGCGGGCACGTGCTCGGAGAGCTGGGTTTCTTCCTGGGGATGGAGCGCACGGCGGCGGTCGTCGCCGACACTCCCTGTGTGATCTACCGCCTGTCGCAGGAAGCGCTGGCGCGCATGTCGGCGCAGGAGCCGGCCATCGCCTCCGCCTTTCACCGGCTTATCGTGCATCTGCTGGCCGAGCGCGTTGTCCACCTGGTGGGTGTCGTCGATGCGCTGCAGCAGTAGCGGCGGCTCGCCAGCCGCTGAAGGAGCGCTCCCAGCATGACGCCGATTACGTTCCAGCACCGCCGCTTCGTCGCCCGCAAGGCCGGGGAGATCGCCGCCGAGATAGCGGACCTGTCCCGATGGCCGGAGTTCGATGGTTACGGGCCGCTACCGGGTATAACCAGCGCCGCCTACGAGGAGTTCGGAGGCGCCATGACCGGAGCGCGCATCCGCGTGCAGAACGACGACGGTTCCAGCCACCTGGAGACAGTGGAAGTCTGGCAGCCGCCCGAACGCATCGTTATGCGCCTGCACGGATTCACACCGTCGGACAGCCGCCTCGCCAGTCATTTCGTAGAGGAGTGGCGCTTTGACGCTGCGGACGGAGGCAGCGAGGTGACACGGCAGTTGCAGCTCTACCCACGCTCGCCACTGGCGCGTCCCGCGCTCTGGTTCATTTCGCTGCTCATGCGCTGCGCCATCGCCCGCCACCTGGAGAAAATCGCCGGCCAGTGACCGTTTTCTTTTTTTCGCGGTTCGCAGTATCGTTGGCACGGGAGAGCCGACACAGACAAATACATTGCCGACACAGGAGTAAACCATGAGCGACGAAAAGAATCTCTATGAAAGCGAGACGCGCCGCACCACCGCGGAAGTGATTGACTTTCTGCAGCAGCTGGCGCAGTGGCTGGGCGACCGGCGTCTGGCCTTCGACGATAACGGCGGCGTCGTGGAGATGACCATTCCCGACGAAGTCGTGCTCGAGATCGAAATTGACGAAGAGGACGAGGGCAAGGAGTACGTCAAGCGCACGCTGGAGATTGAGATTGAATGGTTGGAAGCAAGGAGTGAACGTCCGAAAGCTTCCGAGGAAGAATAAGGAGGTTTTGGCTGATGGATCCATCTCAGCGTATCAGCGAGCACATAGTAGAGCTGGACGACTGGCGCGGGGAGATGCTGGCTCGCCTGCGCCAGCTCGTCCTGGAAGCGGCCCCCGGCATTGCCGAGCAGTGGAAGTGGGACTCGCCTGTGTGGGCACACAAGGGCAACGTCCTTTCCGTTGGAGTCTTCAAGAACCATCTGAAGCTCAACTTCTTCAAGGGCGCTTCGCTCGCCGATCCGCGTGGTCTCTTTAATGCGGGGTTCGACGCCAAAAAGACACGCTCTATTGACATCCACGAAGGTGATTCCATCGACGAAAGGGCGTTGCAGGAGCTGGTTCGCGCAGCCGTCGCGCTCAACGAGTAGAGACGGCGGGCGGCTGCGGCACGGGCCGTCAGCCCTTGACGTAGGATAACTTTTCGCGTATCAGCTCGTCTTCAACACGAAAGATATCCACGCCGCGCACATAGCCGGGTTGATCGTCCGCGCCCAGCCATTCGTAACGCCAGCGCATGATGCAGCGCTTCCCCAGGCCGAAGATCTCCTCGATTTCGATCTGTGCCTCAGGCGACTGCTGGAAGAAGCGCTGCCAGAACTGCGTCACTGCTTCCTTACCCTCGTAGACCGTGCCGTCGGGGGCGGGCTCGGTGTTCTCAAAGCGACAATCGTCGCTCATCAGCCGCATCATGCCTTCGACGTCGTGGCGGTTGAAGGCGTCATTGAAGGCCAGGACGACGCGCATGGCTGATTCCAGCTTTGACAGGCGTGTAGGACTCATGTTGCCGCCAACCCCTCTGTTTTCGCGCCTAAGCTCAACCCCGCCCGGTGCATTATCGACGCCGCCTATACCAGCTGTCAAGTAACTGCGTGGCAGAGGCAGCCGCCCGGCTACCGGTCGTCGTCTTCAGGGCTGAGCGCCCGCTGTGTATAGGGCACGTGCAGAAGCGAGGCCGCTTTGTGGCGCGCACGGCTGTCGCGGCGGTCGTAGCGGCTCGTCGTAGCCGGGTCGGCGTGGCCGGCCATCTTCTGCACCGTGACGATGTCCGCCCCGGCGTCCAGCAGATCACCGACGTAGGTGCGCCGGAAATCGTGCGGGCTGAGCCGCTCGACTCCCGCTTCCTTCGTCCGTTTCTCCAGCATGTTGTAGACAGCCTGCGCGGTCAGCCGCCGGCCGGTGTTACGGTTGCCCAGCCCCCAGAAGAGCGGTCCGGGTTTTACCCCTCGGATGCGCAGCCAGTCCTCCAGCGCCGGCACGACCGGACCCGCCGGGACCGCCCGCTGCTTGTTGCCCTTGCCACGCACGCGCAGTTCCTGCGCCGCCCGGTCATAGTCCGCAAGGTCCAGGGCGACCAATTCCTCCCGGCGCAGCCCGCAGCCGTAGAGCACGCTGAGAATAGCTGCGTCGCGCACGCCCAGCGGTGTCTGGTCGCAGGCCGCCAGGAGCGCAGCCAGCTCGCCACGGGCCAGTGCCCGGCCGGCGGGTGTCGTCTCGCCGCGCACGCTCGCCACGCTCGCGGCCATCTGGTAGTCGTCGCCGGCCATCAGCCCCAACTTCCAGGCGGCCCGCAGAACGCCACGTAGCGCCGAGAGCATCCGGTTGGCCGTCGTATGGGCATACGTCTCCTGCAGCGCGCTGCGGATGGCCTGCGTGTGCTGGAAGCGCAGCCGGTGCCAGGGCACGTCCCAGGCGCTGCTCGCCTCGTCGCCGGTCAGGATGCGCGCGATGGTGTCCAAAGCGCCAGCCATGGTGCGCCGGGACGAGGCCGACAGTCCCGCTAGATAGACGCCGACCGGGTGCTCGTCGGCGCGCCATTTGCTAGCGGGAACAATCGCACCGGGTTCAGGGGATGATGGCAGGTTGCTCACGTTATTTTGCCGTTCTATCTTTGAAAAGCCTTCTTTTCATAACTAGAATTCTAACCGGAATCGAGCTGCTGTCAAGGCACCTGTGAACTGCTCTCCTGCCAGTGACCCTGTAGTTCCCGGTTGTGTGGTCTGCAGACGACGGCCGTCTACTGGAGCTTCGGCGTGCGCCCGTGTCCGGCAATATCACCGCAGAGCAAACAGGTGTAAATCCCGATTGACCTGGCTCCTGCGATGCTGCTGTCATGAATACGTTAGAACATATGTCCAAATTCGCACAAAAGCCCTCCGCAAGAGAGGTATGCTAAAATAGACGGCGATGAAACCGATGAAACTAACCTGGGTACGCCAGAACGCGACGAATGGAACCGAACAGATGCGCCGTCCACTGGCCCTTGGTCTCTACGTGCTGGGCCTGCTGCTGATGCTCACCGTAGCGGCGATCACGATATGGCCGGAGATGGAGGCTGCCGTTTTCGACCGCCCGCTCATCACCGAGGAAACGCTGCGTACGCTGCGCTGTCCACCGGCCGTGACGCCAGACGAGAATGCCGCCCTGACAGCCACCTTTACCAACGAAGAGGATCGGGCTCAGACGTTCAGGGCGCAGGCGCTCCTCAGCTACCGCAGTGCGGCCGTGATAGACGAAGTTAATCACTGGGTAGAGCTGGCGCCGGGCGAGACGAGGGTCGTGCGCTGGCCACTAGAGCCGGAGAGTGCAGCCTTTGGACGGATGATTCTGGCCAGTGTGCATGTCTCGAGCCGGGGGAGTACGCCCCCGCAGCAGCGAGGCTGTGGCGTGATGGTCCTGAACTTACCTCGTTTTACCGGCACTCAATATGTCCTCGGCATGGTGGTTGGCGGGCTTCTGACCCTGGCAGCAAGCCGCCTGCTCTGGTCGGAGGAACGGCAACCGGCGCAAGAGAAGCCAGAGACGCTCACCCGCCGTCTGACGCTGCTGGCGGCTGGTGTGGGCGGCGCGATGTTTGCCGGGCTCTTCAATTTCTGGGCGCTGGGCGGTCTCCTGTTGGTTTTGTCGGCGCTGCTGGTGATTAGCTTCAGCCAGACCTGACGGGCTACATGGACCTGGCTGCGACCCCCTCAGAGCTGCATAGGGCTTTTCACTCCCCTACTCCGAGCGGCCGGATCTGCACTTGTGTGTTCTTGGTTTGTTGTGAGTGTAACATGTCTATACGAAGTTTCGAAGGGCAGAAAGACCAGATCCGACAGCGGAGGCGTTTGCGGCCCTGCGCCTGGAACCGTGGCGTTTGCGGGTCTTTCCCGGCAGTCTTATGATGGGCCAGGCGGGGGCCGAGGTGTTGAACTGGCGAGCAGACGAATGATATTGCCCAAGGAGCGAGATCCCAGGTTCATTACGGTGCGTCGCGGCGGTACGCTTCAGGATTCCGATCATCACCTGCTGGCACTATGGGCGGCCGATTGCGCCGAGCATGTGCTGCCCTTCTTCGAGGCAGTACAACCCGAAGACGACCGGCCGCGTCGAGCCATTGAAATGGCTCGCGCCTGGGCGCGAGGGGAGATTACGATGACCCAGGCGCGTACAGCCGCCGGCCATGCCAACGCTGCGGCTCGAGAGCTGGCCGGAGCCCCCCGGTACGCCGCATACGCCGCGGCCCAGGCGGCGGCGGTGGCTCATGTGGCTGCACACGAACTCGGCGCTGCGGCCTACGCCATCAAGGCCGTCCGGGCAGCCGCGCCAAAAGGAGAGAGCGAGGTCGCCGGTCGCCGCGAATGCCAGTGGCAGCGCGAGCAGCTACCGGAAGCGATCCGCGAGCTTGTCCTGGACGATCAGCGGCTGCGCAACGACATCTGCTGGTACGTCTTCGACTGCTAGGCGGTGCTAGAACAGGGCCGGCCCAGACGGCAGGTAGTAAGGGAGGCGGAGCAGCGGCGCGTTGGTCAGGAGGTGGGCAAACCCCGTGAGGCGGAGGCCGACGGCAAGGGCATAGCGCAGCGCAGTATGGTTCATCCCGGGGACTGACAGCCGGACGGCCGGCGCCGTTTGTGCCGCCTCGCCAACGGCGGCAGCCAGAAGCGCCGGTGCGTGGCGCGGCTCAGTCCATCCGGCCGGGCCGATCTTGCCATTCCGGACATAATAATAACCGGCGATCTGTCCCTCGTGGATCAGCTCGCGTCCCACCAGACCGGCCCGGCAGCGCCAGAATGTGTGATCGTCCCGCCGCTGCGTTCCCAGGATGATCAGGTCCAGCGCCATGGCCACAGCCGGCTCGAGCGGAGATACCTCGTAGCCCGCCGGTAGAGCCGGAACCGGGCAGGGAACGCCTTCAAACTTGAGGATCTGGCTGCCCGGCAGCATGCCCATCTTCATATAGGCAGCCATAGCCGCCGGATCGGACGAGGCCCAGGTAAAGAAGATAGTGGCGCCGGCCTCTTTTCCATCCTGCCAGACACGGCGCAGCAAAGGCATGCCGATGCCGCGGTGTTGAGCAGCCGGAACGGCCCAGAAACCGGAGAGAAACCAGAGTCGGTCGCGGACAATTGCACCGGCAATGGCCACGATGCTCCCGTCGATTTCCGCCACATGGTACGAGCCTGTTTCCAGTCCGTGCTCAAAATCAACGGCAATGACGCTGCGCAGGGGCAGCGCTGCTTTGTTGTTCTGGCGCGCATTGAGGTCAGCCAGAGCCGTACTGATCGTTTCCCCACCAGGCTGCCCATCCGAAAGCGCCCGCAGGCGTCAGTTTGAAGACAAGGGCGTTCTTGTCCAGCCATAAATCTTCGAGAGGCGGCTCACCATTGAGCGAGAGATAGCCGGCGACGAAGGCATTGCCGGCGTCGTCTACGGTAATCGCGTAGCCTTCATCTTCACCGAGAAGCCCGACATAGGTCGAATAGAGGACGGCGGTGCCTGTCGGGTTGAGCTTGGTGACGAACACGTCGTAGCAGAGCCGGTAGGGGGCCCAGTCACGGGGGCAGGAGATACCGCCTCCGCCAAACTCCTGGGCCGGATTCATGAGCGGAAAATTCGTGGAGTTGGTCGCGCCGGTGATATACAGGTTGCCGGCGCTGTCCGTGGCTGCATCGTAGGCAAAGTCGCTGCCGTTGCCGCCCAGGTAGGTGCTGTACTCCAGGACCGGGTCGATGACGAGCGGCAGGCTGGGATCATAACTGCCCAGCTCGAAACCGAATTCGTGCTCTCCTTTCAGAGCGAAGGCGCCCGCTACGGTACGCCGCACGCCTCCTTGCTCCTGATAGACGGTAGGTCGCCGCAGGCGCAGGGGACCTTCTGGCGTCACGAGCAGCAGGTCACCGTTGTCCGCCAGCTCCAGCCGCTGTGCTCCGTCGACACGTATGGCAATGACGGAGGGATCCCGGCCGGGTGCGACGACGAAGTCGTGCTCTATCTCTTGCCGGTTCCCATAAAAGAGCAGGTCAATCCCTGGATAGAGATCAGAATAGCGCACGCCCCTGTACGTGGGAATGCCGGTCTGCCATTGTGCCTGATCGTGGCCGAGGTAATAGTTGGCTACACCCGGCAGCCGCTCGATCCCTTCCATCTCGGGCGCTTCCGCCGAGCCTGCAAACACCAGCCGTACCACGGCCGGTGCAGACCCTCCTGCGGGAAGCAGCGCGGCCACCGCTTCTCCGGGCTTGAGCAGCAGATTGTAACCGGGTCCGTGGGCCAGGAAACGTACGCTGCCTTCCGCCTGGCCCTGGTTCAGCTCGAACTGCAGGGGCAGCGGGGCGAGCATCCCGCCGGCCGGCGACGGGATATCGGGCAGAGGGCCTGTAACCGGCTGCGGCGCCAGCCGCGCCGCAACCAGAACCAGCCAGGCAGCGAGCAGCGCCAGCACGAAGGCAGGCCGCATACGGCGCGCGTTCCGGGCCAATTGCGTAACGGGAAATGGATCCATGAGACAGTTTCCTCCATCAGCGCCGCCGGCCGTCCGGCGGCTCGTCCAACGTCAATGACCCCATTGTGGCCGCTGATGGCCAGCCATTGGGGACACCGCGTGCCCCAGGAACTGTCCCAAGAAGTGTTACCGTCGTTTTGCGCGAGCACAGCGCCGGTAGCCTGGAGAGACGCACGGCTACCGATCGGTGGCGCTCCTCGTCACCGGGTGTTCTCCCAAACAGAAGCTGTCAACTGTGACGCGATGCGCAGGCCGTTCTTCTGATG
>ENA-UOXR01002357-UOXR01002357.1-bioreactor-metagenome-genome-assembly--contig:-NODE-2357-length-17583-cov-18.273106_pt1 | contig 17583 bp, 16 predicted proteins | sample MGYA00238164_ERZ764825 | MGnify/ENA primary metagenome ERZ764825 (study PRJEB28920, sample SAMN05720171) | bioreactor metagenome | isolation source: Anaerobic biogas reactor | place: USA:Washington...
AATTTATTAGTAGAGGGGAAATAAAACCTTCATCTGACCATCTGTCATCGGAAATAAGTCTTAAAGAATGCGATCCAGGAATTTGTTATTAGGAATTTGGCAATAGATATTCGTCGGCAGGATTCTATCACCTTACATCTGTCCTCATCAACGAAGTGAAGGATCTTTTCTCTTGGTAACCAGCTGCAACTCCCTTCCCCCACTGTCACTGCGAGACGCTTTGCCATCAGGCTTTGGGGAGTTTGGGATCAATTAATTGGCAAAGGGTCGTGGCAGTCTGCCTCAATGTTGGAATTCAGCAAGGCCTGGATTGAACTTATTAGTAAATGGTACATATTGGCGGATTGAGGCTGGGATGCCGAATCACCGAATCAAGGTCACACAGCCTCATTCTCCCCCCCACAATGGCTACGCGCATAGATTGATGGTCAAGTAACACGCAACCCAACTCCCTACAAAAAAAGCCGGGTTCAAACTCGGAACCCGGCCTACTATCAGCTCTTACCTATCAGCTATCAGTAGCTTTACTCAAACGCAATGATCAGTTGGTAATGCGGTTGACCGCCGCTGTGGATCTCGAGTTCGACATCCGGGTAGTCTTTGCGGATCGCATCCGCCAGCAGGTTTGCCTGGGTCTGGTTGAGGTCTTCACCATAGAAGAATGTGACCCGTTCAACTTCGTCCATGTTGGCTTTTTCCAGTAGTTCCTGAATAGCTTCTTCGATGGTCGGGGCAGATGACACCAGCTGCCCGTCATACAAAGCGATCACCTCGCCCTTCTCAACCTCCACACCATCGATCTCAACCGAACGGGTCGAAATGGTGATATCGCCCGTGTGCACTTCCTGGATGGCTTCCTTCATGGATTCTTCGTTTTCCTCCAGGCTGCCTTCCGGGTTGAGCCTGAGCATGGCAGCGAATCCCTGTGGGGCATTGCGGGTAGGTATGATGCCAATTTGTTTGACGCTGACCTTGGCGGCGTTTTGAGCAGCCAAAATGATGTTTTTATTATTAGGCAAAATAATGACTTTATCGGTAGGCAGATTTTCAAAGGCAGCCACCAGTTCCTGTACGCTGGGGTTCATGGTCTGTCCGCCTTCCACGATCGCCGCTACGCCCAAGCTGGCAAAAATCGAAGACAAACCTTTACCTGGAGAAACAGCCACCACGGCAATCTCGCCGGGGTTGATGGGGGTCAGAGTCAATTCCACTTCTTCTGGCTGACCTCCGCTGACCTGGTCCTGCAGGTTTTCCATCATGATCTTTTTGACCACACCCTGGGTTTCGGTGTAACTGATGGGCTCAAAGCGTTTCGCTAGCTCGGTGTGGATATGCATGCGGTAGATGCCGTCGCCTTCACCAACCTGGATGCTGGTTCCGATTTCAGCCAGGTCTTCGTAATATTTTTCCAAAGCAAAGCCTGGATTGGGGGCAAAATCAATCACGACTTCATAATCCTGCCCTTCCTCAACAGTTTCCATGGCATTGGCAAGGTCCAGTTCAGCCAGCGGTTTCAGAATCGCTCCACTGGCGTCCAAAGACTGACCCTGCAGCAAACGCACCATGCCTTCAAAAATATAGAAAAGTCCTGTCCCGCCCGAATCAACCACGCCAGCTTGCTTCAAGACAGGCAGTAACTCTGGTGTATTTTTAACGCTCACATCGCCAGCTTCAACAATCGCCAGGAGCATCTCACTCAGGCTTGCTCCAGTTGTGACTACCTCTTCAGCGGCACTGGTCATGTCCTTAATCACTGTCAGGATGGTGCCTTCCACCGGCTTGACCACACCTTTGTAGGCTGTGTTGCGGGCTTCCTGCATGGCACGCATCAGCAAATCGGGACCCATGGTCTCGTAGTGATCCAACGCACGCGAAAAACCTCGCCAAATCTGAGAGAGAATGACACCTGAATTACCGCGAGCGCCCATTAGGGCTCCCTGTGCAAAGGCTTTGGCAGTTTCACCGGCATTTTTCGAACGTCCCTGGTACGCTTCGTTGAAAGCTGCCTGCATGGTCAAAACCATGTTTGTACCCGTATCACCATCGGGCACCGGGAATACGTTTAATGAGTTGACGTACGCCTGGTTGGTGGTCAGCCAGATCAGACCGGCTTCGAACAATAACATTAAACCATCACCATTCAGTGGTGACTGGAGCAGCAAGTGACGCTCCTTTTCATCGGGAAGGACATATTTATTTTGATTCATTATTCACCTGGGCAAGTTAATCCGGATTGCTAACTCTTAACCCCCGAACGTGGACATCCACACGCTTGACCGGAACCGCCATTGTTTTCTCCACAGCATATTTGACACTCTCAGCCACTGAATCAGTGACTGTTTTTATCCGAAGTCCGTATTCAATCACCAGGTTCAGTTCCAGGCTGACACCATCTTCTTCGGTCTTGACAAGGACGCCAAAATCCGCATCCTTATTAAAGAACCTGGAAACCGATTCGCCCACATTCCCAGGCATCAGACTAATGACGCCATAAGACTGCAATGCTGCGTTACGGGCAACGGTGCGAATGGCTTGTGAGAGAATGTAAATGCTCCCAAGTGGATTTTCTTGTGTTGTCATTTTTTGGCTCTTTCTCCGAGATTCACCTTGATTATTTCAAAAATCTCTGGTAATATAAACGCTTGCGCGTGCAAATGGTTACGCGACAGACGATATTATAATGCAAGAAAGGTATTGAGATGGCAAAGTGCAGTCAGTGTGGAAAAACCACAACCTTTGGTCATAATCGCAGTCACTCTCTGGTCGCTACCAGACGTAAGTTCCGCCCGAACCTACAGCGGGTTACCGTAATGGAAAACGGCAAAAAAGTTCGCAAAGTACTTTGCGCGCGCTGCATCAAAACCCTGACCAAGGCTTATCGCTAGTTTTAACCACTTAAAACAAACATCAAAAAGTCGCATTGCGGCTTTTTTGATTTTAACCAAGCGCTTGTCTCAAGGCAGCAATGCCCGCGGCAATCCCTTCAGGGTGCTTGAAGACAGCTGTACCAGCCACAAAATTCCGGGCGCCTGCCTGGTAAACCTCCAGGATCGTTTCGGCAGAAATACCACCATCCACCTGGATAATTGCCTCAGAATCGCTCTCGTCCAAAATCCATCTCACCAATGAAATTTTTTCAAGAGCTGAAGGTATAAATTTTTGACCGCCGAAACCCGGATTCACTGACATGATCAACACCTGGTCCACGACATCAGTCAGATAGTTGAGCCCATCCACGGCTGTGCCAGGATTAAAGGTCAGCCCGGCTTTAGCACCCATCTCCCGGATCGTTTGCAGGCTGCGGTGGATATGCGGGCAGGTTTCATAATGAATAGTGACCGTGCTGGCACCAGCAGCTATGAAGTTTTTCAGATGTTTTTCGGGTTCAACGATCATCAGATGAACATCAATGGGCAGGTCACAGGAATCCTTGCATGCCCGGACAATTTCCGGACCAAAGGTGATAGTGGGAACAAAATTGCCGTCCATCACATCGACATGGATTTCATCTGCCCCACCCTCCTGGGCAGCTCGTACCTGCGCACCCAGGTTTTTCAGGTCAGCTGAGAGAATGGAAGGAGAAATGATAGCTTTCATAGATACCTCTCAGGGTTTAAGAACAATGTAAATATAGAACCAGAAGGGAATCAAACCGATCAGTAAAAGACTGGCAAGAATGCCAAGTGCCCAGGTTTTCCAATCGAGCGGAGTGTCATCCTCTTCTTCCCAGGTTTCCTCGAAGTAGTCGTCATCTGACTCTTCAGAACCAGCTTCGTTATTCAAAGGAACCACGCTTTGTGTCTGCGGGTCCTTGGGCTGGTCGATGACTTGCTCAGCTTTGACTGGTGTTTGAGTAGAAAGGACTTCCTTTTTTTCTCCATTTCCAGAGTTTGCCTGGAGACGGGCACCCTGGAATGTATCGTGAACAAACGCCATGCTTTGGTTGGAATCGGGGTTGGTGTCGTACAATCCGAGCAGCAACCTTCCCAATTGATCCGCAGTGCGGTAACGGGAACTAGGCTCTTTGGATAAAACCTTTAAAATGATTTCTTCCAAGGTCGAAGGAATACTGTTATTGTAATACCGTGGTGCCACCGGCTTGTCTTCGCGGTGCATACGTGCCAATTCCGCTGCATCTGATGCAACGAATGGCAGCCGACCTGTAACCATTTCGTACAAGATCACCCCCAACGAATATACATCCGATCCCGGGGAAGGTGGACGACCGCCAGCTTGTTCCGGTGAGAAATAATGGGGTGAGCCCCAGACCACATCGCTCTGTTCGTCGGGTGAGATGGTGGAAAGCGCTCTTGCGATGCCAAAATCGGTCACTTTAAGCCGTCCTTCCGGCGTGACCAACATGTTGTGTGGTTTGACGTCACAATGCACCAAACCAGCCCGGTGAGCATAGCCGATCCCACCGCAAGCCTGGATCATCAGCTCTAAAGCCTCGCTGACCGAAAAACGCTCTTTCTGTTTGATCAGCGTTTTCAGATCCCTTCCTGGCATATATTCCATCACAATAAAAAGATGACCCTGATCGAGCCCGAAATCATGGACAGTGACAATGTTGGGATGGGATAGGTTGGCTGCAGCCCGCGCTTCCTGGCGAAAACGCTCCCGAAATGCCGGATCTTTGGAGAAGTCTTCCCTAAGGACCTTGACTGCCACATTCCTTTCCAGCATCAAGTCCCTGGCTTTGTACACCACAGCCATGCCGCCAGTACCCAGCGTATCCTGGAGCTGGTAACGATCATTGAGCAGGCTTGGCATCTCCATAGCGGTGATTATAATGCAATTCCCTTCGTCAACGAACGATTGAAATCTATCCGCATTAATTCCAAAAACCGGACGGTCTGCCAGTTGTAAACTGCTCCTGGTAATTATTCGTTTGTCCAACCTTTTTTCGAATATTGGTGCCAAAATACCCTTGCCTTTTTATTGGAAAAGACCTATAATGTGGGAAAGATTGTCATAAAGTGTCAGTAAGTGTCAAAACAACTGAAAAGGAGCGCCAAGAGAGGCGCTTCACTGCTTAAAAAAGGGATTAGAACAAATGTTTTACGGAAGGTCGGCATACAACATCGATAAAAAGGGCAGGATGACAGTCCCTTCCAAATACCGGGATGAAACCCCCGATGGCGTTGTTGTTACCAAAGGACTGGATGGAAACCTGATGGTCTATGCGAAAGAGACCTTTGATGTCTTTGCTCAGTCCATGAACGGTATCTCCGTTACAGACCCCAACCTTCGTTCTTTCCGGCGTGATATTTTAGGTAATTCAGCAGAACTGACTTATGACTCAGCAGGACGGATCCTCATCCCGCTACACTTGCGGAAGTTGGCAGGGATTGAGGAAAACGTGATGATCATTGGGTCCGGAGACTACTTTGAGATTTGGGATTTCGATCGCCTGGAAGCCTACGAGGCTAACAGGGACCCGGAGGCTCAAGCCAAAGCCTGGGCATCGCTGAACATCACGACAACAAGAGGAAATTGATGGAAGCGGTGCCATCGGCTCCACAGCCCCACCGCCCAGTACTTTACCAAGAAACAATTGAATATCTGGCTCCAAAAAGCTTAGGTCGTTATTTGGATTGTACAGCCGGTGCAGGGGGACATTCTTTTGGGATCCTTGAATCTTCCTCTCCTCAGGGTCAATTGATCGCTATCGATCTTGATCCGACTGCCATTCAACTTACGACTGAAAACCTCAGGATTTTTGGTGATCGCGCTACCATTGTTCACGACAGTTATCTAAATGCGGCGAGAATCTTGCAACAAAAAGACTGGGACAAAGTTGACGGAATCGTTCTGGACCTGGGAGTTTCTTCAATGCAGCTCGATCAGGTGGAACGCGGCTTTTCTTTCCGAACGGAGGCTCCCCTGGATATGCGCTTTAACCCAACTCAAGGGCTCACAGCTGCAGACCTGGTGAACAACCTGGAGGAAAAGGAACTGGCAGACCTGATCTGGAAATACGGAGAGGAAAGGTTTTCCCGCCGTATCGCCCGGAGAATCATCCAGAGACGCCCTGTTCTGACCACCACCCAACTGGCAGATGCGGTCCGTTCAGCGATCGGAGGTGCTCACAGCAAGATCGACCCAGCTACCCGCACCTTCCAGGCGATCCGAATCGCGGTCAACGATGAATTGCGAACGATTGAAGAGTCAATCCCAAGCCTGATCGAACTTTTAAAGCCCAAAGGTCGCCTGGCGATCATCAGCTTCCACTCACTGGAAGATCGGTTGGTCAAGCAAGCTTTTCGGAGAGAAAGTTCAGATTGTATCTGCCCACCGGAGCAACCGATTTGCACTTGTGGACACACAGCCACAATAAAGCTGATCACTCCTCGACCGGTCAGTCCATCGGCAGAGGAAATTGAGGAAAACCCGAGAGCTCGTAGTGCCAAGCTCAGAGTTGCTGAAAAGAAATAAGAAAGAAAACGTAGTGCCGAAATGAAAAAAGACATCTTACAAGCCTACAAACAAGCCCCCTGGCGAACCCAAATGCAGTGGGTCGGCGCTTTTCTTCTGGTTGTTGTCGCGGTAGCGACGGTGGCAGGGCTGTACCTGTTTATTAGTGGAAGGTCTGCAGCCACTGGTCGGCGAATCCAAAATCTGGAAAGTGAACTTGCAGCACTGCACCGTGAAAATAATGATCTTGAAACCAAACTGGGCGAAATCCAGTCTGAACGCGCTCTTGCTGAAAGAATCAACTCTCTCAATATGCGCCCATTAACGCCTGATGAAGCTTTTTACCTGGAAGTGCCCGGATACATCCCGGCGGAAGGTCCATCATTTGCTCCTCCTCCAACCATCAAGGAAGAACGCACGCCCATACTACTGCCTGAATTCACCAGTACCTTCCTTGAATGGATCTCATCCAAACTCCAGGCGGGAACCCAAAGCCCCACCCCAACCCCCGAGGTGCTGCCATGAGTGAAAATATTAAAACCCGATTTTTTATCATTTGCGTCATCTGCACCGTCGTGGCAGGTGTTGTTGCGCTCCAGATGATCCGCATCCAGAACACCGAAGCCGCCCAGCGCCTATTGGAAGCCAGTGAGAATTACCAGGGCGTCACAAGAGTGGTTTATCCGGATCGTGGTAACATCTACGATTCAAAAGGACGACTTTTGGCAGGAAATGAAACATCATACGAAATTGGTCTGGATCTGAACAGTATCACCCAACCGGAAACAGTTGCCAGTATCGCAGCCAGTGTCCTTGGGCTTGATTATGCCCAGGTTCTGGGGTACGCCCAAACCAGGCCTGGCAATGGCAATCCTTTTTACCAGGTTCTGGACGATTTCGTTAGTCAAGACAAAATTATCGAGCTGGAGACCATCAAAGCAGATTATGACAATCGGAAAGCCAGGGGCAACGAAGTGCTGCCCAATATTGACGGCTTGCTTTGGACCGCTCATTCCCAACGCACCTATCCTGAAGGAACACTGGCATCCAATATCCTCGGTTTTTACAGCTATCTCGACAGAACCGGTGGAATTGGCTATTTTGGGTTGGAAGAAGCCTACGACTCTCAGCTTTCGGGAACCCCTCAGGAAGTTTTTCTTGCCTTCGATCCACAGCGCTTGAGCACAGTTGAAGAAGTTCCTCCTGGTACAACCCTGATTTTGACGCTGGATCGTGAAATCCAGGCGTTGACTGAAAAAACTCTGGACGAAGCCATTGAATGGTCAGGTGCAGAAGGTGGAACAATCCTTGTTTACGATCCCGAAGACGGAGGGGTGATTTCTATGGCGACAGCTCCGCGCCTGAACCCCAACAATTATTGGGAATATGCCGAACTTTTCCCCAATCCAACACCATACAATGCCGCTATAAGCAAAACCTATGAGCCCGGTTCGGTGTTCAAGGTGCTCACCATGGCTGCCGCGCTGGACTCCGGGCTGGTGGACCCTGACACTCGCTTCCAGGACACTGGTGCCTTCAACATCGGCGGTGCCACAATTTACAACTGGAATATGGGTGCCTGGGGCGACGTTGACATGACGGAGTGTCTGCAATACTCTCTGAATGTCTGCATGAGCTGGCTGGCAACTGAGATGGGACCCGAAACCTTCTACACCTATCTTAGAGGCTTCGGTCTGGATCGGAAAACCGGAATTGACCTCGGTGGAGAAAGCAACTGGCCTTTGAAACTGCCGGGAGACAGCCTTTGGTACGAAGTCGACCTGGCGACCAACAGTTTCGGTCAGGGTATTTCACTGACACCCATTCAAATGGCGATGTCCATCAGCGCTGTAGCAAATGACGGCCGCATGATGGCTCCCCATCTTGTCAAAGCAATGGTGATAGACGGTAAACAATACGATGTTGATCCCGTTGTTGTCGGAAACCCAATCAAGGCTGAGACAGCTCATATGCTCACCGATATGCTGGTCAACTCACTTGAAAACGAAGCATCCAACGCCCTGGTCGAGGGTTACTCCGTTGCCGGAAAAACCGGTACAGGTGAAATTGCCACCCCATACGGATACTCAGCCACAGAAACGAATGCCTCGTTTGTGGGATGGGGTCCGGCAGAAGACCCAAAGTTTTTGGTTTATGTTTGGCTTGAAAAACCCTCGATTTCGATCTGGGGCTCGGAAGTTGCCGCACCTGTTTTCTCTGACCTGGTCGGCAAACTGGTAGTTTTGATGGATATTCCCCCTGACAGCGTTCGCCTGGCAGGTAGCAGTACGATGACAGGACAGTGAGGTCTGAATTAAGAAATGTTGACGGTCAGTAAAGTTCTCAGCGCTCTCGGGATGGATGCAGATCCGCGCGGTTGCCAGCAATTGGTAACTGGTGGATGTGTCGATTCCCGCCTGGCAAGCGATGGCAGCCTTTTTTTTGCGATGCGCGGCGAGAATACTGACGGTCACCTCTATGTTGACCAGGCGCTGCAAAGTGGTGCCGTTTTAGCTCTGGTAGATCACAAGATCAAAAGTGCCTACCCGGTATTCAACCTGAGTGACCGACCTGACCGCCTTCGAAAACCTCCGTTTTCAGTGATCGTACCCAACACACTGCAGGCACTCCAACAAATCGCTGCCTGGTGGCGGGCTCAGTTTGACATCCCGGTCATTGGCATCACCGGCAGTGTTGGAAAATCTTCAACCAAGGAAACAATGGCTGCCCTGCTGGGCTACAAATTCAGAGTGCTCAAAAACAAGGGCAACATGAACAACGAGATCGGTTTGCCGCTCACGCTGCTTTCCCTGAATGAAAGCCATCAAGCCGCGGTGCTTGAGATGGGCTTTTATGTTCCCGGTGAGATTGATCTGCTTTGCAAAATTGCTAAACCTCAAATCGGTGTGGTGACGAATATCGGAACCGTCCATGCAGAACGTGCTGGCAACATCGAGACTATCGCCAGGGGAAAATCCGAGTTGGTGCAAGCATTGCCAACCAAACCCGATGGTCTGGCAGTCCTGAATAATGACGACCCTCTCGTGTCAGGTATGGTGACAAACACCTCAGCACGAGTGATCACCTACGGTTTCACCCCCAAAGCCGACCTCTGGGCAGATGAGATCCGTTCCAAAGGTCTTTCAGGAATTCATTTCACCGCCCATCACGAGGGCAAATCGCACAAAGTTTTCTCTGAATTACTTGGAAAACATTCCGTCTACAACCTGCTCAGTGCGATTGCAGTTGCGCTTGAACTTGGTTTTAACTGGGATGAAATTGAAACAGCACTGCGCAGCCAGGAAATGGTCCAAAGGGTGCGCGTTTTCATCAGCCATACTGGGGCTATGGTTATAGACGATAGTTACAACGCCTCCCCCACCTCCACCATTGCTGCCCTGGAATTACTGGACGAATTGGAAGGCAGAAGGATCGCTGTTCTTGGTGACATGCTCGAACTTGGTCAATATGAGGCAGAAGGTCATCAGCAAGTCGGTCGTAAAGCTGCGCAGGTTGCCAAGAGGATCGTCCTGGTCGGACCGCTCAGCCTGCTTACCCGTGATGCCATCCTTGACACAGGCTTTCCGGAAGAGGATGTGCGTTGGTTTGCCGAATCGAACGAAGCAGCCCAATTCCTGCAATCGGACCTAAGAGCAGGTCAAACAGTGTTGGTGAAAGGTTCTCACGGTATGCGTATGGACAAAATCATCACGGCATTGGAGGAAAAAATCTGATGCGTGGGTTCTCTTTGGCGATTGCCATCAGCGGGATAAGTTTTTTGCTTTCCACCATTTGGGGTGAGCCTTTCATTCAGTTGCTCGCCAGGTTCAATATTGGAAAGCGCATCAAAGCCGATCAACCAGCGACGCACCGGAAGAAGGAAGATACCCCCACCATGGGTGGTTTCATGTTCCTGGTACCGATCACCTTGTTGACAGTTATTCTGAACGCGGTCTCCCTGTTTGGTTCCAAGCTGATCGGCTCTTCCATTCTCGTTCCTCTTGGAGCACTGTGGGCTTTTGCGATCATTGGGGCAGTTGATGACTGGGAAGGTATTCGCGGCTCCCGCAGAGGTCTGGGGATGACTGCGCGTACCAAGTTTATCCTGCAAGTAATCGCAGCTTTCGTTCTGGCTTACGCTATGAAAGAGATGCTCCGCGTACCCCATATGTTCTGGCCCGCCTCTGATTTGCCTCTTGACTTTGGATGGGCTTATATCCCTGTTGCCATGGTGATCATCGTGGGTATGGCAAACGCTGTCAACTTCACCGATGGTATTGACGGTCTTGCCAGCATTATTTCAATGACAGCCTTTGGGATCTACGGAATTGTCGCACTTATCCAGGGTCAGGTTTACCTGGGCCGCTTCTGTTTCTCGATCGTGGGTGCCCTGGCTGGCTTCCTCTGGTTCAACTGCAATCCCGCCCGTCTCTTCATGGGCGATACTGGTTCTCAAGCCTTGGGAGCTTCGCTGGCAGTGGTTGCCCTCATGACCGGCCGCTGGCTCTTCTTACCACTAATTGCGATCATCCCGACGGCAGAATTGCTGAGTGTGATCATACAGGTCAGCTATTTTAAGCTCACTAAAGGAAAGCGGGTGTTCAAGCGTACACCTATTCACCATCATTTTGAAGAAATAAACTGGACCGAAAGCCAGATCGTGATCCGCTTCTGGATTATCGAATTGGTCGGTGCATTGCTCGGGCTTAGCCTGACATTTATAAGGTAATTATGAAAAACTATACCGGAAAAAAGATCGTTATCATGGGAGCAGCCCGGCAGGGACAGGCTTTGGCACGTTTCTTCACCAAACGTGGAGCTCAGGTTGTGCTGACCGACACCCGGGAAAAAGAACAGCTCAGTGAAGAACTGGCAGTTCTTGAGAACCTGCCCGTCTCCCTTGACCTTGGCGGACATCATCCTGAGATCCTGGATGGAGCTGATCTGGTTTGTGTCTCAGGCGGCGTCCCTCTAACTATCCCCTTTATCCAGGAAGCCCTGATTCAACGCATACCCCTTAGCAATGATTCCCAAATTTTCCTCGAGGAATGTCCCTGCATGGTAGCTGGTATAACTGGCTCAGCTGGTAAAAGCACCACCACAGCTCTGGCTGGTTTGATGGCAAAAACCACCTTTGAAATGAAATCGAATCGTCAGAAAGCCTGGGTGGGTGGAAACATAGGCAACCCACTGATTGATTACCTCGATCAGATCGGGGAGGATGACCTGGCAATTATGGAACTTTCCAGTTTCCAACTCGAGTTGATGAAGAACTCACCCCAGGTCGCTGCCGTTCTCAATATCACTCCCAATCATCTCGACCGGCATCACAGCATGGATGCCTATATCGACGCCAAATCTCACATTCTCTGGTTCCAAAAAGCAGACGACATCGCCATTTTGAACCGGGATGATGAAATCTCCTGGGACCTGGTTCGCGAAATCAAAGGCGACCTGATCAGCTTCGGTCTCAATAAACCTGACAGTCGTGCCAATGGCACCTTTGTCGACCAGGATTCGGTCTGGCTGCAAATTGGCAGGGAAAAACTGAAAATGTTCCCGGTGGAATGGATCCAGCTGCGCGGCAAACACAATCTCTACAATGTCCTGGCAGCCTCAGCGATTGCAGCAGCCACCACACTGGCACTGCCTGCCATTCAATCAGCGGTCGAAGAATTTCGTGGCATCCCTCACCGTCTGGAAACTGTTCGTGAGCTCAATGGTGTCACCTGGATCAACGATTCCATCGCGACCGCTCCCGAGCGCACCATTGCTGCCCTGGAATCCATTTCCGAGCCGATCGTGCTGCTTCTGGGCGGCAGAGACAAAGACCTTCCCTGGGATAAGCTGGCGAACATCGTCAGAAACAAGGTGGAACGCGTCATCGTCTTTGGTGAAGCAGCAGCCATCATCAACGAAGCAATTGGTCCCCGCAAGCCCGGGCAATACCTGAAGTCAGTTGTCACGACCAAAGACCTCGCAGAAGCATTAAAAACCGCCCAAATTCAGGCGCAGGCAGGGGAAGTCGTGCTTCTCTCGCCTGGTGGCACTAGTTACGACGCCTTTAAAGACTTCGAAGAGCGTGGGCAGTTCTTTAGAGATTGGGTGAATCAACTATGATCAATCAAACTACTCCCAAAACAAAGAAGAGAACCGTTAAAGGTTTTTCGGTCGACATCCCATTTGTCCTTGCTCTGATCTGCCTGTTGGTTTTTGGCCTGATGATGGTTTACTCGACAGATCTGGATGCCTCTCTTCGTATGAAACAAGATCCAGGCTATTTGTTCCAACGGCAGGTCATGTGGGTCGCGCTCGGACTGGCTCTGATGATCTTCCTGACCTTTTTTGATTATCACAATTACGAGAAGCTGGTTGTAATATTTGCCATCGTGGTCGTTGGATTGTTATTCGCTGTTTTAGTAAGGAATGAGGTTCAGTTCAACTCCTCGCGTGCCTTGTTTAATGGCTCTGTTCAGCCAGGCGAGCTCGCTAAGGTCGCGGTGATCCTCTACCTCTCTGTCTGGCTTTCAAAACGGAACACAGATCAGTTAGCTGATTTTAAAAGTGGCTTGATTTCATTGTTGATCATCCTTGCTACTGTTGCGGCTTTGATTTTCTTTCAACCAGATATCAGCGCCTCCATTACCATTCTTGCTCTTGGGATCATGATGTTTTATCTGGGCGGGGGTAACTGGAAGCATATCCTGATGCTCGGTGGCATTGGCGCTGTTGTTGGGCTCATCGCCATCCGCTTCTACACCACCGGCCGTGTCCGTGTGGCAGAATATCTGCAGGGTCTCGAGGACCCGACCCTGGGTTCTTACCATATTCGCAGAACTTTCGAATCAGTGATCAAGGGCGGTTTTTTCGGTGTTGGTCTTGGCAAAGCCAATACCAAATTTACTGGTCTGCCTCTGCCCCACTCCGATAGCATTTTTGCAGTCCTGGCAGAAGAGACCGGTTTATTTGGTTCGTTCATCCTTATCGGTTTGTTCGTCATTCTGATTTGGCGCGGTTACAGAATTGCCCAAAAAGCACCCGATCGCCTTGGTGCGCTAATGGCATTCGGTTTGACTGGCTGGATTGTGATTGAAGCCTTGTTGAACATCGCCGTTATTGTGGGTCTATTCCCCTTCGCCGGCAACACCCTGCCCTTTATTAGCGCAGGCGGTTCCAGTATGGTCACCAATCTGGCTGCTGTCGGCATCATTTTGAACATTGCCCGCCAGGGGGCGGGATTAAAAATCCAGGAAAGGAGTCAAACCAGTGCGACTGTTGATTTGCGCAGGCGGGACTGGCGGCGGAGTGTATCCGGCGCTGACCGTTACGGAAGAGCTGGATAAAAACCAGCACCAGGTGCTTTGGGTGGGCAGCCAGGGCGGCATGGAAGCCGACCTTGTTGCACGGGCAGGTTTGGAATTCAGAGCAATCCAGGCTGCGGGCGTGCATGGTGTTTCGCCGACGAAACTTCCCAGCAACCTGGCAAAGCTTGTGCAAGGGTATCAACAATCAAAAAAGATATTAAAGGAGTTTCAACCAGATGTGTTGTTCTTTACCGGTGGTTACGTTGCCATCCCCATGGCTCTGGCAGGTCGCAAATATAGATCACTGCTATACGTGCCCGATATCGAACCCGGTTTGGCGCTCAAGACATTGGCAAGGTTTTCAGATCAAATTGCCTTGACAACTCCTGAATCAAAAAAGTGGTTTAGTGAAAGGATGAATATGACAGTTACTGGCTATCCTTTGCGGGACGAAATCAAAAAATGGGAGAAAACTGAAGCCCAGGCTTATTTTGGTCTGGATCCCAAACTGCCCACCATCCTCTTCATGGGCGGAAGCAGCGGGGCTCGCTCCATTAATCAGGCAGTGCTTTCCATTCTGCCTGAACTTCTGGAAAAATACCAGTTGATCCACCTAAGCGGACACCTGGATTGGGAAACCATCCAGGCTGCCACAATCAATGCGGGTGATCACTATCATCCCTTCCCTTACTTACACGAAGTCGGTGCAGCCATGGCAGCCGCTGACCTGGCAGTCTCGCGGGCAGGTGCTTCAACCTTAGGAGAGTACCCCTATTTTGGTTTACCTGCCATTTTGGTGCCTTATCCTTATGCATGGCGTTATCAGAAAGTCAACGCCGATTACCTGGTGGAACGTGGAGCCGCAGTTTTATTGCGCGACGAGGATCTCAAGAGTGATTTGCTGACAGTTATCAACGACCTGTTGGCAAACCCAGCCTACCTTGCTCACATGAGCCGCTCCATGAGCGCTCTCTCCCAGCCAATGGCTGCTGAGCGTATCAGTGAGTTGCTCTATGAAATGACGGAGGCATAGGAGGAAGAAATGGTCAGTCTTAACGTTCTTTTCTACATCTTCCTGGTTCTTTTTGCCACAATTGGCATGATCCGCGGTTTCCGCAAAGAGATCGTGGTCACGGTGGCTGGAATATTAGGTCTTTTTATCATTGAAGTAGTGATGCCCAAAATTTTTGGAACGCTTGAAGGCACGAAAGTCCTGATCATGAATCTGATCATCCTGTTCGGCGTTGCCTTTTTCGGTTATCAAACCCCCAGTTTCAGACGTTTTACAGAATCTGGCAGGTTCGAACGCGATTCCTTGCTGGATTTGCTGCTTGGTGGTCTGACTGGCGCGCTCAACGGCTATATCTTTTTCTCCACTGCCTGGTTTTACCTGGCAAAAGCCGGTTATCCCTTCAGTTGGATTTCTGCCCCAGACCCAAACACCGGTGTCGGTCAAGCTGCCATCAACCTGTTGAATGATGCCTTTCCTAACGTGCTGACCGGTAATTGGCTCTACATTGCCCTGGCAGCAGCGGTTGCGATCGTATTGGCGGTGATCCTTTGATGAATAAAGTGCACTTTATCGGAATTGGTGGAACAGGCATCTCAGCCATTGCCAGGCTGCTTCTTGAAAGAGGCGTCCAGGTGAGTGGTACAGATTTGAACACCTCCCCCTATTTCGAGGCAGTCACCCGTCTTGGTGCTCAAACCAAACTCGGTCATCACCCGCAATTGGCTTTGCAGGCTGATTTGGTGGTGCGTTCTTCTGCCGTCAAGGATGAAGACCCTGAGGTCCAGGCAGCCCGGGAGGTTGGTATCCCAGTCTTAAAGCGTTCTGAGTTCCTGCCCCAATTGACAGCAGGCTCCACAACGCTTGCGATTGCCGGCTCCCACGGTAAGACGACTACCACAGCCATGCTGATCCACCTCTTGAATTCAGCCAACCTTGATCCCAGCTTCATACTTGGCGCGGATATCAAAGGTCAGCACACCAATGCCCATGCCGGTAAGGATCAACATTTCGTCATCGAAGCGGATGAATACGATAACATGTTCCTTGGTCTGAAGCCTAAGGTCAGTGTCATCACCAATATCGAATACGACCACCCCGATTTCTTCCCCACCCCATTGGACTACACCTGGGCATTTTTGAACTTCCTTGGCAAGACTGAGGAAGATGGCGTTGCCCTTCTCTGCGGGGATGACCTTGGTGTCAGAAAACTTTTGACCTTCCTCACCTTTCCTGAAGGGCAATTGAAAACTTTCGGTTTCAATCCCGCCAACGATTACCAGGTAATGGATTACGAAGCGGGTGAGGGTCACCAAAGTTTTTATCTGCGTTTACCTGAAAATGATATGGCGGGACCCTTCACCCTTCATCAACCCGGTAAATTCAATGTGAGCAATGCGGCTGCAGCTCTTGCAGCAGCTCATCTGATCGGGCTCGACCTTAACAAGCTCACAGATGCCTTGACTACTTTTTCAGGCACCAGCAGGCGCTTCGAGCAAGTCTGCGGAAATGAAAAGGTCCAGGTCTTCAACGATTATGGGCACCACCCCAGCCAGCTTCTGCAAACTATCCAGGGTGCCAGGCAAAGCTACCCCGATCACACCATTTGGGCAGTCTGGGAACCCCATACCATCAGCCGCACCCAGCGACTACACCGGGAATTTGCAGCGGCGCTTGATCAGGCAGACCATGCCGTGATCCTCAAACTCTACGGTGCGCGCGAGGAAGACCCATCCTTCAGCCCTTGCTCAATCGTTGAAGAAGTAAGCGATAAGAGATGTGTGTACCTGCCCGAAAATCCGGACGCCGTCGCTTACATCCTTAATAACCTCGGTGAAAAAGATCTGGTGATCGTTTTTTCAGCCGGTAAGGGCCCTGAATTTTCACGAGAGCTTTGTGCAGCGCTTCATTTGGAGGGTTCCAATGACTAAACTACCTCTCACCAAACTCGAGGAAATTTTTGGCGAACGCTTGCAGCAAAACGTTCAAATGACCAACTACACAACCACTCGTGTCGGTGGTCCTGTCACAGGCATGATTTCGATCAATTCAGCCAGGGAGATGGAATTTGCCTTGACCAACCTTTGGGAATTGAATGTCCCTTACCATATTCTTGGCAGCGGTTCGAACCTCCTCATCAGTGACAGCGGTTATGATGGCATCGTGCTGCACAACCGCAGTCACAATGTCAAAGTCAATACCAAGGTCGACCCGCCCCTGGTTACTGCTGAAAGCGGTGCCAGTCTGGGTCAGGTGGCACAGCTCGCCTCCCGCAGAGGCGTTTCTGGCTTCGAGTGGGCGAACAGCATCCCTGGAACTGTCGGCGGTGCGGTTTATGGCAACGCCGGAGCCCACGGAAGCGACATCTCGCAAATGCTGCAATCTGCTCTGGTTCTAACACGTGAAGATGGCACAAGGCTCCTGAGCAATGAAGATATGGGCTACCAATATCGTTCCAGCCAGTTCAAGCGCGAGCGGAAAAATGTAACCATTCTGGAAGCAACCTTTGTTGGTCAAAAAGCTGATCCGGAAGATTGCATGAATCTGCTGCACGAACTGACAGAAAAACGCCGGAAAACTCAACCAGTTGGGCCATCTTTCGGATCCACTTTCAAAAATCCGGCTGGTAATTTTGCCGGAAAACTTTTGTCCGAAGCCGGAATGAAAGGGGTTACCTGTGGAGGCGCATCTTTTAGTACAGTACATGCCAACTTTATTATCAATAACGGTGGAGCTACCGCCCAGGATTACTACTGCCTGATCCGTCAAGGCCAGAAACGCGTGATGGATCAATTTGGTGTGCAGCTTGACCTCGAAATTGAACTATTGGGAGAATTTCAAGATGTCGACTAA
>ENA-UOXR01002358-UOXR01002358.1-bioreactor-metagenome-genome-assembly--contig:-NODE-2358-length-17578-cov-4.906123_pt1 | contig 17578 bp, 12 predicted proteins | sample MGYA00238164_ERZ764825 | MGnify/ENA primary metagenome ERZ764825 (study PRJEB28920, sample SAMN05720171) | bioreactor metagenome | isolation source: Anaerobic biogas reactor | place: USA:Washington...
ATACGCGAGGCCCGCTTGGAGGCCAGCAGTGGTGATCCGGAGCCCCTGCGAGACGGCATTGCTCGGCCGGTGGGGGATGATCCCCACGCCTGGGTGGGCCAGGTGGGCGATTGGGTGGCCTACACCTGGCCCGAGCCGCGCCACGTCGCAGGGCTGACGGTGATCTGTGACTCGGCGTTGGATCAGGACCTAATCATGAGCTATCACCAGCCCACGCCCAAGACCTTGCGGAGGGTGCCTGAGAGCGTGCTTCGCGAGGCTCAGGTGGAGGTGCTGGGCGATCGTGGCTGGGAGCTGGCTGCGCGGATCAAGGACAATCATCAGCGGCAGGTGCGGGTGCCGATCGATCGGGCCGTGACGGGCGTGCGATTGGTGCCCACGGCCACGTGGGGGAGCGAACAGGTCCGCCTGTTCGCGCTCTATCTTGACGCCTAGCCACATACAAGGGAGCTGTCTACCAATGCCTTTGGCCAACCGAATCGACTATGCCGAGAGCCGTTGGGCGAATGAGTGGCTGCGCCATCCCGTGCTAGGTGACCCCTCGTACGATAGCTTTGAGCGTCTGCCAGGCAACCCCGTGCATCGGGGCGCGCCGCCCCTAGAGTGGCCTGTGAACGGCTTTCTCTTTCGCGACCCCGTCAGCGAGAACTGGTATATCTATGTGGGTGCCTACCCCAAGGGCTACTATGACGTGGACAATCACTCCAGGTGCATCCTATACCGCTCCACCGACGGCATGCAGAGCTGGGAGCTTCTGGGCAAGGTGCTGGAGGAAGGTCCCGAGTTCTTTGACCACGACGGTGTATGCGTGGGGTCGATGCCCGATGTGACGGTGGTGTACGCCGATGGCCGCTACCACATGGCCTACGACTGGGGCCGCTGGTCGCCGGGCGAGAGGCGCTCGGTGGATGGTGGCATCGCCTATGCGGTGGCCGATCGGCCCGAGGGCCCCTTTCGCAGGGCGCATGAGCCGATTCACGGCTGGGCGCACCAGGAGCCATGGCTGGGCCGCTACCAAAGGCTGTATGCGCAGACCATCATCCGCCGCGCCAAGGACTGGGTAATCCTGGCCATGACCGATAGCGCCCCCGAGAGTTGGGCGTTGGTGGGGCTCCGTGCCGACCACCCCGAGGGGCCCTATAGCAAGCCCGAGTTCCTGCTGAACGTGGAGCAGGACCGCTATCATCCACCGTTGATGGAATTCTTTCCGGCGTACACGCACGAGGGGTATGTGTACGCGCCAGCCACCTCGGTGGCGCTGAACCGCGACTATAACATGGTCTTTCGCGCCCCGATCGAGGAGGCGATGGAGCCCGAAGCGTGGGAGACCTTCCAACACGGCTCCGTATGGCACAGCGAGCCGGTTGAGCACGAGCACTATGGCATCTGGGGCCAGACCTATTCGGGGGCAGTGGCGGAGGATACGCTGTACGCCATGTTCCCGTCACGAGATAGCGCCGGACGCGGCACCATCAACCTGGCGCGTCGCCCCTGGGAGCAGCCGCTACGGTCGCGGGGATTCCATCTGGGAGCGTTTCAGGGGCCGGCGTTCACGCTGGCGCGGCGAGGATATGGCCCGTTTTCGCTGGAAGCTGAGCTAACGCTGACAGGACGCGCAACCCTGCTCTGGGCCTATGATGGGGTCATCGGCCCCAATGCGCCTCGCAGCGACGCCACGCTGCATCCTCTGGTGCGCACTGCCTTCCTAGGTCTCGAGATGGGCGCAGATGGTTGGCGAGTGCTGGAGGTCTCTCCCGAGGGCGAGGATACGGTGCACGCGCAGGGGGAGATGCCGTGCTCTGGCGACCTACGGATCGGCCTGGAGTTCGGCGACCAAGGCGCGACGACCATCACCTGCAATGGAGAGGTACTCTGGCAGGGGCCCCTGCCCTATGCGCGGGGCAAGATCGGCTGGATGTTGGAGCCGCATAGCCATGTGGAGGTAACGCGTTTTGTGGTGGAGGGCGCCTGGCATGCGGGGCGCTGGGATCTGCTCTGCACCGAGGCCATCTTGGGGGCGGGCGAAAAGCCGGCTGACTGGGAAATGCAGCATGATGCCCTGTTCCGCCATGGCATCGGAATGGTACACAACGATGTGGGCGGCCGGGCCAAATGGAACTGGATCGGTACGGGCTTTTCGATCTATGCGCCGCGGGGCCCCGAGTATGGCGTGGCTGACGTGGTGCTAGATGGCCAGGTGGTGGGCGAACTGGACCTGCACGCCGACGAGCTGATGCCATCGGCGCAGGCGTATAGCCTGGGCGGCCTGGCGGAGGGCCCCCACGCGGTGGTGCTGCGGGCGCGTACGGGGCCGCTGGTGGTGGATACCTTGCAGGTGACGCGCGCTCTGGATGAGTAGCATCGCGGCCCGGCGGAACCTAGTCGGCTGGCTTTCGGCTGGATGGTACGGCCGGATGCTGGGCGCCTATGCGGCCGCGCTGGCATGCACCCAGGTGCTGACGCTCGGCTTGAGCCTGGCCGGCGTCGCCATCGGGCAGGGGCTGGCGGCAGGGGTGCTGATCCTCTCGGGCGCGGCGGGGGCGGTGCTCTACCGGCGTTGGCAACCGGGATCCCAAGCGCTAGACCAAGGGGACCACGGCGACCAGGGCGATTCGACCAGTGCTCGCCTCGTGGCGAACCTGCTGTGCGTCTCGGTAGCGGCCATCTACCTGCTCCTCTGGTGGATCGCCGTCCTGAGTGTGGATCTGACCTGCGACGGGAACGCCTACCATCTGCCACCCATTAGCCTGTGGTGGCGGGCGGGCGGTGTCTACTGGATCGACCCGCGGATGCAGCTCGAGCCGCTGATGAACGGGTATCCCAAAGGTGTCGAGCTGGTGGGCTATGTCTTGGCGCGGGCGCTAGACAGCACATCGGTCGCCAATGCTATCAACCTGATCTACCTGCCATTGGGCGTGTTTGCCCTGGGCTATCTTAGCCGGCGCTTGGGCGGGGCGGCTTGGAGCGCGCCGCTGGCGGGCCTGCTCTACTTGCTGCTGCCGGTGACGCTCTGGCAATCGCCGACTGCCTACCTGGACTCGGCGTATGCCTCGGCCTTTATGGCGCTGGCGGCGGCGACTTTGCTGTGCGAAGGCGCTTACCGCGCAACGGGCGTGTCGGAGCCTGCACAGGCGTTGATCCTCGGCACGACCGCGGGGCTGGCGCTAGGCGCCAAGAGCTCCGCGGGCGCGACCGTGGGGTTGGCGTTCATCCTGCTGCTGGCGACAGCTGTGGCGAGCGCCCTGCGGCCAGCGGAGAGGCGCCGGGGCTTACTGGGTCGGGCGGTGGGGTTGCTGGCCTTGGCAGCGGTGGTGGCACTAGCCGTAGGCGGCTATTGGTACACTCGGAACTGGCTCCGCACTGGCACGCCGCTCTATCCCGTCGGGATCAGCCTTGGTGGGCGGACGATCTTTCCCGGTATCGACGTGGCGGAGGCGCTGTGGGAGGAGGGCAACACCCCGGCCCTGTTCAAGCCATGGCCCGAATGGCGACGGATAGGGCACGCCTGGCTACAAGGCTTGGAGGGTTGGCCGCAGACCGTGTACGCCGTCGATGGGCGGCTTGGCGGATTGGGATACGTGTGGGTGTTGGGCGGCCTCCCAGCGTCTCTGTACGTGGTCCTGGAGGCGCTAGTGCGTAAGAGGCCAGAGCGGCGCGCCTGGATGCTTCTCGGCGTCGTGGTGGCGGTCTCTTTTGCCGTGACGCCGATGCGCTGGTGGGCACGCTACACGTTGTGGTTGCACGCGTTGGGACTGCCCGCGCTGGTGGTGGCCCTGACCCGGCTGGCGCGGGCGCGCGGGGCTTGGCGCTTGGCCTGGGCCTGGGGCCTGGTGGTGCTGCTGGTGGCCGGGCGTGAGGGATGGCTCAGCGGGGAGGCGATGGCCCACAGCGTCTATCCGGGGCGATGGCCGCCTGGAGCGGGCGCGTTCTTTCAGCCCGACAGCTGGTGGCGTCCGCGCGTGTACCTCTTTCCCGAGGTCGGTGGCACACTGCTGTCCGACGTCCTGGCGGGCGATGATCCGGTCGCCGTGGGCCCCATGTGGACGGCCTCGCCGAGCGGCCGGTACAAGCACAACCTGCTGGGCGCACTGACGCTGCCGTTGGGCCATCGCGATCTGATGCCGCTGCCCGAGGACGTCATCGCGGCGGATCTGGTCGCCCTACGTGACGAGATGCGCGGCCGGGGCATTCGGTATATTATCTGGGACGATCAGATGGAGGTGCCGGGGGTGCTACGCTATCTGGCGGAGCAAGAGACCGCGGTGCCGGGCTTTGTGGTTTTGACCGTCGCCTTGGACTAGGCTTGGCCATAGTCAACCTAGGTTCGGTGGCCGCTGCGTTTGGCTGCATGAGCGGTGCCGACTACTATTGTGAACTTGAGAAGGTGGCCACAGGGTCGAATCTGAACTATGAGATCAGCGTAAGGCAGGAGCTAGTGGCGGCTCCACCTCACTTGCTGCACATCCGCACGTAACAATCTACCGCTTGACCGTGTGCAGCGGGCACATGGTCCCAAACCAGCGCCGGTTGCGGCGCAAGGAGTATGAATCATGGCACGTTTCGACTTTGCTCCCGAAAAGCTGGCCGTCTACCGGCCCGAGAGAGAGGAGCCCGGCGATTTTGACGCGTTCTGGGCCGAGACGCTGGGCGAAGCGCGCGAGTTCCCACTGAATGCCACCTTTGAGCCAGCAGAGCCCGCGCTGGAGCTGGTGGACGCGTACGACGTGACGTTCCACGGGTGGGGTGGCCAGCCGATCAAGGGATGGTTCGTGGTCCCGCGGGGGAGCGACGGTCGCTTGCCGTGCGTGGTCAACTATATCGGCTATGGCGGTGGGCGGGGGTTCCATTTTGATCACACCCTCTACCCCTCTGCCGGCTATGCCACGCTGGTGATGGACACCCGTGGGCAAGGTACTGGCTGGAGCCATGGCGCCACGCCCGACAACGCCCCGCGCGGCGCCGGCCCCCAGGTCAGCGGTTTCATGACGCGGGGTATTCAGGATCCATACGACTACTACTATCGTCGGGTGTATACCGACGCGGTGCGGGCCATCGAGGCGGCGGTATCGCACCCCAGAGTGGATGCCTCGCGCATCGCGGTGGCCGGCAGCAGCCAGGGCGGCGGCATCACCATCGCGGCGGCGGCCCTGTCGGACGTCCCCAAGCTGGCCATGCCCGACGTGCCTTTCCTATGCCATTTTCGGCGGGCCACCGAGATCGTCGACTCGATGCCCTATGGTGAGATCACGGCCTATTGCCACACGCAGCGGGACCATATCGATCAGGTGTTCCGCACGCTGTCCTACTTTGACGGCGTGAACTTGGCCGCGCGCGCCAAGGCGCGGGCGCTCTTTTCCGTGGGTTTGATGGACACCACCTGCCCCCCGTCGACCGTCTATGCGGCCTATAACCACTGGGCAGGCGAGAAGGAAATCCGGGTCTACCCGTTCAACAACCACGAAGGCGGCGGAAGTTTCCAGTTCCGCGAAAAGCTGGCGTTCCTTCGCCAGTGGCTGTAATAGCCAACGGTGAGTGAGATCATGGAACAGATCCTGGGGCGGCGGAGCATCCGTCGCTTCCGGGAGCAACCGGTAGAGACGGAGCAGCTTGACCAGCTGCTCCGTGCCGCCATGGCGGCGCCGTCGGCCTCCAACCGCAAGCCATGGGAGTTTGTGGTGGTGACCGACGGGGATCTGCTGGCTCGCCTGCGGCGAACGCTGATCTTTGGGCGATACACGGCGCCAGCGGCCATTGTGGTGTGTGGCAACATGCGCCGCACCTATCCGCCGCCGGCCCGCGATTTCTATGTGGAAGACTGCAGCGCCGCCATCCAGAACATCCTGCTGGCGGCGCATGGGATGGGGCTGGGCGCCGTGTGGATCGGCGTGCACCCCGTGCCGCCCTTTGTCAAGGGTGTCACCAAGGAGCTGGGGTTGCCGCGACACGTGCGACCGGTGGGGCTGGTGTATGTGGGGTACCCGGCCGAGACCAAGCCTCCCCGCACCCAGTACGACGAGGCTCGGGTGCACTGGGAGCGCTGGCGCCAGGACAGAACCGACGGGTCAGAGGAAAGGTAGGCGTGATGGCCAGGCAGACCGCGGAAGGCGCTCACGCTCAAAGGTTGACGTGTGATACCATGGTAACGCTGCGGCGCTGGGACAAGCTTGACGCAACGGCGGAGGTGCTCGACCGGTGCCTGGCCGATATCGGCGGGCTCGGGGCGTTGGTCCGTCCGGGGAGCACGGTGGTGATCAAGCCGAACATTACCGCCAACGCCCCGGAAGAGAGCGGTGGCACCACCCATCTGGTGCTGGTGGAGGCGCTGGTGGCCGCGGTGCAGCGCCAGAGGCCCGGGCGGGTGGTGGTGGCCGAGGGTACGGGCGCCTTTGGCACCACCCACGCGACTGCATTCCCTACGGGTGGCTGGCGAGAGATGGCCGCGCGAACCGGCGTGGAGCTCTGGAACTTGGACGCCGGCCCCCACCGCGAGATGCCGGATCCCACCGGGCTGTATGGTGAGCCGATCCCGTTGGCGGAGCTGGTGCTGGACGCCGATGTCTTTATCACCGTGCCCTGCCTCAAGACGCATATCAGCCTGGACTATACCGTGGCGCTCAAGAACAGCTTTGCCTTGACGCCGCAGACTGTCCGCAGTGAGATTCACCGACGGAGCGTGCTAGAGGAGAGCTTGGTGGCGATCAACGCCATCCGCAAGCCAGACCTGGCGGTAGTGGATGGCTATGACGGCGCCGAGGGCGAGGCGGGCGGCACCCGCTTTGACCATCCGGCCGGCGCTCGGATGATGCTGGCTGGGTGCGACCCGGTGGCCGTCGATACGGTGGCGCGTGCGGCGATGGGCCTGGACCTCCCGGCGCGCTACCATACCTGGTCGGCCCAGCATGGGGTCGGCGTTGGGAGCTTGGCGCGCATCCAGGTGGTCGGGGATGGATTGGCGATCCGTCGGCGCCCCTTTCTCTGGCCGGGCGAAGAAGTAGGCGAGGAACTGGAGCGGGTTCGCTTACATGATCTGGGGGCTTGCAGCGGCTGTCGCATGCCCGCGGTGATGGGGTTGCGCCGGTTCCCGGGACGGGCTCTGCGGTCGCCGGTGGAGGTGGTCTACGGGGGACGAGGACAGCTTCCCAAAGGTGAGGTTCGTTGCACCGTGGGCGATTGCGCCTTGGCTGCCGGCGCGGCCGAGGTTCACGTGCCGGGTTGCCCGCCGACCACGGCTGAGCTGGTGGGCGCCCTGGTGGATGCCGGCGTGGTCTGTCAACAGTGCCGAGAGGTCGCCGCGGCGGCGATGGGCGGCCTGCCTGAGGCACTGCTGCGGGCGTTGCGAGTGACGGCGGCCGCCGACGAGGTGCATCGGGGCGAGACCGCGATCCACGGTGTGCGCCACAAGGAGCTGATGGTGGGAGACTGCATGGAGCGCTATGCGGCCATGGCGGTCAGGCGGGCGGCGACGGTGGGGTTGGTGGCCGAGAGCGATATTGCGTTCTGCCCCGGTTGCCCGCCGGACGTGGAGCAGGTGCGCACGGTGCTGGCTCGGTGGGCCAGTGATTTGACCGCCCCAGGTGCCGATGGTAGAATCTGACCGCTCGGATGGAGCCCCCATCGTCTAGAGGCCTAGGACACAGCCCTTTCAAGGCTGCGACCGGGATTCGAATTCCCGTGGGGGCATGCGACGCCTCTCACGAATGACTCGTGGGGGGCGTTCTGCTTTTCCGGCGTCGGCACCTGGCCGCTTGCCTTGTGACCCTGCGGCGCCTAGACTGTGTCTCGGCCCTGGCGAAACGAGCGTGGGAACGGGGCCGCGTGGTCGGGCAAAGAACTCGATGAGGAGGCAACTGTGGTCAGCTTGGTACGGGGAGGCCTGGTCTATACCGGCGAGGCGGTGCTTGAGGACGCCTGTGTGGCCTGGAATGATTCGGGGATCGTAGGCGTCGGCCGCGATCTCAAGGGCGACGTGGTGGGCGAGTATCCGGTCATCACGCCAGGCATTGTGGATCCGCACTCCCATATCGGCCTGATTCGGGCCGGTGAGCCCGGGAGCGAGGCCGAGGCCAACGACAAGATGGATTCGGTGCTGGCGCACGCTGACGTGCTGGATTCGGTACAGATGGACGACGACGCCTTCAGGCGGTCGGTCGAGGCGGGCGTGCTCTATTCCTGCGTGCTGCCGGGCAGCGGCAACATCATCGGCGGGCAGTCGGCCCTGGTGCGCAACTATGGTCGCGATACCAACAGCGCCCTCATCGGCCGCGCGGGGATCAAGGCTGCCTTTGGCTACAACCCCATGGGCACCCGTGACTGGAAGGGTACCCGTCCGTGGACTCGCATGGGCGCTCTGGCGATCCTGCGATCCAAGCTGCATGACGTCTCCGCCAAGATGGCCAAAGAGCGGGCCCAAGAGGACGCCGATGTCGTGTATACGGCCGAGGAGACGGTGCTCAAGGCGCTGCTGACGCGCCAGGAGCGTTTGCGGGTGCACGTGCACAAGAGCGACGATGTGGCGGCTGTGCTGCGCTTTGTGGACGAGTTTGGCCTGGACGTGACCGTGGAGCACACCTGCGATGTGCATGATCAGGCGACCTTTGCCGAGCTCGCGAAGCGGAACATCCCCGTGGTCTATGGGCCCATGGACTCGCACCCCTACAAGGTGGAGCTCAAGCACGAGGATTGGCGCAACATCCGCTTCCTGCTCGCCTCGGGCGTCAAGTTCGGGCTCATGACCGACCATCCTGTGGTGCTGCAAGAGACGTTGCTGCTCCAGTTGCGCTGGTTCTTGCGGGCTGGGCTGAGCAAAGAGCAGGCGCTGGCGATCATCACTCGAGAGAACGCCGAGATCCTGGGGATCGGCGATCGCGTGGGCACGCTGGCCGCGGGCAAGTGGGCCTCGTTGGTCTGCTGGAGCGGCGATCCGTTCAGCCTGGAGAGCCATCCGGTGGCCGTCTATGCCGAGGGCGAGCAGATCCTGGCCGAGTAGCGCCGATAGCCTCGCAGAACGGCGATAGCGATGATCGGGAGGGGCCCATCAGGTCCCTCCCGATTTGCTTGTGCCCTAGGAGGTCGATTCCAGCACCAGGCGCGCGACGCTGTGGGGAGGCAAGGTTGCCGACGTAGAGCTGGCCCCGGCCAGAGGCTCATCGCGTACCGCCTCGGGCTGGCCAAAGCTGTTCAGGCAGCGCACGTCGGGCGGGGCGATGACGTCGGCCGATAGCAGCCGCCAGCTGGAGAGCCAGGTGGGAAGGCAGATCTCTTGGAGCGCGTGGAGATCCTGGTTGATGAGGGTGAGCGTGATGCGCCGGCCATCCGGCGAGCGCGAGGCGATGGCATCCAGCCGGTGGGATGCTCCCTGTGCCTCTAGGTCGATGCGCGTTTGGCCGAGGTGCTCCCGAAAGAGCTTGAGCACATAGTGGGTGGGCGTCTTGAAAAAGCGGGGGCCATCGGTCTCGTAGAGGCTCTGCAGCAAGTTGCAGATCTGGGTGACCATCGCGTACTGGACGATGTCGCAGTTCCGATAGAAGGTGTGCAGGAGACAGGCAGCGAACACCCCGTCGCGCCAGGGCTGAGGCTGGTGGGTGCCGGTGCCGACGGTGGCCTCGGGATGCCAGACCCCCCACTCATCATAGGCGATGGTCACCGGCCAGCGTGGCGAGGTGTGCTCGGCGATATAGCGGCGGTGCAGGTCGATATCGTGCTGATAGAGGCCGGTGAGCGCGAGCAGGGCATAGTAGGCGTCATCGGAAAAGGCAGTGCTGCCCTCGACCTCGGGGTTCATGCCGTGCCCGCCGCCGACGTAGCGATGGATCGAGAGGACATCCGGGCCGCGCTTGGTCTGGTCGGCGGTGGCATAGTCGAGGAATCCTTCCACCCAGCCCTCGCGTCCGTGCCGGTCGCTGAGCCCCAAGCCGATCAGGGTGAGATCATCGGTCAGCTCGCGGATGGCGGTGCGCCACTGGAGAAAGCGTCGGGCATAGTCCTCCGGATCCCGATGGTTGACGAACCAGACGTTCTCGTCGGTGTTGCCCAGTCCCCAGACGCGCACGTTGTACGGTTCGGGATGGCCGTTGCGGGCGCGTTCGCCGCCGTAGCGGGTCTCGGCCGGCCCGTTGCAGTACTCGAACCAGTCGAGGAACTCTTGTGGGGTGCCGGTGGCGGTATTGGCGATCAGGATTGGCTCTGCCCCGATGAGCCGGCAGAAGCGTATGAACTCGTCGGTGCCGAACTCGTGGCGCCACAGCGGATCGGGGTCGGGGTCAGGGTGGATACGCGGGTAGCGGATGGGCCCCACGCCATCGCGCCAGTGGTAGTGGTCCGCGCAGCAGCCTCCGGGCCAGCGCATGGCGGCCACACCAGCCTCGCGGCATCCGGCGATCACGTCTCGGCGCAAGCCGTCGACGTTGGGGATCGTGGAATCGCGTCCCACCCAGATGCCGTCATAGATCACCCTGCCATAGAACTCGCCAAAGGCGCTATGCAGGTAGGGAGAGATGCGGGGTCCGGGATCGGGGTGGGGGGATAGATCCAACCTGATCAAGGCACCTCCTCGTGAGGCGGCGGCGTTCGCGATGCCCGGCATTCTGCATAAAAGTGTCATCGCTGACAAGGGAGTGAGCGTCAAGGGGCAGGGCTTGAGCCCTGCCCCTGCCGACGGCACTGCTATGCGCTCAATACCGTGATGGCATAGTGCATCATGGCGTCTGAGAGGAAATCCGCCAAGCCCTCGCGGTACTGGTCGTAATGGGCTCGAAAGTCAGGATCATTGACATAAAGATCGGCCAGGCCAGCGTAGCGTTCGGCCGGCGCCTCGTAGAACTGCTCGATGACGGCGTGGTGCCTGGCGATGAGCGCCTGCACCTCGGCATCGCCAGGATCGCGGTCCATGAAGGGCACCAGGGCGCGGGTCACGGCGTCCATCTCACTTTGGAGCGCCTCCCATCCAGCCTTGCCCATCCCCTTGATGCGTTTGATGGAATCATCGACGGCCCGGTCGCCATAGCGCTCGCGCGACTCGCGTTTGATCCGCTCCACGTCCTCCTCCTTGAACCCCGCATAGAGCTCTTTGTCGTCCAATGGCATATCTTCTCCCTCCAGTTTGCGAATGGTGCGCTCTACAGTACGGAGGAGGCGTTCCAGCCGTGCGGCCTGACGGCGCAGGTTCTCGCGGTGTTGCTCGAGGGCACGCATCTGGTCAAACGAGGGTCCGTCCAGGATGCGCCCGATCTCGCGTAGCGGCAGGCCCATCTCGCGATAGAGCAACACTTGCTGCAGACGGTACAGGTCACCCTCGCCATAGAGCCGATAGCCGCTCTCGCTGCGAGCCGTGGGCGTCAGCAGCCCGATCTCGTCATAGTGATGCAGGGTGCGCACCGACACACCGGCCATGGATGCCAACTGTCCTACCGTATACGCTTTCATGCACGCCTCCGAGCGACAGGATACACCCTCACGTTACGTAAGGGTCAAGTCCGAGTTGCGGAGTCTGGGGGTGGTTCCCGGAAAGGTAGCTCGGTATACTGAAGATGGGTGGGGCTCACGCGCGGGACCTGCCGCGCCAGGAGCGTGGCGAGGGTCCCGCGGGCGGTCTAGCTGACGGCCTGTGGGGCGGGAGCGGCGGTGGGGCGGCCGAGCAGCGCGTCGCCTTGGTGGCGGAGATAGGGTGCGATGGCGAGGGCATCCTCCATCAGGATGTCGGTGATCGACAGGCCGGTAAAGAGCTCGGGAGCGCCCTTGGTGCCGCGTTGCACGTTGACGTGCGCTTCGGGAATCCCGCGCTTGTCCAGCTCGCTCAAGATCCGCTCAACCTCGGTGGGATCGACGTCCTCGTGAGGGATGCGGTTGAGGAGCATATAGACGTCGGCGAACTTTTCGCGGCAGCTCACCACCACGGCCGGCTCTTGGCGGGCGATGCAGTGGCGGCGCCAGGCCACCTCGCAGGAAAGCCAGGTTGCGCCGCTCTGGGCCACCAGGTAGCCGTCATCAAGGGCTTGGCGGATGGCCTTGCGGTAGATCGTCATGCGGTTGCTCCTTTCGGGGCGCACACAGCTTTTGGGGATGGCGCAGAGTCCAGAGCGTGATCGATGGAGGGAGAGTTGCTGGAAGCGTGCCCACGTTAGCGAGGGGACGAGCCGGGCATCAGCGCGCCATCGGTCCCTATTGTAACGCGGCCGGTGGGGGTGCGTCAAGGCAACGCGGGCGGGAAGGACGTGGCCATGGTATCGATGACAACGAACCTCTCGGCAGATCTAGCTAGTGTAGACGAAGTGCATCGCGAGGTGCGCGAGAGCGGCATCAAGACGGTCATGACGACCTTGCTGCTCCTCAGCCTAGCGGGCTATGCGGCAGCCAACGTCACCGACTTGTGGGTGGAGCTTCCGCGGGTCACGGTGGCTCTGGGGGCGCTCTGGCTGGTCATGGCGGGTTTCCATGCTCTGCATGGGCGGTGGCCACGCTGGGCCAATCTAGTATGGGGCGTTGGGCTGTTGGCGGTGGTAACGCTAGCGGTGGCCCTGTTTGGCCGCCCCGAGCTGGCCAGCTTTTATGCTTTGGTGCCCCTGCTGGTGTCGCTTGTGGCCGAGTGGCGATGGGGTCTGGCGAGTCAGCTCGCGCTCCTCCTGATTCTGGCGCTGGGCGGTCGCCGGCTGGGCTTGGGCGACCTCAGTGCGCTGATGCCGATGAGCGTGCTGGTGCTGGGCGGCGTGGCTCTGGTGCTGGGATGGGTCTTTGCGCGAGAGCTCTATGTGACGGCCGAGTGGGGGATGGGCCACTATTATGTGGCGCGGCAGCAGGTGCAAGAGTTGCGCGAGCAGAGGGTGGGGCTCTTGCGGGCACAGGAGGATCGTAACCTGGCCAACATGGAGCTGGCGCGCCTGACGGATCGCCTCGCCATGATGACGCAGCTGGCGGAGGAGGCCAGACGTGCCAAGGAAGAGTTTGTTGCTCGGGTCAGCCACGAGCTGCGCACACCGCTGAACATGATCGTCGGCTTTAGCGAGGTGATCATGCGCTCGCCCGAAGTGTATGGTCCCGAGCTGCCCGGTTCTCTTCTCGCCGATGTGTCTGCTATCCACCGCAACAGCGTGCACCTTTCAGAGCTGGTGGATGACGTGCTGGACCTGAGCCAGGTGGATGCTGGTCGGGTGGCCCTTACGCGGGAGTGGATCCGGGCTGGTGAGTTGGTCCACAGTGCCGTGGAGGCGGTACGAGGGCTCTTTGAGAGCAAGGGGTTGACGGTCGAGGTCGACATCGAGGACGAGGCGCTGGCTTTGTTCGTCGATGCCACACGCATCCGGCAGGTGATCATCAACCTGCTGGGAAACGCCGGCCGCTTTACCGATCAGGGAGGGGTAGTTGTCCAGGTGCGGTCATCTAGCGACCAGGAGGTGGTCGTGTCGGTTAAGGACACGGGCCCAGGTATCGCGCCGGAGGAGCAGCAGAAGCTGTTCGAGCCCTTTTTCCAGGCTCAGAGCCTGCTGCGGGGCCACAAAGGGGGCACTGGTTTGGGGTTGAGTATCTCCAAGCGGTTTGTAGAGATGCATGGCGGGCGGATCTGGCTGGAAAGCCAGGTGGGCCGGGGGTCAGAGTTCTCCTTTGCGCTGCCCTTGACGCCGCGGGCTACCGCGCAGGAGCGGCTGGGAATGGTGGCGCAGCGATGGTTCAGCCCCTATCAGGAGTACGATCCTCGCGATCATCCGGCGCAGCTCCCCGAAGTGCCGCCGGGGCCTCGGTACGTGGTGCTAGAGCGGGAGGAGAACCTGGCGCGCATGGTGCGCCGGTACTCGCAGGCGGCCGAGGTGGTCGGAGTCGACCAGGTGGAGGGCGTTCGGCCAGAGTTGGCGCGGACGCCGGCCAACGCACTGCTGGTGAACGCGCCGCCCGATGAGCTGCGCGCCTGGCTGCGAGGTCCGCTGAGTTCGATCCCCTATGCGACGCCACTGCTCTCGTGTTGGCTGCCGGGTCGTGAGGAGGCAGCGCGCCGGCTGCGCGTACAGGATTACCTGCTCAAGCCCGTGACCCGCGAGCAGCTCACGGGGGCGATCGAAGGGGTGGCACGCGGCACGGGGGCGCCGGTGCGGCGGATCCTCCTGGTTGACGATGAGCCGGACGTGTTGCGGCTTTTCATCCGCATGCTGTCATCCGATGGACAGGGCTATCACCTCAACCAGGCCCTAACCGCCGAGCGCGGGCTCCAGCTGCTGCGTCAGCGTCGGCCCGACTTGGTGCTGCTCGATCTGCTCATGCCAGACATGGACGGGTTCGAGTTTCTCCGCGCCAAGAGCGGCGATGCTAGCATCCGCGACATACCGGTGGTGGTGGTGTCATCGCGCAACCCGGAGGGGCAGGCGCGGGTGTGCCCGATGCTCGAGGTGCGACAGGGCGATGGGCTGACGACGCTCGAGCTGTTGCGCTGTATCGAGGGCCTCACCCAGATTCTGGCACCTCAGGCGCATCCAGCGCATCCAGCTCGGCCAGGAAACGTTCCCGCGACACCGGCTTGGGCACAAACGCCCGAGCGCCCAGCGACAGAGCCAGATCCTCCTGAGGGAGAATCGTGCAGACAATGATCGGGATGTGACGGGTGAGCGGCGACTGCCGCAGGGCCCCCAGCACCGTCCAGCCGTTGCCCTGGGGCATCATGATGTCGAGCAGGATCGCTCGCGGCGCGTGGCGACGGACCAGCGCCGGAATCTCGTCGGGATTGGGCGTGGTGACCAGGCGATAGCGGGTGCTGGCCGTGTAGCGGGCATAGAGCTGCAGGGCATCCTCGTTGTCATCGACCACCAGGATGGGCACGCTCTCGATGGCGGGCAGTTCCAGCCTGACTTGGAGGGGTTTGGGGGGCGCCTGGACGATCTCCAGGTGGCCGCCGGCCGTAACCGCGAGCTGCCGGGCGATCTGCAGGTTGCGTTGCGCCCCTGCCGATAGATCGCCCGGACTATGAGGGGGCTGAGCGGTGACAGTGATAGCGAGGGTTGTTCCATCGAGCTGGGCGGCGATCCGGAGCGCGCCGCCGATGGCCTGCTGGATGCCCACATCGACCAGGCTGAGCAGCGCCTGTTTGAGAAAGACCGGGTGCATGGCCACCGGCGGAAGGGTGGGCGGGACCTGGGCCGAGACGCACACGGCGTGCTTGGCGGCCAGGTTGGATGTCAGGGCCATGGCTTCGGACAGATGCTCCTCAAGATCCGTTTTGCCCGTCAGGTGAGTCTCCTGGGCCCAGGGCATCTCTTCCAGGAGATCGGGCGCCGTCTCGGCAGCAGGCTCGCAAGCAGCCGATGCCGTGGAGGCGACATGCTCCTGCCAGAGCCGATCCGCCAGCAGCTCGACGGCGGCCTTTTGCTCACGGCGAAGCTGCCGCGGGCTGATGCAGAGCTGGTCGGCGACGATTTGCTGGGTGAGCTGCTGGACGTAGCAGCAGAACAGCGACTCGTAGGTGCGCCAATCACGAGAGATCCCGTCCTCTTTGCCCTGAACGGGACGTAGGGACTCGATGCTCTCGAGCAGGATCTGGCGCAGGGCGGCGGCTCGGTCGAACCGGCCTGCCAGGCCAAAGAGCTCGACCAGGCGGCTGTTGCGCAGATGGTCGGCGTGATAGAGGTGTGCTAGCGCATCGCGGAGGTGTTCGAGAAACTCGCTACGGGGCATGCTGGTCTTCAACGTCCCTCTCCTCGGTGCAACGCCGGCCCCTGTGCCGCGCACGTCATTATACCAGTCGGCCGCATTGTGTCCTAGTCACGGCCAGGTGGCGCCCACTCTCAGCGAGCGGCCATGCTATGCTGAACTTGTGACCCGGCAGGCGCGTGTTCCTGATCACCGGTGGAGCTTGCTCAGACGGTAGCTTCATGGGATGGCGAGAAAGGAGGGCGTAGCATCGTCAGAGGGCCACGCGGCCGAGACCTGGATACGTCTGATGCGGAGGAGATGAGCGTGTTCGTAAGCGAGGAGGCATAGGACATGCGAGAGAGGATTAGCCGAAGGGATTTCTTGCGTTGGGGCGCGGTGGCCATGGGTGGGGCCGCGTTGGCATCCTGCGCGCCGCAGGCGGCACCTACCGCGGCGCCAGCGGCCGAAAAGGAGGCGGAGCCCGCAGTGGAGGCGCAACCGGCCCCGGCCGAGGGGGTGACGGTTACGTGGTGGTATGCTTGGGGCAACCTTCCGCCTGCCATCGACCGCATGGTCGAAACCGACGAGTTCAAGGACTGGATGCAGGGCAATACGCTGGAACACAAGGGATCGGTGACGAGCGAGGCGATCCTTACAGCTGTGGCCGCGGGCACTCCGCCAGATGGTGGTTCCAACTTTTCGTATCCGAACTTTTGGAGCCGCGGGGCGGTGCTGGCAGTGAATGACTGGGTCGGCGCTAGCGACGTCGTGAAGCAGGATAACATTCTCGAGATGATCTGGGCTGGCTGCTTCTATGACGATCAGATGATCGGTGTGCCCGGGATTGAGACCTTTCTCTGGTATGGGCTCAACTATAACGAGAAACTGGTCGAGGAGGCCGGGCTCGATCCTGATAGCCCTCCGCTCTCTTGGGAGGAGCTGCTCGAGTGGCACAAGGCGCTGACCGTCTTTGACGATGCCGGTAACCTGCTCCAGGTGGGGCTGGATCCCTACGATGCCATGGCTGGGGAGCCGGACTTTGCAGCCACGTCTTGGGGCTTCAAGTGGTGGGATGAAGAAGACGGATCTTTCCATCTGAACGACCCGAGAATGGCAGAAGCCTTGGATATGTGCGGTGAGTTCATCCGCTACGTGGGGCCGGACAAGTTCCAGGGGATGCGTCAGGTAGACGGCCAGGGCACGTGGGGCGCCGCCTACAACGCCGAGGTACAGGCGATGATCATCGAGGGCTACTGGCATCCCGGTGAGACGCAGATTCAGCAGCCCGATGTTGCCCAGTACAACCGAAGCAGCTGGGCGCCAGTGCCAGCCGGTCGGGAGGGGGCCAAGATCCAGGCCACAGGCCCGCACTTTGTGCAGCTCTTCAAGGATGGTGAGCATCCGTACGAGATGTTCCGGGTGGCCGAGTTTCTGCTCAACGACGTGGCCCTCGATATCATCTTTGAAGAAGTCGGCTGGGTGTTCGGGAAAAAGTCCTGGCTCGAGACGGTGGATCCCACCACCTACCCAGGTCTGGATTTCTACATGAAGGCTGCCACAGAGATGACCGAATGGATCGTGGGCCGACGCTGCCCGATTCGCTCGTTTGTCGACGCGCAGTATCAGGAGCTGCGGGAGCAGGTTTACCGCGATCTTATGTCTGCGACCGATGCGGCCGAGGAGCTGCAGACACGTGCCCTCGCAGAGTGGGAAGCACAGGGCCTCAGTTAGGCCTTGCTAGTTCCGTCACGGGCGGGGCGAGGGATGGGCGTCAACATCCCTCGCCCTGCGGTGTAGCGTGATGGCCTTCTCAGCAAGCGAGGTTTCGCAGGAAAGAGAGGTTGGGCCAATGGCGAGCGCAGCGGAGGCGTCGCGTCCCGTATTGGCAAGGACCCGGATGACAAGGGAGAGCAAACGGGCCCTGGCGCTTGGGCTCTTGTTTGTTTCACCCTGGATCGTGGGGGTGCTAGGG
>ENA-UOXR01002367-UOXR01002367.1-bioreactor-metagenome-genome-assembly--contig:-NODE-2367-length-17544-cov-5.161702_pt1 | contig 17544 bp, 19 predicted proteins | sample MGYA00238164_ERZ764825 | MGnify/ENA primary metagenome ERZ764825 (study PRJEB28920, sample SAMN05720171) | bioreactor metagenome | isolation source: Anaerobic biogas reactor | place: USA:Washington...
GCGCGTCGCGGCGGCGAAGTAGGATCCCGAACGGCGCGTCCACGAGGTCGTACTGCTTGATGGTCCCGAAGGGCATCTAGAAGATCCGCTCATTCACTACAACTATGCCACCCTCGGCGATTTCGTGCGCAAGCAGCGGCAATACGTTGCCTATGAGGCGCGGATTCTGTACGGGCAGGGGGTGCGTCCCAAGCCATGGACCTATCTCTCGCAGCCTCTGCGCGAGTTCCGACGACGCTACGTCACGCTAAAGGGCTACAAGGATGGCTTCCAGGGCTTGCTGCTCTGTCTCTTGGTGGCCTACTACTATGGGTTTCGTGTGACGGTAGAGCTAGGACGGTTGTGGCGGCAGGCGGGTTAGCCTTGGCGCCAGGGCCAGCGCCGTTTGCGGGGCGGCGCGGGTGCCCCTTCTGCCATGGCCAGGATCTGCGGGTACCCTTCCGTCAGGTACGCGCGCAAGGTCTCATAGCACTGGCTGTAGGCCGCGGGCTCTTGCCCCATGGGATCGGTCACATCGCGGCGTTCGCCCATCACAGTGCTCAATAGGTGGGCCTTTGCGTCGGCTCGCGCAAACCGCAGCCCCAGATCCCTCAGATGGGCGCGCTCCATGACGAGGATCAGGTCAGCCTCATCCACGATCTGTTGGGTCAGCCCCCGGGACCGATGGGCCGATAGGTCCAGCCCCTCTGGCTCCAGTATCGCGATCGCTTGCTGGGCGGCGGGACGCTCGTCGTGTGCCCACACCCCGGCGGAGGCAGCACGAAAGCGATCCTGATCACCGCGCTGCTCCAACAGATGGGCAAAGAGTCGCTCGGCCATGGCCGAGCGACAGGTGTTGCCGGTGCACACGAAAAGGATCAACGGCCGATAGGTCATCGGTCTCCTCGCAACGACAAGAGGGGGGCTGCCATCGGCAGCCCCCCTCTCTGGCTCCTAGCTCAGTTCTGGTAACAGCAACCCGTAGCCGCCATCGTGACGTCGATAGGTGACGGCATAGTTGTCCGTCTCGGCATTGTAAAAGAGATAGAAATCGTGCCCGAGAAGCTCCATCTGATCGATGGCCTCATCCACGTACATGGGCATCGTCTCGAACCGCTTGATACGGACGACCTGCTCCCGTGCATCACCCTGTGACTCGGTAAAGACCGGCTCGGGGGCCTCAACGCGGTTCTGGGAGCGCCAATGCTTGCCCTTGTAGCGCTCAATCTGCCGCGACATCTTGTCAAGCACGGCATCGAGCGAGGACCTGAGGTCCGAAGACTTGTCCTCGGCTCTGAGCAGCGCCCCATTGGCCCGCAAGGTGAGCTGTACAACCTGGCGATCCTCAGCGCTCTTTGTGCTACGGGAAGCCAGATCGACGCGCGCTTCGCTGATGTTGGGAAGGTAACGGCTGAGCTTGGAGACCTTGGTCTCGACAAGCTCTCGGAGCTGGTCGGTGATCTGAAGGTTGCGCCCACTAATGATGATATCCATCTCGCAAACTCCTTTATCTGCCGGGTGAGCCTAGCGCCCATCGACACAGCGACCACGCCAAGTGCTCCCGCGCGGGTGTTCACGAGCCTTGTTAAGGTACGCTGTGTACCCTCATGCTACTATGGGCATGCCTCCGTGTCAATGGACGTGCGTGAATCTTTTGTGCAGGCTCGCGTTGACAGGCATGCCACCGAGGGATACCATCGCCCGAGGGGAGTGGTATGCCCATCTATTGGAATGACGAGCCTAACCAGGGTAGATCAACTCGCAGCCAGAAAAGGCCGCGAGCCCAACGCGGCCGTTGGTTTGTGGCTGCGCTGGCCGTGCTGGTGCTCACAGCCGTCAGTGTGCGCCTGGCCCTGGTGGCGCTGATGGACGCGCCCGCTGCGCCCAGCGCCGTCACGCTGGTCCCTCGCCCCAGCGAGACCCCCGCCCCCTTAGTCGCTGCCTCTGAGACGGCGCCGCACGAAGAAACCACCGCGGCTACCGAGGCCACCGTGTTGCCCAGCCCCACGGTGTCCGTGCGCACCTTTCGCTTGGCCGTGGAACAGGACCTCTACGCCGCTTTTTCGGGTCCGCTGGAGACCTTGGATCGTGCCTACGACGATGTGATCGTGCTTCCCTATGCGCCGTCGTCATCCCCAGAGGATCTGCTGACGCAGCGTCTCGCTGATGGTGTGGTCTTTTGGACCGTCGAGGCGCTGCCGTATGGCATTCCCCTGGCCGAGGTCCCCTATGCGTTGGTGACGCATCCGCAGCTCGATCGCGAGGGCTTTTCGCGATCGCAGTTGGGGGCCATCGCCGATGGCCTGGACGAGACCTACACCTTGGTGGTGCCCCGCGACGACCAGCTCGTGCGAGCCTTCCTAGAGCGAGGCTACTGGGGGCTGACCATAGCGCGCGTGGGGTCGTGGGCAGAGGTCATCGATTATGTCGCTACCCACGACGATGCCTTGGCCATCGTGCCGTGGGAGTTGGTCGATCAGCGCGTGCGTCTGGCAGCCGTCGATGGGCAACGGGCCGATCCCACGAGCACGGCCGACTATCCTTTCTGTCACCGCATCTGGCTGCTCGAGAGCTCGGCCATGCTGATGCCCGATGCGGCCCTGGAACAGCTACGGCGCGAGCTGGTGCACGAGACCAGCCCCACGGTGCGGCTGGTAGCCGTCGGCGACGTGATGCTGGGGGGATACTGCGCCGAGCAGATGAACGAACAGGGGCAGCTGTATCCGTTCGGCGATCCTGGCCTGGCTGCGTTGATCGCGGAGGCGGATATTGCGCTAGGCAACCTGGCGTCGCCCCTGTCGCGGCAGGGTGACCTGCTGGAGGGAGTGACGGCCTATCGCGGCGACCCGACGACGGCAGAGGTCCTGGCGCGGGTCGGCTTTGACGTGATGTCGGTGGCCAATGAACACGTGCCTGCCTTTGGTCCCGACGCGCTCCTGAACACCGTCAACGCGCTGCGTGGGGCCGGCATCGAAGCCGTGGGGGCTGGCGCTACTCGTGATGTGGCCTATGCACCCGTTGTGGTGGAGCGGAACGGCTTGACGCTAGCCGTGTTGGCATTGAATGCCATCGGCCCCGAGGAACTGGCGGCTAGTTCGGAGGGGGCGGGCGTCGCATGGCTGGATGACAGTCGCGCCCTCTGGGCTGTGGCGGAGGCCAGCCGCGAGGCCGACTTGACGGTTGTTTTGTGCCACTGGGGTGAGCTGCACGCTGCTCAGGCCACGGCCGACCAGATCACGGTTGGCGAGGCTATTCTGGGGGCGGGCGCCGATCTCGTCATCGGGCACCATCCCCACACGGTGCAGGCCATCTCGTACCAGCCTGGCGGCGTCGTTGTCTATAGCCTGGGCGACCTGATCTACCACCCCTGGTCTGAGGCGGCATCCGCCGAAGGCGTGGCTCTAGTTGCGACGCTTGGGAGTGGGAGCGTGCGATCGGTAGAGCTGGTGCCCTATCGCGTGGAGGCGTGCCGTCCGCGCCTGCTGGAGGGCGGAGAGGCCGCGGCCGTTCTCAGCAGGGCAAGCGCGTTGGCGACGTCGACACCCAGCCCCTAGTGCCCATCGCCCACGGCATGCTTGAGATATGCCTCGATCAGCTCATCTAGGCCGCCATCCAGCACCGCGTCGGTGTTCCCCGTCTCGTAACCAGTCCTCAAGTCCTTGACCATCCGATAGGGATGCAGCACGTACGAGCGGATCTGGTTCCCCCAACCCGCCGAGACATGCTCGCCGCGGAGCTTGGCCGTCTCCTCTTCCTGGCGCTGTAGCTCGAGGTCATAAAGGCGAGCACGCAGCACGGCCATGGCCCGTTCGCGGTTCTGCGCCTGAGAGCGCTCGTTCTGGCACTGGACTACGATGCCCGTGGGGATGTGGGTCAAGCGGATGGCCGTCGAGTTCTTCTGGACATTCTGCCCGCCATGCCCCGAGGCGCGGTAGACGTCGGTGCGAATGTCGTCGGGGTTGATTTCGATGCTGATCTCATCGCCAATGTCGGGAATGACCTCGACCAGGGCAAATGAGGTGTGGCGTCGGTGGGCGTTGTCAAAGGGCGAGATGCGCACCAGGCGGTGGACGCCTTTTTCCGAGCGCAGGTAGCCATAGACGTACCGCCCGCTGATCTCGACCGTGACGCTCTTGAGGCCCGCTTCTTCGCCTTCGGTCTCATCATAGATCTCACTGGCATAGCCCTGCTGTTCAGCCCAGCGCAGGTACATGCGCAAGAGCATCTCGGCCCAATCCTGCGACTCTGTGCCGCCCGCGCCCGCATAGACGGACAGGATGGCGGAGCGGTGATCGTGCGGCCCCGACAGCATGGCGCGGAACCGCATGGTGGCCAGCTTGGCCTCGAGCTGCTTGGCCTGTTGTGCGATCTCCGAGGCCATCTGGGCCTCGTCCTCTCCCTCGATCAGCTGGGCCAGATCCAGGAGATCGGTGGTGGCCGTCTCAAGCTCGCGCCACTCTTGCACCTGGCCATCCAGGCTGGATAGGGTCTGCATCAGCTCTTGGGCGCGCTCGGGGTCATCCCAGATGTGGGGGTCGGCCGTCTCGCCACGCAGCTCGGCGATGCGGGACTCTTTGGCGGGGAGGTCAAAGACGCTCCATGAGCGTTTCAAGCTCCTGAAGCATCCCGTCCAGGCGTGTCGTCAGGTCATCCATGAAACAGATCCTCCCGTCGTACGGACAACGACTAGGCCGTCTCGTCAAAGAGGGCGTCAACAAACAACGCAGGCTCAAACGGGGCCCAATCCTCAACCGACTCGCCAGTGGCGGCGAACTGGACGGGCAGCCCCAGCTCGTGGGCAATGGCAAAGACGATACCGCCCTTGGCTGTGCTGTCCAGCTTGGCCAGGACGATGCCACTGACCTGTACCTTTTCGGCAAAGCTGCGAGCCTGCAGCAGGGCGTTCTGTCCCGTGGTGGCGTCAAGGACCAAGAGCGTCTCGTGCGGGGCACGATGCACCTGCTTCTGGGCCACCGCCCGCACCTTGACGAGCTCTTGCATCAGGTTGTACTTGGTGTGGAGGCGGCCAGCCGTATCGACGATCAGGACGTTGGCGCCACGCGATTGGCAGGCGCGAATAGCATCATAGACCACAGCGCCAGGATCGGCGCCAGGCTGCGGGGCCACGATGCCGACGCCTACGCGCTCGGCCCAGATGGCCAGCTGGTCGATGGCTGCGGCGCGAAAGGTGTCCGCAGCGGCCAGCAGCACCTTGTCGCCCCGTTCCTGGTGGTACCGAGCCAGCTTGGCGATGCTGGTCGTCTTGCCCGAACCGTTCACGCCGACCACCAGGATCACGTGCAGCATCCGCTCGCCAGCGAGGTAAGGGCGCTGCACGGCTTCCAGCATCTGTACCAGCTCGCGCTTGAGGGCATCGCGTAGCTCTGTGGGCGACGTGCCTGGTTTGGCTTGGGCGCGCAGTCGCTCAACGAGCTCCATGGTCGTGCTAGCGCCGACATCGGCCTGCACCAAGAGCATCTCTAGCTCATCCCAGGTATCCTCGGTGATGGTCTCTTGCTGAAACAGGCCGACAATGCGCCCGAAAAACGAACGCCTGGTTTTGGTCAGGCTATCTTGGAGCTTTTTCCCGATGGCCACGATGGACGATCCTCACCTGCGCATACTCGCACCACGACATCCCATTATAGCAGATGGCTGCGGCAGCCCGAAACCAGGGCTGCCGCTTCGTGGGCTTGTGTCTTGCGGAATGGGTCAGAGGCGTTTCCGATAGGCGGCCCATACCAGGGTACCCAGCAGGATCAGGAGCAGCCCTGCCGCGAGCATCCAGATGGTTCGCAGCCAGCCCCAGAGCTGCCATCGTGGTTGGCCGACGGCTATGCCATAGTCACCAACCGTATCGGTGGGCGCGGGTTCGGCAGCGGCGGCCACGGCTTGCTCGGGCGCTGTGGGCGGTTCGATCTCGGGCTCGGGAGTTGGCGGCAGCGATGTGGGCCGCTCGGTGGGCGTAGGCTCTGGCGTCGGCGGGGCCGACGTGGGGGTGGCCGTAGCCGTAGCTGGCCTGGGCGTCGGCTCACTGGTGGCGGTGGCTGCTGCGATGCCTTCTACAGCTTCGGCAGCCTGTACCTGCTGGTCACGCGCTTCTACCGTGGACTCGAGCTCGGGTGGGGGCGCCATGCCTGCCACTTCGATGGGGCCTCCGCCGCCCATACCATCCACCACGTTGGGGGTACGTGGGTCGGGCGTAGGGAGCACACGCATGGCGACTGCTTCCGACTCGGGCTCCGATGCGCGCTCAGCCTGAACGGGCGCCTCTTCTGGCGCCAGCTCGGCAGCCTCGACCACTGCGGCGACAGCCTGTTCGGCCTCTGCTTGGACGTGCTTTTCGGCGGCTGGCTCCTCCGCGGCTGGCAGGGCCTCCAACATCATCGCGGGCTCTTCTTCCACGACGCGCTCGACGAGTTCGGTGGAGACAGGCGCCGCATCGGGTGCGGACGATTGCGCCGTTCCCACGGGCGACCAACCCAGGGTGAGGGCCATGTCTCCCGCAAAGAACACCAGCATCAGCGCGGACGCTACCACCGCGGCGGTACGGGCAACGGCAAACAACCCCTCCCATCGCCGCTGGCGGGCCTGGACGGGCTGCATGGTGCGGGGCAGGGCAAAGCTGCGGGGGGCGTGTACCCTAGGCGCTTGCGATACCAGGGCGATGGTCCGCCTCAGGGCAGCGAGCTCCTGCTGGCAGGCCTCACAGGCCTGTAGATGGCGCTCCACGCGCGCACGATCCGAGGCCGTGAGCTGCTGGTCGATATAGGCCGAGAGGTTCTCTTGCGAGAACCGATGCTCGTGACCGTTTGTCGATCGGGTGCGGGTCGCCATTGGACAACCTCAAGAGCTATGGCTAACTGGATAACTACTATTCAACACTAGGACGGAACCCCATCGGTAATTGTTCCTGTCGCTCGGTGAGAAACTCGCGTAGCTTGGCGCGCGCACGTGATAGTCGTGACTTGACGGTGCCCAGAGCGACCGAGGTCACCGCGGCAATCTCTTCGTAGGGCATACCCTCGATGTCGGAGAGCACCAAGACCGTGCGCTGGTCGGGCGGGAGCTCTGCGATCCCTCGCTGGATGAGCCTCCCCAGCTCTTCGCGGTCCACCCAATCCTCGGGACTCTCGTCATCGGTGTTTTCGAGAATGTCCGAGTGTTCGTCGTCCTCGACCAAGTCGTCGATCGGGGTGCTGGGCCGGCGCTGTGCGGTGCGCAAGAGGTCATAGCAGCAGTTGGTGACGATGCGCAGCAGCCAAGCCTTGAACGAGCCGCCGCGGTACTGGTGGAGCGCCTTGTAGGCCTTGATAAAGGCGTCCTGTGTAGCGTCGGACGCCGAGTCCTCATTCCCGAGGACACGGTAGGCGACGTTATAGGCCATGTCCTGGTAGTGGAATACCAGGTCATTGAAGGCATCCAGGTCGCCCTTTTGCGCGCGGGCGATCAGCTGTGGTTCGTTCATCCCGTCGGCGGTGTCTCTTCCTGTCGCGAACAGCAGATCATACTAGACGAATCAGCGACGCCCTAGTCTAGCGCACATAGCATGGGCGACCAAACTTGACGCGACATGGGTCGCAGTCTATACTCGGCCTGACGTTGCCGAAGTGGCGGAACGGCATACGCGGTGGTCTCAAAAACCACTGGAGGGTACTCCTTGTGGGTTCGAATCCCACCTTCGGCACTATGGTAGTATGAGGGACCTCGGTTGGCAAGCCTTGCGCGCCGAGGGCTCTTGAACGGTGTGGTTCAAGGAGCTCGGGCCAGTACGCTAGGCCTGGGCCTCTTTTTTTGTCGCAACGCTGGTTTCGGGCAGGCCGCCATGCGGCTGAGCCCAGTGAAAGGAGTCATCCGATGCCTTTGGTAACGAGCAAAGAGATGCTGCTGGCGGCGGTGGAGGGGCACTATGCGGTTGGCGCTTTCAATGCCAACAACATGGAGCAGATCCAGGGTATCATCAACGCTGCGGTAGCTGAGAACGCCCCCGTGATCCTGCAGGTCAGCCAAGGGGCCATCCGCTACGCGGGCCTCGAGTTCGCCGCCGCGATGGTCAAGACAGCTGCCGATCTCGTGAACGTCCCAGTGGTGCTGCACCTGGATCACGGCACCGACTTTGACCAGAACGTCCGCTGCATGCGCGCTGGGTTCACCTCACTGATGTTTGACGGATCGGCGTTGCCGCTTGAGGAGAACGTGGCTATCACCTCACGGGTGACCGAGATCGCTCACATTGTGGGCGTGCCCGTAGAGGCCGAGCTGGGCAAGGTGCTGAAATCCACCGACAATGTAACCGAAGAGGACGTCCTTAACGCGATGACCAAGCCCGAGGAGGCCCGCGAGTTTGTGGAACGCACCAAGTGCGACTCGCTGGCCATCGCGGTGGGATCGGTACACGCCATGCGCTCGCAGGCTGCCGAGCTCAACATTGAGCGCGTCAAGGCGATCCGCCAGATGGTGGACATTCCCTTTGTGCTGCATGGCAGCTCGGGAGTGCGCGAGGAGAGCGCCCTGGAGGCCATCCCCTTCGGCGTGGCCAAGATCAACGTGGCGACGCTGCTCAACCAGGCCTTTACTACGGGTATCAAGCGCGGCTTGGCCGAGTCGCCCGACGAGGTCGATCCCCGCAAGATTCTGATCCACTCGCGCGATGAGGTGATGGAAGCCGTACGGCACAAGATCCGCACCTTTGGCTCGAGCGGCCAGGTAACCGCCGCTGGCTATCGGACGCCCAAAAAGGTCTTTTCCAAGGCGGAGCTGGGCGAAGCCGAGTAGGCGCATAGGACGACGAAAGCGGGGGAGCCTTGCTCCCCCGCTTTTTCTGTTGCCATGGGGCGTGGTGGGTATGCGCTTACGTGACCAGATGCTCTCGGCTGATATTGTTCAGGAACTCGTTGCGGGTCGAATCTCTCGACTTGAAGATGCCTAGCATGGCGCTGGTAACCATGCGGGCGTTGGCCTTTTTCACGCCTCGCATGGCCGAGCACATGTGGACGCCCTCTGCGACCACGGCAACCCCCATCGGATGCAGCGTCTCGTTCAGGAAATTGGCGATCTCTTGCGTCATCCGCTCTTGGAGTTGCAGTCGTCGGGCGTACATCTCGACGATGCGAGGGATCTTGCTGAGGCCGATGACGCGGCCGCGCGGGATATAGCCCACGTGGCAACGGCCGATGAACGGGAGCATGTGGTGTTCGCACAGGCTGTAAAAGTCGATATCCCGCACGATCACCATCTCGTCGTAATCTACCTCGAACACGGCGTCGTTGATGAGCTTGACGGGGTCGACGTGATAGCCTGCCGTGAGCTCCCCGTACATACGCGCCACGCGCGATGGGGTCTTGACCAGACCCTCGCGGTTGGGGTCCTCACCGATGGCCTCGAGAATGGTCCGCACGGCGCACTCGACGTCGCCGTGACACTCTTGCTCGGGTAGGTCTACCAGGTCGACGCGAAACGCATCGTAATCGCCAGGGTTGATCGTCATTTTGGGCATTGCGCTCCTTGCTTGGCACACACTAGAGTGCTGGGCTATAGACAAACGTCGGGGCGGGGCTTGACCGTGTCATTACCGAGCTGAACTGCCGCGGCCTGGAGCGACACGGCACGCCCTCGGGGAACCAGCGTCGGGGCGAGGTCGGCCAGGGGCACCAAGGAATGTGCGGACTCGACCACCGACGGATCAAGCAACTGTCCCCAGGGCCGCGACAGGCTTCCTCCGCCCATCAGGACAATGTCGAGATCGATAGTCCGCGGTCCGTTGAGATCAGCGGTGCGTACTCGACCTAGCCGCTGCTCGATGGGCCGTAGGATCTGCTCCTTGAGTGTATCGGGGCCCGCGGACGTTTCGACCAGAGCCGCCGCGTTAAGAAAGGGCGGTTGGTTCACGTTGCCAACTGGTGCCGTCTCGTACACGGGCGAAATGGATACGAGGTCTACGCCATTGGCGATCTCGACGGCGGCGCGTTGCAGGTTGGCTACTGGATCGATATTGGCTCCGAGCAGCACATAGATCCAGTGGCGGTCGGGAGGGCAGACGCGCTCGCGGCGAATCTCTACGCCCACCGATCGGGCAAAGCGGACCGCCCCTGGCTTGGCGACATGGACCGTGGCAGCTAGGGCCCGCGGTTGAGCCAAGCAGACGCGCGCGATCTCCTCGGCCAGCCGCTCAACCAGGAAATAGCTGCTGGCCTGCACTAGCGACACCACCTCTTTGGTGATGGTGCGATAGTTGACGGCGTGGCGCACATCGTCGGTCCGGCCCGCGGTGTGGGTGTCGGTCTCTACCGTGATGTCGATGACCACATCCTGCAGGTTGTGGCGCTCTTCGTCGTTCACGCCGATGATGGTACGGAGCAGCAGCCCGCGGATCACGACCAGGTCAGGCACGTCCACTCCTAGCACAGATGACTATCATAGATGCTCACCGCCCGTTACGTGCAGCACCTCGCCCGTCACGAAGTCTGCTCGTAACAGGTAGAGGGCGGCCTGGACGACATCGTCGGGGCTGCCAGTGTGCCCCATGGGGATGCGCGGCACCAGCCGTTGCAGCGCGTCAGCGCTCTCGCCAGGTGGCGGCAGGATGGCCCCAGGCGCGATGGCGTTGACCTGGACTTGGGGCGCGAGGCCCAGCGCCAGGGTCTTGGTGAGGGCGACCAGCCCCGCCTTGGCGACGGTATAGGCCACATAGAGCTTGCCAGGCCGCAGCGCTCGCCAGTCGGCAATGTTCAGGATCTGGCCTCGCATCTCGGGCTCTAGCTGCCCCGCCATGGCCTGGCACAGCAAGAACGGCGCCTTGAGATTGATATCGAGATGACGGTCCCACAGCTCTTCGGTGGTCGTGGCGAGGGTGCCGCGTTCAAAGATCGCAGCGCTGTTCACCAGAATGCTGACGCAACCCAAGCTCTCCCGCGCGGCGGGGATAAGCTCCCTGACCGCGCCCATGTCGCCGAGATCCGCTTGGATCGTGACGGCTTGGCGCCCGAGCGCGCGAATCGCGTCGGCGGTCGCCTCTGCCGCGGCCGAGGAGCGATGATAGTGCACGGCAACGTGGGCGCCCGCCTCGGCCAAGGCCAACGCCATCGCCCTTCCCAAGCGCACCCCAGCGCCCGTCACGACCGCCACGCGATCCTGTAGCTCCACCCTCTTGCCTTTCGTGACTGGTCGGACGTGCTCGCCTAACGGCGGAGCTGCTCGGCCTTCTGGGCGACGCCCTGTAGCAACTCGTCAAAGGCGTCTTCGAACTGGGCCACGCCTTCGGCCAGAAGCTGGTCGGTGAGGTCATCCAGGCTGATGCCGATCTGCTCCAGCTGCGCGAGCACGGCGCGGGCCTCATCCAGGCCGTCGCGCACGGCCAGCGCGGCTACTCCATGGTCCAGCGTGGCCTCGATGGTCTGCGGCGGCATGGTGTTGACGGTATGGGGCCCCACCAACGGGTCGACGTACATGGTGTCGGGGTAGGCGGGGTTCTTGCTGCTGGTGCTGGCCCACAGAGGCCGTTGCACTCTTCCGCCAGCCTGGGCGATCCTTTCCCAGCGTGGCCCGGAAAAGAGGACCTCGAAGAGGCTGTAGACGATCTTGGCGTTGGAGACGGCGACCTTGCCCGCCAGCTCGTCCGCTCCCAAGGCGGCGAGTGCGGCGTCGGCCTTGGTGTCTAGCCGACTGACAAAGAGAGACGCGACAGAGTTCAGTTGGCTGATGTCGCCGCCCTGAGCCAGGCGGTCCTCCAGGCCATCGATGTAGGCTTGGGCTTGCTGGTTGTACTTTTTCTGGGAAAAGATCAGCGTGACGTTGACGTTGATCCCCTCGCTGATGACGGTCCGAATGGCGGGGAGACCCTCGTCAGTGGCGGGGATCTTGATCATGATATTGGGCCGCTGGAGCGTGCTCCAAAGGCGGCGCGCCTCAGCCACGGTGGCCTCGGTGTCATGGGCTAGCTTGGGGTTGACTTCGATGCTCACAAAGCCGTCGCCCGCTCCGCTCTCATCCCACAGGGGGCGCAGGGCGTCGGCCGCCGCGGCAATATCCTTGAGCGCTAGGCCCTCGTAGAGCGTGATGGGTGGGGCTTGCGGGTCCTGGGCCAGAAGGGCCTTGAGGTCGTCGTCATAGTCAGAGCTGCCGCCGATGGCCTTGTTGAAAATCGACGGGTTCGAGGTCACTCCACGGATTCCCTGCTTGACGAGGGAATCCAGCTCTCCCGAGGTGATCAGCGAGCGGCGGATAAAATCGAGCCAGACCGACTGGCCGTGTGCGTGCAGGTCGTGAAGGATGGTCATGGTTGCCTCTCTTGTGTGATTTTCGGTCGCAGATGGGGTCGCGCAGGTATCAGGCCGATGCCAGGCCAAAGGCCGCTGCCCCCAGTAGGCCCGCGTATGGATGGACGATGACGTGTACGGGTATCTCTTGCATCAGATAGGCGAGACGGCCTTTGCGCCCAAAGGCCGCGACAAAGTCGGGCGTCTGCAGGGCGGGCAGTATCTTATGGGGTATGCCTCCGCCCAGAAAGACGCCGCCACGTGCGAGGACGGCCAAGGCCATGTTGCCGGCTACCTCGGCCAGAATCTCCACAAAGAGCCCCAGCGTAGCACGGCAAATGGTCGGGGCGTCTTGGGCCTTGAGGGCCGCCTCAACGATCACGGGCACCGGATCAGCCGCCCCTGCCAGTAGCGCCTGTAGCTCTGGTGGCTCGGCCAGGTCCTCAACGTCGCGCAGAAAGGCGTACAGATTGGGGATGCCGGTTCCGGAGCAGACCCGCTCGTTGCTGACGTGCCCAAAGCGCTCCGCCAGGTAGCTATACAGCCGGGCTTGCTGGGCCGAGTTGGGCGCCCAGTCGGCGTGGCCGGCCTCGGAGGCCTGAGGGCGATAGCGCTCGCCATCCCAGGTGAGGTAGGCAGTGCCGAGGCCCGTGCCGGGCGCCACGACGGCCATCGGCTCGTGCTGGCCGGGTTGGCCCTCGTTGAGAGTGACCAGATCGGCCGAATCCAGCGTTGGGATGGCTTGGGCCAGGGCGTACAAGTCATTGATCAGGCGCACGCGCTCCAGGCCCAGCTCCTGCGCCAGCGAGGTCTCATCCATGTCCCAAGGGAGGTTTGTGCCCGAGACGTGTCCCTCGATGACGGGGCCAGGCACCCCCAGGGTGGCCTGCGTCACCGGTTGCTGCACACTGCCGATATAGTCACGGGCGAGATCAGCAAAGCTGGCGTACGGCCGGCTGGGCAGCGTGCGTTGCGCCATGGGGTGATGGGGGCCGTGGGTGCGATCGAAGAGCGCCAGGGCCGTCTTGGTGCCGCCGATGTCTCCTGCCAGGTGCATCACTACTCCGCCTTCAGCTCAGGACCCGTCCAAGCCCAGGAGGCGCGCAATGTTGCCGCCCAGAACCTGCTCCCGGGCGTGTGGTTCCAGGTCCTGGTAGACCACCTGTCGGATGCCCCACTCGTACCGCATCGGGCAAAACGGCGTATCGCTGCCGTAGCAGATGCGTTCTGGCCCCAACAGCTCCAGGGCCGATAGCACCTTGCGATAGTCGGCTTCCGAATCAATCAGGTGCCAGGTAGGGTAGCGCCGGGCGTACGCGATGACGGCGTCATGCAGGTGGGGCGCAGCGGCGCCGCCCATGTGCACGACCAGAATCTGCAGCTCGGGAAATGCGTCCGAGATGGCGGCGATGCGAAAGGGATGGGTGCGCTCAAAGTCGTTGGCGCCACAGTGCAGAGCCAACACCAGCCCAGCCTCGGCAATGCGCCGGATAAAGGGCAGACCAAGCTCTGGATCGTCGATATAGTACTCGTCGCGGGCGCCGTTCAGCTTGATGCCGCGCATCCCGTACTCTTCCAGGCAGCGCGTAAGCTCGTCGTGGCTCTCGGCGATGCCCAGCCGCGGGTTTATGCCGCCGAATGGGATGATTCGTCCCGGGTAGCGGCGAGCCGCCTCGGAGATGGCGGCGTTGTCGGCAGCGATCTGCCGGGTGTAGGTGAGCATGGGCCAGCAGACGGCGCGATCCACGCCGACGCTGTCCAGACGCTGGACGACGGTGTCGGCATCCACGGCGATACCCTGGGGATCGGCGGCTACGTGGCAGTCGGCGTCTATGTACACAGTCCGATACTCCTGCATTCATGCAGCGACTGGATGCCAGTATAGCGGCGGTAGCCGCCACGGGCAAGCGCTGGTCCCGGTGCGAGCTACCCCAGGGTCAGCGATGTTGGCATTGCTTGGCGACGGAGACTTGCTGATGCTATAATCTCGTTGTTGCGCCATCCGAAATGTCTGGGGGTGTTCCATGTCTGGACACAGTAAATGGGCCACGATCAAACGCGCCAAGAGCGCGAACGACGCCAAGCGCGGCAAGGTCTTTACGCAGCTCGGGCGCGAGCTGGTGATCGCAGCGCGTGAAGGCGGCGGGGACCCGGACTCTAACTTTCGGTTGCGCCTGGTCTTGGACAAGGCCAAGAAGGCCAATATGCCCAAGGAGAACATCGAGCGCGCCATCAAGCGTGGCACCGGCGAGCTCAAGGACGCTGGCACCATGGACGAGGTGAGCTATGAGGGCTATGGGCCCCATGGTACCGCCTTTTTGGTGGAGGTGTTGACCGACAACAAGAATCGCGCCGTCGCCGATGTCCGCCATGTGTTCTCGCGCCTTGGCGGGAACCTGGGCGCCGATGGTTGCGTGGCCTGGATGTTCAGCCGCAAGGGGTACATTGCCATCCGACCGGGCGACCAGGATCCGGAAGAGGTGGCGCTGGTGGCCATCGACGCCGGCGCCGAGGACGTCGAGATCAGCGACGACCTGATCGAGGTCTATACGGCGCCCAATGAGCTCCGCCCCGTGCAAGAGACGCTCTCCAAAGACCTCGACGTTGAGAACGCCGAGCTCTCCTGGATTCCTCAGAGCACGCAGAGCCTCGACGAGCACGCGACCTTGCAGACGATGAAGCTCATCGATGCGCTTGAGGACCTCGATGACGTGCAGCACGTCTACACCAACCTGGACATCTCGGACGAGGCCATGGCCGTGTTCGAGAACAGCGCGGCCTGACGAGCGACCATGCTAGTTCTGGGGCTGGATCCTGGCCTGGCCATTATGGGATACGGCCTCGCGACGGGCGATGGCCAGGATCTGGTGGCCGTCGACTATGGGGTGGTGCGCACTGGCGCTGGCTTGGCGTTGCCCGATCGGTTGATGCTGCTCCGCGCCGAGCTCTTGCGGCTACTTGAGGAGCAGCGCCCTGACGCGGCGGCGGTGGAAAAGCTGTATTTTGCCAACAACGCTCGAACGGCGTTTGCCGTCGGCCAGGCTCGCGGTGTGATCTTGCTCACGCTGGCGGAGGCCGGGGTTGCCATCGCCGAGTACACCCCCCTGCAGATCAAGCAGGCCGCGACGGGCTATGGCCAAGCCGATAAACGACAGGTGCAAGAGATGGTCCGCCTCCTCTTTGGTCTGGATGAGATTCCCCGTCCCGATGACGCCGCCGATGCGCTGGCGGTGTGTTTGTGTCACCTGCATTGCACGCGCTTTGAGGCTGCCGCCGCTCGTGCCGACGCCGAGGTCTCATGATCGCGCGACTGTCTGGCTCTTACGCTGGCCGATCGGGCGAGGCCGTCGTGGTGGACGTCGGCGGGGTTGGGTTTGGGGTCCACGTGCCGCAGGGTTTCTTCCAGCAGCAACGCGAGGTGGGCGACCCCGTCGAGTTGCACATCCACACCCACGTGCGCGAGAGCGAGATCAGCCTGTACGGCTTTGACGAGCCCGAGGAGCGTGAGCTGTTCGAACTGCTCCTCACGGTGAGTGGGATCGGTCCTCGCACAGCCTTGGCCTGTCTCTCCACCCTCTCTCCCGAGGTTATGCGGGAGGCAATCGCGGCCGGCGAAGCGGGGGTGTTCACGCGGATTCCGGGTATCGGCGCCAAGACGGCCCAGCGCATGTTGCTCGACCTCAAGGACCGCGTAGGCCATCTGGTGGTTGGTTCTGGCGCTGTTGCAGGCGGGGGCCCCGATCGCGAGGTGATCGAGGCGCTGATGGCTCTTGGCTATACGGTGTCGGAAGCGCAGTCGGCGGTGCGTGCCGTTCCCAAGGATATCACCGAGGTCGATCAACGCATCGTAGCCGCCCTGCGCCAGATGGCTTCCTAGGCCTGGGCGTTCCAGCGGCTAGTAGAGGGCCAGCAGATCGGGCAACCACGCAACCGGCAGTGCCCGCAGCAGTGCCGGGAAGGCAAAGAGCGTCCAGAGGATCACGGTCAACAGAGCGGCCGTGGCGCAGGGCAGCAGGGTGGAGAGCCTATGCTTTGCCCCGATGGTCGTGTCCACATGGCGGCCTCGGACCATGCCGATCCCTCCCCATGCCACGCCGATCGCTCCGATCAGCATGGCATAGCCCAGTAGAGCATCCTCGCCCGCGGCCTGGAAAGAGCCCGCGAACCGCACCGGAAACGATGCCCCCGGCGGGAGTCCGCTCAACGCGTACACACCAGTCGCCAGTGCTACCAGAGAGACGATGCGGCTGGCCCGTCCGGTGGCGGGTGTTGCCGCAGTGGGGTCATCGGGCTCGTCTCCCAGGCACCACAACGCGCAGCTAGCGGTGAGCAGAGAGACGGCTCCGAGCCACAGGTCCAGGGAGACGCTGGTCGAGGAGCCTGGGAGCGCCTGCGCCAGATGCACGATGGTCCCGCCCCAGTACGCGAGTGATGCGTGGCCCAGAACTTGACGGCGTTGCGTGTGCACCGTGCTCATCACGCCGCCCACCAGGGCAGTGAGCGCTCCTCCGTACAGCAGTAGCGGCCTAGCCAGACCCCAGAAGCGCGGCCACGTCGGCACCTGGATGAGTCGGCCCAGGTACTGGAGTCCCAGCAGGGCTCCCCACGTGATGGCTGCCATGGTCAGGGCGGGGTGTCCGGTGGTCTGCACGGCCGAACGCCAGAGGTGTAGCGGGAAAAGCCCCAGGACTAGAGCCCCCGCCACCACAGCCAAGACGCTGGCTGTCTGCAGCGCGGCCTCACTGATCGGGGCGACCTGCTGACTCGCCAGCAACCAAAAGGGCGCCATCATCAGCGGCGGGAGCAGTGCCATCACCCCGACGGCATGGATGCTCTGGAGATGGGGCTTGGCTCCGGCCAGGGGAGCCGCCATGGCCAGGCTGAGGAGCCCTCCGGCTGCGGCATAGGCCATGATCTCGACGCTATGCGCGGCCAGTGCTGCCGTGGCGAGCGCCGCACTGGCTAACACGATGCCATAGAGCAACCCATCGTGGCCTCGTCGAGAGGATATGACGCAGGCAGCCCCTACCAGCGCATAGGCATAGGTCAGGCTCTGACTTGCGGCTGGAGCCAGTGCAAAGGTCTGCCCCAGCAGCTCCATGGGCTGGCTCGAGCCGGATCCAGCCGCTACGATGGCGGCCGCGATCAAGGTTCCGCCCGCCAGCGGACCCGCGATCAGGGCCCATCGGCGCACGAGGAGAATGACGGCGGCCCCCACCAGCGGCAGGCCGACAAACCAGACGAGATCGCTCATGCTTCCTTCTCTACCAGGTCAGCTAGGTGGACCTCTTGGTGTAGTGCGCCAGCCAGC
>ENA-UOXR01002375-UOXR01002375.1-bioreactor-metagenome-genome-assembly--contig:-NODE-2375-length-17474-cov-6.232562_pt1 | contig 17474 bp, 16 predicted proteins | sample MGYA00238164_ERZ764825 | MGnify/ENA primary metagenome ERZ764825 (study PRJEB28920, sample SAMN05720171) | bioreactor metagenome | isolation source: Anaerobic biogas reactor | place: USA:Washington...
TTTCACATGCAACCTGAAAGTTTGCGTTTAAACTCCATATCGGTTGTTTTATTATCAGTAATTCTGATAGCAGTCGTATTATCCCTGACCTTGAGCTGGAAAATGCTCTCCATGGCCAGGCAGGAAAAGCTGGTGGAGATCCAGCAGTTTCATATCTCCAACTTGCAGGAAATGACGCAAATTATTAAGGCCCAGCGTCATGATTTTGTCAATCATCTGCAGGTAATCTACGGGCTGGTCAGTCAGGGCTATGCCGACCAGGCCAGGTAATATATAAGCACGCTCTATAAAGACGTACAGGTCACCAGCAACGTACTGCAGTTGGCAGTTCCTGAACTGAGTGCACTTTTGTTGGTGAAAGCGGGGGTTGCCGCTACACGCAATATTACACTGGAAATCAATCAGCAATCCAATCTGGCTGCTCTTCATGTGCCGTCCATGGAATTGGTGACCGTTGTCGGCAATCTGCTCAACAATGCCATGGAAGCGGTTGAGGATTTGACTCCTGCCTTACGAACCGTGACATTTAAGATTTATGAGAAATCCGGGCTCTACATCTTTCAGACGCAAAATCCCGGTTACATGCCGCCGGACGTTAAAAACAAACTATTTGAGCTTGGCTTTTCCACCAAACCAGGCGACCGCGGAACAGGACTGGCCTCTGTGAAATACCAGGTGGAAAAGCATAATGGAATGATCCTTGTCAGCAGCAACCCGGAAAAGGGCACCCGTTTCACAGTTTGTTATCCAAGGAGGAGAGGCGCATGAGTATTCATGGTGTATCAGAACAATTTGCCGCTTATCTGGCGCGGGAACTCGATATCGACCAGCGTCAGGAACTGCGCATGGGCTATGGCCTGGAGATTCTTTTGGGAGAAATCGTAAAACTGATCATCATTATTTCATCCGCATGGATACTGGGAATCTTGCCCCAGGTTTTAACGATTACCATTTCGGCTGGAATTTTACGGCTGGCCTCCGGCGGAGAACATTGCAGCGCCTACTATCGCTGCTTGATAGGCGGGACTGTTTGGTTTCTCTTGCTGGGATGGGGCGTATATTCACTTCATGCCTTTATATCTCCGTCGGTAATTAGCGTCGATGCAGGACTGCTGTTTTTTATATCACTGGCCATCATCCTCAAATATGCTCCCGGCGAAACGGAAAACAAACCGATAACCGGCGAAGCTGAAAGAGAAAAATTTAAAAAGTGGTCGGTAGCGATAATGCTTGCCTACGGGTTGATGCTGGTACTGTTCAGCAACGTGGCAGTCCTGGATTCCTTGGTTTTACCTATGGCAGTCGGCATAATGGCCCAGGCCTTTACCGTTTCTCCGGCCGGTTATGATTTCCTCCATTTTATTGACAGAGTTTTGGATTTTTCCAAAGGTTAGCGCGATGAAAGTTTTAATTGTAGATGATGAACCGGTTACCGGGAGTTTGCTCGCATCCATTATAAAAGAAGTTGCCGGAGTAACCACCGATGTAGCCACCAGCGGCCAAGAGGCTTTGGAGAAGGCTGCCATAAATGAATACCAGGCGGTATTTCTGGATATTGATATGCCGGAAATGAACGGTATCGAACTCGCTCATATCCTGACAAAAGAATATGAACACTTGTCGCTGGTATTTGCCACCGCGCATCCCGGCTATGCTTTGGAAGCGTTCGAGTTATATTCGGTTGATTATATTCTTAAGCCCTATGATGAGGAGAGAATTAAGAAAACGGTAAGAAGACTGGCGGATAAAACCAGCACAAGCCAACCCGAAGAGGTCATTCCGATAAAGACAAAGGAACAAATGCTTTTTCTCAAACCAGATCATATTTTACATGTTGAAAGCCGCGGCAACGAAAATATTATTATGACTTTACGCAGGAATTATGTTACCAGGGAGGACATACATACTTTAGACGTAAGACTTCAACCCTATAATTTCTTCCGCTGCCATCGCAGCTATCTGGTAAACCTCAAGCATATAAAAGAAATTATTCCTTCCGGCCGTACTTACGAGATTATATTAGATACAGACGATAAAATCCCGCTTAGTCGAAAATACGAAAGACTTCTTAGATTAAAACTTAAACAGAAACAAAAAGTTTTATGAGATGACAAAAAATAGCCGGTTATTTTTTATAGTTAAATAATTCGCACCTCCAACAAAACCCTTTCAAGCCAGAATCCGACCCTTTCGGCCCAAAAGCCTTGACTTCCATCTCCCGTATAGTTTATATACGACCAGATAACCATCGCTAACTGGAAGGAGGTGGAAATCATGATCAAATCCAAAATATTAGGCGTGGTGTCTTTGTTTTTGTTATTCGTTGCCAGTGCCGGGGTACAGCCCGCTTGTTTGTTCCACTGGTATCAGCCCAGGATTCCTGAGTAAAATGACTAACTTAAACGGCGAAGCAATTATTTTGGTGGGTATTGTGGAGGGGTAAGGATTAAACAACTTGAAAGATAGTTGTTATTGACATCATGGAATACCGAGTGTTTGTTATTTTGAGAGGAAGAATGATTAATGAAAGCACCGAACAGAATGGTAGCATATTTATATATCATGCATTCAAATAATCATAATCACCGAAGCAGAGATGTAACCATCTTTGAGGTAGCCAAGCTTCTCTATTAAAGGGGGAATTAACAATGAATGCAAATAGGCTAATGATTGTAATTATAATTACTTTAATTGTAAGTGCTTCGTTAGCGGTATTTATTAATAGAGGAGAAAATAATATAAATACTGCAAAGAAGGAAAGTTATAATTATCTGGTTTCTTTAAATGGAAAAATCGGTATTTATAATATAAAAAAGCAAACCTTTGAATCATTATATGATGATATTTATGTCTCTCAAATAATCGGTATCACTAATAATAAAGAAATTGTGGTAATAAATGCTCTCCCCGAAAAGGGTGTTGAAGGCGGATCATTTCAGCATCCACAAAAAATATATATTGTGGATCTAAATAACAAGAGCAGCAGATGCTTGGCCAAAAATTTTAGTAAAGCTTATTTTTCTCCTGACCGAGGTTATGTTGCATATATAACTTTCCCTAATGGCGGACTCGAATACATAAATTTACGTACTATCACTACAACCCATATAGCTGAATCTGTTGGAAGTTTTGGACTCGATAATATATGGTCACCTGATAGCACAAAGCTTGCAATAGCCAACGCTGATTCAGGCAGAATATCAATATACAATATGCTTACTAAACAATATGACCAATGTTTGAGCCTTAACGATAGAAATGCCATTTATTTAGGGTGGTTTGACAAATCACATCTGCTAATTAAAGTACCTGAAGCTAACCGACAATATATCGCATTTTATAATATTAACAGTAAAAAAATAAAATATCTATTTAATAAAGAATCCGATATTTATAATGCAGTTTGCACAAAAAATAGCATCATTGGTTTTAAAATTAATCCCCAGGATCCTCGCAAATGGAATATAGTGATATCTCCTAAAACAATCCCAGATAGTGTTAGTAATTTGCTCTCTATACCATCAGGTTTAGATCAGGCGTCAAAAGGTGAAAGGCCCTTCATGTTTGTTTCTCAATATACTCCGATTTCCGATTCCAAAATGTTTTACCGGTTGCTGGAAAGTGAAACTTATCAGCCTCTGTATTGTGGCATAATAGATGTTGATGCGCATACTACAATAGAAATAGATAAGGCAATTACTTCATTATTTGAGTTGGATTCCCGTCAATAAGGATCAACTGTAACCGTCAAGTAGATTTGAACAAAAAATGATAAATAACTTTGGACACCTAATTGTCGCCAAAAATGGTTTGGCGATGCTTCAATCGATAGCTGTCGCCGGTAAGGATGAATGACCTCACTTTTGTGGATTAAACGGTCTAAAATAGCGGTTGTAATAGCCGGGTCTTCCTAGAATATCACCCCATTCTTCCGGGCCTTTCTGATCAAGAATCGTTAAGCAAAAAACAGCTGAACCAATTAAGAGAACTCCTGTGGTTGGAACAGGCCTACAATCTAATCTCTTTTTTCAATTGATCAACCAGGTTGGATGTAACGATAATGGAGGTCTGCCCATAAAAGATGAATATATTAATGATTTAATAGAGTGGATGGAACACCAATATGATCCTGGTTATTGGACCAATCATATGCCTCCCCATATTAAATATGCGAAAAAACCCATCACGCCTAATCGTTTTATTATTAAGTATAATAACAATTATTTTTTCTTTATTTTATATTTTTAGTAAAATTAAATCTGATTTCTCAGCTTCTTTAATGGGATTATTTTTCCTATTTATTGGAATAATTGTTTTCTTCTCAAATTTCAAATCAAAGGAAAAAGGACCAGAGTAAACACATTTAATGCATTTCTGCCGGAATTTGGAAAAAATATATCTAAACAAAAAGTTTTATGAGACGACAGAAAATAACCGGTTATTCCCGGCTATTTTTTATTGCTGAATAATTCGCATCTCCAACAAAACCCTTTCAAGTCGGAATTCGACCCTTTCGGCCCAAAAGCCTTGACTTTCATCTCCCGTATAGTATATATACGACCAGATAACTATCACCAACTGGAAGGAGGTGGAAATTATGATGAAATCCAAAGTATTAGGCGTGGTGTCTTTATTTTTGTTATTCGTAGCCAGTGCCGGGGTGCAGCCCGCTTGTTTGTTCCACTGGTATCAACCCAGGATTCCTGAGTAAAATGATCAGGACTAGCTGCGTATGCTCTCTTTGATGATGCTAATGATTGCCCTAAAATCCGAAGGCAAAAGCTTGAGTGCAATGATTTTGGGCTCATGCTTTTGCCTTCGGCTTTTCCTGCACATTTGACGGGCCGACGGATTCAAAGAAATGTTCCAAACTGCATATCTACAACCAAACAATCACTATGAACTGAGGAGAGGTGGAATTCGTAATGAAGTCACAAGTATTTGGCATATTGTCTTTATTTTTATTGCTCTATGCCAGTGCCGGAGTACAATTTATCAACGACAAAATCTCAAATTCCCACAAAAACTAAAGCATTGATCAGGGATTATGATAAACCAGTAGCGAATACGATGGTGAGCCGGATGGTCAAATAATATCATTTTAAATTACTCTTGAATATTTCAATTACCTCTTTTTTTAAACCAGTAAACTTAGTAAGTATGAGGCTTTTATCATTATATTTTTTCCTGCAAAAACAGGTTGGCGATAAACTGGGCCGCCAGAACATCTTCCAGGGAATTGCGGCTGGCAGCGATAATGGCCAGCCCTTTGTCCTGTTCCGTAAACATATCCCGGGCTCGTCGCACTGCCGTCAGCGCCGGCTGAATCCCCTTTTGGCTGTAAGTACGGGCTACGGTACCGGTTATCACCCTGGTCTGCTCCACGAAGGCCGCATCATAGGCAACTCCGCCGGTATCGGAAACGGCTACCACGATCTTGTCCTTAAAATCGGCCAATTTAGCGGTCTCGGCACCTATATTGGGTATGACGGCTTCCACCAGACCCCGTTCGCTTTCGATCCCTTTCATCAGCTTCTGGCAGCGGGCCAGTCTCTCTTCTTCACTTCCCACTCGCGGTTCGGCTACCACGATAATACCCTGGCCGGCTTCGCGGGCTAAACGGGCGGCATGTCGGCCGATTTCCTCGGGCATTACTTTGACCGGAGCCCTGGTAAAATCAGGACTGGCTCCCAAAACTGCAGCAGCTCCCGCATCCAGGGCACTCTCCAGCGTGGTGGACATATCAATAACATCGACAATCATGACCAGCAGGCCGGCCCGGGCTGCTTCCTGTGCCCCGCTGGCATCACTGTCAACAATTATCCTACGCAGCTTTTCCATTCCTGCTTCCCCTTTTGCAGCTTTATTATCCTTTTATGCTATCCGCATGTATTCGATACTTTTGCTGATTTTTTGCTAAAAGATGCTCAATATGCATTTGCCTTAAACAAGGCAAATGCATTATATGTTGTGCTTGCCAAGGTGTCCTTGGATTGATTTTTACATTATTCAGAACCCTTATTTTAACTCATTTCCGTTATTAAAGGCATACTGCAGACCGATAATACTTTTGCCGTCTTTAATTTCACCGGAAAAAATCATCTGATAAGCTTCAGTCAAAGGCAGTCGTACCATTTCTACAAATTCATCCTCATCGGTCTCTCCCTGCCCTTCATGCAACCCGCTGGCCAAATAGATATGCAGTTGTTCATTGCAAAAGCCAGGCGCACTATAATAGGACAATACCTTGTGCCAGTGATCAGCGGTTAAGCCAGTCTCCTCGCGCAATTCACGCTGCGCACAAGCCAGTGGTTCTTCATCTGCTTCCAACGTTCCAGCCGGTATCTCCAGCAGCACTTGCTCCACCGGCTTGCGGTACTGCCTGACCATAATGATGTTCTCTACCTCATCCAGAGCAATGATCGCTACCGCGCCGGCATGCTCCACAATCTCCCGGGTACTTTCACGGGAATCCGGCAATCGCACATTATCAACCCTGAGCTTGATAATTTTGCCTTTAAATATTTCTCTGCTGCTGATGGTTTCTTCCGTAAAATCCATTTTTATGCCTCCCGGTATATTTTACCATCTATTGCATATCATATTGACGAGGTGATGTTTTGTGGAAATGACATTCCAAACAAAATCCGTATATTTTTATGGTCAGGTCAAGGATCTGGCAGGTTTCCTGGACGCCTGGCCGCCGGAATTGACCTTGGCCGAATTTATTGGCCTACATCTGAATTGAATATTCTGCGGCATTTATGAGACTCACCAACCCTCAGGCTGCGCTGCGTTTGCCTTGCGATCGCTTTCGGTACCAGATGTCATATGGCATCATCGCTTCGCTATCTCCCAGTGACAGTGTTGCTGATTGCTGGTATCCACGTCACGCCAGGCGCAGATAATGAGGCGACTGGCCTTGCGCCAGGCGGGCGGCAGCCATGGCTGCGGCTCCCAGACTAAGGAAAAATTCTCGGTCTTCCTCAATGCTGCGCCCCATGGTGGTCATTTTCAGGCCGCAGTTTTGCATGGCGGCCAGGCAGGAAGATCCATCCTCCATACAAATTTTATGCTTTTCCAGCAAATTGGTGCTGCGCAGCTGCTGCATAATATAATCACTCTGCGCTTCGGCCAGAAATGGCAGCGGCACCAGAACCGGCACTTTACATATACGCGTGAGTACCGTCAAACTGTGGTGACTGATTCCATGGTGACGGTCACGTGCATCTGCAAAGCTGATGCGCGGTACGGCCACCGGTATACCCCCCAGGCTATCAACCGCGTTAAGGATATCTCCCTGTTCAACGCCGGTAAACCCCCATTTGGTTCCCGTGCCGACAATTCCAGGCCCCATACTGACAATAATTACATCTGCCTGTAGTACCTTACGCGCCGCCAGCATGGCCGAATAAATATTGACGGCCTCCATATCCCCACCGAAAGCATGACCGCTGGTCACAGTTCCGTTCAGCAAGTTATTTTGCTTAAGCCAGTCAACGTTCTGGCTGAAAGCCAGCGGTAAAGCTGCGCCATCAGTCATCACATAAGCCACCCTTAATTTAGCGCGGGCAGCCAGGCCGACGCAAAGCGGTGCCAGCATTGAGTGCAGCGTAGCCACCAACACCGGAATACCCTCCAGGCTGTCAGCCTCCAACATCGTCTCATGCCAGGGGCTGTCCTCTTCCTCCACCGCCAATACCTTTAACTGCATGGGCGTATAGCGCAGTTTCATAATATGTCCGCCGGGGGCAAGCTGACGCCCTTCAGGATCAGCTTTGCTGATAATATAGTGATAGCCGCCGCTGCCCAGTGATAAAGCCATGGCAGTCGTATTGAGCAGAACTTCATCCCCGGGCTGAATATCTTCGATCAAGCCAAGGTAGGCGATACATTTTTCCTCCCGTCCCTCCACCTCCGCCAGAAAACCTTTGATGCCGGGGCGGGAAAATATTTCTTTTATGATCCTGGCCCTTCTGCTTTGAATCATACTGACCTCCTATGGCATATCGGCCAGATACTGCTGAATAATGGCCACTACCAATTCGGCATCATCAACCAGATCTTTAACCTTTATATATTCGTCTCTGGTATGCACATTGCTCATACCCGTGCCCAGATTGGCACAGCGTATATTGTTGCCGTTCACAATCGCTGCATCGCTGCCGCCGCCGGTACTGGTCAGTTCCACCCCAAGGCCCAGTTTTTGGGCTGCTTTTTTGGCCAGAGCAACTACTTTTTCGTCTTCGTCCAAACTTATTTCCGGATAAAGAAATTTCACCACTACTTCGGGCTCTCCGCCGTTTTTCTTTACGACTTCCTTAAACGTGCCGGTCAGTTGTTCGGTCAATTGATCCAATTCCGCCCGTGAATGGCTGCGAGCTTCGCCTTTGACATAACAGTTTTCTGCCACGATGTTACGGGCCTCACCGCCTCTTATGATCCCGAAGTTGCAGGTGGTGGTCGGGTTTAAACGCCCGCAGGGCATGGCCGCCAGCGCTTTGGCCATAATCTGAATTGCATTGATGCCGTCTTCCGGATTGATACCGGCATGAGCGGCTTTACCCTGCACCTTGTAGGCTATTTCATTCTGGCAGGGCGATTGGACCACGATGGTGCCGGGTGCTCCGCCGCTGTCCAGAGCATAAGCAATATCGGAGCGCAAACCGGAGTAATCAAATTGTTTGGCTCCCAGCAGCCCCTGTTCTTCACTTACCGTAAACAACAGTTCCAGGGGCGGATAAGCAAGCTGGTTTTCGCGCAGCGTTTCGTAAGCTTCCAGAATCGCAGCAACTCCGGCCTTATCATCAGCAGCCAGAATGGTTTTGCCGACACTGCGAATGATACCGTCATCACCAAGTTCCGCCTTGATCTCACCGCCGGCAAAAACCGTATCCATATGGGTAAGGAACAAAAGTGGCTGAACATCTGCCGTACCTGCTATTCTAACCAATAGGTTGCCGGAGTTTCCTTCCAACATTGCCCCCGCCTGATCCTCAATACAGACCGCTTTGCGTTCCTGAAAATAATTGATTAAATAATCACGAAATGCTCCTTCCTGACCCGAGGGAGAACTTATCTCAACCAGCTTCATAAAATGTCTGACCAGTCGTTCTTCATTAATCATTTGTTTCGCCCCTTCCCAGCTGATCAATAGCTTTTAACAGTTTATTGTTTTCAATGGTAGTGGTCAGAGAATATTTTTCCGTATATAAATGTATCGCTATCAGGAAAAACAAAAATGCCAGCCGCGCGCTTAGAGATAACCAACTGGCCGCATAAACACCCAGCGCCAGGCCCAGTACGTTGGAGCCGGCATCTCCCATCATGGCCCGGGCTTTGACATCAACCGGCAGGTAGCATAGTACTGCTCCCAGCAAAGGTGCCAGCAGCAGATAATCAACCTCCGCCAGAACAGCGGCAGCAATTAGCAGTAAAAATAACAGATAACCCTTAATTGCCCGACCCGGTCTCAGATCGAGCAGATTCATCATATTGGTAAACAAAGCCATAAGCAGCGTATTTAAAACTATATTCCACCATGCTCCGCCCAGGGTAACAGCGATGAAAAAAGCGACGAATCCTCCTCCCAGCGCCTTCAGCCCGCCGGTGGTCAGCCGTCCCTTTAACAAAGCGCCAAAATGGCCTCTGAAGCCCAGGGTGTCGCGTTGGCCCAGCATATCATCAATAAAGCCTAAAAACGAAATCACGGTCAGTCCCAGCAGGAAGAACTGATAATTATCTTGCCCCCAGCCCAGGAAAATATAAACCAAAAAAACCAGCATCAGCGCCAGGGGAAAAGTCAGGCCGGCACTGACCGGAATATCAATACCCTGATAATTTTTGCGCACCGCCCCGGTTTTCTTTAACATCGGCAAAAGGAAAAAGAGAAGCAACCCTTCAGCGAGTGCCCCTCCCAGCAAGGCTCCGATGGCAATAAGCGCAGCATTCATTATATGCTCCCCCTTGTTTCTTTGCTGATCACCCTCAGCACATCCAGAAATTGTTTGCCCCGATGAATAAAACCACGCAAGTCACGGCCGGTTTCGTTATGACTCATGGTGGTCGGAACCTCCATTATACGGAATCCTTGGCGCAGCGCCCTGATGCTCATGCCCAGTTCCACTCCATAAGCCTCGGCAAACGGGGTTACTGCCTGTAAAACTTCCCGGGTCATTGCCCTCTGACCGCTTAAAGGTGCGTTGACTTCAATATTTCCAGCTTTCCTGATCGCCCGGGCGGCAGTGCCTTTGACCAGCCCGAACCCACCTTTTTTAGTCGGGGGAGGAAAGGAGGCAATACACAAATCGCATTGATTATTCAGAACCGGTTCGATAATTTTATAGGCTTCGGCCGCACTTGACCCCAGGTCGCCATCGATAAAAGCCACAATATCAGTATCAAGCCATGGAACTGCTGCGTTCATGGCCCCGCCTTTACCGCGATTGCTTTTTAAATCAATAACTTTTACCCCCTGCTCCCGTGCCCGCCGGGAAGTATTATCTCCGGAACCGTCGTTGACCACAATGATCTGCACCTCCAGCGGCAGACTCTTTATAGCCTGAACGGTGGCAGTAATTCGTTCCTCTTCATTATATGCAGGGATAACAACCGTAATCTTCTTCAAGCTAAGTTCTCCTTGTAAATTCCTGCGGCAGGACCGGCATAAACAGGGTAGCTTTGGTTTTAATGCCGTAATTGCCGGGCTGACCATTAAGCGCCAGTACCATCGAAATCTGGCCCACACTCATATCAATGTTGTCAACCGTACCAATACTGAATTTCTGGTAATACTTCATATATGAAAACTTGACTTTGGAACTTTCCGTACCGATCACCTGGATTCCATCATCCAGCAAATTCTTAATCAGCGTGCTGTCAAAACCCTCGGGAAAGGATTGACCCAGGGTATTGCTGCCCCCGATCAGAATAACCGTATCAATGGGATTATTATTGGCATAATTTATTTTTATCAGTTTATTTTCGCTTAAAAAAACGTTCAAAGCAGGATCTGCTTGGTTGGTAACCATCAAGGCCAGTGCTTGGGCAACCTTTTGCCTTAAAATATCCGAGGTCATATTGCTTTCCAGCGCAAAATAATCGATCAGATTGGCACGCAGTTTACTGTCTTTCATATTTATATTTTCCAATACCATCGCCTGACTGTTGATATTGGCCCCAGCCAGGCTTAATGTATTGATAATTCCGCTCGGCATGGCCTGGCTTCCCGAAACCACCACCGCCACGTTACGCCCCTGCAATTGACCCGCCACAATCGGCACCAATATGCTCTGGGCGAAATTCTCATAATTGGTGATCATTTTACTCTTTTTTACGTCCTCAGCCATAAGCGCGCTTTCATGTTCTCTGAGTTTAGCGAACTGCTCCTCCAGGCTTACAATAATTTTTTGCTGCTGTGCGACCATTACGTCATTGCTGACGATGGTGCTGCCGATCAGGATTCCCATGCCAAGAGCCAGGAAAACCGCGACAATCGATACAATATGGTATTTTAAATCAACCATTCCCATCCCACCATTTAAAAAAATATACCCGCCCTTGAACCTCAGTTGAAAAGCAATTTAAGCTGTAGCCATAATAAACTGAAAAATGGCTTGGTCGCGGGTGATACCCACAGCAAAACTACAATCGGAACCAAGGCGGCCAAAAATAACTCCACCACATAACGACGATGTAAACTCTGTTGATACAGCTGACTTACACCGCGGGCATCAACCAGAATGGATCCTACCTTCATCCTCACCAAAAAGGTACTGGCCATTCCTTTGCGGCCTTTTTCAAGAAAATCAATCATGTTGGAGTGTGTACCCACCGCTACAATCAGCCTGGCCCCATGTTCCCAGGCCAGAATCATGGCCGCATCCTCGCTGGTTCCGGTTATCGGGAAAACCACCGGATCAATCCCCATTGCCTGTACCCGCTCCAAACCTGGGGCCTTGCCATTGGCATAAGCATGAACTACAATTTCAGCGCCTGACTGCAACGCCTGATCGGAAACAGAGTCCATATCACCTACAATGATATCCGGTTGCAAGTGAAATTCCAACAAAGCATCAGCCCCGCCATCAACTCCAATCAACACCGGTTTTTGTTCCTGAATGTAAGAACTGATCGCCCGCAAATCCTCTTTGTAACTACTGCCGCGCACTACTATTAATACATGGCGTCCCAATATTTGCGTATTCAAATCCGGTACTTCCAGATTTCCCAGCAGTACATCCTTTTCTTTTTTGGCATATTCCAGGGTGTTATCAACAAAATCATCCAGTTCATGCCTGAAGTTTTGATTGGCTTCATCCAGCTTATTTTGCACATCGGTAAGGGTAAGGATTTTACCTTCAGCCAGTATTAACCTTCCAGACATAATCTTGTTATCATCAATCTCCAGCCAGCTGCCTTCTTTAATATTATCAAAAATCTGGTCGGGGACTTCATCCAGGATCGGGATACCAGCTTTTAGTATTTTCAGCGCACCGCGGGCCGGATAACGACCGGTGATGGATGGCTGGGTATTGATAATCGCCTGGGGCTTAATATCAATCAGATTATTGGCCGCAACTTCGTCTATATCATCATGACTGATAATGGCGATATCACCTTTGCTTAATCTCGTCACCAGGTTTTTAGTACGCCTGTCCAGTTTGGCCCTGCCTTTTACGTGCATAATTTACCTCAAATAATTAATCATTCCGAATTTATACAGATCTATACTATCATATTTACCATACGCATACAAAATCCCTGCAATGAATAACGCCACAAGCATTCCAGGCACCGAAAACAAATGAAAACGATATGGATTGTGAAACATTTATCTTTTTAGGTTGACAATTTGCTGATAATGTTTCAGTATTAGAATATATTAATATATATTGTAGAAATTTGACGATGTCGTTCAGGGAGATGATTTACATTGCCAAATTCATCGTATTTTGAATTATCTCATGTTATGGATGCCATGATAGAAAATCCGTATATGTTTTTTGCGGTCGTAAATGCCGAAGGCAATCTATCAGTATCAGCCAAACCTTGCTGAATCTTTTGAATATTACTGAAGAACAGGCGCTGGGCAAATATATCCTTGACGTTATTCCGGACGGAAAACTTCCCGATGTTTTAAAGACCGGATGCATCGATGATGCTGATGTTTTATGGGTAAATGGACGCAAAACAATTGTTACCCGGGTACCAATTGTCAAAAATGGCGAAATTGTCGGCGCGGTATGCAGCAGCTTATTTATGGATATATCAAGTGCCCAAGATCTGGTGGACAGATTTAATGCTCCGGCTGAACCGGAACTGGATGTAGTTATCAACGGTCTGATTGACAGTCCTTCCATGGGCTATATTATCGTCGATTCAAACTGCATTATTACCCATATCAACCAGACATATCTTAATATTATCGGCAAGAGAAGAAAAGAAGTCATCGGACATCCCATCACCGATATTTCCCACCATTCAAAACTGCCTGAAACCCTGCGCACAGGTAAAATAGACCGACTCGACGTCTGGTCCATCAATGGCCACAGTATGTTGGTCAATCGTCTGCCTATAAAAAGAAACGGCAGAATCATCGGTGCAATTGGTCACTCTTTGGTTTTGGATACTTCCGTACACCAGTTTTTAATGGAAAAACTGCAAAAAGAAGACGATGTCCTCTTTGAAGGATTGATCGAAAGTCCGCATACCGCTTATGTGATTGTAGACCGCAGGGGAATGATCACTTTGATGAATAAAACCATGATGTCAGCATTAAAACTCCACCGGGAAAATGTCATTGGCAAATATATCCTTGATGTCGTCCCTGACTCCAAACTCCCGGAAATTATCTCCACCGGCAGGACCGATAAAGCTGATATCTGTGCAATACTCCCGGGGCGAGACGTTATTGTTGATCGTATGCCGATAATAAAAGACGGAGAAATTATCGGGGCTATTGCCCACAGTGTAATTATGGATATGGCGGAAGTTAAACATTTGATTCAAAGACTGCAGGAAACCCAACAGGAACTGAACATATATAAAGACGAAATTTGTTCTATTTACAAAGCTAAATGGCAATTTAACAATTTAATCGGTAATAACCTGGAATTTTTCAACATTGTAACCATGGCCCAGCAATTTTCCCAAACTTCATCCACTCTGCTGATTACCGGCGAGAGCGGTACCGGCAAGGAACTGTTTGCCCAGTCCATACACAATGCCAGCCCGCGCAGTGCCGGTCCCTTTATCCGCATAAACTGTGCCGCCTTGCCGGAAAACCTGCTGGAATCGGAGCTTTTTGGTTATGCCGAAGGCGCTTTTACGGGGGCCAAAAAAGGCGGCAAACCCGGCAAATTTGAGCTGGCCAACGGCGGAACCATATTTCTTGACGAAATCGGTGATATGCCGATGAATATGCAGACCAAACTGCTGTCCGTTCTCCAGGAAAGGGTCATCGAAAGAGTGGGCGGCACCACCCCCATTCAGATTAATGCCCGAGTGATTGCTGCTACCAATCGTGATTTGGAAGATATGGTAGCCAAACACGAATTTCGTGATGATCTCTATTATCGTTTAAATGTGGTTCAGTTGAAGCTCCCCCCTTTGCGCAAGCGTATGGACGACCTGCCCATGCTGGTATCGAATCTTATAATCAAGCTTAACAAAAAATTAGGGACTTCAGTAGACAGGGTTACTGCTGAAGCCATGGAATTATTGCAAAATTACTCCTGGCCGGGAAACATCCGCGAACTGGAAAATCTTTTGGAAAGGGCTATCAACCTTGCTCATATGAATTTCCATGACAGTATTCAGCCGGCTGATTTCCCCTCCCTTTATGACAGCAAGCCGGTGCAAAATTCCTTATATATTGATGAATCGAAAACCCTGACAGAAAAAATAGATGACATAGAAAAAGAGCTTATTATCCAGACTCTGGAAAAAACCAACGACAACAAATCTCAGGCAGCCAAACTTCTGGGTATACACAGTTCAGCGTTATACAGGAAACTCAGTAAATACAACCTTGGTTAGTAAAGGATTTATTTTTAATAACTGCAATTACGGGGACATTATAAAACTATCATTCGTTTTATAATGTTCCTTTTGTTTATTGTCACAAAGTTGTTCCATGCAATGCACCATATTTCACATAATTGCAATACACTCTCCTATTTTGATAGGAAGTCCTCCAACCCCCGAAATATAGGGGTTCTCTTCCCACCTTATTTGAGTACCGAATATTAATCAAATAATTACTGTCCCGTTTTGGGGTAGTCTGCTTATTCTCTATCCTCCACCAACTTCGGCTATAAACCCCTTAGTATCAAGCCCCATCATAATTTTTTCCGGTTCTTTAACTTATGGCACAGTATTTGCTTTATATATTGCCAACTAAATACTTTTAAAAATGATCGGAAGGAGGCCTGTTTAAGCAGAAACTTATTAAATTTAAAAGATTCGTAAATAACATGATTTAAAGGGGAGGTAATTATAATGGCAATTAAAACAGTTGGATTATTAGGTGCAGGTACAATGGGACAAGGTATTGCATGGGCTTTGGCGGCATCAGGTCTGGAAGTAGTTCTCTATGATATCAAGCAGGAATTTTGCACCAAAGCGGTAGCCAGCATCGGCAAAAGTCTGGCCAAGCTGGAAGAAAAGGGAAAAGCACCCGCCGGAACCAAAGATGCTGTAGTCAGCAAAATTAAACCGACCGGCAATTTTGACGATCTGGCCGCATCTGATTTCGTCATCGAATGTGTATTTGAAAACATGGACGTCAAGAAAGATGTTTATACCCGGTTGGATGCTCTGCTCAAACCCGAGGTAATTATCGCAACCAATACTTCTTCTCTTTCAATTACTGAAATTGCGGCGATTACCAAAAGACCGGAAAAAATCGTTGGTATGCATTTCTTCAATCCGGCCAATGTTATGAAATTGGTAGAAGTTATCCCCGCATTGCAAACTTCGGACGAAACCGTTGAGGTAGTTCTGGAACTAACCAAAACAATTGGCAAAACCGCAGTTAAAGTTAAGGAAGGTCCTGGTTTTGTAGTTAACCGTATTCTGACTCCCGGTATGAATGAAGCCTGCGGTATTCTTTATGAGGGCCTGGCCACTGCTGAAGATATCGATACTGCTATGAAACTGGGTGCCAACTGGCCCATGGGCCCTCTGGCTCTAAGTGACTTGGTTGGGGCTGATATAGCTCTGGCTGTAATGAATACTCTGTACAACGAAACCGGCGATCCCAAATATCGTCCTTCCACTTTGCTAAAGCAGCATGTACGCGCCGGCTGGCTGGGACGCAAAACCGGACGGGGTTTCTTCCAGTACTAGAATTTTACTGAAAATGTGCGTGAAGCTACCGAACAGGGGGATAAATAATGGCTTATGAAAATGTAATTCTCGAAAAAGAAAACGAGCTGGCGATTTTAACCATTAATCGTCCCAAGGCACTTAATGCCCTGAACAAGGACACGTTGTTGGATATCAAAGCCGTAATCGAAGATGTTAAGAATGACCCTGCCATAAAAGTTCTGATTGTTACCGGCAGCGGAGAAAAGTCCTTTGTAGCGGGCGCCGATATAGCCTATATGAAAGACTTCAATGTCAGACAAGCCCGTGATTTTGCCCAGTTAGGCCAGCAAGTTTTTCGTACCATTGAACTTATGGAAAAACCGGTTATCGCAGCTGTAAACGGTTTCGCTCTGGGCGGTGGCTGTGAGCTGGCGCTCTCCTGCGATATCAGACTGGCTTCGGAAAACGCCGTCTTTGGTCAGCCGGAGGTTGGCCTGGGGGTTATACCCGGATACGGCGGAACGCAGCGCCTTCCCCGCCTGATTGGAGAAGGCCTGGCCAAAGAATTGATCTTCAGCTCCAGCAACTTGAAAGCCTATGATGCTTACCGTGTGGGCCTTGTAAATCATGTTTACCAAGCGGCCGAGCTTATGACTGAAGCTAAAAAGCTGGCTGTCAAGATTGCCCGGCAGGCTCCGGTGGCGGTAGGTTATGCAAAGGCGGCCATCGGCAGAGGAATGCAGGTTGATTTGGATACTGCCATGCAGATTGAATCTGATTTATTCAGCATGTGCTATGCCACCGAAGACCAAAGGGAAGGTATGAACGCTTTTGTTGAAAAACGCAAACCCCAATTTAAGGCTGGGTAATCATGAGTAAAATCGTTTCGCCGTCGGAACAGATGCCTTTATACAATTTTGCATCCGGGTTGGACACGAATCTATTTTATACCTTTCCCCTGCTGCCTGGTCTACGAACCAAATTATGGCAGCAATTGGCGGCCATATTGCAGGATCAAAATCCAAATTATGATTATGGTAGGAAAGAAATCAGCCAAGCCATACAGGCGGCGGGGCTGACCCCTGAGAAAGACAAGGAAGTGATTAATAAATGGATTATACAGCCGAGTATAAAAATAAATTAATAACCGCAGACGAAGCAGC
>ENA-UOXR01002380-UOXR01002380.1-bioreactor-metagenome-genome-assembly--contig:-NODE-2380-length-17437-cov-30.083074_pt1 | contig 17437 bp, 9 predicted proteins | sample MGYA00238164_ERZ764825 | MGnify/ENA primary metagenome ERZ764825 (study PRJEB28920, sample SAMN05720171) | bioreactor metagenome | isolation source: Anaerobic biogas reactor | place: USA:Washington...
TGACGCCCCATACGGGATAGTGCATCGCGATCGCATCGGCGACCGCACGGGCCAGGCGGCCGGTTCCCCGGGATTCAAGGTTGTCCGTATCGTCAAGAGCAAGAAGTATGGTCATGATACGCCTTTTTCCTGATAAACCTGGGAGAATGAAGATAAAAAAGATGCTGAAGCAGGGCGCGTATCAACCTGGTTTTGTTAACCCGGTGCCGGATAACGATATCGGGTTAACCCTTTCCCCGGAGCGCCGCCGGATCAATCTCGCCTGATAAAGGCCTCGATCTCCCCGACGACCGCGCGGAACCCTTCGTCCAGGGGTGGTGACCCGGCATACGAGACGGCCGCGCACCGCCCGAGGAGGGACGATGCCGCACCGGTCTCGCGCCCGCTCTCCTCAAGCAGGCGCAGGACATCCCCGTCCGCGAGTTCCGCGCCGGTCCCGTATACGGACGACACGTACGACCGCAGCGCCCTGCCGGCCGTTCCATACGCTCCCTTCCGCTCGCCGCGGTCAAACTCCTCCCGTGCCGCCGCAAGGAGGCGGAGGGCCTCGCCGCGGGAGTCGGCGGGGATGGGGGTGACCGGCGGCTCCGGCGCCTTCGGTGCTCCCCGCCGGACGAGGTAGGCGATCAGGAGGATGATGCAGAGCGCGCCTGCGCCGGCAAGGGGGAGGAGGTCCGACGGTTCTTCGATATCCACCGACCGCACCTCCCCCCCGGAGAGCGTGGCGACGATCCTCGCCGTCCGGTTCTGGCCGTCGATGAACCCTACGCCGACAGAGGAGGCGCTCGTCGTCGCGTTCATCGATGACGTCGCCGGGAAGAAACCGGCGTCGGCAAGTTCCCCGGCATACCGTTTGTAGGTCTCGTTTGCCGTGACCGCATCCGGCACCACGAGCGACTTTTCGGTGGCATACGCCGCGTAGGCCGCAGAACCGTTCACCACCGCGCCCTCCGCGCGCACCGTATCCCCGGCGCCGTTGCGATACTCAAACGAGAACGATCCCGTGGCCTCATCCACCGGGTTGATCGTCGCCGCCACCCGGGTATACCCGCGCGACGTGAGGACGGCGTGGATCTCCCGGACAGGCGGGTCGTCATCGAGCCCGGCAAGCAGACCTGACCGCAGCGCCTGCATGCGGTCCTGCTCCCGTGCCGCCTGCTCCCGGAGCGAACCCGTGTCCTGCATGATCTGCCCGGGCTGCCGCGTGGACGAAGTCCCTCCCTGCGCCCCCCCGGACCCCGCCTCCGTCGAGGCGGAACTCACCTGCGGGCCCTGCTCCCCCTCTTCCTCTGCGGCCGAACCGGCGACGTGGACCCGGATCTCGGGGAGGACGACGCGGGTGCGCGGGGCGTTCCCGTACTCGAACGCGATATCGAAGAAGAACGTGCCGGGCATTACCGTGGGCCCGGCGCTGACGGTTATCTCCCGGGTATCCGAAAAGAGGGTGATCGCCCGGGACTGGGAGTGGGTGGCCGCCTCACCGCCCTCCGGCACGAACCGCACGTTCCGGGCGAGCACTCCGGTGACGTCGGCTCCGAACGTGTTCTCGACGGCGATGGGAAACGCGGCCTCTTCCCCGACCAGCACGGCGTAGTCGGACTGCCCGGTCGAGAGGGTGATGCCGGCGGCCGCGACGGAGGCCACGCAGACGGCGGCGATGAGAAGGGGGAGGAGGAGAAGGCGCCTCACGGGAGGATCCTCCCCCGACCGTAGCGGAGGTAGACCTCAAGGAGGAGGACCCCGAGCGCCCCGGCAAAGAAGAGATCGCGGATGCTCGTCTCTTTTGGCTCGCGCGGGATCTCGTCGGTCAGACCGGCATAGACCGCGGCAAGCGTCCCCTCGTCGACCGCCGCGTAGTACCTTCCCCCGGTCGTCCGGGCGATCGCCCGGAGGGTCTCTTCGTCGAGCGCGGCGTACTCCTGGGTGCCCGCCGGCGGGTTTGCCGAGCCGATGCCCACGGTGTAGACCGGGACGTTCCGCTCGCGGGCGTAGCCGGCAGCCTCCTCCGCGGAGAATACGCCGGCGTTGCCGGCGCCGTCGGAGAGGAGGATCACCACCCGGTGCCGGTTCGGTATGGCGTCGGCCATGTCGACGCCGAGGGCAAGCCCGTCGCCGAGGGCCGTCTGGCCGTCCCGCCCCCGGATGCCGCGGAGCCGCTCGATCACCCGGTCGCGGTCGGGGGAGAGGTAGGCGGCGCTCGTCGCGCCCGACTCGAATATGACGACCCCCGCGTAGTCGTCCCTGCTGAGCCGGGAGAGCAGGGTCTCCGCGGCGGCCTTTGCCGCCTCGAGGCGGGTGGGGCGGTAGTCGGTCGCCTGCATGCTCCCGGATGTGTCCAGCACCAGGACCACGCTGACGCCCTCGTCCATCCCCTCGATCGGGACGTGCGGGTCGGCAAGGCCGACCAGGATGAGGGCGAGCGCGAGGAGGGCAAGGGCGAAGAGGGCGTGCGGGCGCGGGAGCCGGCCGGGGCTCCGGACCTGTGCGGCGACGGCGACGCGGGAGAAGGTGAGCGCGGCATACGACCGCTCCCGGACGGCGCGCCGGTAGAGGAGGCAGAGGACCGGGATGCCGGCAAGGCCGACGAGCCAGAGCGGTTCTGCAAATCCGGTCATCTAACCGCCCCGGTAGCGCGTGTGCGCGTAAAAACGGCGCAGGGGCCGGTCGTAGGGCTCGTCCGTGGAGACCCGGACCTCGGGAACCCGGCACGAGCGCAGGTCGCCCCCGGTGCGCCGGTCGGCGGCGGCCACGGCGTCGGCGTAGGCCTTCCGGAAGGCGGGGTCCGACGTGTCCACGAGCACCTGTTCGCCGGTCTCGGGGTCTTCGAGGAAGACCTGCCCCACGTCCGGGAGGGCGTCTTCCGCGGGGTCCGTCACCCTGACGGCAGTCGCCTCGTGCCGCCGGCGCAGGAGCGAGAGGTCGCGGGCGAACCCGGGGTCGTCGAAGTCGGATATGACGATGACCGAGGATTTGCGCCGGACCCTCGTGCAGAGGAGACGGAACGCGGCGGCGAGGTCGGTGCCGCTTCCCTCCGGCCGGTGGGAGACGAGGGCCTGCACGAGCCGGATGACCTGGCTCTTCCCCGGCCGGGCCGGCAGGAAGACCTCGACGTGGTCGGTGACGATGCAGAGGCCCACCCGCCCGTTCTGCCGGTGAGCGGCAAATATGAGGCTCGCGGCCACCTCGAGTGTCCGGCGGTCTTTGCTCGTTTCGGACCCGAACGTCGCGGACCCCGACCGGTCGAGGACGAGGTAGTAGGTCTGGCTCCGCTCCTCCTCGAACTCCCTGACGACGAGCCGGTCCATCCGTGCCGAGGCTTTCCAGTCGATCGCCCGGGCGTCGTCGCCGGGGAGGTACTCGCGGAGGTTTGCAAGCGCCATACCGCTCCCCCGGAAGGGGGAGCGCCTCTGGCCGAGGCAGGAGCCGTCGGCCAGTGTGGCGGTCTTGAGTTCTATCCGCCGGATCTGCCTGATGAGATCCGCCCGCTCCGTAGCGTCGCTCACCGTCAGGGCACCTCCACGGTCGCGAGGACCCTCCGAACGATCTCTTCGGGGGTGAGATCGTCCGCCTCCGCCTCGAAGGTGAGGAGAACCCGGTGCCTGAGGACGGCGGGGGCGAGGGCCCGGATATCGTCGGGGACGACGTAGCCCCGGCCGGCGAGCACCGCGTGCGCCTTGCCGCAGAGGAGGAGGGCGAGCGACGCACGCGGGGATGCCCCGAAGGCGATCATGGGGCCGAGGTCGAGGCCGTATGCCGCCGGGTGCCGGGTGGCGTCGACCAGTTGCGCGGCGTAGCGTTTGACGCCCGGGTCGGCGTAGACCGACCGCACGAACGACCGGAGGGCGACAAGACCGGCGGCATCGAGGACCGGCGCCGGGGATTCGGGCTGGTCCGTCGTGAACCGGTCGAGTATGGCGACCTCTTCGTCGAGTGTCGGGTAGTCCATCCGTATCTTGAGCATGAATCGGTCGAGCTGCGCCTCGGGGAGCGGGTAGGTGCCCTCGGACTCGATCGGGTTCTGGGTGGCGAGGACGAAGAACGGGCGCGGCAGCGCGTAGGTCTCGCCCTGGATGGTGACCTGCCCCTCCTGCATCGCCTCGAGGAGGGCGGACTGCACCTTCGGCGGTGCGCGGTTGATCTCGTCGGCAAGTATGATCTGGTGGAAGACCGGCCCCTGGATCGTCCGGAAGGCGGCCGTGTTCCGGTCGTAGATCCGGGTCCCGGTGATGTCGGCGGGGAGGAGGTCGGGGGTGAACTGGATCCGGGCGAAGGTGCAGTCGAGGCAGTGCGCGAGGGTGCTGATCGTGAGCGTCTTTGCTATCCCCGGCACCCCTTCGAGGAGGGCGTGGCCGCCGGCAAGCACCGCCGCGAGCACCTGGTCGATAACCGCCTGCTGTCCGATGATCACCGTCTCCATGCCGGAGCGAACCGCGTCGAGCGCGGCCGCGTGCTCCCGTGCCCGGCGGTTGAGGGCTGCAATCTCCGTATCCGTGCCTGCCATGCTGATTCCTGGAAGAGAGGTTGGGGGAGATGCTATTTGACGGTTGTTAGTTGGGGATGGGTTAATCAGGGCAGATTAACGAAACCGGTTTCGAATACGGGAGGGCTCCTGCGGCAGTACCACAGAAAAACTCCACTCCATAGTGATCTACCGGTTTCGAGGATATCATAGGGTTTTCCTACGGTGACGGGCGTATTTATCGGCAAGTACCTGATGGCGCGATGACACCCGATCCGGCGCTGAAAACGCGAGGCCGTCCGGTGCCCTGACCCGGGCTTGCGATGCCCCTTCGACAATACCATTCTGCACACTACGAAAATCCCCGCAGGCAGGAAAGGCGGAGCCGTATCGCAAGCATCCGCCACGTGCCGGTACATCGCAGCGTATGCGCGATCTCTCATCCAGCGGATCGTTGTATAGTATAAATAATTGCCTTTAGAGATATAGATTGTCTCCGATATTTTCCCAATTACTCCACATTATTTCATCTTATCGGCCTGATCACATGAATATTCGGCATAAATCGATATAAGAAAAGTATTTATAATATGATGACCTTAATGCGGGGTGTTGACAGCGGCCGTTTGCTCATGATCGTTAGTCACCTTTTTCGTCCGGCTTCTGTCGGCAGTAGCCCGGCCGTCATGCGGCGCGGCTACACTCAAGGGAAAGAGATGATTGACATGCAAAACAATGGAAAAACAATGAGACTCGGTGCGATGACGGCATCGGCGATCCTGCTGATGCTTGCCGTCTGCATCGTGCCGGTTTCCGCGGCCGACGATGTCTTCACGGACAACAACCAGACATATGCCGCCGTGGCGAACTATGACGGAGCGAGATTCGACATATTCGGGAACAACACGTACTACTTCAACTTCTCGAAGCCTACCGGCGGACTGAACGCGATACACATCACCGACAGCCCATCGAGTCTTGACGGCGCCGTATACACCAACCGGCCGGCATCGGGCACACTCTACATCTCCGACACCAGCACGGATACCCAGTACCATGACGATGTGATACTGCTGTTTGCCGTGCCGAACTCGACCGAACACTCTAACCTCGAACTAACGTTGAGCGTCTCTGGTTATCAGTGGGTGCCTACAGGAAGCGGAAACAAGCCAGTGCTTAACGGAAGTTATTACAATCTATCGACACTTAGCGAAACGTTCGAGAACACCGATTTCCTCCCCGGCACATCGTCGTGGAGACCTGCGCCCCTGGATGACTATCCGATATATTACGGTCAAGGCGCTAACGAGCAGTTCAAGATCATGCTCATCGATCTCTATGCGGGATCGGTCAACCAGACCAACCTTGAGAACAGCGGGACGGTCATGGTCGAGTATGACCTTACGGGGTATGAGGGCGCTGCTTACTTCGATACCTACGCATGGAACAATCAGTCAGCTCAGGGGCAGGGAATTTCCTGGACGAACAAAATCATCGGAGCCGGGAGCAGCGGTTGGGCGATCAGCACCTGAACACAACAACCACCCTCCCTTTTTTTTCGAGCTCCGGAAGGGACTCTTGTTTCACCGTGTATGCCCTGTGAAGTAGGGATGGTCAAGAATCTACTCTGGAGGGATTCCCCGATCAGCCCGATCCTGCCGATATGTCCCGTCGCACGATTTTTTCCATCATATTTCAGGACGATACGGCGGTGCTGCAGGACAGGAAAGGTTCTCCTTGAGAAAGGAGAGAGATCACGTTAATTGACCCTCATTAACCCCACGTAAATTCAGTATCTTCTTATAATGCGTTATTAAATCGTAACACATTGGATTGAGAGATTCTACGCAAATAAAGGCGACCCGATCCCCGGTTTTGTGTAGATTTCCTCCTACACCTACTGAATGAAAGGATTGGTCTGACATGGAAGATAGTTGTAGTCGAACCGGAAGATTGCAGGAATGGGTGATCGCCATGCTGTTGATCCTCGTGCTCGGCACCGTGCCGGCGGCGGCATTGGGTACCGACCTGCCGTCAAACGCAACCGGATCAGCCGGGATGCCAGAGGTCTCCCAAATCGATGTGACGCCGGCAACGGCTGAAGCGACTCCGGGCAGCATGCAACGATGTATTGCCACGGCGTACGATGTATCGGGTTCTGCGATTTCAGGGATGGTATTTTCCTGGGCATGCAGCAACGAATCCGTCGGAACAGTGAACGAGACCGGGTATTTCACGGCGCTTGCACCCGGGTCTGCGGTAATCAGTGCCGGCACCCCAGACAGTATGGTGCTCGGGACCGCGGACGTGACTGTCACCTCCCTGTTACCTGAACTGATTTCTGCGGCAACGACGGAGCCGCACACCTGGATCGTCGACGCCTCCGGTGGAGGGGACTACACGACCATCGGTGCCGCCGTAGCCGTTGCAGGACCATCCGATACGATCATCGTCCGGAAGGGAAGTTACAAGGAAAACGTCGTTGTGAACAGCTCGCTGACGATTCGTTCGGAGAGCGGCCCGGCAGAGACAATCATCACTTCTGCCAACAAGGACCTACCCGTGTTCTCCCTTTCGGCCAACGAGTCGACCATTGAGGGGCTGACGATTAAGGGGATCAACGGAGCATCTTCCGTGATAACACTCACAGGAGCCGTCGGATGCCTTCTCGAAAATAATATTGTCACGAAATCGAAATTCGGCATCATTCTGGAGGACACCCGTGAAAATCGGATCACTAACAATACATTCTATTCGTTCTACGACACCTGTTTCGTCATTAGAGGGGCCGATTCGGATCTGCTATCAGGAAATACGATCTCGTCCTCCGAGGAAGGGATTATTGTCTATGGTGCAAGCGATCGTAATTCGTACCATGTGACAATCCTCGGCAATACCCTGATCAATTGCGACTACGCGATTTACCTCACAGGTAATCCAGAAAAGACCAAAATCATCAACAATATCCTGACCGAATGCGACTATGCGATCTATCTCAGCGGTAGTTCGGTAGGTACTGAAATCACTAACAACACAATGACAAATGGAAAATATGGGCTGTACATGCTGAACAGTCCATATGGCAGCACTATCATCGGAAACACCATCCAATATCAGTCTATCTATGGCGGCATTCTACTGCAGAGCACCTACGGTAATGTCTTCTACCTCAACAGGATTCAGAATAATACCGGAGATATTGCAATATCCAGTGCGAGCGCCACCTGGAACTCGACGGAGCCGGTCACCTACGTCTTCGAGAACGTCACCCGAACCGGTTACGTCGGAAATTACTGGGACCGGTACGTCGGATCCGATGCCGACGGCGACGGGATCGGCGACGAACCGTATGTCGTGTCCGGCACCCAGAAGGACTACTACCCCATCGTCAAACCGAGCAACCGCATTGTTACCGTCACCCCGGATAATGTGACCCTGACGGCAGGCGACGGTCTGCAGTTCACCGCCGTACTGTCCGACCGGGAAGGCACGGAGATCCCGGACGCCGGGTTCACCTGGACGAGCAGCGATGAGGCGGTCGGCACGGTGAATACCACCGGGTATTTCTCGGCCCTGAAGGCCGGGACGGCGACGGTCGGCGCCACGAGCGATGGGGTGGCGGGAACCGCGCACGTGAGCGTGCAACGTGCGGAGACACCGGCAGGCGGCGTCATCCCCGCAGTCGACGACGTTCACCTCAAGGTCGCAAACGATGCGGGCGTCCGGTTCAATGATTTCGGCGATGGTTCATTCCGCATCCGCTGGTCCGGCGGCGGACAGAACGCTCAGCATATCTCGAACGGGTCCGGCAGCGAATACGGAGAGGTGACAGAGACCACCGACCTATCCGGAACCTTCTATGTCACCAACACCGGCGGCAGGGGATACTTTGACAATGTCTTCCTGTGTGTTGCGGTGAACGGTACCATTCCCGCCGACTTCCGCCTGCACATCCGGGCCGACGGATACCAGTGGACGCCGCTTCCGATTTGTCGCGACGTACCCACGCCTGAGAATCGCACCTACGTGAATCCGACGGTCGACGAGTGGTTCACGAAGGACGACCTGATCTACGGTCCGCAGACCTGGCGGCCGGCGGCAGGTACCACGTACCCGATCTATCCGGGCCAGGATGTCAGCGACGAATCGAACCAGTTCCGGATAATGTTCGTCGACTTGAAGACCGGCGTTCTCCACGGCTATCCGATAAGGGTGAATTACACGATCGAGAACCTCCAGACGATGGCGGCCTTCAACGTCTACGGGTACTCTCAGAACGTGGATGAGGTGAACGATTACCTCACCACCTGGACAAACCGCCTGATCGGGAATACCGGCGAGTTCAGCGGTTGGTATGTTTACGGCACGCCTCCGGAAAGCGTAAAGGGCGATTTCGACGGAAACGGCATCGTCGATATCGGCGACGTCTCGAAGGTGGCCTATATGGTCGTCGGGAAGACGGCGGCCGACCCGGCCGCGGACTTTAACCAGAACGGGAAGGTCGATATCGGGGATGCGGCAAAGATCGCCTGCTACTTCGTCGGGAAGATAGGGGAACTCTAACCCCTTCCCGCGAGATTCCATATCAAAATACGGCCCGGTGCTGATCCCGACGCCGGCGGAGCAGACGCACCGGAGATGAAGGCCGCACCTGACTCCAGATCGTCTATTTTTTCATCGCCACCACCTGTCGTACCCTTTAGCTCTCCGGTTCTTTGTGGGCAGGAGGAGTATGCCACGTCTGCAGAAGATACATTATCTTTAGTGAAAACTCAAATTTGTTAACTAAACTCATTTAAAACAGCCCGATTTAGCAACAACCTTATACCTCTCGATTAAAAATTTACTCATTCTCAGAGAGCGGTTATAGCGATGCAGGCACATGGGATGCCGGTTCCGCAGGAACTTCTTCGAGAATTCTCGGTTTGAAAGGGAAATATTATGACAGGGGATAAACGTATTCAGAACGGTCCATGGCAGGGGCGGATAGCCGTCCTGCTGCTGATCCTCGCGATCATCGCCGTACCGGCGGTGGCGCTGGGAGCCGACCTGGCGTCGAACACAACCGAACCGACTGTCGGGATTCCCGATGAGATATCTCCGAGTGTCGATGTGGAGGATAATGGCACACCCGAACCAACACTGACCGAAATGGTCGAAGAAGAGGTGACGCTGGCAGCGATCGAGCAGTTGCCGCAGTATATCGACATCGATACCACTCCCGGCATCTACGCAGTAATACCATCGAACAATAACGTGCTGTTGCAGATCTCAAACGACGGGAACGCCCGGTTCAACGATTACGGCAACAACACTTATCACTTCTTCAGCCCAGACCAGAACGCCGGTCAGGGCATGAACGCTCTTCATATTACAATCGATCCGGCGGAATCTTCAGGCCAGGTCACATTCAGCAGCGACCAGGCGGGCGTCTTCTACCTCACCGACACCGGCGGCCGCGGCTGGGACGACGACGGCATTCTGATGCTCGCCGTCAACGGAACGATACCCGATAGTTTCCGGGTCAACATCAAGGCGAGCGGCTACCAGTGGACGCCAGTGCCCGAGAACGCCAAGCCAGCGTTCGATGACATCATCTACGTTTCCGAAGCCCTGAACGAGACGTTCACCAAGGACGACTTCCTCTACGGACCGCAGATCTGGAGGCCCTGCGCGGCGGCGAACTACCCCATTTTCGACGGGCAGGACATGGCGGATACCGAGAACACCTTCTCGATCCTGTTCATCGACCTGAACGCAGGCATCCTTGGCGTGAATACGCTCAGCCAGCCGAGTTTCTCGGGACAATCCGTCACCGATAACGGGGCGATCAAGGTCGAGTACTCCTTCGAGAACCTGCCGACGCTCGCGGCCTTCGATGCGTATGCCTACACGGTCTCCTCGAACCAGGGCCAGGGCATCCGCTGGACCAACTGCCTGAGCACCAGCGGGTCGTCCGGATACGCCGTCATAGGCCAGCCGCTCCCGGAAGCCCCCATCGCGGACTTCACCGCCAGCGCAACCAGCGGGGCTGTGCCGTTCTTCGTGCGTTTCAACGACACGTCAACCAACAGCCCGACTGCCTGGGAGTGGGACTTCGGCGATGGAGCCACCTCGACAGCTCAAAATGCAACGCACACCTACATGGCCGCGGGAACGTATTCCGTGAACCTTACGGTGACGAACGAGGCGGGCACCGACAGCAAGATAAAACAGGATTACATAACGGTCGGCGAAACCCCGTCCGGGAAAGGCCTTGCCGATACCGCCTGGCCGAAGTTCGGCTACGACCTCCAGAATACCGGGCAGTCTCCCTACCTCGGCCCGCAGACGGCCACTATAAAATGGACTTACACGATTAGCATAGAGGATCCAGCGGGTCAGCCTGCCATCGGGTCGGACGGAACCATATATATTGAATGCATTGACAGACATCTCTACGCATTAAACCCAGATGGAACCCCCAAATGGAATTTTACCGCAGGAGATAGGTTATACGGATCACCTGCTATAGGAAAAGACGGAACCATCTATATAGGAAGCACCGATAAGAACCTCTACGCAATCAATCCTGACGGGACGCTCAAATGGACTTACACAACAGATAGTTCAATATCCGAATCTTCCGCAACAATCGCTCCGGACGGAACCATCTACATCGGTACCACTGGTTATCAAAAAAATACTTTACATGCAATATCCGACGATGGAACCCAGGGAACTACTAAATGGACGTTCAATGCAGGTCAGTTATACAGCACGCCCGCTGTGGGAACAGATGGAACCATCTACATCGGAAGTTTGGACAAGAACCTCTATGCATTAAATCCGGATGGAACGCTCAAATGGACCTACACCACCGGGGGGAAAATGCAACGTACCTCCCCAAGTATCGGTACAGACGGAACTATCTATATTGGTAACGCAGACAACAACCTCTACGCTATAAATCCGGACGGAACGCTCAAATGGACCTACACCTTTGGATCCTACATCTACAGCTCTGTTGCAATCGGATCCGACGGCACCATCTACACAGGAAATAATGATAAAAAAGTCTATGCAATAAACCCTGACGGAACACTCAAATGGGATTTTACCACGGAAAACATGATCCGCAGTACGCCGGTACTCGGTTCTGACGGAACCATCTACATCGGCAGCTACGATAGAAAATTCTATGCATTGAACCCGGACGGAACACTGAATTGGATGTACACCACCGGCGGCGGGATTAATTGCCATGCGGCAATCGGATCCGACGGAACCCTTTACATTGGAACCACGGAAAATATCATCTATGCATTTAAGGATCCCGTTACTCCGCCCACCGCCGACTTCACCGCCAACGTGACATCCGGCGACGCCCCACTCGCGGTCGCCTTCACCGATACCTCCACGGGCGCGATCACATCCTGGGCCTGGGGCTTTGGTGACGCCGCGACCTCGACCGAGCAGAACCCGACCTACACCTACACCACCCCCGGCACCTACACCGTCAACCTGACGGTCACGAACGAGGCCGGCAGCAACTCCATGGTCAAGACCGGCTACATCGTCGTCTCTGAACCACCTGCCCCGCAGCCGGCCCGCATCGTCGTCACCCCGTCGACAGCGGAACTCGCTGTCGGGGCAACGCAGGCATTCGCCGCGACCGTCTACGACACCGATGAGATGGCGATGGATGACGCCGCCGTCACCTGGGCGAGCTCGAACGAGACCGTCGGCATGGTGAACACCGCCGGCCTCTTCACCGCCCGCGCCCCGGGCACGACGACCGTCACCGCCGCGTACGCCAACGTAGCGGGCACCGCCGTCGCCACCGTGACCCTGCCGAAGGGCGACCAGACCCAGGACACTCCCCTCGACATCCCCGGCTGCAACGTGACCCCGGGCGACGACGGCAAGTCGCAGGTCAGCATCAACACCACCACCACCAACGCAACCGTCAACGGGACCACCATCCGGATCGAGGAGGACAACTTCACCCTCACCATCGAGACCGAGGGTGCTCCCACCAACGAGAGCGGCACCGTGAACGGAACAGTCGCGAGCATCAGGCTCGACACGAACCCGATCGTCACGGATCTCGCATCGGTCGGCACGGTCAACGCCTCCGTCTCGCTGAACCTGACCGGCCTCCCGCAGGGAGCCGGCCTCACGACGACCGTCTCGCAGAACGTCTCCGCCGATGCGAGAAGCGCCTTCCAGCTCGCGGCAAGCGCCGGCGGGCTTGCCCTCGGCGACGTCGCCTACACGCTGAACATCGTGAGGACGAACCTTGAGAACGGACAGGACATCGCCGGCGCCACTATCCGGATGGCGGTCAGCCCCGCCTGGGTCGCCGCCCACGGCGGCGTGGACGCGATCCGGATCATCCGGCTCGCCGAGGACGGCACGAAGGAAGTGCTTGCGACGACGCTCGTCGGCACCGACGCCGACGGGAACATGATCTTTGAGGCTGCATCGCCAAAGGGCCTCTCGGCCTTCGGGCTTGCCGCAGTCTCGGCAGCATCGCAGCCCGCCGGGTCTACCTCGTCAGGCGGCGGCGGTTCATCGACCGCGGTCGGCGCGGCAAGCAACCTCAAGGCCGGCAGTAGCGCCACCCTCCCGATGCAGATGACGGCCGTCTCGGCGGTCACCCTCACCGCGAAGACCGACATCAAAGACGCCATGGTGACCATGGCGAAGGGCTCGCTCCCGCAGGCTGCACAACCCCCGGCGGGCGTGGTCTACCAGTACGTCCAGGCGACCCTCTATAAGGCGGCCGAGGCGGACCTCGCCGCCGTCCAGTTCCGGTTCGCCGTGCCGACCGCCTGGCTCGCAGAGCAGGGCTGCACCGCAGGACAGATCGCCCTCCTCCAGTACACCGCCGACGGCTGGAAGAACGTCCCGGTCGAGGCGCTCGGTGAGGAGAACGGCAACGCCGTCTTCACCGCAAACCCCGATGCGTTCGGCCTCTTTGCCGTCGCCGCGACCGGAGAGGCTCCCGGCACAACCGGCGACGTGACCCCCGGGATCACCTCGTCCGTGACACCGACCGAAACGAAAGATACGGTCGCACACGCCGAGGGAACCACGGCGACGCCGAAGGCCACGCCCCTCCCGGTCTGGGCGGCGGTCCTGGCACTCGGCGGAGCTCTCCTCCTCGTGAGGAGACCCTGATCACACCTTTTTTTCTCCGCAGGCGGGCATCAGGAGTATTCATCCGATTGACTTTGCAGATCAGAGAATTTCGTAAAACAAACCTTATTAATCCCTTCGGGATTAGAAACGCTCATATAGCGTAAACCAGAATGATTGCATTGCTCGGCTGGCGTCCCTGCGAATGCAGAAACCATCCTGGCGAAAGGAGCGGCCGTCATGGGAATTGATGAGTATACTCAAAACACCGTATCATGGAGGCGGATATCCGCCCTGGTATTGGCCTTTGCCCTTATCGCCTTGCCTGCGGCAGCGGACAGCGGCATACAGTTGAGTGCGACAGAACCGGTTGCGGAGATATCGGACGATCCCGGCAAAGAGAGCGCCTCCGTACCCGAGCATGCTCCAGGCGAGACGCCGTATGCGACATCGGCCGGGCAACTCATCGGCCCCGCGCCCCTCCCGGCACCCAGGCACATCTTCTTTAACGTCGCAAACGACGCCGGGGTGAAGCACAACCTGGACGGCGCCGCATACGGCGGGCCGAACGGCACCTACTACATCAAGGCGGACGGCGGCGGCCTGAACGAACTCCATATCACGAACGACGCGGCTGCTCCCGCAGGGCAGGTCACTGCGGGCACCGACCCGTCCGGCGTGTTCTGGGTCGCCAACACCGGCGGGCGGGGATACCATGACAACGTCATCCTCCTGGTCTCGGTGAACGGGACGATACCCGACGACTTTGCCCTGCACATCCGTTCGAGCGGATATGTCTGGGCGCCTGCACCCCCCGGTGAATATTCGCCGGAGTTGCCGTCCGAGTACCAGTATGCCGACGGTGCCGTAGATGAACTCTTCTCCAGGGACGACTTCATCTACGGCCCGCAGGCCTGGAAACCCGGCCCGGGCGATCTCGAGGTACCGTCCCTGCCGCTCTACTACGGGCAGGAGATCGACGATCCCTCCGCAGCATCCCATCTGATCTTCGTCGACCTGAACGTCGGAAACCTCAAGAACGGCGTGTACCCCGGGGCCGCCCTGACCGACAACGGCGGGGCGAAGGTCGAGTTTGCGTTCACCAACCTCTCCACCCACGCGGCATTCAATGCCTACGGCTGGTGCAGCGCTTCAAACCAGGGCCAGGGGATATCCTGGACGAACCGGGTAGCGGGAGCCGAATCCAGCGGTTACACCGTCGCCGGCGTGCCGCCGGCTCCACCGGTCGCGGCCTTCTCGGCCAACGTCACCGCGGGCGACGCTCCGCTCACGGTGCGGTTCACCGATCTCTCCACCGGCAACCCGACATCCTGGGCCTGGGACTTCGAGGACGACGGCGTCATTGATAGCGTTGAGCAGAACGCCACGTTCACGTATGCCGCCGCCGGCACCTACACCGTGAACCTGACCGTAGCGAACGCCGGCGGCGGCGACTCCGCGGTCAAGACCGATCTCATCACCGTTACGCCGCCTCCCGGGCCGACTGTCCTCCCCGGGTACAACAACATCTTCATAAGGGTGGCAAACAACGCCGGGGCGAAGTACAACGCGTTCTGCAACAATACCTATAACGTCATGTTCGAAGGGATCGGCCGCGGCCTCAACGCCCTTCATGTCTCCACCGATCCGGCCGCAAACTTCGGCCAGGTGACGGTGACCGAGAACCAGACCGGCACCTTCTATGCCACCGACTCCGGCGGGAAGGGATACGAGGACGATATCCTCCTCATGGTCGCCGTCAACGGCACCATCCCCGACAATTTCAGGCTCCGCATCACGGCGGACGGGTATACCTGGACCCCGAACCCCGAGCGGAACCGGGCGCCCTCCCTCGACAACGTGGCGTACCAACCCCTCTCCCTCGACGAGACCTTCACAAAGGCAGACTTCATCTACGGCCCGCAGACCTGGAAACCGACCGGAAACGAGGCGGATTATCCCCTCCACGCCGGCCAGGATATGAATGACGCGGAGAACACCTTCCTCCTCATGTTCATCGACCTCAACGCCGGCGTTCTCCGGCCGAACGAGGCTCTCGTGAACCGGGGAGCGGTCAGGATCAACTACGACCTCGATAACCTGGAATCGTTTGCCGCTTTCAGCGTATACGGCTACTGCAGGAACCCCAACAACGGCGACGATGTGATCGCCTGGACAAACGCCCTCTCCTCCGATAAGGTGATGAGCGGCTACTCGGTCATCGGTAACGCAGGAAAGCCCGTGGCGGCGTTCTCGGCCGACAGAACGGGCGGATGGGCTCCGTTAAGCGTTGCGTTCTCGGACCTGTCGGCCGGCCAGCCCACGGCATGGTCGTGGTCGTTTGGCGATGGAGCAACCTCGACCGGGCAACACCCGGTCCACACCTACGAGGCGGCAGGCAACTATACGGTGCGCCTTGCCGTCACCAACGGCAAGGGCTCCGACACCCTCGTAAAGCAGGGTTATATCACCGTATCAAACGTGAAAGGCGATTTTAACGGGGATGGGACCGTCGATATCGGCGATGTCGCAAAGGTTGCCTGCATGGTCGTCGGGAAGACGGGGACCGATCCTGCCGCAGACTTCAACGGGAACGGTGCGGTCGATATCGGGGACGCGGCAAAGATTGCCTGCTACTTCGTCGGGAAGATCGCGACGCTCTGATCCTGCACGAAACGGACAGGCCGGCGGGGTATCGGCATGGTGCCCACCGGGAACCGGTAATAAAAAATCATTATTTTTAGCGCCGTATGAAGTATGTTAAGATGATTCATTTATACCCATCCAAATTAATAACGGTCTTATACTCCGCTGTTGCACCTTACCTCATCAGCGAAAAGGGATCCATGCACATGCGGGCTTCCGGGTGCTGATCCTGAGTTGGCTTTTCCAGCATCATCGCAGAACGGCGGGTAATCCCATGAGAGAATGTACACCTATTTGGAATAGCACGCTGCAGAAGCAGACGGCCATCATATTGCTGCTCCTCATCGCCGCACCGGCCGCGGCGGGCGACTTCGGGGGGATCACCCTCCCCGACTACAAACACATCGACATCCAGATGGCAAACGGCGGAAGTAAGTACGTCAAGTTCGACGGCGGCGGGCTCAACGCCCTCCACATAACGACCGACCCAACCGATCATTACGGGCAGGTGACGGAGACAGACAGTCAGTCGGGCACCTTCTACTTCTCCGACACAGGCGGCCGGGGCTTCTTCGACGACCTCATCCTCATGGTGGCGGTGCAGGGAGAGGTCCCCGACAACTTCAAAGTCCATGTCAAGGCAAGCGGCTACCAATGGGAGCCTATCCCGGTCCTGAACAAGCCTCCGACGATGGACGAGGCCACGCATAACGAAGGCGCGATCGACCGGAACTTCACCAAAGACGACTTCATCTACGCGCCGCAGACCTGGAGACCCTGCAAGGAGAATTATCCCATCTATTACGGCCAGGATATGAGCAAGAACAACCCCGAAGACCGGTTTTACATCATGTTCATCGATCTCGGTATCGGTGCAATCGGCCCGAACAGTTTCCTTGACGGGCTGACCGACGAGGGGTGTGCAAAGATCGAGTACTCCTTTGAGAACATGGAGACGTTCGCGGCGTTCAACGCCTACGGCTGGTGCAACCAGTCCAACCAGGGGCAGGGGATATCGTGGTCAAACGACCTCACCGGTTTTGCAGAGACCGGCGTGAGCGGCTACTCGGTTAAAGGCACCAAAAGGAGCGGCGATACGGGAGGATCCGGGGACGACAGGAGCGGCTCCGGGATACAGGGCAGCAACCTGAACGCATCGACGACCGGTTCGATCAACGGCACCCTCCTCGCCTTCACCGCACCCGGGCC
>ENA-UOXR01002388-UOXR01002388.1-bioreactor-metagenome-genome-assembly--contig:-NODE-2388-length-17402-cov-5.047213_pt1 | contig 17402 bp, 13 predicted proteins | sample MGYA00238164_ERZ764825 | MGnify/ENA primary metagenome ERZ764825 (study PRJEB28920, sample SAMN05720171) | bioreactor metagenome | isolation source: Anaerobic biogas reactor | place: USA:Washington...
TGTCGCCAGAGGCGGAACCGGCCGGCACCACGAACGGCTGGCTGGCGATGGTGGGGGCGACGGTCGGCTGCGAGGAGGGTACCGTCGCTTCAGGGAGCAGCGAGCCAGAGCCCTGATCGACCATGCCCAGGCCGAGATCGGCCAGATCGCCCAACCCGCCGCCGCAGCGGCACAGGATCAGGGCTGCGCAGATGAACACGATGATCAGAATGATGACGATGGGCGAAAGGCCCATCAGCGGACGGCGCGTTCCGCCTGAGGATGCGGCGCCCTGAAGCAGCTGGCCCAAGCCCGAAAGCGGAGCCGAGCTCTGGGTGCTCCCGGCCGGCGTTGGCTGAGACGTGGTGCGCTGGGTCTGCCGGCCCTCCCTGCGAGGCGCGGTCGCGCGCTCTCGTGGTGCGCCCTGGCTGTCCGTCGTTCGCCGCCTACGGGTGGCGCGTACGGTGGGTTTCTGCCCTCTATTGGATCCCGTGCTATCGCCCATGATAGCCCTCCTTTGGTGACAGTGATTGGCGAGACTCAGCATAGGCCCATCTCCGGGCGTGTCAATCGGAGGAGGAGACACTCCCGGTTACCGCCTGGCCGGTAGAGCCAAGACGTAGGGTCGGCGACGGCTGGGCTTGCGCCCTCGGCGGTTCCCGGTCACAATTGAGCACAAGGATCCGCTTGTATCTCGCAAGACGAGGAGCAGCCTGATGACCAGCACACTGAGAGCCAGCGACGGCAACCACGGACCGGGAAGCCTTCCCCGGGTGATGCCCGTGCGGCAGCAGAGTCAGATCATTCAGGAGGTGACGGGCGATCGGCTGGACAAGGTCCTGCCGGTCGCCATGCGCGAGGCGGGCCTGGATATGTGGATCGTTTTGTGCCAGGAGGATGACCTCGACCCCGTGTTTACCAGCCTGATCCCTATGGATACCTGGTGCCCGATCTTGCAGATGCTGGTCTTTTTTGACCGCGGGCCGGAACGAGGGGTTGAACGCATCAATCTGTCAGGCACCAACACCCGCGGTCTCTACGATTGGCCCTACCGCGGACAGGTCGAGGTCGACCAGTGGCGGTTGCTGCGTGAGATCGTCGCGGAGCGTGACCCCCAGCGCATCGGCATCAACGTCGGCGCCGTTCAGTGGGCGGCTGGCGGCTTGACCCACAACCTCTATCTTCAGCTGTGTGAGCAGCTACCGTCGCCCTACTGCGAGAGACTGGTCTCGGCGGAAAGGCTGGTCACTCGCTGGTTGGCCACCCTGAGCGACCGTGAGTTGCTGCTCTTTGAGCACGTCGTGCGGCTTTCCAAGGCGATCATCGCCGAGTGCTACAGCCATCGCGTCATCGTTCCCGGCGTGACGACCATCGATGACCTGGTGTGGCACTACTGGCAGCGCTGTGCCGACCTAGGGCTCGACGTGTCGTTCCGGCCCCATTTCGGCATCATCCGCAGCCAGGCGGACCAGGAGATTCACGGCACGGAGGATGGTGTAATCCGCCCCGGCGACCTCCTCCATTGCGATGTGGGCCTGCGCTACCTGCGGCTCAACTCGGACCATCAGCAAGCGGCGTACGTGCTGCGGCCGGGTGAGACGGCCGCCCCCGAGGGACTTGACGCGCTAATGCGGGCCTGCACTCGGCTGCAGGATGTCTTCATGGGCGAGTTCGCGCGGGGGCTGACGGGGAACGAGCTGCTGAGTCGCATTTTGGCGCGGGCCAGGCGTGAGGGAATCCCCCAGCCCAAGGTCTACTCGCATTCGCTGGGCCTGTACCTGCACGAGCCGGGGCCGCTGATCGGCTTGCCGTGGGAACAAGAGCACTGCGCTGGGCGCGGCGATGTGCCGCTCGAGTGCAACTATGCCTTTACCATGGAGCTCTCCGTGGGGGGACCGGTCGCCGAGTGGGGCGGCCAAGTGGTGCGCTTGGGCCAAGAGGAGGATGTCTGCTACACGGAGAGCGGCTGCCGCGTCATCCATGGCCGCCAGACAGCGATCCGCCTGATCTAGCGGCTGACGCTCCTTGCCGTCGCGTGTGCGAGCGGTAGAATGAGGTTGCAGCGCGTTGCCAGAGGCGTCTCGGCCAGACGGGCCGAGGCAGAGAGAAGGAGCTGGTCGATGGCCCCCCTATCCTCGCCACCCAACATCGTGATCATCTATGCCGACGACGTGGGGTTTGGCGATATCGGCTGCTATGGCGGCACCGGCGTCCCAACGCCGCACCTGGACGGGTTGGCGGAGCAAGGCCTGCTCTTTACCCACTGCTATGCGACGGCGGCCACCTGCACCCCTTCGCGCTACAGTCTGCTGACGGGATCGTATCCTTGGCGAAACCCTTACGCGGCTATCCTAGCGGGAGACGCTCCCCTGATCATTGCGCCGGGGACGCAGACGTTGCCAGCGATGCTAAAGCAGGCTGGGTACCACACCGGCATTGTCGGCAAGTGGCACCTTGGCCTGGGCGACGGTGCCCTGGACTGGAACGCCGAGATCTCGCCCACGCCCCTCGATGTGGGGTTTGACCATTCCTTTATCATGGCGGCCACCAACGACCGCGTTCCTTGCGTCTATGTCGATGGGCGGCGGGTGGTTGGTTTGGATCCTGACGATCCCATCGAGGTGTGTTACGATCCGGACAAGCCCTTCCCGGGCGTGCCTACGGGGCGCGACAACCCCGAGCTCTTGGCGATGCGCTACAGCCATGGTCACGATATGGCGATCGTGAACGGGGTGAGCCGCATCGGCTACATGCGTGGTGGCGCCGCGGCGCTCTGGAAAGACGATCAGATGGCCGAGGTCTTTCTTTCGCAGGCTATCTCGTTCGTGCAAGAGCAGCGTAGCGGGCCCTTTTTCCTCTACTATGCCCTGCATCAGCCCCACGTGCCGCGCATCCCTGGGAAGCGGTTCGCGGGGAGCACCGAGTTGGGGCCGCGCGGCGACGTTCTGGCCGAGATGGACTGGTGCGTGGGCGAGCTGCTAGCCGCCCTGGACGTGAGCGGACTGGCGGAGAATACGCTGGTGATCTACTCGAGCGACAACGGACCAGTTCTTGATGACGGCTACGACGACGGGGCGGTCGAGCTTTGCGGTGCACATCGGCCGGCGGGGCCGTTGCGCGGGGGCAAGTACAGCCTGTATGACGGCGGCACGCGGGTTCCCATGCTCCTGCGCTGGCCAGGCCGGGTGGCGCCGGGCCGCAGTGCGGCGTTGATCAGCCATGTGGATTTCCTGGCGTCGTTCGCTGATCTGGTCGGCGTTTCCCTGGAGGACGACGCCGCGCCGGACTCTATCAGACTGCTGGCCGCGCTGTTGGGCGATACAGAACAGGCGAGGCATGAGCTGGTGACCGAGGGGACCCAAGGGAAGACTGTGCTGCGGCAGGGGACTTGGTCCTACATCCCACCGCATTCGGGTCCGGCGGTGAGCCCCACCACCCATATCGAGCTGGGCAACGCTGCGGGACCTCAGCTCTATGATCTGTCGCAGGATGTGGCCCAGATCAGGAACCTAGCGGTCGAGCAGGGCGATCGGGTTGAGGAGATGCATGCGCGCCTCGAAGAGATTCGGGCCAGCCGGCGAACGCGCCCGGGGCGCTAGCCGCGTCGCGAGAAAAGGGGGGCTAGTGGGGCGGTCAGGCCAGTTAGCGCTGCTCGGGCTAGCGTCGCTGCTACTCGGCTGCTCATTCGGCTCGCCGGTGAGAGCGCCGGCTGGCGTCGCTCGCCCATCGGTGTTGCCGACCCTGGCGCCTCGGACCGGAACGCCCACGCCAATGCCGACGACCTATCTGACGGCGACGGCGACGAGGACGGCCACGGCGGTCGTCACCCCCAGCCCTGCTCCCACAGAGGAGCCGTTGACTCTTACAATTCTGTACGATAACTATGCTATCAACGAAAGCCTTCGCACGGGATGGGGGTACGCCTGTCTTCTGGAGCGCGGTGATCTGCGCATCCTCTTCGATACCGGGGCTGATGCCTTGACGCTCCTGGCGAATACGGAGGGTCTGGGCGTTGATACCGACGGACTGGATGCGATCATCCTGTCGCACAACCATAGCGACCATGTGGGCGGGCTCGATGGCATCCTGGCGAGCAACCATGGGGTTTCTGTCTACGCGCCACAGGCGTTCGCATCTCGCCTCGCGGCACTCTTGGGAGACAAGGCGCAAGTGGTTGCGGTGGCTGAGGCTGTGTCCATCGCCCCGGGCGTCCATTCTACGGGGGAGATGGGCCGTTCTATCGCCGAACATGCGCTGGTGGTAGAGACCTCCGACGGTCTGGTGGTGATCACGGGCTGCGCGCATCCTGGGATTGTGGAGATGGTGGCCCAAGCGCAGCAGGTGGCTGGTGGGCCAGTGGACCTGGTCATTGGCGGCTTTCACCTGAGCGGCGAGGGGGCCACGCGGATTGGGACGATCATCGAGGATCTGCGCGGGTTGGGGGTGCGGCGGGTGGCGCCGACCCATTGCTCGGGCGATCTTGCTCGGCGCCTCTTTGCCGAGGCCTATGGCGATGACTATGTGGAGGCGGGTGTAGGGCTGCGATTGCAGCTAGCTCCTTGAGAGAGGATGGCGCGCCGTGTTGCGAGATGCGGGGTCTGAGCCCGTCGGCTGGGACGCCCGACGTGGCTATCCATTCTGGTGTGCTGGCGGCGATGGCCGAGGGAGGGGAGATGCCTGCGTGGCGCTATGCGATCTGCAATGAGCTCTTCGAGGGATGGTCTCTGCAGCGAGTGGCGCAGTTCTGTCGCGAGCTTGGTTACGCGGGCCTGGAGCTGGCGCCCTATACACTGACGTCCAGCGTGTACGAGCTGGGGCCTGCTGAGAGGGCGGCCATCCGACGCGAGATCGAGTCCGAGGGCCTGACTGTCGCTGGCCTCCATTGGTTGCTCGCTCGCACCGAGGGCCTCGGCCTGAACGCAGCGGACGCCGAGACGCGCGAGCGGACGGTGGCCTACCTGCTGGCCGAGATCGACCTGTGTGCCGACCTGGGCGGTGACGCGCTGGTGCTGGGATCCCCGGCGCAGCGCAGCCCCGGGCCAGGGGTCTCGCAAGAACAGGCGTGGAGCTATACGGCAGAGGCCATGAGGCGCTGTGGCGAACGCGCTCTCGAGCGAGGCGTGGCCTTTTGTATCGAGGCGTTGCCTCCTCCCGAGTGTGATTTCATCACCACCGTCGATGAGGCTGCTCGCCTGGTGCGGGAGGTGAACCATCCTGGCTTTTCCATGATGGTCGACGTCAAGGCCATGTCGTATGCGGCGCAACCGCTGGACCACCAGATCCTCTCGGTGGGGGAACTGATCCGGCATGTCCACGTTAATGATCCCAACCTGCTGGGGCCGGGCATGGGCGCGGTGGACGTCGGTCCGGTCCTGGCGGCTTTGGCAGAGATCAGCTATGCGGGCTGGGTATCGGTGGAGGCGTTTGATGCGAACTATGGCATCAAAGCTATCGCACGCGAGAGCATTGCCAATCTACGCCGGGCCGAGCCACCGCTGGGTGAGCAGGCATAGGCTCGAAGGTCCTATCGCTGACGATGATAGAGGGTAAGGAGTAACCGATGGAACTGGCGACGTTGTGGGTGGAGGCTGGGTGGCATCGACGGCAATGGTGCCCGGTGACGACACGGATCGCGCTGGATGCCGAGGTCGATCTGGGTCGACTAGCGCTGGTCGATGCCGGCAGTGGCGCAGATGTGCCAGTGCAAGCCTGGCGTGAGACCGATGGCAGCGTGGGCCTGGTGTGGACGGTGGAGGCGCTGGAGCGGCATCAAAAGGCGGCCTACCGGCTGCTGGAGCGCTCGGAAGCTGCGGGTGACCAGAGGGCCGTGGAACTGGTCGAGGCGGGGCCAGGTGCGCTGCAGGTGGAGATCGACGGCGAGCATTTCACCACCTATCACTATGGCGAGGACGTTGTGCGTCCCTACCTCTATCCAGTGCTGGCCGAGGGGGGTGTCGGCATCACGCGAGACTGGCCCATGGTTCCCGATGCGCCGGGCGATAGCAGAGACCATCCACACCACAAGGGCATCTATACGGCACACGGCAGCGTCAATGGTGTCGACAACTGGAGCGAGGAGCCCGGCCACGGCCGGCAGATCCACCGCGCGTTCACGCGGCTGTTCAGTGGCCCGGTGGCCGGCGGGTTCACAGAGGAGCTGGATTGGGTCGACGCCCAAGGCACGCCCAACATGACCGAGACACGTCGGCTCACGTTCTACCGGACGCCCACTGGCCTGCGCCTGGTCGACTATGCCGTGACCCTGCATGCTTCCCTGGGTCAGGTGACCCTGGGTGATACCAAGGAGGGCGGGCTGATCTCGGTGCGAGTGGCAACTTGCCTGGACGCCACCGGCGAGCCCGAGGACGGCCGGTTCGTGAACAGCGTCGGCAGCGTGCTAGAAGACGAGGCGTGGGGAAAGAGAGCTTCCTGGTGCGACTATGCCGGCCCCACGGCTGCGGGCTGGCGCGGGATCTGTTTCATGGATCACATGGAGAACCCTCGCTACCCGACCTACTGGCATGTGCGCAACTATGGCTTGATGACGGCCAACTGCTTTGGGTTGCATGACTTTACCGGGGATACCGCGCAACGTGCCGACCTCGTCGTGCCGGCGGGCCAGAGCTTGGGCTGGCGCTGGCGCGTGGCGGTGCACACGGGCGATGCCGACGCGGCTAGCCTGTCGGAGCGCTACCAGGACTTTGTCCATCCCCCACAGATCTCGGTTCAGCGTGGCTGAGCGCAAGACGCGATAGCAGCAGCATGATAGAGGAGGCCACATGAGCCAGGTAGTCATCGTCACCGACCGAGGGGCTGACCTGACGCCCGATCAGCAGCGCGAACATGGGATCACGGTGGTGCCATTGATCGTCAGGTTCGGCAGCGAAGTCATCCTGGATGATGGCACCCTTGCTCCGGATGCGTTCTGGCAGCGGGTCTCGGCGGGCCACGGCGTTCCTGAGACATCGCAGCCGTCGGCGGGCATGTTTGAGGAGGCGTTTGCGCCCCTGGTGGCGGCTGGGCACCATGTTCTATGCCCGCTGATCACGGGGCGTCTGAGCGGCACCTGTAACGCTGCCCACGCAGCTGCGCAGCGATTCCTCGGCAAGGTCACCGTGTTCGACACCGAATCACTGTCGGCGGGGCAGGCTTTCCAGGTGCTGGCGGCGGCCAGAGCGGCCAAAGAGGGATTGAGCGTGGACGCGATCATCGCTAGGCTGGAGGGGATCCGTGCCCGCAGCCACATGATGATTGCCCTGGATACGGTCGAGTTCCTCAAGCGCGGAGGTCGCGCTGGCAAGGTCATGCCCATCCTTGACCGCGTGGTCAGGGCTCTGAGTATCAAGCCTTTGCTGCGCGTCTTTGGTGGCGAACTCCAGGTAACGGGTGTGGCCAGGTCAATGACCAAGGCGGTGCGCAAGATCACCGAAGAGTTCGTTGGGTTGGCGCCGGCCCGGATGCTGGCCGTGGCGCACACCCGGCGACCCGATGAGGCGGCCGCTTGGGCCGAGGCCCTGGCGCCTCAGGTGGGGGTGGCCCTCTCAGAGACGCTGGTGGTCGAGGCTGGTCCGGCGCTCTCGGCGCATGCTGGCCCCGGGGTGATGGCGGCGGCCATGGTGGCCTAGCGCCTCGCGACGTGTTGGACGTCCCTCTATCGCCTAGCAGCAAGCCCGCCGCTTGCTGCTAGGTTGCCTTTATGGTACACTCGCTCCGCTCGAAGGAGTGATGCATGCGTATATCCAACAACGTGTACAAGCTGGTCCTGGCCTTGGCGGTGCTGCTGGTTCTGGCAGCGCCTGTGCTGGCCCAGCCGGTTCAGCAGCAAGTGGCCGTTCAGATCACCTCGCCCGAGATGGGCGCAGAGGTGCGTGGTCTGGTCCCGATCATCGGGTCGGCAGCGGTGGAGCCGTTCCAGTTCTACAAGATCGAGTATGGGATCGGCTCGTCGCCCAACCAGTGGGCGCTGATCGGGTCGCTGCGCGAGACCCCTGTGATCAACGGGCAGCTAGAGGTGTGGGACACCAACACCGTGCCCGATGGCGTCTACACGCTACGGCTGCAGGCGGTCAAGACTGACGGCAACTTTGAGGAATTCATCGTGAGGGGCGTGGTAGTGGCCAACACACGGCCCACCTCGACTCCTACGCCCGAGGTCACTGAGACCCCCCTGCCAGAGGAAGGGCCACAGTCGCCACAGACGGCGGCCACCGCCACTCCCGGCCTGCCCACGGCCACGCCCACGACGCGGGTAATCGCGCCTCAGGACCCCATCGGCGGGGCGACGCCCACGCCGACCCTGAGCGTGCCCAACCAGAGCGTCCTGCCGATCGACCCCGAGGGATGGGACCAGGCTTTTTTGTTGGGTGCGGCGTCCATGGGGGCGGTGTTTGTGCTGCTCGGGCTGCTGTTTGCCATTCGTAGCCTGCTCTGAGAGAGCTGGCCCGACAACCATGTGCCCTTGCGGGGGGCTAGTCATCGCGATTAGCCCCTCCTTTGTGTTGAGAGGTCATGTCACATGCTTTTCCGTGCCTCCTCTGATTCGGCCAGCGACCGGTGGATGATCGTCGGCCTGGGCAACCCGGGCGAACGCTACCAGGAGACCCGCCACAATGTCGGGTTCTGGTGCGTCGATCGTTTGGTCGACGAGTGCGGAGCCGATCGTGAGCGGCGGCGGTTCCGGGCGCTGGTGCGCGAGGCTACGATGGGCGCGCATCGTCTGGTTCTGGTCAAGCCGCAGACCTATATGAACGATAGCGGGGACGCCGTGGGTCCTGCGGCTCGTTGGTTCAAGGTTCCTGTCAACCGGATCTTGGTCATCCACGACGACCTTGATTTGCCGGTCGGCCGGGTTCGCTTTCGCCAGGGCGGCAGCAGTGGCGGGCACCGGGGCGTTGCCTCGATTATGGGGCACCTCGGCGAGGCTGACTTTGTGCGGTTGCGAATCGGCATCGGGCGCCCCCCCTCTGATGAGGCCGTGGACTATGTCCTGTCGCGCTTTACCCGGAGCGAGCAGTCGGTGATTGACCGGATCGTAGATGACGTGCCTTCCATGGTGCGCTCTGTGCTCCAAGATGGCGTCGGCGAGGCGATGAACCGCTACAACGGGCTGGACGCCGCAACTGACCAGGACGGCTGATCGGTGGGGTGGTGAGATGCTGGGTGGGCTAGTCCAGACCCTGCGACGCAGCGAGGTATACCCTCCGCTGCTGGATGGGCTGCGAGACCGTAGCCGAGGCGGTGAACCCGTCGCCGTTGGGGTGATCCGAGCAGCGTGGCCGGTGCTGGTCGGAGCTTTGTGTCAGGATTGGACCGCGCCGGTCGTGCTGGTCGCTGCCAATCCCGAGGAAGCGCGTCGACTGCGAGACGAGGTGAGCCTCTGGATCGGTGACGAGCGGCCGATCTTGCTGCATCCTGCCCCGGACCACCTTTTCTATGAGCCCGACATGTGGGCACGGGACACCATCGTCGATAGGGCCGCGGTGCTGGATAGCGTAGCCCGCCCCCCATCCGCTGGCGACCCACCCTTGGTGGTCACCTCGGCTTGGGCCGCCATGACCCGCACCGTGCCGCCAGCAGTGTTCCGCCGCGCGATCCTGCATCTGAGCGCCGGCGAGCTCTTTTCTCAGCATGAGCTTTTGGTTCGGCTGGTCGGCCTGGGATATGAAGCGGCGACGGTGGTGGAGGAGGTGGGCACCTTTTGCCAGCGGGGCAGCGTGGTGGATGTCTATCCGCCCAACTGGCCCCGACCGTTGCGGATCGACTATTTCGGCGAGGAGATCGATTCGCTGCGCCTTTTTGATCCGGCGACCCAGCGCTCCGAGGAGCGGCTGCAAGATGCTGCGGTGGCTCCCGCCGCCGAGGCCCTACCAGCTCATGGTGCTGTCGCCGCTCACGCGCTGCACAGCGCCGACCTCTCGACCTGCGATGAGGACACGCAGGCGAACTTGATGGAACTGGCCGATGCCTTGGCAGAAGGGCGGGGTTGGCAGGGCTTGGAGCGGTACCTTGCCTACCTCTATCCCCGCCCCGCGACGCTCCTTGACCATCTGCCTGACGGCTCTCTGGTCCTGATGCCCGACGAGGCCTCCATTGGCGATGCGGTCTTGAGGCTAGAGACGCAGGCTCAGGCGCTGCGGGCCGAACAGGTTGCGGCTGGCAAGCTGCCACAGGACGCACCGACGCCGTATGTCGCCTGGGAGGCCTTGCGGCGGTCGTTGCGGGATGCCACAGCCGTCGAGCTGGGGCTGGGTACAGGCGAGAGTGTCCCCTTGATGCCCGAGGGCGTCTTTGAGCCGGCTCCGCGCCTAGGGGGCCATCTTCGCGATATCATGGCCGCTCTTGGTGAGATGCGCCTGGATGGCAGACGGGTGGTGGCGGTCACCCGCCAAGCGAACCGCGTTTCCGAGATGCTCAAAGAGCTGGACCTTTACGTCTCGCCAGTGCAGTCGTTGGAGCAGCCGCCGGCTGCCGGCACCCTGACTCTCGTCGATGACGCCGCGGGCGAGGGCTGGAGCTTGACACCTGGACGGACGATCCTGCTCACCGATGCCGAGCTGTTTGGCTGGGTTCGCCTGCGACGCCAGGCGCCGTCGCGACCCCGCCGCACCGCCCCCGAAACCTCCTATGCCGACCTTTCGCCCGGCGACCTGGTGGTGCACCTAGAGCACGGGATCGGGGTCTATCGCGGGATGGTGCGCAAGACGCTAGGCGCCGCGGAACGGGAATACCTCGAGCTCGAGTATGCCGAGGGCGATCGCCTCTATGTTCCGGTGCAGCAGACTGACCGCGTAAGCCGCTATGTGGGTGGCACCGGATCCCCGCCGGCGCTGCACCGGTTGGGCAGCGCGGACTGGCGTGTCGCTCGGGAACGGGCCGCTCGGTCGGTGCGGGCCTTGGCCATCGATCTGTTGGAGCTCTATGCCGAGCGCGAGGTCGCGCGGGGGTATGCGTTCTCCGGCGACACCGTGTGGCAGCATGAGCTAGAGGCCTCCTTCCCTTATCAGGAGACTCCTGACCAGGAACGGGCCCTGGCCGAGGTAAAAGATGATATGGAGCGGCCGCAGCCCATGGATAGGCTGATCTGCGGCGATGTGGGCTATGGCAAGACCGAAGTGGCCCTGCGTGCCGCCTTCAAGGCGGTGATGGACAACAAACAGGTAGCGGTCTTGGTGCCGACCACGGTGCTGGCTCAGCAGCACTACTATACCTTCAGGCGGCGCCTGCAAGCCTATCCCGTGACCGTCGAGATGTTGTCACGTTTCCGCTCGAGGGCCGAGGCTCGTGAGGTGATCGATGACCTGGCCGCAGGCAAGGTGGATGTGGTCATTGGCACCCATCGTTTGCTCTCCAAGGACGTGGCCTTTGACGATCTGGGCCTGCTGATCGTCGACGAGGAGCAGCGGTTTGGCGTGGGCCACAAGGAGCAGCTCAAGGAGCTCCGCCGAGAGGTGGACGTGCTCACCCTGACGGCCACACCCATCCCACGCACGCTCCACCTCGCCCTGGGTGGCGCTCGTGATATGAGCATTATCGACACGCCACCCGAGAATCGACTGCCCATACGGACCTATGTGGCGCCTTGGGAACGCGGGCTGGTGAAACGGGCGATCCTCCGCGAGCTCGATCGCAAGGGGCAGGTCTACTATGTGCACAACCGCGTGCATGATATCTACCGTGTGGCGGAGGCGCTGCGCGAGCTGGTGCCCGAGGCCAGGATTCTGATCGGCCATGGCCAGATGCCCGAGGATGACCTGGCGCGGGTGATGTTGGCCTTTGCCCAGGGCGAGGCCGATGTGCTCCTGTGCACCACGATCATCGAGAGCGGCCTTGATATCCCCAACGTCAACACAATGATCATCGATCAGGCGGAGCGGTTCGGCCTTTCGCAGCTCTATCAGCTGCGGGGGCGAGTGGGACGTGGCGTCGAGCGCGCCTATGCCTATCTGTTGCATACGCCGCACCGTCCTCTGTCGGAGGTGGCCTCGGCGCGGTTGCGCACCATCCAGGAGGCGTCGGCCCTGGGTGCGGGCTTTCAGGTGGCTATGCGAGACATGGAGATCCGAGGCGTTGGCGACATCCTCGGGGCCGAGCAGCACGGCCACATCGCCGCGGTTGGGTTCGATCTGTTCGCACGGCTGCTGCGCGAGGCGGTGCGGGCCATGCGCCAAGGAGACGATGGCGGCGAGGCGTCGCTGAGCGCTCGTGCCAAGGTGGCCGTCGATGGCGTCCTGCAGGACTTGGGTCCCGCCGTGGAGTTGCCCGGGTCTGGCTATCTGCCCGAGGGGTATATTGCCGATAGCTCGCTACGGCTGCGGCTATACCGCCGCATGGCCGAGCTGCGAGATCTGGCCGATATCGAGGCGCTGGAACGCGAGCTCGAGGACCGATTCGGGGCGCTGCCAGAGCCAGTCAGCCACCTGGTCTATATGCTCAAAGTCAAGGCGCTGTGTCGAGCGTGCGGCATCAAGGCGGTGGGGGTGGAGCGCGACCAGATCGCGCTGACCTATGAGAGCCCGCTGACTCCAGGCCAGGTGAGGGCTCTCGAGGGCCTGGGTCTGCCGCTGCGTGCCCAGGGTGGGCGCGTCTGGCTGGCGATGATCCGTGACTGGCAGCGCAATCTGGTTCGTATTCTTGAGCACTCTGCGGCGGGGCAGACGCAACCCGTCCGCTAGTCGTCCCTGTCGGACTGTTGTGCCACGCCGCGAAGGATGACCAGGGCGCCTACGCCGATCAGGGCCAAGGGCCCCACCCACCGAAAGATCCCGCCAAAGGCCGAGGCAAAGATCATAAAGAACAGCAGGCCCGAGCCGCCAACGATGCTGGCAGCTACGAGCAGGCCGTCGGAGCGGTGTCCCAAAAAGTACATGGCCAACAGGCCCAGGCCAACCGCGACGGGCTCTAGCGCCCAGGTGTAGGCCCAGCTGTGCCACCAACCGGTGAGGTTCTGAACCTGCAGCATCAGGCCGTTGACCAGCAGGATGATGCCCGGAACGGCCATCCCCGCCAGCTCCTTGCGTCGCTCCCACCAAACGAGGATGGGCAGCAGGAACGCCACGCCGGCCAGCACGATGATCAGCGGCCAAAAGGCACCCCAGCCCGAATCGAACCGGGTAACGAGCCTGACCAAGGCCCCGCCGTTCTGGGCCAGTGCGAAAAAGATGCCCAGTAGCACCAGCATGGTGCCAACATAGACCGATCCCTTGTGCCGCATCTGTGCTACCCCCTGTCGTGTTTCCGTGTCAACGTCTATACGTCAAACACGCTCCAAGGTAGCGCGCCTTACGAGGCCGTCTCTGGCGTCGCATCGCCCTGAGTATCGTCGATCCCTTGGTCGGCGGCCTCGCCCAAGACTATCGGTAGAACCTGGTCCATATGCTTCACAAAGATGAACTTGATGCCTCGGCGCAGGGCCGCGGGCACCTCGCTGGTGTCGGCGCGGTTGTCCTCGGGGAGGATCATGGTGGTCAGTCCGGCGCGGCGGGCTGCCAGCGCCTTTTCGCGGACCCCGCCGATGGGCAGGATGTGGCCCCTGAGCGTGACCTCGCCCGTCATGGCGACGTCATGTCGGATGGGACGGTCGGTCAGCGCAGAGAGCAGCGCTACGGAGATGGTCACGCCGGCTGATGGACCGTCCTTGGGGACGGCGCCCTCGGGCACGTGCAGGTGGATGTCGACCTTGTCGAAATCCAGGTCGTCAAAGCCGTATGGTTCCGCCAAGGTGCGCACATAGCTCAAGGCGGTCTGAGCTGACTCTTGCATGACGTCGCCCAGTTGGCCGGTTAGCTGAACGGATCCCTTACCCGGCAGGATAGAGACCTCAATGAGCAAGGTGTCTCCGCCGGCCTCGGTCCAGGCTACACCGGTGGCCACGCCGATCTGGTCGATATCCGAGAGCAGCCCCCTGGAAAAGCGCGGTGGGCCCAGGTGCCGGGTGATGGCACGGCGCGTGATCCGCTGAGGAGCCGTCTTGTGCTCGGCCACCCGACGGGCCACCTTGCGACAGATGTTGGCGATCTCGCGATCGAGGTTGCGCACGCCGGCTTCCTCGGTGTACTCGCGAATCAACATGGTAAGCGCCCCATCAGAGAACTGCAGTCGCTCCAATCCGTTCTGCTCCAGTTGGTGCGGAATCAAGAACTGGCGCGCGATCTGGAGCTTTTCCTCCTCCATGTACCCGGGAAAGTGGATCACTTCCATGCGGTCCTCGAGGGCCTCTGGGATGGGGGAGAGCAGGTTGGCAGTGGTGATGAACAGCACCTTGCTGAGATCGAACGGAACCTCCAGGTAGTGATCGGAGAAGGCATAGTTCTGTTCGGGGTCCAGCACCTCTAGCAGGGCCGAGGCGGGGTCGCCGCGGAAATCGAGCCCCAGTTTGTCCACCTCGTCCAGCATAAAGACAGGGTTCTTGGTGCCGGCGCGGCGCATCGTTTGGATTATGCGGCCCGGGAGAGCGCCCACATAGGTGCGGCGATGGCCGCGGATCTCGGCCTCGTCGCGTATGCCGCCAAGGCTGACGCGCACAAAGCGCCGCCCCAACGCCTCGGCGATCGAGCGTCCGAGAGAGGTCTTGCCCGTGCCAGGGGGGCCGACAAAGCAGAGAATTGGGCTCTTCATCTTGTCGCCTGCCAGCTGGCGAACTGCCAAATGCTCCAGGATGCGTTCCTTGGCCTTGGGCAGGCCATAGTGAGAGGCATCCAGCAGCTTGGCCGCCTTGGCGATATCGAGCTGGTCGACGGTCGCCTCTTCCCACGGGAGTTCGATCAGCCACTCTACGTACGTGCGAATGACGCTGACCTCGGGCGCAGCCGAGGGCATGGCGGCCAGACGGGAGAGCTCTTTCTCCGCGCGCTCTCGGACCTCGTCGGGCATCTTGGAGCCATCGATGCGCTCGCGGAGCTGATCAACGTCCTGCAGATGTGGGTCGTTCTCGCCCAACTCGGACTGGATGATGCGCATCTGCTCGCGCAAAAAGTACTCACGCTGGCTGCGATCGACTTCTTGCTGGACCTGGTCGTGGATCTGGTTCTCGAGCTCGAGCACGTCCAGCTCCTCGCCGAGCAACACGCTGATCCGCTGCAAGCGCTTGTCGCAGTCGGCGATCTCGAGCAGCTCTTGCCGCTCGCTGATCTCGATCTCCAAGATCGAGGCGATCAGATCGGCCAGCCACCCGGGCTCGTCGGCGTTCATGGCGGCGATGTACGCATCGTCGGGCAAGGTACGGCTATACTGGACCACCTTTTCAAAGAGGGCCAGCACCGCCCGCATCAACGCTTCGGTGGTGACGCTGTCTTCGCCGGTCTCTTCGATAGGTGCGACGGTGGCCGTAAAGTAGGGCTCTTCCTGGACGCGCTCGGTGATCCGCACACGCCGCTGGCCCTGCACCCAGATGCTGGTGGTGCCATCTGGCATCCGCAACATGCGACCGATGACTACCTCGGTACCAACGTTGTAGAGGTCGTCAAAGGTGGGCTCTTCGAGGTCGCCGTCCTTTTGGGCGACGACCACGACGCGCTGGTTGGTCTCCATGGCTGCGTGGATGGCGCGCACGGACGGTGTCCGCCCCACGAACAGCGGCGCCACCATGTGCGGGTAGAGCACCGTGTCTCGCAGCGGCAAGATGGGGAACTGGGCTTGCTCAAAGGGCTCGCTGGGGGGGATATCCTCACCCAGCCAGTCGTCGAACAGGTTGGCGTCGGAATGGTTTGATTCTGCCATCCGGCGTGGTTGCCTCCATAGGTAGTGGTTGCCGCCGCGTACGGCGACGGTGGCAAGGCGCTGTTAGCGTGGGCTATAGGTGGCCCAGGTGTCGGGCGACTCCCAGACCTCGACCTCGCGCAGAGAGACTCCCTCTAGCTCGTCTACCAAGGCATCATAGATCACCCGGGCAATGTTCTCGGCGCTGGGATTCATCTGGTCAAAGGGAGGCACCGTGTTGAGGTGGTGGTGATCGTAACGCTCCAGGATAGCATCCAGGGCGCTCTTGACCTCGCAAAAGTCGATGGCCAGCCCCAGGTCGTTGAGCTGCTCCGCCTCGAGGCACACGACCACCTGATAGCGATGCCCATGCACGTTCTCACACTTGCCCTGGTAACCTCGCAGGGCATGCGCGGACTCGAAATGGCGGCGGACGTTGACACGGTACACGTTGCTGCTCCTCTTGCGATTCTGGGGTTGGGCGGCTGCATAATAGAGCACAAGGGCATTGGCTGCAAAAAGGCCTCCAGAGGCTGCGCATTTCTGGGGCCAGAGTTGTATTCTGGGGCTTGCGAGCGGTATAATCGCTCAACGCAGCCGGATGGAGGGTAGCATGGCGACATTTGAGATCGACCTGGAACGCTATCGGGTGGTGGACCTCTCCTTTGAGGTGGTGCCCGGCGCCAGCAAGGATCGCTACTTTGAGATCGAGCCGGATCTGTTGGCCGATCGGGCGACCATGCATCACGTTCGTACCCACACCCACGTGGGAACCCACGTGGAGGTGGATGCCCACTTTTTCGAGGGTGGGCGCGATGTCACCGCCTATGACCTCTCGGCCTTCATGGGGCGCGCCGTTCTCTTGGATATCGTGGACGCCACAGAGGCGCCCCTGATGACGCCCCAGCTGCTGGACGGTCTGATTGGCGCCAAGATGCAGACGGATGATATCCTCATCTGCCGCAACTCGGATCCGCATAGCCTCTCTGGTGCTGTGCCGCATCCGTCCTGGACGCCCGAGGCCGCCGCTTGGCTGGTGGACCACGCCGTCAAGATGGTGGGCATCGATCAGGCCTTTCGCTTGGGCGTCGACATCGAGGCTGGGAGAGAGTTGCATCGCATCTACATGGGGGCAGGTGGGACCTTGGTCGAGTTCCTGGCAAACCTCGACGCGCTGCGGCGCGATGTCTTTTACTTTATGGCGTTGCCTTACCGCTGTGCGGTCATCGATAGTGGCTGGGCGCGGGCCATCGCCATCGAGGAGCTCTAGAGGAACCGAGGGTGCGGGCCGACCGTCTCTCTCGTAGCGGCAAGGACTAGCACAAGGAGCGGGGATGAGGGTATCGTTGCTCTACCCGGGCATCATCGGCAAGGGTTGGGCCAGCATCGGCCAGGGCATGGATTCGGGCTGGATCAGCCACGGCCTGGCGATCCTGAGCGCGTGCGCCAAGCGGGCGGGCCACGAGGTGGATCTGCTGGACCTGCGGGCGCTGCGCGGCTGGCAGCACCTGCGCGAGGAGTTGATCCAGCGTCAGCCGCAGGTCGTGGCCGTCACCATCATGAGCGTGGACTATAACCCCGCCATACAGGCGCTGGAGATCGTTCGCGAGATCGATCCAAGCATCGTCACCATGGTCGGCGGCGCCCATGTCAGCATCCAGCCACAAGAGATGGTCGATAGCCCCCTGGTCGATCACGTCTTCCTGGGGGAGGCTGAGGAGACCTTTGTG
>ENA-UOXR01002393-UOXR01002393.1-bioreactor-metagenome-genome-assembly--contig:-NODE-2393-length-17384-cov-11.575625_pt1 | contig 17384 bp, 11 predicted proteins | sample MGYA00238164_ERZ764825 | MGnify/ENA primary metagenome ERZ764825 (study PRJEB28920, sample SAMN05720171) | bioreactor metagenome | isolation source: Anaerobic biogas reactor | place: USA:Washington...
TCATGTACGCTGGCTCAAGAAGATTGAGCCGGTGATAGAGATGGCGGAGAGGCTGGTGGAAGAGGGACTTCTACCTGGATCCGCTCTTCTACTACCGCAGCCTGCGTCAGCTGGTGGCCATTGAGCTCAAGCTGGGAAGTTTCGATGCTGCCTATAAGGGCCACATGGAGCTGTACATGAAATTGCTGGATAGGTACGAGCGCCGCCTGGAGAGGAGCTGCCCATTGGGCTCATCCTGTGCGGCGAGAGGAACCGTGAGCAGATCGAACTGCATCTCAGGGAGATGCTGGAGGCCAAGCTGTGCGGAGCCGTATGGCTGGCGAAGAGTGCTGGTGGAAGGGGCTCAGAAAACTGAGAGAATATATGATCAAGTATCTTAGGGTAAATTATATTATATTCAAGTTGGGATGGGATCTGTATGTCACCTCAATCCTTTCCATTGTGGAAACTCTCCAATGCTTGGATTTCCACGGCTGAGATGCTAAAAAGATCCGCAGACAAACTGCTTTCTGACTATCTGGCAGCTTATGAGGAACTTAGCAGGCAGACCTCACATGCAATCACAAGTAGAGAAAGAACCCAAATTACGCTGCCTCAGGATCTTGACTTATATTGCCCTTATATGCTCCTTATGGGATATGCCATAGAGAACCTTATCAAGGGTGTAATCATATGCGGAACTGGATCAAGCGATCCCAATTTTGGTGGTGCAGTTAATTTTGAGGATTTTCGTGCTGTTAATCGAGAAAATAGTGCACCCTGGACCATTGATCAACATGGATTTATCAACCTGCTTAAAGTAACAGCCATAAGGGCAGATCTCTTTAACGATGACGAAAAAGAAGTGCTAAAATATCTAGATGTCATTATAAAATGGGGCGGCAGATATCCAGTTCCAAAGAGACAAGAACCCGGTAAAAGTTCTGGTTTTGTGTGTGCAGAGCCACCCTATATCGGTTCGAGAAATACGCTTCCGATTCCAGCAGTCAAAAGAATCTATGAGAAAGCATTAGAAGAAATGTGGGGAGTATGCTCGCAGTACCAAGCAGTAGACTAGACCATGAAGAGCTGCTCCAGTTCAGAGATCAGAATGATTGGGCTTTTCGCAGCAACATGAACACTGGCTTTAAGAGGAGCGAGCCATGGTAGATCTGAGTTGGATCGGAGCGAGGAATGGGAGATGGCGGAGAAGTTGACGGGTGCAGAAGAAACAATCTGACAATATGAAAACTGAAATACCTGGACAGCAAGCTCAATTATATAGCAGTTATGCATCACACATCTTGTTCAATATGTAGAATACCTCTGAAAAATAAGGTGGGCTCATGAAGTACAAGGATCTCATTTCATTCGAGGCAATAGAGTCTGTTCTCAAGTTGGCGGAAGCAAACAATAAAACGAAGGCGGAGGAGCATGTTAGAACCTTCGTCATGTCAGAGAACCTCCGGAAGCAGCTTAAAGGCATTGTTTTTCCTAACCTCCAGTTTGAGGAGCCGCACGACAACAAGGGGCTCTTCATCGTAGGCACTTACGGCACGGGCAAGACCCACCTGATGAGTGTGATATCAGCAATTTGCGAGCATAAAGGACTGAGGCCCGATACACAAGGAGACAAGGAATTAGGAACCCAGATGGACATGGTCCAGGGCAAGTTCATGGTTATAAGATTCGCCCTGGGAAGCACTTTGAACACACTGCGCCCTATAATCTGCGAAGAGCTGGAGAGAGGACTGGCCTCAATGGGCGTGACGTATAAGTTCCCCCCACAGGATAAGATAACCAATCATCAAGAAGCTTTCCAGGATATGATGGCCGGGTTTGATGCAAAATATCCCGGCATGGGGCTCTTGTTAGTAGCAGATGAGCTTCTAGAGTATCTTCGGATGAAGGACGAGCAACAGCTTAGAGTTGATTTTTCCTTTATGCGTGAGCTTGGCGAGATATCCAGCTCAACAAGGTTTAGGTTCATGGCAGGCATACAGGAATCTCTCTTCGATAATCCCTCGTGGTCTCACCTCTCCAAAGAGATTCAGAAGGTGAAGGACAGATTCGAGCAAATGAGGATCGCTCGGGAGGACGTGGCAGAGGTAGTGAGCAAGCGACTTCTCCGAAAGAACGAGGATCAAAAGAAGCAGATCCGTGCCCATCTGGAAGAATTCATCGGCCTTTATGGAACCTTGGCTAATAGGATGAATGAATTTGTTGACCTCTACCCAGTCCATCCGGTTTACTTGGAGGTTTTCGAACGGATTCATGTGGCCGAGCGCAGGGAAGTGCTGAAGACACTGAGCCAATCCATGAGAGATCTACTGGATAAGGACGTGCCTGAGGACCATCTGGAGCTTATAACCTTTGATTCCTATTGGTTCAGAATACATAATGACCCTTCGCTGCTGTCAAACCAGGACATTAAGACAGTGCTGGAGAGGACCAAGGTCCTGGAAAGCAAGATTCTTCAATCTTTTCCCAAGCCCCAGTATAAGGATGCCGCTCTGAAGATCGTCCATGGGCTGAGCGTTTTTCGGCTGACCACTCCTGATACAATGGCAGCAATTGGGCTGACTCCTCAAGAACTGCGAGACGATCTATGTATCTATCTTCAGAATATGCCAGAACAAAAAGCAGATTTCCTCGGGCAGCTCGTCATGGTTATTCTGAATGATATTATTGCAACAGTTAGCGGCCAATACATAAGCAAAAACAAGGACAATGGCCAGTATTACATAGATGTCACAAAGATCGTGGACTACGATCAGAACATCTTGGATCGGGCCGGGCCCCTTCCGGCTGGAGATCTGAACTCTGCCTATTTCGATGCCTTGAGAAAGATAGTCCTTGAGAATCCAGAACAAGAGTCTTATGTGCATGGTTTTAAAATTTGGGCTCATGAGGTTCTGTGGAGTGAGAAATGCGTTATGCGGCCTGGTTATATATTCTTTGGAGCGCCTAATGAACGATCCACAGCTCAGCCCCCCAGGGATTTTTATATCTACTTCCTGCAGATAAGGGATAAGCCTCACTTCAAGGATGAGAAGAGGCTAGATGAGGTATTCTTTGAGCTCGATATTCCTAAAGCCGAGAACTGGCAGGATGATGCTTTCGAGCGGCCACTCCGCATCTACGGGGCTGCTATGAAACTTGCTGGAACCCAGACACATGCCAAGCAAATCTATCTGAAGAAGGCAGACGAAGCCTTCAAGGAGCTGGGGAAGTGGCTGGAGAACAATTTGCCTTCAAGGTGCTACGTCACTTATAGAGGTGACAGGAAGCTTCTAAGGGATTGGAACATCCCTGGGCCAAAGCAAACGATTAGAGACATGGTCGAAACGATTGCATCAAATCGGCTAGCTATGTCCTTTGGAGACTCTTATCCGGATTATCCCACCTTCGAGGGGCTCCGGAATTCACCACTCAGTAGCGGGAATCGGGACGACTACTGCAGGGCTGCCTTGAAGCATATTGCTGGTATGGGCTCCTCTAAGCATTCCAAAGCAGTCTTGGATGGTTTAGAATTGTTAGATGGAGAAGTCCTGACTCCTGCCAAATCCAGGTTTGCCATGCCTATCCTTGAGATCCTGAGGTCAAAAGGGCCGAATCAGGTGGTCAATAGGAGCGAACTGATGATAGTCTCGAGTGAGCAATATGGGGTGGAGTTTGAAAGGACCAACAAGATCGAGCCAGAACTCGTGGCCGTGCTCCTTGGATCTCTGGCTTATCACGGAGATATCGTCATTTCTTATCCTGGGGAAAAGGTTGATGCAGGAAATCTGGGGTTGCTTACCAGAAGATCTCCTACAGAGCTTGGGAGGTTCAAGCACATCGAGAGACCGAAGGATCCGCCAATCCAAGCCATCATGGCTCTTTGCAGACTATTGGAAGTAAACGAGAACCGCGCCAAAAAGAAGGAATATCATAACGATATGCTTCGAGATATCCTTGAGATAAGCTCGAAGCTTGTCAATCGCACTGTTATAAGGACTCAGTGGCTGAAGAACGTTCCCGAGCTTTGGGGCGTGGATCTGGTCGATGATGCTCGTGCAAAAGAGTATCAGGAATCCCTTGGAAAGTTGAAAGACTTCCTGGAAGGAATCCAGGCCTATGACAATCCAGCTAAGCTGGTCAACTTCCGCTATAGCGAAGACGAGGTCATGGCTCAGCAGTCTGGGATAAATATATTGGACATGCTGGACCGTCGAGAGAAGCTCTTCTATGAACTTCAACCTCTGGTCAGCTACATCAATCAGGCAGAGGTCCTGATGCCGGACGGCCACCCCTGGAGAACGTCGGCCCAGGGAGCCAAAGGTGAGCTGGCAAAGCTCCTGGCAGAGGATGATCCCTCACAGGAAAGCGCCAGATCTGTTGAGCGTGCTTTGAAATCATCCCGGAGCGAATACATAAATGCTTACATAGATCTGCACAAAAAAGCTCGTCTTGGGGTAGCTGATGATAAGAGAAAGCAGCAGCTCATGAAAGATCGCAGATTGGAGAAGCTCAGGAGGCTCCGGAGCTTACCGCTATTGGATGCCAGGCACCTCGAACGCTGGATAGACAGAGTTGGTTCTCTGAGATCCTGCTTTGCCCTCACTGAGAAGGATCTGGAGAGCAAGCCCAGATGTCCACATTGCAGCTTCAATCCGGGCCAGGATATCATATTCTTTTCATCTCAGACCATTGACGAGCTTGAGGATGCCCTTACCGACATGGAGGAACGATGGTCTCATACGGTAGTCTCAAGCCTGTGTGATCCGACGGTCGAGGAAAGCATCAAGCTACTGGAGCCCTCATCACAGGTGACTATTGCAGAGGTAATTGAATCTGGTACCGTGCCGGATGAACCTTCTGATGAGCTTATTCAAGCTCTCATAGAGATAGAAAGAGGCCTTCAGAAGGTGGAGATCGACATGAAAGATGTTAGGCAGGCCCTCATCGCAGCAGGAAGCGCCCGCAAGCCGGATGAGGTTAAGGACAGGTTCGATGAGTTGCTATCGAAAAAGATCAAAGGCAGCTCGACGGATAAAGTGAGGATAGTATTTACGGATAAAGCCAATTGAACTCAGAAGGCAAAAGGGGCTTAAATTTGATTAGCATGATGGAACTGGGAGATAAATGATGAGAAGATCCAATGGAGGGAATCAAGCTCGTCTGGGCGATGATAGAATAGATCCGGAACTGCAGCCTCATAGATCTCTAAGAGAGCCAGTTCAATGTCTGGGCATGACTTTTGAGAGTGACGAAGCTCGAAGGGCATATTTTTTGGAAAGGCTAAGGGAAAAGTTGGCAGATCCGGAATTCCGAAAGACAGAGGGATTCCCTGTCGGGAGAGACGAAGATATTTTGTCACTTTCCGATCCGCCATACTATACTGCCTGCCCAAATCCATTCCTAAAGGATTTCATCAAGATTTATGGTAAACCTTTCGATCCAAGCAATCCCTACAGCAGAAAGCCTTTTGCGATAGATGTAAGTGAGGGAAAGACCGATCCTATCTACAAAGCTCATTCTTATCATACCAAAGTCCCTCATCTTGCCATAGTTCCTTCAATTCTTCATTATACTGAGCCTGGAGACTTGGTCTTGGATGGATTTTGCGGTACAGGCATGACCGGCGTTGCAGCTCAGTGGTGTGGCTCGGCACCGGAGGCTTTCCGCCGTGAGCTAGAGACCAAGTGGGGCGAGCAGGATCTCGGAAAACCAAAATGGGGTGCCCGCTTTGCAGTACTCAACGATTTGTCTCCTTTTGCCACCTTCATCGCCGCCAACTACAACCTGCCATTTGATGTTGATGCTTTTGCAGAAGCGGGACAAAGTCTACTCAATGAGGTAGAATCAGAACTTGGATGGATGTATGAGACAACTCACACAGACGGCAGGACTAAGGGGCGAATCGATTACACAGTCTGGAGTGAGGTATTTACCTGTCCAAATTGCTCTGAGGAGATTGTATATCTAGAGGAGTCCCTGGATAAGGAGACTGAGAGGGTAAAGGAAAGATTTCCCTGTCCGCATTGTGGGTCTGAACTTTCAAAAGCAAAATTAGATCGTATCTATGAAAGCCGATTTGATACGGTCTTAGGACTTGCGATCCGAACACCCAAACGAAAACCTTCGCTAATAATCTATTCTCTAGACGGGAAAAGATATGAGAAAATGCCCGATTTCAAAGACCTTAATATATTAGAGCATATTGATGAACTTCCATTGCCCCTTGAAGTCCCATCATTGCTCATTCCTTACATGCACATGACTCATGAGAGAGCGCGTATGGATAAAGCAGGAGTGACCCATCTTCATCATTTCTTCTTACATCGTGCGGCTCATGCACTAGCAGCCCTCTGGCGCAAGGCACATGCCTGCCCAGACATGCGTATTAGAAATATGCTTTTATTTTTTGTGGAACAGGCTTTTTGGACCACATCAATTTGTAACTCTTATCGTCCTACGGGCTTTTCTCAGGTATCGCAATACATGAAAGGCATTTATTATGTGCCCTCTCAGCACTCAGAACTCAGCCCATGGTATGTACTCCAAGGCAAATTGAATCGGCTCTCAAAAGCATTTAACATATCACATTCGACGGTTCAAATGGTGCTATGCAGCACGTGCTCTGCAACAAACCTTAATATTTCAGATGACAGCATAGATTATATCTTCACAGATCCCCCTTTCGGTGAAAATATTTATTACGCTGATCTCAATTTTTTCATCGAATCTTGGTATCGCGTAACGACAAACGCAAGTCACGAAGCGATTATTGATAGGGCTAAGGAAAAAGATCTCTCCGAATATCAGCATCTTATGCAATTGTGCTTCGAAGAGTACTACCGCGTGCTAAAACCAGGTAGATGGATGACTGTTGTCTTTCATAACTCTCGGAGCAGCGTCTGGAATGCCATCCAGGACGCCATGGTTGCGGCAGGATTTGTAGTGGCTGATGTTCGAACAATGGACAAACAGCAAGGATCTTACAGACAAGTCACAAGCTCAGCTGTTAAGCAGGACCTTGTGATCTCAGCATACAAACCCAATGGGGGCCTTGAGGAGCGTTTCAAGATCGAGTCGAAGACGGGAGAATGTGTCTGGGATTTCGTTCGTACCCACCTAAGCCAGCTTCCAGTCTTTGTCTCGAAGAATGGCAATTCAGAGGTGATCGTCGAGAGACAGGATTTCCTGCTCTTCGATCGCATGGTTGCTTTCCATCTTCGCCGAGGTGTGACGGTTCCACTATCTGCCTCAGAGTTCTATGTTGGCCTTGCCCAACGATTCCCGGAGAGGGATGGAATGTACTTTCTTCCGGAGCAGGCTGCAGAATATGATAAAAAGAGAATGAACGTTAAGGAGATCATCCAGCTACAGCTCTCCATCACCGATGAGTCTTCGGCGATACAATGGATAAAGCAGCAGCTTGCAAAGAAACCCCAGACCCTTCAGGACCTTACTCCGACATTCATGAAGGAACTTGCTGGATGGAGCAAGCATGAGAAGCTTCTGGAGCTGAGAGAGCTACTGGAACAGAACTTCATCATGTATGAAGGTGAAGGAGAGGTCCCAGGCCCAATCCACAGTTACCTCTCTACCACTTTTAAAGAACTCAGAAATCTCTCCAAGACCGACCCAACTCTTGTGTCAAAGGCAAGAAATCGTTGGTACAATCCGGATCCCAGGAGAGCTGTTGATCTTGAGAAGTTGAGGGAAAAAGCCCTTCTCAAAGAGTTCCATCTCATTGCCGAGAGCAAGAAGAGGATCAAAGAGTTCAGGATAGAAGCGGTTAGGGCGGGATTCAAGAAATGTTGGGATGAAGGCGATCATAAGACTATCCTGGAAGTCGCCAAAAAGCTACCCACAAGCGTCGTTGAGGAAGACAGCCATCTGCTTATGTACACCGACCTGGCCAGGATGAGGCAAGGATGATATGGCCTCCGAGATCAATTCCGGCAATTGGTCCTGGTCTGAGAGCCTGGGCAGACCAGTTCAAGTCATAGAGACAAGAACCCTCTGGGATGTCACCACCGTCCTAGTAAAGGATGCTGAAGGCAAAGTACATGAGCTCATCAACTCCGATCTCAAACCTCTGACCGAAGAAAGAGGAGATCGTGGAGACAAGAACAAGATCATCCATATCGCAGCAGGGGCTCGTCTGGATCATCACCTTCACCTTCCAGAGACCTTATCCGCCCAGATAAACCAGACCATAACGCCTCTTCCCCATCAGCTCCAGCATCTCCATGATGCCCTGACCAGAGATTCAACAAGGCTCCTCCTGGCCGATGAAGTGGGACTTGGCAAGACCATAACCGCAGGCCTGATCCTGAGCGAGCTGAGGAATAGGGGCCAGGCGAATCGCATCCTGGTCCTCTCGCCAGCAGGTCTTGTGGCACAATGGATACCGGAGATGAGAGATCACTTCCACCTGGAATTCTCACCTCTTTTCACCAAACTGATGCTCACCCCGGAGTCCGGCCGGGTCTGGACCCAGTTCGATCTTGTCATTGCCAGCTACGACTCAGTTAAACCTATCGCAAACAGGCATGGTTGGACCAAAGAGGAGACTGAGGCTTACAACGATAACAGGTTCTATGCTATGCTTGATGCTGGCTGGGACGTAGTGATAATCGACGAGGCCCATAGAATGGCAGGAGGCAGCGTTGGTGTAGCCAGGAACGCTCTAGCCGCTGGGATCTCGGCAGTAGCCCCGCACCTGCTCCTACTTACGGGCACACCCCACCAGGGAAAGGCAGACCAGTTCCATAGATTGGTCCAATTCTTGGACCCGGATGCCTTCAGCACCCCGGATACTGTGACCAGAGAAAGCCTGAGCCCCTATCTTCTGAGAACCCTGAAGAAGGATGCCGTCACCATGGAAGGCAGTCCTCTTTTCGTCGAAAAGACCGTCCATCTCGCTGTCTTGCCTGATGACCTGCAAACAAACCTTCACAAGAGGCTCTATGCCGAGACTGCCGATTATATCCGAAAAGGCTATGCTGAGGCAGAGAACTCCAGAAGGCTTGGGATCGGCTTTCTCATGGTCCTGGTCCAGCGTCGTCAGGCCAGTAGCACTGCTGCCTTGGAAGAGACCCTGCGGAAACGACTGTCCTTCTTGGAAAGGATCGCTGCCCCAGATGATACTGCAAACTGCATCGGGTATGGTCTTTCCTTCCCGTTCATGACCGAAGATGCTGCCAGCGGATCAGTCCAAGACGTATCTGACGAATGGTCCGTGGACCAGGATTCAGACATCCACGAGGAGAGCTTGAAAGCACCAAGCTTCGATCCTTCACAAGAAATAGAATGGATCCGCAGGCTTCTGGATCTAGTAGAAAGATTGAAGGCCGAAGGTCCGGACCCAAAGGCCTGCTACCTCCTGGAGCTACTAAGAAGGCTTCAGCAAATCGAGAGGGACCCAAAAGCCAAGTTTCTGATCTTCACCGAATTCTATGGAACCCAAAACATGCTCAAGGAGTACCTGGAGCAGCACGGTTATGCTGTCGGCATCCTGAATGGTTCTATGAACCTGTATGAGCGCCAAGAGGCTCTACAATCCTTCCGCCACCATTCCCAGATTCTGGTAAGCACAGAGGCTGGTGGGGAGGGGCTAAACCTGCAGTTCGCTCATCTGGTGATCAACTACGACCTCCCTTGGAACCCCATGAGGATAGAGCAAAGGATAGGCCGAGTCCATAGGATCGGCCAGCAACATCCTGTCACTGTCTACAACCTCCTCCTTAATGATACCGTTGAGCACCGCGTCGTGGAAATCCTGAGCGAGAAGCTGAATAACATCCTTTCTCATCTTGGAATAGACAAGCTCAGCGACGTTCTGGACACTGCGGCCATTGATAGTGACCTTCAGCGGATATACCGAGAAGCCCTAATGCTTGACAAGAGGCAGCTAGAGACTGAGATTGATTCCCTTTTGAATGGAATCCGCACGCAAATCCTTGATGCTAAAAAGGCGAAAGAGCTTGTTGCTGAACCTCTTAACCTGGAACGGATAAGAGAGCGTCTGGCCCAACCAGTCTCTTACTGGGTGGAAGCCTTTGCCAGCCACGCTTCACCTGATCTTAAGCCAGATCTCCAAGACGAGATGACCAGAAAAGCCCTCGGGGATTTGAATCAGTGGGTCAGAGGCGAGCCAGTTCCTGTGCTGAAGGTATCAGATGTTCCTGCCACCGTGAATGGCATTTGGTCTCTTTGGAGAGCTGGTATCCAGGATAGTAGGGGACGAAGGTACTTGAGGTACTGCCCGCTTTTAGAGACTGTTCAGGGGGATCTCCTAATCCCCTCGGCCATGAAGCTATGGGATAGGCTGATCGAAGGTGCTTTTGAGGTAGAATCCTTAAAGGATGAAACGAGCAGCACTGTGCTATTTCAGCAGGCTTGCTCGACAGCGTCTGGGCATCTTCGTGAAACCTATATCGGAATAGTCGATATGCAACGGGTAGGTCTCAAGGATGACCTCGACCGTCATGAGAGATCGCTTTCTGCCAGGAGGGCTACCATAGCCTCCCTCGGGCTCCCAGAGGTAAAGAGGCACAGATACAAAAAGTTGGATGATGAAGATCGACGCTGGCGCGATGAGCATAAGAAGCGTCAAATCTTTTATCCTATACTCGAACCTATCCTCGTTGCCATGGTTGAAGGGGTGCCCAAAGTTTGAGCGTAGGAGATGGGGTCATCAGAGGAAAACCAGCAAGTGAACTGGGAGACATTAGAAAAGGGCGCATGAGCCTGGGAGATAGAATAATAACAGATCTCCTCAAGGAGAACCACGACAGGTATATCCTGCTAGACCCCTCGGGCTGGCTCTCTGACCCATCTTTCGTTGACGCCTGCAGAGAGTATGGAATAATGCCCATCTCCCTTGGCGAGCTAACAGAAAGCAGTCTCTCTAAGGTCAAAGATCTTGAGTTCAAAAAGGAGCGCCATCAGACCATGGTAGTCCTGGTTGGTTCGAGCGATGACGCCGACTCCTGGCAGAAGTTTCTCGGCTCAAACTGGAGGATGAAAGACGTCCAGCCCTCATCGATCTTCCCCTGCCTTGATCCAGAAATCTCAAAGCATCTATCGCCGGCACAGGCTGCATTCCTTCTGCCGATCTTCTCCTCAGATCACTTTGTCCTAAGCCCCAAGAGGAGCGCTGTGGCGTTACTGGAGGCCTTATTTGGCCTGAAAGCAGAACGCTTGGCAGATACGGATTACTTCTTAGATACCGCCATATCCTTCCTTATGAGGGGCCAGAATCCGAATCTATTCTGGTTAGAGAACATATCCGGATATTTTCCTTCCATTTCTGAATCGGGAGTATCTCCAAAGGCCGCTCTTACTTCCATCGACGCTTTCACCAGGCTTGTAGAGGACCTAATTACTGCAGGTAAGATCTCGCCTGAGAGACTAGCCAGGCTAAGACAGATGGCCTATGGAACTCCTTTTACCAAAGATGCCCCTGTTACATTCTCTGAGCGGCTCGGCCTAGATCCTGTGGAGATCAAAGACCAGGCGATAAAAATGTCTTGGGAGAACATATCTCTCATTTCATGGCTTGATCGCGTGGAGTTTCTTGCTAAACTATCTCTCGCGGAAGAACTTTTTAAAGACCATGAGCTGAAAGAGCTGCGAGATACCACGGAAAGGTCTTTCAGCGCGAGCCTTGACCTCGATTATTTCAAGCTCCAACAGACTCCCTGGCACTACAGGCCACCTATGGTCCATACGATCCTCAATTACATCCAGGCTCACCACAAGAAGGATAAGGTGGCCTTGATTGTCATCGATTGCCTTTCTATCTCTTTCTGGCAGGTCCTACGTTGTTCTCTGGAGGAACGTTTCTCCATAGTGCCAACATCGGAAGGCTCAACCTTCGCTTGGATACCTACCCTTACCTCCGTCTCAAGGCAGTCGATTTTCTCGGCTAGAACGCCTGCGGAACTGGGTCAGATGATAAAAAGCACCTCTGGAGAAGAGGGTTATTGGGAGGATTTCTGGCAGGATAAGGGTCTCCGACGAGAGGAAATCCAGTTCATTAAAGTTGCAGAGAAGAAAGAAGAGGATGTGCAGCACGCTATTCATGATCCGGATATTCAAAAGATGGCGTTGATATTCAGCGATATAGACGAGCTGATCCACTCCACTGCATCGGTATCCACTCTCGATACTGAGAGCCTCCTAAAGCTTATCGATAACTGGGCATCAGTTTCATTCGGTCCAGTTCTCAGAGATTTGCTGTCTCTCGGATGGGTAGTCTTTGTGACATCAGACCACGGGGGTCAAAGGATAAGGCAGAATTTAGGCAACATTCGAGAGGGCGTGTTTACGGAAACGGCAGGACAAAGGGCAAGAATATATTCGAGATTGAGTTTTGCTACAGAAACGAGGGCCAAAGGCATTCTCTGGGATAGTAAAGGAACTCTTCCTCAGGATTACGTGGCCCTGCTAGCCCCTCCTGGCGTAGGATACGGATTATCGTCTGGATGGGGCCATGGTGGTGCCTCTTGGGAAGAGGTCATCGTCCCATTTATCAGATTCGAGGCACAAGATCATGAAGACCATAGGGATATACCATCTCATTGACCGCGAGATCCTCGACCTTGTAGCAGAGCTTAATTCCCAAGGCGTTTCCAGGGAACAGATAAGAGAAGAGGCCCTTCTCTTGCATACCAGGATGGGGATCGGGGCCAAAACTTCGGTGAAACGGAGCAGGCCAGTCTTCAAAGCCTGGCTCTCAAACCCCACTAAGGTATCTGAATATGCCACTGAGCTGTACCCCTCATGTGAACAGCAGGAACAATTAGCCCTTCATATCGCAATGCTATGCCGAGCATATCCTTTCTTCATTGATGTGATGAGCCTTATAGGGTCCCAGCTTCGTCTTGGCAGCCATGTGAATCAAGGTACAATACTCAACCGGACTCTGAGGAGTTATGGCCAGGGAGAAAACGTGAGACAGGGAGTTCGTAAAGTTTTGCAGTCCTTGATCTCGTGGGGCCTCCTTAATAAAACCGCAACTTCTGGATTGTACTCACCCGGAAAACAATTGTCTCTGAACTTTCAGCTATCTGAGATAATGCTTTCTGGTTACATTGAAGGATCAAAGGCGGCTGCAATATCCCTGGCTGAGATAAATAAAATACCTGCGTTGTTTCCTTGGAATATGAGTGATATTAGTTATGGGAGGCTAAAATTGTTGAACATTTTTTTAGAGGGAATTGGGGATGAGTTCATATCCATAAAATATATTAAATAATACACGAGCGCTATGATGGATCAATCAAGGCGTTTACGATCCTTCGAAGATGCAGGTCGCCAGTTTGAAGTCTTTTTCTGAGGTTTTTTACCTTTGACCCAGGCCGTTGGATTCTCTCTGAGGGTCTTCAAGGCTAAAGCATCCAACGGATCATGGATCTCCTGGCTCATTTCGGGACCCATTATTGCGGGTTTTGCACTAGTGAGTCCCGCTCTTGGGATATTGGTCTCAGATGTCTTGATTGAGAGATTTAAGTCGGTACCGCATTCCCACAGGTTTTCGAGCTCTTCCTCCAGATTCTCCATTTCGTTTATGGGCAGCCTCAAGACAATCTCCTTGGCCTTTTCTAGACTGAAACGGTACCAATTAGCACTGCCCAAATAGGTGATCTGGCCATCTATACATATGACTTTGGCATGGACGAGACCCAGTTGGCGAGCCTGGAATACTTTCCAATGATTTCTAAAGGTGAACATTGCCTGCTGGGTGCCTATCCACGCTCTGGGCTCGACGTTTTTCTCGCCTCTGACCAGCACGCGGGCCTCGATATTTTCAGGAGCAACTCTGATTATCTCTTGCGCGAAATAGTCGTCTAACCACGGCCCAATTATGAGGATTGACCTGGTAGCCTTGGCCAAGTCGTTTCTCAGATAAGCTAAGACCCTACCTGACCCAATGCACTTGGAGCTGATTGATGACATTCAGTATCCTTTCTGGTGGAATCGATAGATCTGTTCTGCAGAGATCTGCTACATACTGGTCGAACCTTTTCCTGCCCACCTCTCCTTCGAACTTAAATAAAATGTTCTGCAGCCTGGAAAAGGCCCTTTTAATCCTTTCTTCGAAAAGCAATGCTTCAGACATACCGTTGCCACCAGGATTGTTATCTAGAACCATGAGCCGGTGATTGGCCAAATCGAGTTTTATTACTAGATCTTCAGCTCTAGATTCCACGGCCTCGGCAAGAAAGTACCTCAAGAGATCGCCCGTTAATCGTTCTAGCTCTCTGGTGGTGTCCTCATCGTAGTCGTCTATCTCGATCTTCCCGAAGTCCCACTCCCAGCCCAATGTCCGGTAGGTAAATGGAAAGAGGAAGGGAAATTTATCACCGACTTCCATGGCCAGCTTGAATCTTTCAGTCACCTCATTGAGGGTTACCTTTGCGGAGCGGTTAGATGTGAGGTCTATCTGTGTGTATCCCGTCCACTTCCTAATATAGTCCCATATACCATATTCAAGGTTACCCTTAGCAGGGCGATCTGCTTGGTTGGGCAGGTCAATCATGGCCTGATAGAAACTGAAGCTGTCATCCCAGCTTCCGCGAGTGGTAATCCTATCAGGGATTTCCTCTACCTCGATGCTACTAACTGTATGCATCCATTTCTCTAACAAATACTCGCTATCAACGTGTTCCCACTCCGCTTTTTTCCATTTTCCATTGTAATCTACCACTCGGTATGTTTTTTGATAGTGGTTCAAGTAGACTGCCTCTGGATGGGCATCCCTGTAGATATATATTGAATCTATGCGAGCTACTTCATTTTTCCCCTCTTTTAAGGGGATCTTTCCCTCGCTGGCTGTAGCTCGAAAACCCTTATAGATCCAGAAGGCATCTTCTGTGTTTACCAAGGAGCCATATCGATCCTCAAATAGCTCGGTGAGATCCTCGCGGCTCCGGAATTCTCCGAAGTGATACTTCATGGACCTGGCAAATTCTTGGGCATGCTCACCATTGAGATCATTTTTCCACTCATGATGAGCTATCAGCATGTGCCTCCATCTAATCATCTCCAGATGCACAGGTATGAGCGTAGGCAGACTACCTTTGAACTGGAAAGCGGCAATAGGGTCTTCAAGTATGCCCATATCTCGTGGTTTGGCTGACAGCTTTGCTATAACAAGTCCAGGATGGTTAACCCTCCTGCCAATTCTGCCCATCCTTTGGAGCATCTCTGATTGACGTGGTGGCAATTCGTCCATGAGGCAGGCATCTAAGTTTTCGATATCTACCCCTAACTCCAGGGCACTGGTACCTATAATGAGGGTTCCATGTGTACCCTGGTCATTCATTCTCTTCTCTACCATGCGCCTTTCTTTTGGCGGAAGGTCTGCATCATAGACTACTGCATTATGGCCGTTACTTGTCCTTGCCAACCTATCAGCTAAGCGTTTGCCTCCAAATTTGCTTTGAGTAAAGTAGATGGCATTGACGTGTGGTCCTAGAGAGGATCTGTCCTCCAAGAACGACTCGATCTTAGCTGACCTCTTCCTACCACTTCTACCAGTAATTTTCATCTGGCCATCTATCAACATTATGACTTTGAGGAGGCCATCTGAATCCGGTTTCTTCAAAATTTCCGGTACATTCTTTAATTGTATCAGCTCCACCTGTTGCTTTGAGGTCTCCCCTATATGCATGACCTCATGAGCCTCATCTGCGGAAATCAATGTTCTGGCAAAAGATTCTGCTGAACTAAGGGTAGCAGAGGCTAAGAACACATTTGGCCTGGGTTTTCCCAGTATGTCCATAGATAGAAATACCCGTTTTAGGAAATAGTGGACGTTGGCTCCGAAAACTCCATCATACATATGAGCTTCGTCGAGCACTATACAGACCATATTTTTTAAGAAATATTTGTGCTGACTTACCAAACTGAAGTGGGCCTTGTCTAATGTTGCCACTCGTATTCTAGCGTTCGCAAACTCCTCACTCTTCTCGTGTTCTTTCATGGCTACGTTTGGGTTTTCTTCAGGTCCTGTGCCCTGCCAGATAGTCCATGGTATCTGGCGGGAAGCCACTTTTATAACTCCAGAATACGCCAAATCCTTTATGTCGCGGCATAAAAGGCTCTCTTTTTCTGAGAGATCAGCCAATCTCCCAGCCTGACTCCACATGAGCGACTGAGTAGGGAAACAAAGAAGTGCAGTTGCGTTTTCATCTCTGAGTAGCTGATCGAAGACCCAGGCTAAGAAACACAGGCTCTTGCCGGAACCCGTGGCGGTAGTCATAATAAAGTTTCTGTTCTTGTTCTCAGAGTAAGCCCTAAAAAAGGATGCTTGGTTGGGAAACAGCCCATTGGATTCGGCTTTGGGTTCATAATCTGCTATGAGCTGCGCCATGGGCTTGTTCATACCGCAGGAGTTCAGAGGAATGCGCTCAGGAAAAGGTGTCTTAATTTTTACTGCAAATGGATATATTGCGCCCGCGAAATGTTTCAGGGCATTGCTAGCCACGAGGTCGATGCTTTTTGTCATACGATCATCATTTTCAAGTGATAATGTTTCAGAGATAAAAGGCTATTTTATGATTGGATGTCATGAAATGAAACGATTAATACTTAACACTAACCTAATGACAACATGCATAAGTCGCCGCTATAGGCACCCGCCCTTCTCCCTTCTGCTAGTTTCAGTACGTCTGCCGTCTACCAATAAAAAGCCACCATTCTTATTTGTACGATTTCAGGAACCCATGAAGCAGCAATATAAGCCGCCTGCTTTCACTCACCCGCAAACTTCCCCTTTTTACCTTCTTGCTCTTCGTCTTCTCGTTCTTCTTTTAGCAACGATACCAGTACGGCCCGTGCAGCTCACCGTCGGCGTTGGCGCAGCAGTAGGATGCTTTGCCGCAGTTCCCCCCCTTTGCAGCAAGTAGGGGCCCCTGCTCCCAGGAGAGGGACCATACCCCCCATGAACTGCGTCGGCATCGTAACTCCAACTCTCATTACCTGGCCGGGTCTTCCAGTGGGCATTGAAGTTCATTGCCCAGAAATACCTCCATTAGAAGAGCATGTATATATCAGGGCCTGGTGCGCGATCGTTCAAATAAAATTAAATATTCGAATAGAATATATAATATAATTAAATGTTATCTTTATTTCATTCAAATTCCGTGTTTTTATCAATTTTTGGGTTGCTCCTATAATAGGCGTTTTTTTCGTCTTTTTTTCCGAAAAATTTTTAGACATCATCTCTCTCTGGGATAAAACCGTGTCGCCTAAGAAAGAAACGGGAACCCCAGGGGCTAGCTCCGCCATCCATCATAGGCCGCTATCTCCACCAGCTTCTTCCGCGGCCTGGACGCAGGGGCCTCGGCTGGATAGCCCAGGGCGAGCATCACGACCACACGGATATTTTCTGATATCCC
>ENA-UOXR01002394-UOXR01002394.1-bioreactor-metagenome-genome-assembly--contig:-NODE-2394-length-17384-cov-9.045935_pt1 | contig 17384 bp, 13 predicted proteins | sample MGYA00238164_ERZ764825 | MGnify/ENA primary metagenome ERZ764825 (study PRJEB28920, sample SAMN05720171) | bioreactor metagenome | isolation source: Anaerobic biogas reactor | place: USA:Washington...
GCTTGGGGACCTCGAACACCGTCCCGGGGCGATGCTGCGGTGGATTCAGGCTAAGCTCTTCGCCACCTCCGAGACCCGGCTCTTGGAGATGTGCTCGATGCCGAGTGTCTTCACGAGCCCGTCGACGCGGCGCGTACTGACGCCCTTGACGTAGCACTCGGCGACGACGGCGACGAGCGCTCTCTCCGCCCGTCTGCGGCGTTCCAGCAGCCAGTCGGGGAAGTAGCTGCCGCTGCGCAGCTTGGGCACCGCCAGGGCGATCGTTCCGGCGCGCGTGTCGAAGGGCCGCTCGCGGTAGCCGTTCCTGCGGTTCACGCGCTCACCTGAGCGTTTGCGGAAGGCCGCGCCGCAGAGGGCGTCGGCTTCGGCGCCCATGAGGTTCTCGGCGAACGTGCGCACCATCTCGCGCAGCAGGTCGGGCTCGGCCTCGGCGAGCTGCTTGCGCAGCCAGCCGAGAAGGTCCATGTTGTCCTTGGCCACTGTCTCCTCCTCGATCTGTTGGGTTTCGCCACCCTCGAGGATGGAGCAGTGGTCACCTCTTCTTCAAGGCGACCACTCTGGATCTGTTCGTACACCACGTCCGTGGACGCTAACAGACTCCCTGGACGTTCGCGATGTCATCGCCTCATGGCAGTACAATGAGGGTGTATCCCGCTCCCCTGATTCCTGAAGTCGCCCTCAGCATGATCCCCAGGGCTTTGGCGAGGTCCATGTGCTGAGAAGGAGGACTGTCTGCGTGGCGAGATCGGGGACGGCGAAGCGCTCAGCGAGGTGGCCTGCCTGCAGAAGTGGGTGAAGGTGCGCCGGAACGGCCGTCCGCGCGTCCACCCCGTCGTCGACACACCGCGACTCAGGCCGAGCGCTGCCGGCACTGACCGCCGAGCAAGGCGCCGGGGCGAGGCGGCCCGGTGAGCCTCCCCGTCCCGGCGGTCGTGTCGCGTTCAGGCCCTGCCGGAGCGCCTCACGAGCTCAGCGCACGACGAGCTTGTTGGCGGCCACCTTGGCTTGCGCGTTGCCGGCGAGGTCGGTGGCGTAGACGTAGAAGCGGTAAGTACCGCGCTTCCACTTCTTCGGCACCTTGAGCTTGGCGTTCTGCAGGGCACCCTTGGCGGGCCGGGTGCCCAGCTTGAGCGTCTTCACCAGCTTGCCCGTGCCGTTCCCGGCCCTGACCTTGATCGTCACCGTCGCCTTGCCGGCGCACGGTTTGGTGTCTGCGACCGCGTATCGGAGCGTCGCCGTGGCGCCCCGCCTGGCGTTGGTCGCCTTGGGGGCCTTGACCGTGGGCCGGCGGGTGTCGATCTTGATCGAGGTCGACTGCTGGGCCTCGATCCGGCCGGCCTTGTCACGCGCTTTGTAGTACAGCGTCCAGTCACCGTCCACGGAGTGGTCCTTCTTGGCCTGCACCGTGGCCGTGGGCGTCGCGCGCGTCCCCTCGTCGTTGACCATGTGGCCAGCCAGATCCAGTTCCTGCCACTTGCTGGGGTTGAACGTGTACAGCAGCGCGTCGAGTCGGGACTGCCCGGTGATGGTGAACTTCAGGACGACGTCGCGGTTGTGCCAGCGTCTCGGGTCATGTCCCGAGGAGATGGCGGTCGACGGTGGCTCGAGGCCGGCGATCCTTCCGAACGCCTTGAGACAGATGTTCGCCTCGCTGTGGATCTCGTCTGTCGCGTCGTACCAGGTACTGCCGTCCAGGCTGAAGAAGCTCTGGCCCGGCGACGCCTCGGCGTCCATCGAGTAACCCGCGTCGGGCATCTCGATCGGGATGAGATACGTCTCGCCACTGCCGCTGGTGAGCTTGACGCCGACGGCGAACGACCGCCCACGCGCCACCGGGAGCGGGGTACTCAGGCTGATCGTGTGGTAACCGGCGTGAGGCAGCGTCCCGGAGCCCCGCACCGTCATCGTCTGCGGCGTCGTCCCGGCGAGCACCTGGTAGGTGGTCCCCGTGTAGAACGTGTAGACCGAGACGGCGTCGATACTTCCCGACGCCGTCGCGGTGAAGGCGTTCGCGAGCCACACCGTGGGGGTCCCGTAGCCCCAGGACGTCACGCAACCGAGCGGGTCGTGCTGGTAGATGTGGTCGTAGTTGGCCGGCGGCTCGGCGCCGGAGAAGCACCAGGCGCTGACACCGATGTGCTTGTCGTAGTAGGAGGCGTAGAAGTAGCCGCCGTCTCCCCAGCCGGACCCCCAACTGTTGCGCACGATGAAGGCGCCGTCGCCGGGCGGTCTGGTGCGGAAGTTGCCCGCCGGGTATGCGTCGTCCCAGCCGACGATGGCGACGGCGTGGTCGGGGCTCTGCCCGCCGGCGGCAGGGTAGTAGTAGGCGTCGCCGCTCATGTAGTCGCGCATCCCCAGCGAGTACATGGTGGTGGCCACCGCGCCGTGGGTCATGAGCGCCTGCTTGATGGCGTCGCACGACGCTCCCTGCTTGCTCGGCAGTATGAGGACCTCCTGCACGTGCTTCGCCTTGCTCAGCGTCGCCGGCGCCGGGTGCGTCCCGCTGCCGTAGGGGTCGTCCACCTCCGCGACGGGGCCGTCCCAGCGAGCCAGATAAGCGGTCGACATCCAGTAGTTGCCGCCGCCGTCGTACGGCTCAGAGTCGAAGCCCGAGAACCAGACAAGGTTGTTCTCGGAGAAGTCCCAAGCCTCGCCGGGAAGCAGGCAGGACTCCAGAGAACCGTAGGTGGCGAAGGCCCAACAAGTGCCGTACGGATCCTGATCGCGTATCGGCGAGAGCCTGCCTTGGGTGCGCAGATCGTAGGAGGGCGGCGGCGCGAAGACCACGGGGAGGTGCGGCTTGACGGTCGAACGCACGAGCGTGTCGAGCGGGCTGTGGCGGATGCCGCCGAGGACTGCCGGCGCCGCCCGTTTCCCCCCGCCGTAGTCGAGGGCCGCATCCTGCTTGGGAGGAAGAGCGGCGGCGGCCGGCGCGACCGTTGCCAGCGTGACAGCGACCGCCGCCACGACGGCGAGTGCCAACGCGAGCGGCAGACGCCCTCCCTTGGTCACCCTCGCCCGCTGCCTGGCGCCGCCTTCCCTTGGCCCCATGATGCTCCCTCCTTCGACAGGACTCCCATGGCAAGCGTACCATCCGCTGCTGGTCACATCAGGCGCTAGAGATACTTGACGACCCGTGCCGCCCGCCGGCAGGACTCAGCGCTCGGGTAGAGAGGTCCAGTCGACCCTGAGAGAGCGTCAGTGACCGCTCTTCCCGCAGCGACGACAACGCAACGCTGACTCATGCGGCGAGGCGACGCAGCGTCAGGCGCTGATGCCTCGCCGGCTGCAGTTCGGCGCGGCCGCCGCGCACTTGACAATCCCGTCGCCGCGCCGCGACCATGGTCCCATCCGATCCGGCCGGTCGCCCGCGGGCCACGAGGCTGCGCGCGTGGCGGCGCGAGACAGGGGGGATACCGATGGCGGCAGGAACGCGGGCAGGCGGCGGCGGACGTGGTCGGCGGCGGGCGGCCGCCGTCTTCGCGGTGACGATCGTCGCGGCGGCGGCGCTGCTGCTGGCGGCCATGTGGGCCCCGGGGAGCGCCGTCGCCGACGACCCTGAGGCGTCCCCGTCCGGCTCCCCCGCGGGCGCCGCCGGCAAGGTCGTCATCCAGATCGGCTGGAACCAGAACCTCGACAGCCTCAACCCCTTCATCGGTTACCAGAACGTCTCGTACGCGGTCTACGGGCAGAACTACGACTACCTGCTGCGCTACGGCCCCGAGTCGATCGACCCCGTCCCGGGGCTGGCCGAGAGCTGGGAGCTCTCCGACGACGGCCTCACCTGGACGTTCCACCTGCGCAAGGACGCCGTCTGGCAGGACGGCGAGCCGCTCACCGCCCGCGACGTGGCCTTCACCTACAACTACGTGATTGACAACAAGCTGGGCGCCTTCTCCAACTACGCCAAGAGCATCGACCACGTGACCGCGGCCGACGACTACACCGTGCTGATGGAGTGTGTGCAACCCAAGGCCGACATGCTGCAGGCCACCGTGCCGATCTTTCCCGAGCACATCTGGAGCAAGGTCAAGCCCTCAGAGGCAGAGCGCAAGTTCCAGAACTCCCCGCCCTGCATCGGCAGCGGCCCGTGGCAGGTCGTGGAGTGGAAGAAGAACCAGTACGTGCGCATGGTCGCCAACAAGCGCTACTGGGGCGGCGCTCCCAAGGCCGACGAGCTGATCTTCCGCTTCTACACCAACTGGGACACCATGGCCATGGACCTCAAGAGCGGCGAGATCGCCTACGCGCAGGTCCCGCCGGCCCAGTTCACCGCCTTCTCCGCCCTGCCCGGCTTCGGGGTCAACGAGGCGGCCGCCTCCAACGCCTGGGAGAACCTGGGGTTCAACTGCTACACCGGTCCTTCCAAGGGCGACCCCGCCTGCGCCGACCCCGCCTTCCGCCGCGCCCTCAACTGGGCGGTGGATCGGGACAAGATCGCCGAGGTGGCCTTCTTCGGCCACGCGGTACCCGCGACCAGCATCCTGATGGACGGCTTCTGGAAGGACCCCGACTACCACTGGGTGCCGACCGACGCCCAGCGGTACAGCTTCGACCTGGAGCGCGCCGCGCAGGAGCTGGACGCCGCCGGGTACAGGGACGCCGACGGCGACGGCGTGCGCGAGGGCAAGGACGGCAAGCCGCTCAAGCTGCGCCTCTGGGCCGTGTCGGAGAAGCCCGAGTACACCGGGGCCGCCAAGCTGATCGCCTCGTGGTTCGAGGAGGTCGGCGTGGGCGTCAAGATGGAGACGCTGGACGACGGCGCCGTGAGCCAGGGAATCTACAACTACGTCGACGACGTCTTCACGCCCGACTACGACATGTTCATCTGGGGCTGGTCCGGCGACACGGACCCGACCTTCCCGCTCTCGGTGTTCCTCACCGAGCAGATCGAGGACTGGAGCGACTGCGCCTGGTCGAACAGGGAGTACGACGGGCTCTTCGAGCGGCAGGCGGTGGCGATCGACCCCGTGGAGCGCCAGAAGATCGCGTGGCGCATGCAGGAGATCCTCTACGAGGAGTCACCCTACATCGTGCTCGTGTACCCGCGGACGCTGGAGGCCTACGACACGGCGCACTGGCGGGGTTGGGTCAAGGACCCGGGCGCGAACGGCTCGGTCCACAACGGATGGAGCTTCCTGGCGCTCGAGCCGGTCGGCACGGCGGCGGCCGAGGGCGGAGGAGCGGGCTGGCGCTGGCCGGTTGTGGGCGTCGCCGCCGTGGCGGTCGTGGCGCTGGCCTGGCTGCTGCTGCGCCGCCGCGGGGGGCACGCCGACGAGGAGGCCTGAGTGCGGGGCGCCGCGTCCGCGGCGGGGCGCAGCACGCCGCGGCGCCGCGCGGTAGACTGGGGTGGTGCGTCCGTCCCGTCCCCAGCCCCACCGCGCGCCGTCCGGGCGCGAAGCCGCGCCGTCGAGGCTCCGCGGCGCCGTGCGCGACGTCGTGCGGCCGCTTGGAGGGTGGAGCACGCCGGCCGGGCGCGGCTACATCCTGCTCGCCGTCATGACCCTCGCGTTCGGCTTCGCGCTGAACACGAGCACGACCGTGACCACCAACTACTTCACGGACGTGCTGCACTTCACCGGTCCGCAGTTCGGCTACATCACGGCGATCAGGGAGGTCCCCGGGTTCCTGCTGATCGTCGTCACGGCGCTGTTGTACCGCATGTCGCAGCAGCGCCTCACCGCCCTGGCGCTGGTCGTCTTCGCGGTGGGCCTCGTCGGGTTCGTGCTGGCCACCGGGTTCTGGTCGGTCGTCCCGTGGGTGATCCTCGGCAGCCTGGGCTTCCACACCGTCATGCAGACGCAGTACGCGCTCGGCATGAACCTCACCGAGGAATCGCGCAGCGGTCGTGTCCTCGGCGTCATGGCCGGCATCACCCAGGCCGGGGCGCTCGTCGGCATGGGGGCGGTGTTCTTCGTCTTCCTCAAGTGGCCGCAGTTGTACCACGAGGTCTTCCTCGCGTGCGCGGTCATCGCGCTGCTGGGCGGGGTCGCCATCTTCGGCTTTCCCCATCTCCACGAGGGCCGGCCCCTCCGGGTGCAGATGCAGCGCCAGCGCATGGTCCTCGCGCGCGACTACCGCTACTACTACGTGCTCAACATCCTCGACGGCGCGCGGCAGCAGCTGTTCTTCTCCTTCGGCCTCTGGGTCCTCGTCAGCCACTTCGGGATGGGGGTGTCCGGGATCTCGCTGGTGGTGATCGTCTCCACCGTCGTGGCGATGGCCTTCTCCCCGTGGGCGGGGCGCATGATCGACCGTCGCGGCGAGCGCTGGACCCTCTCGGCCATCAACGTCGCCTACATCGTGGCGCTCGGCGGCTACGCGTTGATGGACAACCTGTGGCTGGCCTGTGCCTTCTACGTGCTCTACAGCTTCATCGCCCCGTTCTCGCCGATCGGCGCGGCCACGTACCTGCGCAAGATCGCCGTGCCCCAGGACATCGCCCCCAGCCTCGCCATGGGGGTCACGCTGATGCACGCCACGGCGATCGTGGTGCCGGTGGTCGCCGGCGTGATCCTCAACTTCGTGGGGTATCAGGTCCCGTTCTTCATCGGCTGCGGGTTCGCGCTGGTGGCCGCGCTGGTCACCCTGCGGCTGGACCCGCGGCGGCAGCGCTCGGCCGCGCGGGCGGCGCTCGACGACGCGGCCGCCCGCGCCACCGCGGACGAGGCGGCCGGTTGTCAGGCCGTGGGGGCCTGAGACGTGGCCGGCGACCTGAACCTCGACGGCGTCCGCGGCCTGCTGCTCGACATGGACGGCGTGCTCGGTGTCGCCTCGACGCCGCTTCCGGGCGCCGCGGCGGCGGTGACGCGCCTGCACGCCGCCGGCGTGCCCCTGCGCCTCGTCACCAACACCACCGCGATGGCCCGGGCGCGGTTCGCCGCGCTGCTGCGCGCCGCCGGCTTCCCCTTCGCCGACGAGGAGGTCCTCACGGCCTCGGTGCTGGCGGCCGCCTGGCTGCGCGAGGAGCGCCCTGGCGCCCGGGTGCTCCTGCTCGGCGACGCCCGGCCGGAGGATCTCGCCGGAGTCGAGCTCGTCGGGGCGGAGGAGGCGCCGGACGTGGTCCTGCTCTCCGGCGCCGACGACTCGTTCAGCTACGGGACCTTCAACCGCGTGCTGGCCCTGCTGCGCGGCGGCGCCGAGCTGGCGGCCATGCACCGCAACCTGCTGCGGATCGGCGTCCACGGCGAGGAGCTGGACGCCGGCGTCCTGCTGCTCGGCCTCGAGGCCGCCACGGGGCTCGAGGCCGTGGTGTTCGGCAAGCCGGCGGCCGGCGCCTTCCGCGCCGGCCTCGCCTCGCTCGGCCTGCCGGCCGGGCAGGTCGCCATGGTCGGCGACGACGTGGAGAACGACGTCCTCGCCGCCCAGGCCCTCGGCATCACCGGCGTGCTGGTGCGCACGGGCAAGTTCAGTGAGGAGCGGCTGGCCCGCGCCTCGCACGCGCCGGACCTCGTGGTCGACTCGATCCGCGACGTGCCCGGGCTGCTGGGCCTGTGACCCGGCCTGTGACCGCGCCGCCTTCCGCGGCGGGTGTGCGTTCCCACGCCGGCGGGGAAGATTCTCTGCGGTGGGTGTGAAGTTCATCGTCCGGGACCCCGGCCGACCGGCCGGTCCGCACGACAGCGAAAGGGGCGTGGCGACATGGGTGTGGTAGTCCTCGGCATCTTCATCATCCTGGTCGTGTTCATCGTGATCGCGGTCCTCTCCGGCATCCGCATCGTCCGCCCCACCCACCGCGGTCTGGTGGAGCGCCTGGGCAAGTACAACCGCTACGCCCTGCCCGGCATCCACCTCACGATCCCGTTCGGCATCGAGCGCATCTACCGGGTGGACATCCGCGAGACGCTGGTCGACGCGACTCCGCAGACGATCATCACCAACGACAACCTCAACGCGCGCGTCGACGCGCAGGTCTACCTCAAGGTCAAGGACGACGAGGAGAGCGTCAAGGCGTCGCAGTACAACGTGGCCAACTACCAGGTCCAGATCGTGCAGCTGGCCCGGACGACGCTGCGCAACATCATCGGCACCCTGAGCCTCAAGTCGGCCAACAGCGAGCGGGGGCGGATCAACGAGGAACTGCGCCGCACGCTGCGCACCGAGACCGCCAACTGGGGCATCGAGATCCTGCGCACCGAGCTCAAGGAGATCGACCCGCCGGCGGACGTGCAGGACACGATGAACAAGGTCGTCAAGGCCGAGAACGAGAAGATCGCCGCGGTGGACTTCGCCACCGCGACCGAGACGCAGGCCGACGGCGCCCGGCGCGCCTCGATCAAGCAGGCGGAGGGCGTCAAGCAGGCCAAGATCCTGGCCGCCGAGGGCGAGGCCGAGGCGATCCGCGTGGTCAACGAGGCCGCCGACCGCTACTTCGTCGGTAACGCCCAGGTGCTGCGCAAGCTCGAGACGGTGGAGAAGGCGTTCTGGCAGAACGCCAAGATCGTGCTGCCGGCCGACGGCGACCTGGTCAACGTGATCGGCGACCTGGCCGGCATCGCGCCGCTGCCGCAGAAGCAGGCGGCGCCCCAGCAGGAGAGGTAGTCAGGCGACGGCGGCGGCCCGTGTGTGTCCGGGCCGCCGCCGTCGCCTGCGTGCGTCACGCGCGCCGGCGCGGCACCACGAGGATGGGGATCTCGCTGTGGTGCAGCAGCTTGAGCGCGGTCGATCCGAGGAAGGCGGCCGTGACCACGCTCTGTCCGTGGCTGCCGACCACGATCGCGGCCGCGTCCTTCTCCCGCGCGGCCGCGAGGAGCACGTCCACGGCCGGCCCCTCGCGGGCCTCTCCCGCAGCCGGCACGCCCGCGGCCGTGAGCTGCCCGACGGCGTCGGCGACCTGCGCCTCGCAGGCGGCGCGCACGAGGTCGATGTGCTGGTCGTACTCCGCCGTGATCATCAGCGGCGAGTCGGTCATGCCCATCGGCACGTACCCGATCGAGAACTCGTAGGCGCTGACGACGAACACCTCCCCGTCGTCCAGATGGCCGGCGAGGTCGACGGTGTGCGCCAGGGCCCGCTTGCCGTCGTCGGATCCGTCGTAGCCCAGAACGAGAGTGGTCGGCATCGTGGCCTCCTCCTGACGTGGTCCCTGCCCCGACTATTGCACATCGGCGGCGCCGCTCAAACGGCCGCGGCCGGCGGCGGTGCTCAGGCCGAGCGCCGGGCGGCGCCGCGGGCGAGCAGGCCCCGCCGCGGCGCGAACACGTAGGCGAGCACGAAGGCGGCCGTGGCGACCAGTACGACCGCCGCCCCCGACGCCACGTCGAGGTAGTAGCTGGCGTAGAGGCCGGCGACACTGGAGGCGGCGCCGACGACGGCGGAGACGGCCATCATCGCCGCCAGGCGCCGCGTGAGCAGGTAGGCCGTCGCCGCCGGAGTGACCAGCATGGCGGCGACCAGGCCCACGCCCACGGTCTGCAGCCCCACGACGATGGTCAGGGCGAGGAGGATCAGCATCGCGAAGCGCAGCAGCTCCGGCCGCTTGTTCAGCATGTGCGCGAGCACGGGGTCGAACGAGGCCAGCTGGAACTCCTTGAAGAAGAGCAGGAGCGTCGTGAGCACGACGACGGCGAGCCCGCCGGTGAGCCACAGGTCGCCGGCGCTCACCCCGAGCACGTTGCCGAACAGGATGTGGGTCAGGTCGCTCGCGTAGGAGCGCACGGTGCTCATGAGCAGCACGCCGAGGGCGAGCGCCGCGGCGAAGAGGATGCCGATCGCGGTGTCCTCCTTGAGCGCGCCGCGGCGCGAGAACAGACCGACCCCGACGGCGACGAGCACGGCGGCGACGAGCGCGCCCAGCAGGAGGTCGGCGCCGAGCAGGTACGCCACGGCGACGCCGGGCAGGATGGCGTGGGCGAGGGCGTCGCCCAGGAACGCCATCGCGCGGAGCACGACGAAGGTGCCGATGACCGAGCAGAGCACTCCGACGATCAGGGAGGCGGCCAGCGCCCGCTGCATGAACTCGAGCGCGAAGGGGTCGGTGAGCCAGGCGGTCATCGCGGGCCGGTGCGCCGGTCGTGGGTGTGCCGGTGCTCCTCGCCGTCCCCCACGTGACCGGGGCAGCACTGGTCGATCACGACCATGCCGTCGAGGAACAGCGCCTGGCCGCCGAACGCCTCCGTGAGGTGGTCAGGCGTGAAGACGTCGGGTGGCGCGCCGTACGCGATCAACCGCTTGTTGAGCAGGGCCACGAGCTCGAAGCGGCGCGCCGCCGTCTCCATGTCGTGGGTGCTGACGAGCACGGTGATGCTCCGCTCGCGCAGGCGCGCGAGGAGCGTCAGCAGGGCCTCCCGGGCGCTCACGTCCACGCCGGTGAACGGTTCGTCCAGCAGCAGGACATGCGGCTCCTGCGCGAGCGCCCTGGCCAGGAACACGCGCTGCTGCTGGCCTCCGCTGAGCTCGCCGATGGCGCGCCGTTCGAGATCGGCGATGCCGAGCTCCTCCAGACAGCGCGCCACCACCTCGCGGTCGGCCTGCCGTGGCCGCCGCAGCCAGCCGAGGCGGCCGTAGCGGCCCATCATCACCACGTCGTGGACGGTGACGGGGAACCCCCAGTCGATCTCCTCCCGCTGCGGCACGTAGGCGATGGGGTCGGTCTGGCCGCCGGGCGGCCGGCCGTGCAGCAGGACCCGGCCGCTCTTCACCGGCAGGAGCCCGACCAGCGCCTTGAACAGGGTCGACTTGCCGGCGCCGTTGGGCCCGACGATCGCCACCTGCGCCCCGTGCGGCACGCTCATGGTGACGTCGGTCAGGGCGGGGCGCCCGTCGTAGCCGGCGCTGACGCCCTCCAGCGCGAGGTAGGCGGAGGCGGACGCGGCGCCGTTCACTCGAGTCCCCCGACGATGAGCCGGGTGTCGTAGCGCATCATGTCGATGTAGGTGGGTGCCTCGCCGTCCGGCCCGCTCAACGAATGGGTCCGCAGGCCGGTGACGACCCGGATACCCGTCTCGGCGGCGATCTGCCGCGCCAGTCGCGCGTTCTCGCCGAGTTCGACGAAGACGGCGCGGACCCCCTGGGAGCGGATCGCCCCCGCGAGCCCGGTGAGCTGCTTGGCCGTCGGGGACTCGTCGCCGGCCACGCTCGGGACGACGGCGCCGACGATGCGGAACCCGTAGCGGTCGGCGAAGTAGCCGTGGCTCAGGTGGTTCATCACCAGGAGGCGGTCCCGCGCGGGGAGACGGCGCACCCGGGCCTCGATCCAGGTGTCCAGCGCCCGCAGGCGTGTGATGTAGGCGGCGGCGTTGGCCCTGTAGGCGGCCTCTCCCCCGGGGTCGGCGGCGCTGAACGCGTCGCGGATGTTCTCCACGTAGGTGACGGTCAGCGTCGGGTCCAGCCAGAAGTGGGGGTCGTCCCCGCCCTCGCGCAGCGGTTCGCCCGGCTGCGGCCTCCGCGGGGCGAGGCCCTGCGACGCCGTCACGAAGACGGTCTCCGGCGCCGCCGCGCGCAGCGCGTCCTCGAGAGGTCCCTCGAGCCCCCCGCCGTTCAGGATGAACAGGTCGGACGAGTTCACCGTGGCCACGTCGCGCGGCGTGGGCTCGAACGCATGCAGGTCGGCGTCGGACGGCACCAGGGCGGTGACCGTGAAGCGGTCGCCGGCGACGTTCTGGGCGATGTCGGCGAGGAACGTCGCCGTGGTCGCCACCCGCAGGGCTCCGGTCGAGGCGTCGTCACCGGCCCGCCCGCACCCGGCCGTCGTCGCCCCGGCAAGCGCTGAGACGAGGAGGACGGCGGCGACGCACAGGACAGTGCGCGGCATCAGGGACGCCTCTTCGCGGACCGCCGGGCGGCGCAGCGGTCGCAGAGGCCGGTGAGCTGCAGGAAGTGGTCGGTGATCCGGTACCCGGTCTCGCGCGCCGCCGCCGCGGAGATGCGGCGCACGTCACAGGCCGTGAACTCGGCCACCCGCCCGCAGGCGCTGCAGACGACGGTGTGGGCGTGCGCCGCGCTCACGGGCATGAGCCCCTCGCAGTGGTCGGGTCCGTGGACACGGCGCAGGGCGCCGATCTCGTCGAGCACCTCGAGGGTGCGGTAGACGGTGGTCAGACCGAGCTCGGGACAGCGCTCGCGGGCGGCCTCGTACAGCTGAAGCGGGCTCAGGCTCGAGGGTGTGTCGGCGAGGGCCTCGAGCACGGCACGCCGCTGGCGCGTGAGCCGCAGTCCGCGGGCGGCGAGTTCGGCGGCGACGTGCTGCAGGTCAAGGGCCATGGGCGGGTCTTTCTGAAAGTGAAAACTACTTTCAACAAGAGTCCGGACCGTAGCACGCCGGAGACAGGGGAGCAAGCGGGCCGCCACGGGAGCGGCCGACGGTCCGGCCGGGCCGCGTCAGTGCTGGCGCGAGAACGGGCAGGCCGCGATGCAGATGCCGCAGATCGCGGCGCCGACCGTGGTGGAGCGCTCCATGTGCCGCCGGCAGGCGGTGGCGTCGAACAGGAGGTCGCGCGCCATGCCGGGCTGCCACTGTACGTCGCGGCCGCATCCGGCCGGGCACGCGTCGACGCAGGCGTGGCAGGCGCCGCATCCGCTCTCGACGACGGGCTCGCCGGGCTCCAGGTCGAGGTCGGTGAACACGGTGGCCAGGCGGACGGCCGGGCCGAACAGCGGTGAGACGAACAGGGCCGTCTTGCCGATCCAGCCCAGCCCGGCCGACGTCGCCGCCGTCTTGTGCGGGAAGGGCTTGCCGCCGTTGGTCGGCGCCGTGGCCGGCACGCGCTCAGCGGCGTGTCCGTGCGCCCGGAGGACCTCGACGAGGGTGGTGGTCGCGTCGTCGAGCGCCGCGTTGAGGCGCAGGTACTCCTCCAGGTAGGCGGGGGTGGGTCCGTCGTCGATCCCGCGCACGACCAGCGGGTCCAGGCGCATGAGCAGGGAGATCGCCGTGGGGAGCGAGGGGGCGAGCGGCAGCTGGGGGCGGTTGGCGGCGACGCCCCAGGCGTCGACCTCCTTGGTGCGGAGGATGTGTCCGACGGCGTGACGATCGAGAACGCGCAGCATGGGCCACTCCTGCGGCGGCGGGCCGGGCCGCCATGTGTTGCTCCTGCCCCGCGCCCATCCTCGCATCGCCGCTTCGTGACGGACAATAGCCGGACCAACGGATTCTCGCGCTTCACGTTGTCCGTCTTGGACACCGGAGCGGCCTGGATCGTGCGTGGAGCGGACGTTCGCCGTTTCACAAAGTACGTTTATTTTTGTACAATGGCGGCGAGAACGAAGACGGACCCGATGCGGGAGGAGGTGAGACCGTGGGACCAGTGCCCTTCAACAGGACGAGGGTGAAGCAGGAGGATCGCGACGGCAAGCGCCGCCGGTGATCGGGTGACCGATGGACGGATCGAGCGACACGCCGCATCCGGCACCGGTGACGGGCGGTCCCACGAGCCGGCTCCGCCCGCCCCGCCTCCGCCGCGCCCGACCCCGGTGACCCGGGTCCGCGCGGCGGCTGTCCCCTGAGCCCTGAGCGGCGTCCCGAGGCGACCACGGCGCGGCGGCGCGTCCGGACGACGGACCGCCGCGCCGTCAGCTCGTCCTGAACCTCCGCAGCCGCAGGCTGTTGCTCACCACGGTGACGCTGCTCAGACCCATGGCGGCGGCCGCCCAGATGGGACTGAGCAGGATCCCGAACGCAGGGTAGAAGGCGCCGGCGGCGAGCGGGATCAGGGCGACGTTGTAGGCGAAGGCCCAGAAGAGGTTCTGCTTCACCGTCCGGATCGTCGCCCGTGAGAGCTGCACGGCGGTCGTGACGCCGCCGAGGTCGCCCGACACGAGCGTCACATCGCTGGCCTCCATGGCCACGTCGGTCCCCGTGCCGATCGCCATGCCGACGTCGGCCTGCGCCAGCGCCGGCGCGTCGTTGATCCCGTCGCCGACCATGGCGACCCGGCTGCCGTCGTGCTGCAGGGTCGCCACCTCGGCGGCCTTCTGCTGTGGCAGCACGCCGGCGATCACGTGGTCGATCCCCGCCTCGGCGGCGATCGCCCGGGCGGTGGCCTCCTGGTCGCCGGTGAGCATCACGACGTCCAGCCCGAGCTGCCTGAGGCGGCCCACGGCCGCCGCGGAGCTCGGCTTGAGCGTGTCGGCCACGGCGATCGCTCCCGCCGGGACGTCGTCGACGAGCACGCTGACCACCGTCTTGCCCTGGCCGGCCAGGAGCGCGGCCCGCTCCCCGGCGTCGCCGGCGAGCCTCTCGTTGCCGGCCACGACGGTGTGGCCGTCGACCACCGCGCGGATGCCGTGGCCGGCGATCGCCTCGAACGCCGTCGCACGCGGCGTCTCGACGCCGCGTGCGTCCGCCTCCGCGAGGATCGCCGCCGCCAGCGGGTGCTCGCTGCCGCGCTCGGCGCCGGCGACGAGGCGCAGGAGGCCGTCCTCGTCGAGGGGAGGCGCAGCGCCGTCCGCGCCGTCGAACGGCACCACGTCGGTCACCCTCGGCTTGCCCTCCGTCAGGGTGCCCGTCTTGTCGAGCACCACGACGTCCAGCTTGTGCGCCGTCTCGAGGGCCGCGCCGTCGCGGATGAGCACGCCGTTCTCGGCGCCCTTGCCGGTGCCCACCATGATCGCCGTGGGGGTGGCCAGTCCCAGGGCGCAGGGACACGCGATCACCAGCACGGCGACGAAGTTGAGCAGCGCGTAGTTGAGCGCCGGCTGCGGCCCCCAGACCAGCCACACGACCAGGGTCACGGTCGCGATGGCGATGACCGCGGGGACGAACCAGGCGGCGATCACGTCGGCGAGCCGCGCGATGGGCGGTTTGGTGCCCTGGGCCTGCTGGACGAGGCGTACGATCTGCGCCAGGGCCGTCTCGCTGCCCACTTTGGTCGCGCGCAGTGTGAATGAGCCCGTGGTGTTGAGCGTGGCGCCGATCACCTCGTCGCCGGGGTGCTTGCCGACGGGGATGGGCTCGCCGGTGAGCATGGACTCGTCGACCGGCGAGGAGCCCTCCTCCACGACGCCGTCCACCGGCACCTTCTCGCCGGGGCGGACGACGATGCGGTCGCCGACCAGCACCTCGGCGACCGGCACGTCGGTCTCGACCCCGTCGCGCACCACCCGCGCCGTCCTGGGCTGCAGCCCGATGAGGGCCTTGATCGCGGCCCCGGTCTGGCCCTTGGCGCGTGCCTCGAGCAGGCGCCCGGTCAGGATCAGGGTGATGATGAACGCCGAGGAGTCGAAGTACATGGGCTCGCCCAGGCCCTGGTGCTCGAAGAACGCCGGGAAGAGGAGGCCGAGCACGCTGTAGAGGTACGCCGCGGACGAGCCCATGGCGACCAGCGTGTTCATGGTCGTCGTGCCGTGCTTCAGGGCCGCCCAGGCGGTGGTGTAGAACTGCCGCCCCACCCAGAACTGCACGATGCTGGCCAGCCCCCAGAGGAGGTAGCCGTCGTGCATCCAGGCGGGCAGGAACGGGAACCAGTGCGGCTGCATCGTGCCCAGGAAGATGAAGATGCTGAGCGCGAAGCCGACCGCCACCTTGAGCTTGAGCGTGTGGTAGGCAGCGGCGCGGGCGGCCTCCTCCGCGTCGGCCGCCGCCGCGACCGCCGCCTCGCCGGCGCCCGGCGCCGGCTCGACGACGTCGTAGCCGGCGCCGCGCACCGCGTCCACCAGGTCCTGGCGGGTCGCCTGGCCGGGGAGGTAGGTGACGGTGGCCTTCTCGGTGGCGAGGTTGACCTCGGCCCGGAGGACGCCGGGCGGCGTGCGCAGGGCCTTCTCCACCCGGCTCACGCAGCTCGCGCAGGTCATGCCGAGGATGGGCAGCGTCTCCTGTGCGGTCACGACCCCGTAGCCCGCGTCCTCGACCGCGGCGACGATGTCGCCGGTGAGCACGGCGTGAGGGTCGAAGGTCACGGTCGCCCGCTCGGTCGCCAGGTTCACGGCCACCTTGTCGACGCCGGCGACCTTGCCCAGGGCGCGCTCCGTCCGTGCCACGCAGCTCGCGCAGGTCATGCCCGTGACGGGCAGCTCGATGGTGGTCTGACGCTCGCTCACTGTCCCGTCTCCCTTCGCGCCCGTCGAGCAGACGGCGCCCGTGGTGGCGCGGCCGCCTCCCCGGGGCGAAGGGGCCGTGTACTTCCTGTGATGTTCCCGGAGCCAAACGACACTCCGTACGACTGACCCGATGATACCCGGCGGGGGTATCCGGCAGGCATCTGTGCGAGCCCGGTATGATGGCTCGCGGCAGCAGCGGCGACGAAACGAGAGGGCATGGCCATCTGGGACCCCCGGCACGAGACCATGGACCGCGAGCGGCTCGAGGAGGTGCAACTCGCGCGTCTGCGTGGGATGCTCGCCAGGGTGCACCGTCGCGTCCCGTTCTACCGCGACCTGCTGGATGGCGTGGGGTTCGAGCCGGGCGACCTCGCGAGTCTCGACGATCTCGGCCGGCTCCCCTTCACCGACAAGGGCGACTTCAGGGACGGCTACCCCTTCGGGCTGTTCGCCGTCCCGCTGTCCGAGGTGGTCGAGATCCACTCCTCGTCGGGCACCACCGGCAAGGCGGTGGTAGGAGGCTACACGCGACGCGACCTCCACACGTGGGGCGAGCTCGTGTGCCGCCTGGCGGTCGCCGCCGGGGTGCACGAGGGCGACGTGGCCCAGATCGCCTTCGGTTACGGCATGTTCACGGGCGGGTTCGGGCTGCACTACGGGCTGCAGCGCGCGGGCGTCGCGGTGGTCCCCATGAGCGCCGGCAACACCGCCCGTCAGATCAAGCTCATGCAGGACTTCGGCAGCACCGTCCTCGTCGCCACACCGTCGTACGCCCTGTACCTGGGCGAGGTGATCCGCCGGCGGGAGGTCGATCCCGCGTCGCTGCGTCTGCGCCTCGGTCTGTTCGGCGCGGAGACGTGCAGTGAGGAGCTGCGGGCCGAGATCGAGGCCCGGCTCTCGATCGTCGCCACCGACAACTACGGGCTCACGGAGCTCTGCGGCCCCGGGGTCGCCGGCGAGTGCGAGTGCCGGGACGGCATGCACATCTCCGAGGACCACTTCATCGCCGAGTGCCTGGACCCGGCCACCGGCGAACCGGTGCCGGACGGCCAGGTGGGCGAGCTCGTGATCACCGCCACGACGCGCGAATGCTCGCCGGTCCTCCGCTACCGCACGCGCGACCTGACCACGCTGACGCGCGCGCCCTGCGCCTGCGGGCGCACGACCGCCCGGATGGGCAAGGTCGTGGGACGCACCGACGACATGTTCATCATCAGCGGCGTCAACGTCTTCCCCTCGCACGTGGAGAGCGTCCTGTTCCGCATCGAGGGCGTCGAGCCCTTCTACCAGATCGTGCTGGAGCGCTCGCCGACCGGGATGGACACGTTCGAGGTGCAGGTGGAGGTCACCGACGGGATCTTCAACGGCTGGATGGACGACCTGCGCGCCTTCGAGCGCCGCGTGGCGGAGGA
>ENA-UOXR01002405-UOXR01002405.1-bioreactor-metagenome-genome-assembly--contig:-NODE-2405-length-17316-cov-6.911245_pt1 | contig 17316 bp, 15 predicted proteins | sample MGYA00238164_ERZ764825 | MGnify/ENA primary metagenome ERZ764825 (study PRJEB28920, sample SAMN05720171) | bioreactor metagenome | isolation source: Anaerobic biogas reactor | place: USA:Washington...
CGCCTGTTCAAGTCCATGACGGTGCTTGAAAACATCAAGGTGGCCTTCCATTCCCGGATGCACTACTCCACCATGAGCGGCATCCTGCGCAACAGCAACTGCACCAGCGAGGAGCGGGGCATTGACATCCGGGCACGGGAGCTGTTGCGGGTCTTCCAGATGGAGGACATGGCGGACGCCCAGTCCAGCTCCCTCCCCTACGGCCAGCAGCGCAAGCTGGAAATCTGCCGTGCTCTTGCCTCAAACCCCAAGGTGCTTCTGCTTGATGAGCCGGCCGCCGGCATGAACCCCATGGAAACGGTGGAGCTGATGCAGACCATCAAAACCATCCGCAACCGTTTCTCCGTTGCCATCCTGCTGATTGAGCATGATATGAAGCTGGTGATGGGCATTTGTGAGCGCATCTATGTGCTCAACTACGGCAAGGTTATCGCGGAGGGCACCCCGGAGGAAATCCGCAGGAACCCCCATGTCATCGCGGCCTATCTGGGCAGCGCGGAGGTCCAGGGGCAAGGCGCAGGAGGGACTGTCCATGCTTAAAGTAAGCGATATCAACGTCTTTTATGGCGCCATCCACGCGCTGCATGACATCTCCTTTGAGGTAAAGCAAGGGGAGGTGGTCTCCTTGATCGGGGCCAACGGCGCCGGCAAGTCCACCACCCTGAACGCCATCTCAAACTTGCTCCCCGCCGCTTCAGGTGATATTGAGTTCATGGGCCAGTCCATCCGCAAGGTGCCCGCCTATCAGCTGGTGGAGCGGGGCATCGCCCAGGTGCCGGAAGGCCGCCGCATTTTCTCCCGAATGTCTGTGCTGGAAAACCTGGAGATGGGCGCCTATATCCGCAAGGAATCCGGCAACATCGGCCGGGATCTGGAGCTGGTCTACGGCCATTTCCCTATCCTTAAGGAGCGGCGCAAACAGATCGCGGGCACGCTGTCCGGCGGCGAGCAGCAGATGCTGGCCATGGGCCGGGCGCTGATGAGCCGGCCCAAACTCCTGATGATGGATGAGCCGTCCATGGGCTTGGCCCCGCTTTTGGTGCAGGAGATCTTCGCCATCATTCAGCAGATCAGCAAGGACGGCATCACCATCCTTTTGGTGGAGCAAAACGCCCATATGGCGCTGACCGTTTCCAACCGCGCCTATGTGCTGGAAACAGGGCATGTGGTGAAAAGCGGGCCCAGCCAGGAGCTGCTGGTGGACCCGGATGTTCAGAAAGCCTACCTGGGCACCTAGATCAAACTTAGAGAAACGGGAGGGGCCTTATGAATCGGCCCCTCCCGTTTTTATTACAGCGCTTTTTTAAGCGCCTCCGCCTTGTCCGTCCTCTCCCAGGGCAAATCCAGGTCATCCCGGCCGAAGTGGCCATAGCTGGCGGTCTGCCGGTAGATGGGCCTTCTCAAGTCAAGGGACTGGATGATCCCGTCCGGGCGGAAGTCAAAGCTGTCCCGCACCGCCCGGACGATGGCCGTCTCGTCCGCCTTGCCGGTGCCAAAGGTATCCACATGAAAGCTAACCGGCTCCGCCACCCCAATGGCATAGGCCAGGGCAATCTGGCACCTGTCCGCCAGGCCTGCAGCCACCACATTTTTAGCCGCATAGCGGGCCATGTAGGCTGCGGAACGGTCCACCTTGGTGGGGTCTTTTCCGGAAAAACAGCCGCCGCCATGGGGCGCATAGCCCCCATAGGTGTCCACGATGATCTTCCGGCCGGTCAGCCCTGAATCCCCTGCCGGACCGCCGATGACAAAACGCCCGGTGGGGTTGATGTAATAGCGGGTGTCCTTGTGCAACAGCTCCTGAGGGATGCACTGGGGCACCACCTGGCTTAGCATCGCCTCCTCTATTTCAGCGTGGCTGACTTTCTCATCATGCTGGGTGGAGATCACCACCGCGTCCACCCGCACAGGCCTTCCATTTTCATAGGCGATGGTCACCTGGGCCTTGCCGTCAGGACGCATAAAGGGCAGAAGCCCGCTCTTTCTCACCTGGCTCATGCGCCGGGTGAGGCGGTGGGAAAGGGCCAGCGCCATGGGCATCAGCTCCGGGGTTTCGTCGCTGGCAAAGCCAAACATCATCCCCTGATCCCCCGCGCCGGTGATGCGGCAGTCCCCCGGCTCTCCCCGGCCCTCCAGCGCGCAGGACACGCCCCGGCTGATGTCGTCCGACTGCTCGTGCACAGCGGTCAGCACGGCGCAGGAGTTGCCATCAAAGCCCATTTCAGAGCTGTTGTAGCCGATATCAAGGGCCACCTGGCGCGCCACGTCCGCAAGGGGCACATAGCTGCTTGTGCTGATCTCCCCCATGATCAGAATCAGCCCCGTTGTGGCGCAGGTTTCACAGGCCACCCTGGCATCCTTATCCTGGGCGATGATGGCGTCCAGCACCGCGTCAGAGATCTGGTCGCACATTTTATCCGGATGACCCTCGGTCACGGATTCTGAAGTCATAAGCCTTTTGTCCATGTTTCCTCCTAAAAAATAAGCGCCTGTCCTTTCAGACAAGCGCTTTTCTTCTGCCTTATCTGCCGGTGATACCTCACCGCTGGATTTAGCACCTTGCACTTGCAGGCTGCCGGGCTTCACAGGGCCAGTCCCTCTGCCACTCTTGATAAGGATATTCACTTGTTAAGCACTATAGCGCGCTTTCTCCCTCCCGTCAAGCGGCCGGCACCTTGACAGCGCCGCCTGATTGGGTTAGTCTCACCACAGTTTAACGGGGAGGTCGTCATGCTGTTTATTGGGATCTGCGGGGCCAGCGGTTCGGGCAAAACCACCCTGGCCCAGGAGCTTGTCCAGGCGATCGGCGTTTCCAGCGCCGTGATTAAGCAGGACGCCTATTACTTTGATCACCCCCAGCTTTCCTTTGAGGAGCGGGCCACCCTCAATTATGATGAGCCGAAAATTTTTGACCATGGCCTCTTGCTTCAGGATGTGCAGGCCCTTTTGGACGGCAAGGCCGTAACCCAGAAAGGCTATGACTTCACCCAGCACACCCGCTGCGACAGCCAGGAGCTGATCCCTCCCGGGGATGTGCTGATTTTAGAAGGCATCCACGCCTTTTATGACCCCAGGCTCAGGGATTTGATGTATCTCAAGCTGTTTATCAACGTGGAGCCGGACATCTGCCTGTTGCGCCGCATCTCCCGGGATATCAAAGAGCGGGAGCGCAGCATCGACAGCATCGCGGAGCAATACCTGGCCACGGTCAAGCCCATGTATGACAAATACATCCGGAACTATATCCATCACGCGGATGTCATTGTCACCCGCGGGGGCAAAAACGCCAGAATTGTGGAGATTCTGGCGGGTTATCTGCGAAACGCGCTGTAGGAAGGCGCTCTCCCCTATGCGCTTAAGTGACCAAACAAAATGCGCAGCCCCATGAGTACCAGCGCCACGCCGCCTATCAGCTGCGCCTTGGACTGATATTTCGCGCCAAACCGGCAGCCCGCCAGCGTGCCAAGATAGGACATCACAAAGGTGATGGCGCCGATTAAGAGAATGGCAAACCAGATATTGATATCCAGCACCGCAAAGGCAAATCCCGCGGCCATGGCGTCAATGCTGGTGGCGATCGCTAAAATAAGCAGCTCCATGAGCCTTAAAGGCTTGCACTCCAGCTCCCCTGCCCCTTCCCGCACAGCGTCCAGGATCAGCTTCAGCCCGATGATGGCCAGCAGAATAAAGGCAATCAAGCGCCCATAAGCGTTGATATGCTGATGCACCCCGCTGCCAAGAACCCAACCGATAAGCGGCATCAGCGCCTGAAAAAACCCAAAGGCCACCGCGATGAGCAGGCTTTCCCGCCAGTTGCCCGCGCGCATGCAGGCGCCTTTGCAGATGGCGACCGCCAATGCATCCATGGACAGGCTTCCCGCAATAATCACGATCTCCGTCAGGCTCATCTCATTCCTCCTGCTCAGCCGGCGCATTTTAGCAAAGCCGCCAGGCTCTGTCAATTTATTACAAATGATTGAACATACCAATCTTTTGTGCTATGATTCCCTTGCCCGGATATGATTAAAATGTTACAAGCCGGGCGATTTGAGGCATGAAATTCGACATACCAGACGTTGTATGTTTGTACCCGCCTGCGGTAACCATCGGATAAGGATGTGGACTTACATGGAAAAACTAAGTAAAAAGCGGATTATCGGGCTGATCTGTCTGGCGGCGCTCGCTTTGATTTTGGCGGGCTGCACCGCGACACCGGATGATTCCGGCCGGAATCAGGCCGGCATTGGCGCCACGGTTGAAGGCCCCTTCCCCATGCGCACAACCGCGCCCCCCCAGGAAGCAACGGACACCCTGGCGCCCATCATCACCCCGGAAGGCGGCGTTGTCTCGCCAGGCCTGACCACTCCTGCGCCCTGGGGCGGCATTGTCACCCCGGATCCCAGCGGTTTTGTCACCCCCACCGCCACCTGGGGCGGCGGGGTTATCAGCCTGACCGTATCCCCCAGCATCCAGCCGGAGCCCACCAGCAGCCTTCTGCGCCTGGGCTCTGAGGGCGCTGCGGTGCGCAGCCTTCAGCAGAGGCTTAAAGACCTGAGGTATTACACCGGCTCGGTGGACGGCGATTTTGGCAACGCCACCGAAACGGCCCTGAAGGCCTTCCAACGGCGGAATAATTTGTCCGCGGACGGCATCGCCGGCTCCGCCACGCTAAACCGCCTAAATTCCTCCCAGGCGCTGCCCGCCACCCCCACGCCCCAGCCTACCCCCCGGGTGACGCCTACACCCCGGCCCACCGCCACCCCGGTAGTAAACCCCAATGTTTACCTTAAAAACGGGGCCTCCGGCTCAGATGTGCGCCGGATGCAGCAGCGGCTGATTGAGCTGGGCTATTTAAGCGGCACCGCAACCGGACGCTTTAACGACGTCACCGAGCAGGCGGTCTATGCCTTCCAGCGGCGCAATGTATCCTACGCGGACGGCATCGCGGGCCCCCTCACCCTGGAGAAGCTCTATTCCTCCTCCGCCCGCAGCACCTCATCCTCCGCCGGCGTTATCGGCATGACCCTGGAACGGGGTGTGCGGGATTCCGCGGCGGTGCGCACGATGCAGCAGCGGCTTAAGGAGCTGCGCTTCTATACCGGCGCTGTGGACGGCGACTTTGGCATCAGCACGGAAACCGCAGTCAAAGAGTTCCAGGCCGCCAACAACCTGCGGGTGGACGGCAGAGCGGGCGAAAGCACCCTCAATCGCCTCTTCAGCAGCGACGCCAACGGCCCCGGCTCCGTCACCCCCACACCCCGGCCGCCGTCTGCCGGCACACCGACCCCCATCCCCTTTTATGTGGATGTCACCCCCAATCCCCAGGGCGGCTACGTCACCCTAAGGGAGGGCAATTCCGGCGCCCTGGTAAGAAACCTTCAGCAGGCGCTGAAGGATCAGGGCTATTTCAACCTCACCGTGGATGGCCTGTATGGGGTGGGAACCTCAGAATCAGTGCGGGAGTTTCAGCGGCGCAAGGGCCTCTCCCAGGACGGCGTGGCCGGGCCCGCCACCCAGCGCATCCTCTTTGAGGGCAACTATCCCAGCGGCTCATAATCACAGCTTTAAAACTTAAGAATAATAAGCACCCCCAAAATTGGAAAACATCAATTTCGGGGGTGCCTTTTATTTGTTCGGAAGAACAGCAGCCAGATGATTAAAACAGCGCTTCCGCGAATTCCTTGGGGTCAAAGGGCTGCAGGTCGTCTATTCCTTCGCCCACGCCGATATACCACACCGGGACGTTCAGCTCCCGCCTGATGGCGATGGCAATCCCGCCCTTGGCGGTGCCGTCAAGCTTGGTGAGGACAATGCCGTCAATGTCCACCACTTCCTTAAACAGCTTGGCCTGGTTTAAGCCATTCTGCCCGGTGGTGGCGTCCAGCACCAACATGCAGCGCATGGCCGCCTCCGGATACTCCCGGTTGATGACGCGCCTGATCTTGCCCAGTTCCTCCATCAGATTCTTTTTGTTGTGCAACCTGCCCGCCGTGTCCACAATCAATAGATCAGTGCCCTTGGCCTTGGCGGATTGGACTGCGTCAAACACCACCGCCGCCGGATCCGCGCCCATTTGCTGCTTGATCAGCGGCACATCGGCGCGCTGGGCCCACACCATCAGCTGCTCATCCGCCGCCGCGCGGAAGGTGTCCGCCGCGGCCAGCATCACGCTGCGCCCCACTTCTTTAAAGCGCAGCGCCAGCTTCCCCACGGTGGTGGTTTTGCCCACCCCGTTAACGCCCACCACCAGCATCACCATGGGCCACTGAAGGGGCGGGCGGGGGATGTTCATCTCCTCGGCGATGATTTGCTGAAGCATGCCCTTGGCCTGCTGGGCATCCTTGACGCGCTGGTCCTTGACCTGTCGGCTTAAGGTGTCGATGATGTGCTCCGTGGCACTCACCCCCACGTCCCCCAACAGGAGGATGTCCGTCAGCTCCTCATAGAAATCCTCATCGATTTGCTGGGTGTTCCGGGCCAGCTCGTCGATTTTTCCAGTCATGTTGCCCCGGGTTTTGCTAAGGCCCTGCTTTAGCCGGGCAAAAAAACCTGCCATGTCTCCTCCTTATGCGGGATAGTCCTGCAAGCTCACAGAAATCATGTCTGACACGCCCTTTTCCCGCATGGTCACGCCGTAAAGGGCATCGCAGCGGGCCATGGTCCCCTTGCGGTGGGTGACCACGATGAACTGGGTTTCCCTGGCGTACTCCGCCAGATAATCAGCAAAATGAACGATGTTAGCGTCATCCAGCGCCGCCTCAATCTCGTCCAGCACGCAAAAGGGCGTGGGCTTAAGCTCCAGCATCGCAAACAAAATCGCGATGGCGGTCAGCGCCCGCTCCCCGCCGGACAAAAGGCTTAGCAGTTGCAGTTTTTTGCCCGGGGGCTGGGCCTCTATCAGTATATCACAGCCCAAGGGATCCTCCGGATCGCTTAAGCTCAGCCGCGCCTGTCCGCCGGAGAAAAGCCGTTTGAAGGTCTCGCCGAAAAAGGCGTTAAGCTGGTCAAAGGCGGTCACAAACTGCTTTTCCATCTCCGTCTGCAGGCGGTCGATCAACTGGATCAGGTCCTCCCTGGCTTTGTGGGCGTCCTCCTGCTGGGCAGTCAGCCCATCATAGCGCGCCTTGGTCTGGGCATAGTCCTCAATGGCGTGGATGTTGATGGGCCCCATATCCTTGATGGCCTGACGCAGGCCCGCCGCCTCTTTTTCCGCCTTGGGCAAATCCAAATCCAGCTCTTCCCGCTGGGCTTCCGCCGCGGCATAGCTCATCTCATAGCTGTTCCACAGGGTGTTTGTCAGGGCCAGCTGCTCATCCTCCAGGCGGGCGGTGGAAAGCTCGCTGCGGTGAAGCTTAAGGCTGTCCTCCTGATAGCGCTGATGCAGGTTTTCGGTTTCCTGGTTGCATTGCTTCTGGGCCTGCTGAATCTGGCGGCGCTTCTGGTCCAGGGCCGCCGTTTCCTCCCGCGCTTTAGCGAGCGCCTGCTCAAGGGCCTCCTGCTGCTGTGCGTCCTCTGTCTCAACCAAAAGCAGGGCGGCCATGCCCTCGCTTAACTTTTGCCGGTCGCTGTGGGCCTTCTCCTGCTGGGCCTTGATCCTGGCCAGCTCCTTTTCCAGGCGCCTGCGATCCTGGGCCAGAAAGTTCAGCTGATGGCTCAGCTCCTGCCGGGCCGCGCGGGCAGCGTCCGCTTTTTCCCGCTGGGCGTCCAGCTCTCCCCGCAGGCCGGCCAGTTGGTTTTTTAGCGCCGCTTCCTGCGCCTGAAGCTGCGCCTGGTCCGTCTCCATGGCTTGGGCCTGGCTGTCCGTGCGGATTAAATCCTGGGTCACATCCTTAATGGTGGCCTCCAGCTGGGCGATGGCCCCCTCAAGCGCGGCCAGCCGCTGAAGGCTGCCTTCCAGGGCAGCCTTGGCGTTGCGCACCCGCTCCTCCTCCCGGGCCAGGCCGATTTCCTCGTCCTGGGCCTGGGCGCGGGCGGCAGCCAGCGCCTGATCCTGGGCCTGAAGCTGGACAAAGGCCTCCTCCGCCTCTCTGGCCTTTATCTCAAGCTGCGCCTGCTGCGCTGTGACCGCAGCCGCCAGCTCCTTCATCTCCCGCTCCCTGCCCAAAAGGCTGACGCTGCGGGCGGCGGTGGCCCCTCCGGTCATGGCGCCACCGGCGCGCATCACATCCCCCTTAAGGGTCACCACATGAAAGGCCTGCCGCCCCGCCCGGGAGACGGGGATGGCCTCATCAAGCGTCCGGGTCACCACCGCACGGCCTAAGAGGCTTTCCACAATGGGGCGATAGCGCGGCTCGGTTTTCACCAGATCGCTGGCCACCCCCAGGCAGCCCGGCATGTCCAGCACCTGAAGCTCCTGGTTGGTCAGCGTGCGGGCCTTAATGGCACTGATCGGCAAAAAGGTGGTGCGGCCCAGCTTGTTTTCCCGCAGATAATCAATCAGGCGCTGGGCGGTTTCCTCGTCATCTGTCACGATGTTCTGCAAAGCGTTTCCCAGCAGCATCTCGATGGCGTTTTCCATCTCCTTGGGCACGGTGATCAGTTGGGCTAAAACACCCCGTACCTTTGGCATGTTACCGGCGTATTTCAGCGCCTGGCGCACCGGATGAAAATAGCCCTCCAGGCCCTGGGACAGCTCCTTTAAGGTCTCATGCCGGCTCTCATCCTGGCGGATCTTGCTTTGCAGGTCGCTTAAGTCCCGCACCATCTCCTGGTAGCGCTGATGCCCTGTATGAGCTGCTTCCTCCTGCCTGGCGATTTCCCCAAACAGGCCCTCCACCAGACCTGCCGCGGCCTCATGCTTTTCTTTGGCCGCCTGAAAACTTATTTCCTGTTCAGTCCGGACGCCCTCAAGGGCGCTTAGTTCCGCGCTTAACTCATCCCGGCGCTTGATGGCCTGATCCAGCATCATCTGCTGGCGCACCTTGTTTTCCCGGGCGCCGCTTAAGGAATCAACCGCCTTAAGCATCCGGGAGCGGTGGGCTTCCAGGCTTTCCTCCGCCGCACGGGCGGCCTGGGCCTTGCTTTGAAGAGCGCTTTCTTGCGCCATCAGCGCCGCATCCAATTGCCCCAGGCGGCGGCCTTCCTGGTTTTCCGCAGCCTGGCTCTGGGCGGCCAGGGCGCTTAGCTGAGTGTATTCCGCCCCCAGGCTTTCAGAGGCCTTCAGCAGGCGCTCCCCCTCCTCCCGGGCTTTCTCCAAGTCGTTTGCCCGGCGCTGAGACAAAAGCAAATGCTCCTGCCTGGCGGCTTCTATGCCCTCAAGGACCCCCCTGGCGCTGTCTGACGCCATTTCCTGGTCCAGCAGCGCCTGCTCAAGCTGGCTCCGTTTAGCCTTAAGCGCCTCCAGCTCCGCCTCATGCCCCGCGATCAGCGCCCTCATCCCCGACACCTTCTCCTGAAGCGCGCTCATCCGCTCCCCCAGGCGGTCATGACGCCAGAGGAAAATATTGATGTCCAGCGCTTTGAGGCGTTCTGCGCTTTGTATATATTGCTGGGCTGCCTGAGACTGCTCCTTTAAGGGGATCAGCCGCCCGGAGAGTTCCTCCACCAGATCGCTGACCCGGGCCAGATTTTCCTCCGTGCGCTTCAGTTTCCTGAGGGCTTCCTCCTTGCGGGAGCGAAAGGCGGCGATGCCCGCGGCCTCCTCAAAAGCGGCCCGGCGCTCCTCCCCCTTGGAGGAGAGGATCTCGTCGATGTGCCCCTGCCCGATGAGGGAATAGCCCTCCTGGCCGATGCCCGTATCCTGAAACAAGGCCACAATGTCCTTTAAGCGGCAGGGCTTTTTATTCAAGGAGTATTCCCCTTCGCCGCTGCGGTACACCCGCCTGGTGACCATCACCTCGCTGTGCAGATCGTTTAAGGTGCCGTCCGCGTTGTCAAACACCAGGGACACCTCGCAGTAGGGCATCATCTTGCGCGTTTGGGTGCCCGCAAAGATAACGTCCTCCATTTTGGCGCCCCTTAAGGCCTTGGCGCTTTGCTCCCCCAGCACCCAGCGCATGGCGTCAGCGATATTGCTTTTTCCGGAACCGTTTGGCCCCACAATGCCGGTGATGCCATCATCAAAGGTGATGGTGGTACGCCGGGGAAAGGATTTAAAGCCATACAGCTCAAGCCGGGATAATTTCATCGATCTGCTTCTTCTTTTTTTAGTGTTTGAAGGGCTTTTTCCGCCGCCTGCTGCTGGGCGGCCTTGATGGTGCTGCCCCAGGCCCGGGCCAGTTCCCGGCCGGAGGCCAGAACGGCCGCCTCAAAGACCCTCTGATGGGGCGGGCCTTTTTGATCTGTCAGCTGATAGTCCGGCTGGGGGAGGCCCTGGCCCTGGAAATAGGCCTGAAGCGCCCCCTTGGCGTCCAGCGCCGTATCCGCCTGGCTGATCAGGGGCTGCCACAGGCGCTGTACCAGGTCGCTTGCCGCCTGGATGCCGCCATCCAGGTAGACCGCCCCGATGACAGCCTCCATGGCGTCCGCCAGCAAGGCGGGGCTCCTCCGCCCGCCCGAGCGGACAAGCTCCTGCTTCATGCGCAGATAAGCCCCCAGGTTTAAGCCCTGAGCCACCTGGAACAGGGCTTCCTCGCACACCAATTGCTGGCGCCGGCGGGTGAGGCCACCCTCGTCGTCCCTTCTTTTTTGCTTAAAAAGCTCAGCGCTGATGCACAGCTCCAGCACCGCGTCCCCCAAAAACTCCAGCCGCTGGTTATTTTCCTCATGGGTCATGGAGGCGTGGGTAAGCGCGCGCAAAAGCAGCTTGTCATCAAGAAAAGCATAGCCCAGGGCCGCCTTTAGCGCTTCAAGCCCTGTCATAAGACGCCCACATGAAAAAGGGCTGCCGGCCAAAAGCGCAGCAGCCGGCCCTTTTCGTTCTCAGCCCTTGCGTGAGGCAATATAGTTGACCACATCCCCCACGGTTTTAAGGTTGGTGATGGCGCTGTCCTCCACCTGCATATCAAAGGCGTCCTCCAGGTCCATGATCAGCACCATCACATTGGCGCTGTCCGCCCCCAGGTCTTCCACCAGTTTGGCGTCCATGGTCACCTTGTCAGGGGCCACCTTCAGCTGATTTGCGATAAGATCGGATACCTTTTCAAATACCATTGTTTATTTCCTCCTATTGGATATTGTCTGTGTTGGTCTGGACCGTGATGGCCTCCTCAATGGCCTGGGCCACGCCGCCGCGCACCATGCTGGCCGCCTGCCTGATCGCGCTTGAAATGGCGCGGGCGTTGCTGGAGCCGTGGGCCTTTACCACCGCCCCCTGAACCCCAAGCAGGGGGGCCCCCCCCACCTCGGTGTAGTCCATCCGTTTTTTAACGCGCTGAAAAGCGTTTTTGGAAAGCAGGGCGCCCAGCTTGCTGCGGGTGTCCCCCATCAGCTCCCGCTTGATCATGCCCATCAGCGTCATGGCGATGCCTTCCGTGTATTTCAGGATGAGGTTGCCGTCAAACCCGTCGCAGACGATGACATCCGCGTGGTCAGCGGGGATATAGCGCCCCTCGATGTTGCCCACAAAATGTACGGGCGCCTTTTTTAGCAGCTGGTGGGCCTGGCTGTAGAGTTGGTTGCCCTTTTCCTCCTCAGCGCCGTTGTTGACAAGGCCGATCCGGGGTTTTTCTATCCCCATCACCCGCTTCATATACGCATCGCCCATGATGCCAAACTGCGCCAGCCACTCCGGCCGGCTGTCCACATTGGCCCCGCAGTCAATCAGCAAAAACTGGCCCTTGCTGCTGGGAATTAAGGGGGCCAGGGCAGGGCGCTCAATGCCGGGAATGCGGCCCAGGCGCAGCATGCCGCCCACTAAAACGGCCCCTGTCGCCCCCGCGGACACAAAGGCGTCCGTCTCCTTTGCCCTTAGGGCCAGCATGCCCATCACAACGGCGCTTTTTTTCTTCTGCCGGATAGCCAGCGCCGGGGATTCGCTATTGTCAATCACCTCAGGGGCATCCACTATAGAGAGCCTGTCCCGAAGATCCCCCGCCTCATCCAAATAGGGCGCAATCACATCCACAGGCCCCGCCAGGGTGATGTGAAGCTCCGGATCGTTGCCAATGGCTTCAATGGCCCCCCGGCAGGTGGCCTCAGGGGCATTATCCCCGCCCAGGGCATCCAAAAATACTCTGATCATCTCTCTCCTGATGGCTTAGGCAAAACGCCATAAACCGCGGTCATTCTAACATACAGCCCAAAAGTTGACAAGCATCGCCCAGACTTGAAACATACCCGAAAAACAAGTATACTGCTCTTGACTGGAGCGGAATACCTCTTCCGCGCAATCGAACAGGAGGTTTAAGCCATGAAATTGATTATTGCCATTGTCCAGGATGAGGATGCATCCCATTTAGTCAGTGAACTGATGGGTGAAGGATACGGTGTGACCAAGCTGGCAACCACCGGCGGCTTTCTGCGTGCCGGCAACACAACGCTGTTGGTGGGCGTTGATGACGACCGCTTTGATGACTGCATGGCCATCATCGAAAAGGTGTGCAAAAGCCGCAAGCAGATCGCCACGTCTCCCGTTACCATGGGCGGTGCCACCGGCATGTATGCCCCCTACCCCATTGAGGTCACGGTGGGCGGCGCCACGGTCTTCGTGCTCAGCGTTGATCAGTTCTTAAAGATTTAACGCCTTGTCGCAGCGCCCTCATACCCAGGCTTCCCTTTTCACGCCCGCCGGACAGATAGGTGTTTTTGGCGCTGTTTCAGCGTCTCTCACCTCTTTGATTTCCGGCTATCTAAGCGGCCAGGCGCCCCAGGCCCTTTTGCTTTCGGGGCCTTTTGGCGTGGGCAAAAGAACCCTTGCCCAGCTTCTGAGCCTGTGCCTTTTTTGTAAAGAGGGCGATGCAGCGCCCTGTGGACAGTGCAAGGCCTGCAAACGCCTTGTGTCAGAAAGCCATCCTGATCACCTGGTGCTTCGCCTTTTGCCAAACGCCAAAAGCATCAAAATCGATCAGGTGCGGGACATCCTCTCCCAGCTGAGCCAGTATCCCCTGGAAGGCGGACGCCGGGTGGTTGTCCTGGAAGACTTCGACCTGTTCACCGTGCCGGCCCAAAACGCGCTGCTCAAAGCCATTGAGGAGCCGGACCAGGCCACGTCCTTTATCCTCACCGCCACCAATGAAAAAGCGGTGCTCTCCACCATCCTCTCCCGCTGCAGGCTTCAGCGCCTGCCCGCCTGGCCGGATGAGGCGCTGGCCTCTTTTCTCACCAGCCGGGGCCTTTGTGAAAAAACCGTACAGGACCTGGTGCCGCTTTCCGGCGGCAGTCCGGGCACAGCGATGAGGCTGGCGGAGGACGAGGACTTCTGGTCCCTCAAAACCCGGGCGGACGAAGCCTTCCTTGGCCTGAGGGGCCCGCTGGGCCTGCCGGAGGCTTCTGATAAGCTGAAGGATTTCCGCCAGGAAGCAAGCCAGCTGATGGACTATCTGGAAACCAAGGCCATCGTTTCCTTTAACCCGGAAACACTCAACCAATCGGACCCTGACACCCGCCGCACAGCCTCCCTTAGGCACCGGGCCCTGCTGGAATCCCTTTTTCTGGCCCGGCGCCAGCTGGCGTCCAACGTCACCTGGCAGGGGATCGCGGATCAACTATTACTCAATATTCTGGAGGAAAATCAACCATGCCCATGGTAATTGGCGTTCGTTTTGTTCAAGCCGGCAAGCTGTTTTATTTCAGCCCCGGCACCCTCAGCCCTCAGGTGGGCGACTCCGTGGTGGTGGAGACCGCCCGGGGCGCTGAAATCGCCAAGGTGGCGGAATCCCTGCACCTGGTGGACGAAAAACTCATTAAACCCCCGCTGCGCAGCGTGCTGCGCATGATGACCCCCGCTGACCTGGAGCAGCAGATTCACCGTAAGGAACGGGAGCAGGAGGCCCTGGCCATCTGCCACGAAAAGGTGGAGGAGCATGGCCTGGACATGAAGCTGGTCCGGGTGGAGTACACCCTGGACCAAGGCAAGCTGATGGTATACTTCACCTCAAACGGCCGGGTGGATTTCCGGAGGCTGGTGAAGGATCTGGCCTCTATCTTCCGCACCCGCATTGAGCTGAAGCAAATCGGCGTACGGGACGAGGCGCGCATGATCGGGGGCCTGGGCCCCTGCGGCCGTTCCCTGTGCTGCACCCAGCACCTCAGCGATTTTCAGCCCGTCTCCATCCGCATGGCCAAGGACCAGTGCCTCTCCCTCAACCCCACGAAAATCTCAGGGGTCTGCGGCCGCCTGATGTGCTGCCTGGCCTATGAGCATGAGCAGTACCAGAAAACCCGCAAGCAGATGCCCAAGACCGGCAAGGAGGTCATCACCCCGGATGGCCGCGGCATCGTGCTGGACTTAAACCCGCTGATGGAATCCATCAAGGTGCGCGTCCAGCATGGCGATGGCACCGAGGTCAGGGAATACCCCATGCAGGAGATCCAAAGGGTGCATCCCCCTGCCCCCAGCGGAGAGGGCAAGCCCGTCAAGCGCCGTAAGGAGCCCTCTATTGACGCTGTCAGCGCCGCAGTGCTGCCTGATCCGGATGATGAGGAGTTCATCGGCACGGAGATCGACGTGTTTGACGACATCAAAAAGGTGGCGGACGACTGATTGTATCCCTCGCCAACGCAAACAAAAACGGAAGCCACAGCGCGCTTCCGTTTTTTTCTTGTCCCATTAATAGCGGTAGTTCTTCAGCTCCGTAAATATTTTGGCCGCCAGGGGCGCCGCGGTCTGGCCGCCGCCGCCGCCGTCCTCCACCACCACGCAAAGTGCGTAGGGCAAATCCGGCTCGTCCAGAAACCCGACAAACCACGCGTTGGTTTCCTCCTGGCCGGACACCTGGGCGGAGCCCGTCTTCCCGCATACCTTTAGACCGGAAACCGCCGCCCGGGTGCCGGTTCCGCTGGTCACCACGCCCCGGAGCGCCTCGGTGATCACATCCGCCTCAAAGGGCTGCAGCGGCACTCTGTAGGCCCTGGGGGTGAGGCTGGCCTTGGTGTCTCCCGCATCGCTGACAGCCTGAAGCAATATCTTGGGTTCCATCATCACGCCGTCATTGGCGATGGCCGCCGTCATCATGGTCATGTGAAGCGGGGTAAGCAGCAGGGCGCTTTGGCCAGGTCCCGTCCAGGCGATCTCCTTGTTCACCCGGTTGGTGGCGGGATAGGCGGAGTTCTCCACCACCAGGTCGGTGAACAGAAAATAATCATCCATGCCAAAGGCCTGGCCGGCCTTGCGCATCCCTTCATCCCCCACCTCCAGCGCCACTTTGGCAAAGGTGATGTTGCAGCTGACCTCCAGGGCTTTCTTTAAGGTAAGAGCCCCGTGGGAGGCCAGCCCCGCGTCCGTAATCACGGAGTCCCCTACCTGATAGGCGCCGGTGCATTCGTAGGTTTTGGTCAGGGCGTCCGGGATGTTCTTAAGAGCGGCCGCAAAGGTCAGCATCTTAAAGGCTGAACCCGGCGCGCTCAGCCAGCGGGTGGCCTTGTTCCAGAAAGGTTTCTGCGGGTTTTCCTCGATGTTTTTGGGGATGTTCATCGGGTCAAAAAGAGGAAAGCTCATCAAGCTGAGCAGTTCCCCGGTTTTATAGTTCATCACCACCACCGCGCCCGCCTTTCCGGAAGGGAAGGCGCTTGCGATATAACGGGAGAGGCTGGCATCGACGGAGATGCGCAGATCGTTGCCCCGGCGCTTAACCCCGGAGAAGGCCTGGCGCAGCCTGTCGAAATAGGAATCACTAAAGCCATACAGGTACTGGGCCATGAAGGACTCCACCCCATAGGCCACGTTGTTGGCGCTGTCCCCCACCACATGCACCACGGCGCTGCGCACAGCGGAATCGGTGTGGTAATAGCGCTTGCCCTCCTCATCGCTGCTGGCAAGCAGCACCCCGTTGCGGTCATAGATGCGCCCGGGGATGACGTCATTTTTCTGCTGCCTGGCATAGACATTGGAAGCGGAGGAAAACCAGCGGTTGCCAAAGCTGCCCAGGCTGTAGGCGCCATAGCCCACCAGGGATCCCAGCAGCAGGATCACCGCCAGCACGATGATGCGGATGTTTCGCTTGATGAGTTTCATCAGTTTTCTTCTCCGATAAGGGCGATCATCTGATCCTCCTTGATGTCCTCCAGGTTCACGCTGGCAACCCCCTGCAAAAGCCCCATGATGCCCAGGCTGCTGATTAAGGAAGTGCCGCCATAGCTGACAAAGGGCAGCGTGACCCCGGTTAAGGGGATCAGCTTGATGTTTCCGCCGATGATCACAAAGGCCTGAAGCGCAATAAAGGAAGAGCAGCCCAAAGCCAACAGAGTATGGAACTTGCTGCGGGAGCGCATAGCGATGCTGATACCCCGGATAAAGATCAGGGCATAGACCGCCACCACGCAAACGCCAAAGAGAACGCCAAATTCATTGAGAATAACGGAGAAAATAAAGTCCGTTGAATACTCAGGAATCACGCTGGCATTCCCCAGGCCAAGGCCGGTGCCCCAGAGGCCGCCGTTGGCAATGGCGATTAAGGACTGAACGATCTGATAGCCGCTGCCCCGGGGATCAGCCCAGGGATCAATCCAAATGGCAACCCGCCGCTTCACATGGCTGAACATGGAATAGCCCAGCACCGCGCCGGCCGCGGCCCCTGCCGTTCCAAGCCCCAGGATGGTCAGGCTGCCCGTGGCGCTAAAGACCATAATCAGCGTGATCGCATAATAAAGCAGCGCCGTGCCCAAATCCTTTTGCAGCATCAGCAGAACCAAAGAGACCCCTGCGAAAAGGACCGAGGCAAGCACCCGCCTGCGGGAAAGCAGGAAGGCCAGCACCACCAAATGGGCCAGCTTCACTATTTCGCTGGGCTGAAACCCCACGCCAAACAGGGCGATCCAGGCCTTGGCGCCGTTTCGCTCCTCGCCAAAAAACACGGGAAGCGCCATCAGCACCACCGCCGCCACCGCCACGATGGGCACCGTGGCCTTTAACCGCTGCCAGAAGCGGATATAGAGGATGCCCATCACCATCACCCCAAGGCCGATGCCGTAGGTGATAATCTGGCTGATGCCCCGCTCCGGGTCCATCCGGTAAAGGGTGAGGATGCCAAGAGCGCACAGAAAATTCACCAGCGCCAACAGCAAGGTGTCTGCCGGGAAAAGCTTGGGAAGCAGCAGCGTGGACGCGTAAATGGCCAAAGGGGCCAGGATGGCCAACACAAAAGAAAACCAGTTAAAATCCTTCAGCCCCAGCAGCAAAAAGGCGGAGAAGATAAACAGCATCACGGGCTTTGCCAGCCGGCGCTCTGCCGGGCGCTGCTTAATGGTATCCATCCTGTCCCTCCCAGTCTCCGGAGGGCT
>ENA-UOXR01002417-UOXR01002417.1-bioreactor-metagenome-genome-assembly--contig:-NODE-2417-length-17262-cov-4.923984_pt1 | contig 17262 bp, 2 predicted proteins | sample MGYA00238164_ERZ764825 | MGnify/ENA primary metagenome ERZ764825 (study PRJEB28920, sample SAMN05720171) | bioreactor metagenome | isolation source: Anaerobic biogas reactor | place: USA:Washington...
GCCACCTTCAACAGCACGGCCAACAACCGGACCAACATCAACATCCAAGGGCTGTCGACCATCCGCTACATCACGTTCGACACCTATAACGCGGCGGCGTTCCACATCGGGACGTATCCCCCGGGCAGCCAGACCCTGACCGTCTACAACAACGGCACCCTCAAGCTGAACGCCAATGTCGGCAACAGCCAAACCTTCCCGTCCACGCTCCGCTTGGGTACGGACCGTGCGGGATCTACATACGTGCTCCAGAACGACAGCCCCGCCTACACGCTGACGGTGCTCGGCGACGTCGTGGTGCCGAACAGCGGCGGCACGACCGGCACCAAAACGCTCGCCTTCAACGGCGCGGGCGCGATCCGCGTGCTGGGCAACATCAGCACCAACGGGTTCTGCCCCATCAACCTGGATAAGAACGGCAGCGGCGTGCTGACCCTGACCGGCTCAAACCGCGTCACCCGGCTCGACATCGACGGCGCGGGCAGCGTCATCGACATCGGCAGCGACGGTTATCTGCACCTCGACAATCTGGGCAGCACCACCCTCTATGTCACGCAGGACGCCGCGATCAAGGGCCGCGGCACCATCCGGCTGAGCACCAACACCGGCGAGAACGGCGCGGACTGCTACATCGCGGCCGGCAAGACCCTGACCATCGAACCGGATCTTGTCAGTGACGGCGTATTCGAAGTGTGGAGTGGCACCGGCACCTTCGTTTTCAAGGGCAACAATGATTTCCGCTCCAACATCCTCATGGCAACATCGGCTGCGATCCAGGTCTCGAAGATCGGCAACGTGGGCTCCACCGGCAACAACTTCGGTTACGCGCCCATCATCAAGCTGTCCGGCAGCGGATGCCGTCTGATCTATACCGGCGAGGGCGAGACCACCGACCGCCTGCTGATGCTCAACAACAACGCCACGCTCGACCACTCCGGCACGGGCGAGCTGATCTTCGCCAGCAACCTCTCGGTCGGCGGAAACACCAAGACCCTGACGTTGACCGGCTCGACCGCCGGCATCGGCGAGATCGCCGGCGTGATCAGCGCGGGGTCTGGGACCACCTCGCTCGCCAAGGACGGCTCCGGCACCTGGCGACTCACCGCGGCCAACACCTACGCAGGCTCCACCACCGTGCGTAACGGTACGCTGGTCCTGACCGGCGCCAACGGCGCGATCACGGCCAGCAGCGGCTTCACGGTCAATCACGGCGCTACCCTGCGTCTGGAGAACAGCGCCTCGGCCAACAACGGCAACCGCCTGCGCGATGCCTCGAATGTGACCCTGAACGGCGGCACGCTCCACTTCGCCAACGACGGCGGCGCGGCCTCGTTCAGCGAGAGCGCCGCCACGCTGACCATCGCGCAGAATGCCTGCACGGTCCGCTCCGATCGCGCCGGTGCGGGACAAACCTCGACCCTCACGTTCTCGGCGCTCTCGCGCACAGCCGGCGCGGCGGTCAACTTTACCGGCGAAGCCCTGGGCGACCTTGACGGCCGTAACACGATCAAAATCACAGGGCAGGCCGAGGGGTTGATCGGCCCATGGGCCACGGTCAACGGCACGCACCTGGCGGCCTACAGCACGGCGCGCGGCGTCTATGCCTCGCCCGAACCGGCCTATGACGCCGACATCGCGGCACGCGGCCCTTCGTCCGTCATCCTCGACAACCCGGCCGCCAACGTGCGCATCAACAGCGACGGCGTCGCAGGCGCGATCCAACTCGGTTCAGCCACGACGCGCATCCTCTCGCTCACCCAGAACACCGCGACCGACGCCACCGTGGACACCGCCGGGAAAACCTTCCGGACCGCCGGCGTCATCGTCCCCGCCGGCAAAGCAGCCGTCACGCTCGGCACCGCGCCGGGCGACGGCACGCTCACCGCGCTTGCAGCCGGCGGCGATCTGGCGCTCCACAGCGGCGCCGCATCCGGCGGCGTCACGGTCAACGCCGCGATCGCCAACAACACCTCGGCCTCGACGCTCACCAAACAGGGCGACGGCACGGCCATACTCACTGCGCCGAACACCTTCTCCGGGCTCACCGCGATCGGCGGGGGCTCGCTCCTGCTTGCGCATCCCGACGCCCTGCAGAACAGCACGCTGGCCGGTCCCGGTGCGCTCTTCGAGGCCGCGGCGGGGTCTGCTTTCGCCGTGGGCGGCCTGACCGGCTCCTTCCCGCTTCGCCTCGAGGATCAGGCTGGCGCACCGGTCCAGTTGACGCTCGGTCGCGGCAACGCCAGCGCCTCGCACAGCGGCGTGCTCAGCGGTCTCGGCGGCCTCACCAAGACCGGCACCGCGACACAGACGCTCTCCGGCGTCAACACCTTCCAGGGCGGCGCGACCGTCAGCCAGGGCACGCTCTCGATCGGCAACGCGGCGGCCCTCGGCACCGGCCCGGTCATCAACAACGGCACGCTCAACCTGACCGCCGGCGGCGTCACCTATACGGGGCTCTCTGATAGCCTGAGCGGCGCGGGCACGGTCAACGTGACGCTCACGACCGGCGCGGGCACCACCTACCTGCACGGCGACTATTCGGGCTTCACCGGCACCTGGAACCTCGGCATCGGCGCCGCAGCCAACGCCGCCAAAGCCTATATGAACGGGGCGGACAACAGCGCCGCCACCATCAACGTGCTCTCCAACGCGACGCTCTATTGCAACGGCGGTGCGCCGCATCAGGCGCGTCTCACGCTGAAAGGCGGCAACACCGGCGAACCTTACGGCCAGCTCCGGCTCGAGAACAACGCCGTCTGGGCAGGCCCCGTGACGCTGGCCGGCCCCATCACCTCCGGCGAGGACGGCACCGTCGGCGGCAGCGGCGGCACCGGTTATATCCGCGGAGACATCACTGACGACACCCTCCCGCGGCCGCTGTATAAGATCGGGCCGTCCACCATCGAAATGACCGGCGACAACACCTACCGCGGCCAGACGTGGGTCCGCAACGGCACCCTGCGCGTCAACGCCCTCGCGAACGTCGGGGCGGGCGCCAGTTCTCTCGGCGCCCCGGAGACGATCGCCAACGGCACCATCAAGTTCGGCTCTTACACCACCAACACCGTCTTGACCTATATCGGCGACGGCGATGAGACCGACCGCAACCTGGAACTCGCCGGCACCACCGGCGGCGCGACGATCGACCAGTCCGGCACCAACCTGCTGAAATTCACGGGCACGATCAGCTCGTCGGCCGCCGGCGTCAAGAAGCTGACTCTGCAAGGCTCGAAGCCGACTGGCGCGGGCGAGATCGCCGGCGTGATCGCGGACGGCGTGGCGGGTTCTTCCCTCACCGTCATCAAAGCGGGTTCCGGCACATGGACGCTGTCCAACGCCAACACCTTCAGCGGTGGCATCACCAACGGCGGCGGCGGTACGCTGGTGGTCGCCCACCCCAACGCGCTGGGCACCGGCGGCGTCGGCGCCTACAACGGACAAACCTCCATTTTTGATCTAGCGCATGACGGCACGGGCGCTACGGTCCACGATTGGCGCGTGTATGACACGGCGAACTGTACCCTCCGTCTGGGACGCGGCACCGACGGTCCGGCCATCACTCACGCCATCGGCACCGCCCAGCTCAGCGGCATCACGCTACACGTCTCCAACGGCCTGCATGTGACCAGCGGAACCCCGATGCTCACGATCGACACGGTCGACCTTTTCGGCGGCAACCCAGACAAAGTCTCCACACTGATCCCGTCCGAAGCCAACATCATCATCGGGCGCGCGGCGATCTATTCCGGCAACTTCGCCAACAAGACGCTGAAGCTGGACGGGACCAGCACCGGCAACATGATCCTCGGCTCGATCAGCAACGGCCTGAACACGGTCAAGCTCACCAAGTCCAACACCGGCACCTGGACGCTCTACGGCTCGAACATCTTCAGCGGCGCGACCGCGGTGGACAACGGGCGGCTGATTCTGGCGGGCGCGGACGGCGCGCTGCTCGGCGCGGGCGGCATCACGCTCAATCCCGGCAGCACACTCGCGTTGCAAAACGCGCCCGACACCAACCACACCGACCGTCTGAGCAACTCCGGCACCCTCACGCTGAAAGGCGGCACCCTTGAGTTCGCCCACAGCGGCGGCGCAGCCTCCTACAGCGAAACGGCCGGCCCGCTGGCGGTCAACGCCGGCAGCAACACGATCTTCACGGCACGCGCGGACGAGGGGCAGACCTCGACCCTCACCTTCGCATCGCTCACGCGCACCGGCAACGGCACCGTCAACTTCGCCGGTGAAGGCCTCGGCACCGCCGATGCCCGCAACCGCGTGCTCTTCACATCGGCACCCGCCCTGGTCAACGGCCTGATCGGCCCGTGGGCCATGATCAACGGCACCACGCTCGCAACCTATGACAGCGGACTGGGCGTGACGGCCTACACCGGCTACACCGATATTGCGGCGCGCGGCCCGGACTCGGTCATCCCGAACGATGCTGCGCTCAATGCCCGGATCAGCACGCCGGGTGTCGACGGCCCGATCACGCTCGGCGCCTCGCCGGCCAGCAGCGTCAACACGCTCCTGCAGGACACCGAGACCCCCGCCGTGGTGACCGTTACCAACACAGCGTTCCAAACCTCCGGCATCCTGATCGGGGCGGGAAAAGCCGCGTTGACCATCGGCACCGAACCTGGCGAGGGCGCGGTCACCGCCCTTGACAATGAACTGCTGCTGGCCAACCATGACGAGAGTGCTGTCCTGACCTTGAACACGCCGATCACAAACAACTCGGGAACCGTCTCGCTGGGCAAGTCCGGTATCGGCACCGCTCTTCTCGTCGCCTCAAACGCTTTCTCGGGGACAATCGCCATTAACGCCGGCACCCTAGCCTTCGGCGGCAGCGTCACACAGACCGTCTCCAACGTGATCAGCGGCCCCGGCACACTGGCCAAGACCGGTTCCGGACGTATCACGCTGAATGCGGCCAACACCTTCACCGGCCCGACGTATATCAACGAGGGCACGGTTGTGGCGCGCCACAACACCGCCTTCGGCACAACCGCAGCCGGCACGTTCATCGCGGACGGCGCGACCCTGGACATCGGCGGTGGGCTCAATGTCGACACGCTCAATTTAGGGGCCGAACTCTTCACAGTCAGCGGCAGCGGCGTTGACGGACAGGGCGCGATCGTGAACAACCATGCCAACCGGCAGCTCAATGCGTTCGGACGCCTCGTGCTGGCCGGCGACACGACGGTCGGCGCGGTGGGCCGCTGGGATATCCGGCAGAACACGCCGTCCGTGACCCTCAACGGCCACACCCTCACCAAGATCGGTTCCAGCGAATTCTGTCTCGTCGCTGCTCAAGTGTACGGCAGCGGACACTTGGTCACGACACAGGGCATTTTCCGGCTCGAAGGCGCCACGCGTCTGAACGGTGATGCCGCCAACACTCTGACGGTCAAACCGGGTGCGCGCCTGGATCTGTACTCGTTCACCTCCGCCACGAATGCCTCGCCATGGACATTGATCTTCGAGCCTCTTTCCTGGATCACCGCCGGCAACAGTTTTCATCCATACAACACCTGGTGGGGACCGGTCACCCTGAACGGCACCATGTTTATTGACGGCAGTTCCGGACGCAGCGTGACCTTCAGCAACAGCGTGAGCGGCGCGGGCGGATTCATCAAAAACGGGACATGCGAAGCGTTTGTTTTCGGTGACGCCAACACTTACGCGGGCACCACCACTGTCAGCAACGGCCTGCTGCACATTTTCCAGCCCGGAGGGCTGCCCGGCCATCAGGAAGGCGGGCGCGTGGCAGTCGGCCCGAGCGGCACGCTGGTCGTCTACGCGGCCGAGGACGCCAGCGGCTGGTCCAAGTCGGCGATCGACGACGTGCGGACCAACACCCTGTTCACGAGTGCCACCTCCTGTCTCGGCATCAATACCGCGTGGGGCGACCTTATCTATGATCGCGACCTGACTGACGCGCACGCTTATGGTAAATACGGGCGCAACACGCTCACGCTGCCCGGCAAAAACCTTTTCGGCGCGGCGCTCAAGGTTTACAACGGCACGCTCACCTTGCCGGACACCAGTACCAACGCATTCAGCGCGGCCATCGTCTATGGCGGAGCGGCCGGCGCCTCGCTCAACATCGACGGCCCCGCCTCGCTCGGCACAGGCACCCTGACCGTGGGCGGCGCCGGCAATGACCGCAGCACGGTCGCGATTTCGGCCCATGCCGGCATGGCCAGACTCCTGGCCGGCACGGCCAAAGGCGCGTCCGGTGCGGTGACCCAAAATGGCGGCACAATCGAAGTCGGAACGACCACCGGCAGCGGCGATGTCACCACGCTCGGCAATGCGGGCGGCTACGGGTATTACCGCATGAACAACGGAACGCTCAAAACAGGCCAGTTGTTCTTGGGCGGCAGCACCAGCGGCAACAACGATGGCGTGTTTGATCTCTTCGGCGGCACCCTCAACATATGCGTGGCCGACGGCGATCTGATCATCGGGTTCGGTTACGGCAACGGCCAGCTCAACCTCTTCGGCGGCACGCTGCTCAACACCAACGGCAATGAGATCGCGCTGGGCTGGGAGTCGAACCGCGGCGTCTTCAGCATGCTGAACCTGCTCGGGCCGGAAGCGTACATCTTGTCTGCGGGCCGGGCCGTGAACGTCGCCAAGAACTCGAAAAACCTCGCGGGCGTGGTCAACCTCAACAGCGGCACCCTGCGGGCGCTGAGAGTCTACGCCAGTTCGTCCGCGTCGCCCTCGTACGTGAACTTCAATGGCGGCACCCTGCGGGCGGACGTCTCCCGGACCGATTTCCTGCAGGGTCTCACGGCGGCCACCGTCTACCCCGGCGGTGCGGTGATCGACACGACCAACGTCAATGTGACGGCCAACCAGCCCTTGCTCGCGCCGACGGGTTACGGCGTGGCGTCGATTCCGCTGCGCGGACAGGGCCTCGGCTATATCGGCGCACCCACAGTCCAGATCAGCGGCGGACAGGGCACAGGCGCGACCGCCATCGCGACCGTCGACCTCAATCCGTCCAGCCCGACCTGCGGCCAGGTCACCGGCCTCACGGTCACCAGCCCCGGCTTCGGCTATACATCCTCGGACGCGCTCACCGTCACGCTGCGCGGCGGCGGCTACACCAACGCGGCGTTCGCCGCCGCGCCGCTGCTCGCGCCGAACGTCTCCGGCGGTCTGACCAAACTGGGCAGCGGCACGCTGACCCTGGGCGGCGCCAGCACCTACGGCGGCGAGACCGTCATCAGCAACGGCACGCTCAAGCTCGGCAACGCCCTCGCGCTGCCGGCGGCTTCCGACGTGATCCTGGCGGGCGGCACGCTCGACCTGGGCGGTTACACGGTCACCAATTCCATCAGCGGACTGGGCACGCTCGCCAACGGCACGCTGCAGACCGTCATCTCGCCGGCTGGCGAGGGCGCGCTCGGCGCGGAGAGTCTCACCCTAAACGGTGCCACACTGGCCGGCACCTACCGCTGCGATGTGACTGCGGCAGGCACGAGCGATCACGTGACCTTCGCCGGCCCGACGGATCTCGCCGGACTCACGCTGGAGATCGTCGATGCCGCAGCGCTCAGCCGCACCAAGACCTATACGGTCGCCACCCTGACCGGCGCGCGCACCGGCACCTTCACGCTGGACAGCCAACTCGACAGCCGCTGGCATCTCGCCTATGCCGCCGACGGCACGGTCAAGCTGATCTTCGTCGAAGGGACACTCATGTTCCTGAAATAATCCAACCGTTTGCTGAAGCGGACCACACCCGTCAACACAACGACAACCCATGCCCCGGCACCCCGGACAAAACGGCGCGCACGAGGCTGATCGACCATGAGGTGACTATGAATCGGACACGCCGCATCATCGGGCTCGGCATCCTTGCCGGAGCCTGCCTTTCCGTCCTTCCTTCGATCGTCCGCGCCACCAGCCAGAGTTGGGACGGCGGCGGCGGCAACGGCAACTGGAACGTGAACAACAACTGGTCCAGCAACACCACCTACCCGCAAGGCGACGACACCGCCACCTTCAACGGAGGCGGCGCCAACCAGACCAACATCAACGTGTCCGGACTGTCAGGCATCAAATACATCACCTTTGACGGCAGCGGCGTGAACACGTACAACATCGGCCTCGCGCCGGCGAACAGCCAGACGCTGATCCTGCGCAATGACGGCAATGTCCGCATGTCGGCCACCTGCCGCTACAACCAAGCCTTCAACGCCGCTGTCCAACTCGGGCCTGACAAAGCGGGCAGCACCTATACCTTCCAGAACGACCACGCGATCAACGCGCTCACGCTGCAGGGAAGGGTGTCCGGCTCGGCCACCGGCGGCACGGCGGGCGACAAGGCCATCACCGTCAATGGCAGCGGGCCGATCCGCTTCTTGGGCGATGTCACGCGCGGCAACGCCAACAACCTTGACGTCAACATCTACAACACCTCCACCGTCACGATGACCGGCACCAACGTCATCCGTTATCTGCGCCTCTACGGCGGAGCAGGCAGTGTCCTCGACATCGGCGACGGGCTCGTGGTCTTCACCAATTCAAATGTCAGCTCGCTGGGCGGCGAGAACTTCCGTAGCACATACGGCGGCACCATCACCGGTTCGGGAGCTATGATGTTAACCACCGCGCCCGGCGAGAACAACTCCGACAACTATGTGGAGGACGTCAATTCCACGCTCTTCATCAACTGCCGTCTCACCGGCGGCGTCGGTTTTGAACTCTACACCGGTAACGGTGTGGCCGGCACCTTCGCCCTGAACGGCGCGAACGACTTCACGGGCAATGTTTTCCTCAATGCGTCCGGAACCCTCAGCGCGAACAAATTCGGCAACCAGTACGCGACGGACAGCGGTTTGGGCGCGGGCCACCGTGTCCGTTTCAACAGTTGGCATCACGGCGGCGCGACCCTGAAATACACCGGGGCCGGCGAAGCCTCCGACCGGCTCTTCGAACTGGGCGCGCACGCCAAATTCGAGCAGGCCGGCTCCGGCCACCTGACCCTGACGCGTCCCTTTTCGACCGTAACCACGTCGGGCATCACGATCATGCTCAAAGGCTCGACTTCCGGAACGGCCGAAATCAGCGGCGAGATCGCGAACGGCTCCAGCAGCGGCGTGTCGCTCGCCAAAGAGGGCAGCGGCACGTGGACCCTCTCCGCACCCAACACCTTCACCGGCGCACTGACCGTCAACAACGGCACGCTGATTCTCACGCAGCCCAACCGCACCGGCGCAGCGATCACCCTGAACGGCGGCACGCTCGCGCTCTCGGGAGCCGCCGGCGCGGTCACCAACGCCAGTGTCATCACCCTGGCCGAGGGCGCGACCCTGTTGCTTGAAAACAGCGCCGGCGCGAACGTCCCGGACCGCGTGCGCGATCAGGCCGCGCTCACCCTCACCGGCGGTACGCTGGCCTTCTCCCATGCCGCCGACGCCGCGTCCTACAGCGAGACGCTCGGCACGGTCGCTGCCAACTCCGGGAACAGCACGATCACGGCGTCGCGCGCGGCGGCCGGCCAGACCTCGACCCTCACCCTCTCCGGCCTCACGCGCACCGCCGGCACCCTCACCTTCACCGGTGCGGGGCTGGGCGACAGCGACCGCAACCGCATTTTCATCGTCGGGCAGGCCGATGGCCTGATCGGCGCCTGGGCAACCGTCAACGGCACCACGCCCGCCGCGTACAGCAGCACGCGCGGCGTCTATGCGGCCGAAGCTGCGGCCTACACCGATATCGCCGCGCGCGGCCCGGCCTCCACGATTCCGGACGCCGGCGCCAACAGCGCCGTCCGGATCAACAGCGACGGCACCAGCGGGGCGATCGCACTCGCCGCCGCGACGACCACGCTGGGCAGCCTCGCGCAGAACACCGCGACCGAAGCCGTTGTCGACACCGCCGGCAAGACGCTGCGCGCCACGCGCATCGATATCCCCGTTGGCAAAGCCGGCATCACGATCGGCGCGACAGCGGGTGACGGCACACTCGCCGCAGCCATAACCGGCGGCGGCTTGGCCTTGGCCAGTGACAGCTCCGCGCCCCTGACGGTGAATGCCGTCATTGCCGACAACACCTCCGCCTCCGCGCTCAGCAAGAGCGGTTCCGGCGCTGTCGTTCTGAGTGCCGCCAACACCTTCTCGGGCGCCACCACGCTGAGCGGCGGACCGCTGCTGCTCGCCCATGCCGACGCCCTGCAGAACAGCATCGTCACCCTGTATGACGGCTCGCCGCTCTTCGACGCCTCCGTCTCCGGCCATGCGTTCACCTTCGGCGGCCTGGCCGGCATACGCGGATTCGCGCTGACCGACACGGCCGGTAACCCGGTCACCTTGACGGTCGGACAGAATCCGGCCGGCACCACATACAGCGGCGCGCTTTCCGGCAGCGGCAGCCTCGTCAAGACCGGAGCGGGCACCTTGACGCTGACCGGCGCGAACACCCACAGCGGCGGCACGACGATCCACGCCGGCGGCACGCTCGCGGCGGGCCACGCCCAGGCTCTGGGCACGGGACCGGTCATCAACAACGGCACGCTCAACCTCACGCTCACCCCGGCCATCTACTCGGGACTCTCCACCTCGCTGAGCGGTGCCGGCACCAACAATGTCTCGCTGATCACCGGCAACACCGGGAACTTGACCACGCTGAACGGCGATTATTCGGGCTTCACCGGCGTCTGGAACCTCGGCGTCAACGCGGGAGCAGGCGCCAGCCGCGTACAGATGAACGGCCGCGACAATCCCGCCGCCGCGATCATTGTGCGCACCAACGCCACACTTTATGTCAGCTCGTCCGTGTACCCGCATAGCGCCTCGATCTCCTTGCAGGGCGGCAACACCGGAGAGGCCAACGGACAACTCCGCCTCGACAACAGCGCGCGCTGGGAAGGTCCACTCCAGTTGACCGCGCCGATCACCGACGGCAACGACGGCTTTTTCGGCTGCGCCAGCGGCAGCGGCTACGTTGCCGGCAAGATCAGCGACGGCGGTGGCGCCTACGCCTTCAACAAAGTCGGCGGCGGCACCCTACACCTGATGAACGCCGAGAATGATTTCGGCGGCGCCGTCTGGGTCCGCGCCGGCTGGCTGCGCGCCTATTCGATGCGCATGCTGGGCGAATCCAGCGCACTCGGCGCCCCGACATCGGTCGCCAACGGCACGATCAAGCTGGGCAACGGCACCACCACCGCCGGCTTGGCCTATATCGGCAACGGCGACACCACGGACCGTCGGATCGATCTGGCCTCTACCACCGCGACCTGTTACCTGGAACATCTGGGCAGCAACCTTTGGAAGATCACCGGCGATGTGATCAGTTCGGGCGCAGGCAACAAACGCCTGCAGCTTCAGGGCAGCAGCCTTTTCGGCACCGGCGAACTGGCCGGCGTCATCTCCGAGTATAGCGCGTCCCACACCAACAACATCCTGAAAACCGGCACCGGCACATGGACGCTGTCCGGCGACAACACCTTCAAAGGGAACGTCGTCGTCGAGAACGGCATCCTGCGCATCACGCACAACCGCGCGCTCGGTATCGGCCCGAAAAACGCGCAGGCGGCCTACAACGCCAACAATGCCAATCCCCATATCCATCTTGACGGCTCGGCCAGCAATCTGACCATCCCGGCAGACATCACCTTCCGAACCAGCAATCAGCGCGCGGGCGCGCTCTTCAACGACGCGGGCACCAACACGATCCTCGGCATGGTCCACATGACGTCCGGCGACGGCGACACCGCCATCGTCTCGTCCGCCGGCAAGCTGACCCTGTCCGGCAACGTTTACCCGCCCACCGACACCAGCCGCCGGCTGCGCCTCTGGGGCGACGGCGACGGCGAGATTGCGGGCGTGATTGCAAACGGCGCCACCTCCGACCTGCCGCTCTTCAAGGAAAAAGGCAAAGGCACCTGGGCGCTCACCGGAGCCAACACCTACAGCGGCGCGACCACGGTCAATGACGGCATCCTGATCCTCGGCGGCGCTGACGGACGAATCGCCGGGACAGCCGAAGCCGCAACCGGCGGCGCCTTGATCGTCACCAACTCCCCGGACGCGAACAACCCCGACCGGCTCGCCGACGGAGCCGGTGTCGTTCTCAACGGCGGCACCCTGGCCTTCACACACCCGGGCGGCGCCGCCAACTACAGCGAAGCCGCCGGTGCACTGTCTGTCGGCTCGGGCGTGAGCACGGTCGCGGCCTCGCGCGCCGACGAAGGGCAAACCTCGGCGCTGACCTTCGCCTCGCTCACGCGCACCGGCAACGGTTCGATCAATTTCACGGGCGAGGGCCTGGGCGACGCCGACGCGCGCAACCGCATTCTTTTCACCACGCCCCCAGTGGCCGACAACGCGGTCATCGGCACGTGGGCCTTGTACAACGGCAACACGCTCGCCTCCTATACGACCGAGCGCGGCGTGATTGCGGCGGACGACAGCATCTACAGCGACCTCTCGGCCAAAGGCCCCTCCGTTCTTCCGAATGACGGGACTGTGCTTGCCCGCATCAACTCCGAAGGCACCGAAGGCGGGATCTCTCTCGCCGGTGAGACCGCCAACAGCCTGGGCGCCTTATTCCAGGCCACAGCGTGGGAAGCCAAGGTCGGGCTCACCAACGGCCAAACCCTCGCAGTGTCTGATCTAGCCATCGGCGTCGGCATGGCGTCGCTCACGGTCGGCACCAACCTGACGGACGGCCTGCTCCAGCCGCTCACGGCAGGCGGCGCGCTGACGCTGGCGAACCACGCGCCGGGCAGTGCGCTTGTCATCAACACGCCGCTCACAAACAACACCTCCGCCTCTTCGCTCGTGAAGGTCGGCAGCGGTCCCGCTCAGGTGAACGGCGTGATCGCCCACACCGGTGCCACGACGATCAACGAGGGCGATCTGATCCTCGCGGCCAACACATTGACCCAGGCGCTCGCGGGCGTGATCAGCGGCAACGGCAATCTGGTCAAAGAAGGCACGGGGCGCATCGACCTGAACGTGGCCAACACCTACACCGGCGAGACCGTCATCCGCGGCGGCACGCTGATGCCACGCAACAATGCCGCGTTGGGGTCCACCGCCGGCGGCACGGTCGTCACCAACGGCGGTACGCTGGATCTCGGCTTCAGCGGGACCGGCCAAGCAGTCAATTTCGGCGATGAGGTGTTCACCGTCAGCGGTGCCGGTGTCAATGATCGCGGCGCGATCATCAACTCGTCGGCCGTTTCTCAGTACAATGCGTTCCGCTTTATGCGCCTTGCGGGCGACACCACTTTCGGCGGCGAGAACGTCGCCGCGCGCTGGGATCTGCGCAACACGGCCGCGAATCCCTACCTGGACATGGGCGGACACACGGTCACCAAGGTGGGCTCGAACATGGTCGGCATCACCTCGGTCCCCCTGCTCAACCCGGGGCACTTCGATATCCGCAACGGCACGCTGCGCACCGAGGCCCTGACGTTGATGAACGGCAGCGCGGCCAACACGATGACCGTGCAAAACGGCGCGACCTATGAAATCTACTCGATGGCGAACCCCATCGCCTGGAGCCTGATCATGAAGGACGGCGGCCGTTTCGCCTCCGTCAGCGGCAATGGCGTGGTGCAAAACGTCTGGACGGGGCCGGTCGCACTCGAAGGGTACTCGCGCTTTGATTCGAGCGGCAGCACCTCCGCCACCTTGGCCGGTGAGATCAGCGGCAATGGTTCGCTGGTCAAGATCGGCAGCAGCATCCTGCATCTGACCGGAACGAACAACACGTACGCCGGCGGCACCTACATCAGCAACAACTGGCTGCATGCGTGGAACCCCGGCGCCCTGCCGGAATACGATCAGCCGGACAAAGTCCAGGTGGCGCCTAACGCGGGCCTGTACGTCTACGCCGGCGACGGAACCACCGGCTGGAACGCGGAACAGTTGAACGCTTTGCACAGTACCGGCGCGTTCCTCGCCAGCAACTCGCTGATGGCCGTCGACACGACCTACGCGCCGATGACCGGTCTCGGCGGCATGAACGGGTTCGGCCTCTACAAATACGGGACCAACACCCTGACGCTGACCGGCGTCAACACCAACCGCTCGACCGCCTCCACAGAATGGAGCCATCTGCGCGTGTACGGCGGCCGGCTGGTGCTCGACGCGTCCAGTTCGAACGTCTACGGTCGCACCCATGTTCAGCCGGGCAGCGCGGGCGGCACGCTGGAGATCAACGGCCCGACACGGCTTCAGGACCTGTACGTCGGCAACGGCGGCAGCGATCGTAGCCGCGTGATCATCAACACCAACGTCACGATGAACCGCGCATGGGTCGGCATCTACCAGGTCGCCAACGGCGTGCTGATCCAGAACAGCGGCCTTGTGGAGGTCGCGCCGACAACCGGCAGCACCACCATCTTCGACATCGGCCGCGACGGCGCGTACGGCTATTACCGCATGAACGGCGGCACGCTGCGCGCCGGGCAGTTCGCGCTGGGCGGCGGCTCGGGCAACGCGACGACCGGCAATAACGGCGTGTTTGACCTGATGGATGGCGCGGTCAACGTTACCGCCTCGAGCGGATGGTTAATCTGGGGCTGGGCTGGCGGCAACGGCATCGCCAACCTTTTCGGCGGCAGGCTTGTGGCACCGCCCGGAGGCAATCAGGTCAGCATGGCGCACACGGTTGACCGCAACGCTTTCGCCATGCTCAACCTGCTCGGGCCGAACGCCTTCTTGGACACGGTCACTAACAGCACCTCGCGTTCGGTGAATATGGCGAATACAGCCGGCAACCTGATGTCGGTCATTAACCTGAATGCCGGCACACTGCTTGCCAACCGTGTCTATGCGGGCAGCACAGGCACGCCGTCATACTTCAATTTCGGCGGCGGCCGCCTGCTCGCGAACGGAGGCACGGGATATGCGTCCACCTTCCTCCAAGGGCTCACCGCCGCCACGGTCTATCCCGGCGGCGCCGTGATCGACGTCTCGAACGTGACGGTCACCGTCAACCAGCCGTTGCTCGCACCGACAGGCTGGGGTGTCGCCTCGATCCCGATCAGCCATCCGGGCGCCGGTTACATCGGTGCGCCGGTGGTGATGATCTCCGGCGGCAGCGGCACCGGCGCCACGGCGATCGCGCAGGTGGACATGGACGAGGGCAGCGCCACCTTCGGCCAGCTCACCGGCGTGATCGTGACCAGTCCGGGGTCGGGCTATCAGCCCGGCGATGCCTTGACCGTGTCGCTGATCCGCGGCGGCTACACCACCCTCGCCCGTGTCGGCGCTCCGGCCCTCGCGCCGAACGTCTCCGGCGGGCTGACCAAACTGGGCAGCGGCACGCTGACCCTGGGCGGCGCCAGCACCTACGGCGGCGAGACCGTCATCAGCAACGGCACGCTCAAGCTCGGCAACGCCCTCGCGCTGCCGGCTGCGTCGAAGGTGTTGCTGGCAGGCGGCACGCTCGACCTGGGCGGTTATACCGTCACCAACGCGGTCGGCGGACTGGGCACGCTCGCCAACGGCACGCTGCAGACGGTCATTTCACCGGCCGGCGAGGGCGTGCTCGGCGCGGAGAGCCTCACTGTGAACGGCGTGACGCTGACCGGCACCTACCGCTGCGACGTGACGGAGACCGGCGCGAGCGACCACGTGACCTTCGCGGGCTCGGTCGGTCTCTCCGGCCTCACGCTGGAGATTGTCGACCCTGAGTCGCTCAGCCGCTCCAAGGTCTACACGATCGCCACGGTCGCCGGCGCGCGTACCGGCGGCTTCATGCTGGACAGCCGGCTCGACAGCCGCTGGCGTCTCTCGTATGCCGCCGACGGCACAATCAAGCTGCTGTTCGTGGACGGGACCTTTATGTTCCTGAAGTAGACGGAGACCGCCGCTTCCGGTACTGACTCATCGTCAAGCCCGTTTTCTGCTTGAAAACGCGCTTGACGTGGTTTTCAGACTGATAACCGCACTGCCAGGTGATGGTGCCGATCGGCAGGGTCGTTTCACTCAGAAACGTTTTCAGGCGCGTCAGCCGGACCTCCTGGATCTCGTCCAGGATCGAGTGGCCGACATGCTTGCGGAACAGCATCTCGGCCAACCGGCGCGAGACGCCCATGTGCCGCGCGATATCGGTCACCGTAATCGCGGTGCCCGCGTTGAGGCGAATGAATTCAAGGCCGCGCAGATAGCGCCGGTCCACGGCATGGGCGAAGCGGCTCGACTCCCTCAGCACCACCTGTTTGACGCCATAGCAGATGTTGCAGACGCCGCGCGTCTTGCCGCGCATCAGCTCTTCCAGCAGGCGGGCGGCTTCGTATCCGCCGGCCTCGAAGTCCGGCTGCACGCTGGACAGCGTCGGCATCGTGTTCTCGCAGATCATCTCGTCGTCGTCGACGCCCAGCAGCGCGACCTCTCCCGGCACGTTGAGCCCGTTGCCGTGACACGTCTCAAGAATCTGACGCGCCCGCGCGTCATGCGCCGCAAGAATGGCGACCGGCTTGGGCAGCTCGTGCAGCCAGCGCGCGAGGTGCTTCTGGTCCAGCGCCCAGTCTTTGCGCGCGCGATCATTCGGACAGCGATAGTGCGCGCAGGGCAAACCCTCCGCGGCCAGCCGCATCGCGAAGCCCTGTCCGCGCAACGCCGACCAGTCCCAGTCATACACATCCGGCACATACGCGAAGTGGACAAACCCCTTGCCCAGGAATGCCTCGGCGGCGGCCCGTCCGACGCCTTCGGAATCACTCGTCACGAACGACGTATTCGCAAGGCGGTCCGTGTAGAGCGCCGGCGAATCCATCACCACGGTCGGGATGTGGGCGCGCGACACGAAGCGCAGCGCCTCGGGCATCCGCGCCACGATCGCGCCGGTCACGCCCCACGCCTTCAGGTTCACAAGCTGCTGCGTCCCCACGCCGTTTTCGACCAGATGGATGTTCCACGGCGTATGAAGCCGCATGTAGCGCAGCACGCCCTGAAACTTGTCGCGCCCCGCCTTTTCGTTCGTGGCTAAAAAGAGAGCCACATTCGGCGTTTTCTGAAACACACCTTCCATGATGGATTATGTTACGGTTTTTTTCTGTCGTTGCAAACCCGCTTGCGCAAAATGCGAGATTCTTATTGCGGAAACCGATGTGTGCCGTTCTCGCTTCTTTGGTATCCTGCAATCAACTCGAACAGCTTGTTCCACTCTTCAACCGGGAGATGACCATGATGACACTTCGCAGACGTTCGTTCCTTGCCGGGGCTGGGGCTCTGGCAACCGCGCCAGCCGCTGTCTTCGGACAAGCGCCGCGCATCTTCA
>ENA-UOXR01002422-UOXR01002422.1-bioreactor-metagenome-genome-assembly--contig:-NODE-2422-length-17235-cov-12.302736_pt1 | contig 17235 bp, 16 predicted proteins | sample MGYA00238164_ERZ764825 | MGnify/ENA primary metagenome ERZ764825 (study PRJEB28920, sample SAMN05720171) | bioreactor metagenome | isolation source: Anaerobic biogas reactor | place: USA:Washington...
GCAGTGACCGCGGCGCGGTTGCCATCGATTTGGACGGAGATGGTAATGAGGGGACGGGCTGGGTGTTGATTTACATGCACATCACCCCGGATGAGCGCGTTAGCTTGGGGACCTGGCTAAACCAGGATGGATTGGTTGGGCATCCTTCTTGCGAAGGCGGCTATGCAACCGGAACGCACCTTCACCTGGCACGCAAATACAATGGGGAATGGATCCACGCTGAAGGACCGCTGCCTTTCATTCTTGACGGTTGGCGGGCTGTGGTCGGACCTCCGCACTACGGCGGCAGACTGGTCCGCGATGGTCAGGAAGTGCTGGTAGGACCAAGCTCCAAGGACTATACCTGGATCACGCGATAGAGTTTTCCGCTTTAACTGCTTCAGATTTCGGTCTCCAAAACCAGAAATAGTACATCGCTATGGCAATGCTATAGAGCAGGATGGTCAGCATGAAGGGCGGACCAAAACCATAGCGTACCTGCAAATAGCCGCTGATGGTCGGGCTGAGCGCCCAGCCAAAATTCCAGGCCATGCTGGACAAACTGGCCAGCATCCCGCGCGATTCCGGGTCCACTTGTTCCATCACATAGGTCGAATAAATGGGGGAGCTCATGTTCATCAACATGGTGCGGGCGTAGTAGGCCACCAGCACAATTCCCATCCAGGGTGAAAAGCCTAAGAGGACTAAAAAGGGAATGGAAAGCCCCTGGGTGGCCACTACAACCCGAATTTTTCCAAAGCGCTCCGCCAAAGCGGGCGCGATGACCAGACCCAAGCCCATGGCCAGGCTGCCCCAGGCAAAAATTGTTCCAATTGAAGTATCGCTCTGGTTGTGTACCGTCCGGAAAAAGACGTTCATAAAAGGCATGATCAGGCCAGCCCCAACAGAGGTTATCAGGTTAGGCAGAATCAGCTTTTCAAACTTACCCGGGTTTTTCCGGATAAAGCTCAGGGGAGCGAAGACAGAACGATGCGCCGCATTGGTCATGCGACTGGCCACAAATAACATGGGGAGTACCGCTAAAAATCCGCTCAGGGTGACCGTCCACAGGGACAAGGAATAGGCTTTGGTATCCATAGCGCTGACTGCCAAACGGAAGGCAAACCAGGTCGGCAGATAACCACCCACCCATTGACCAATCGAAATCGCGGTCATGCGCAAGCCTGAAGAAAGACTGAACAAGTAGGTACGTTCGGTTTCTTCGCTGTTTTCCATCAGGAAAGGCCCCATAGCCACGCCCGCCAGGGCTTGGGCTATACCCTGAACAACATTCATGCCAATGAACATCGGGCTGGAAGGAAAGAGCAGCATCAGAGCGACGGAAGAGGAAAAGCCGACTATGCTGATGATGATCGAGTTGCGCCGGCCTATCCGGTCAGTCAAAAAGCCCATGGGTAGGGCAACCAGCAGGCTGGTCATGCTGCGGGCGGCCACCATGTTCCCTAAAACCGCCTCGTTATAGCCCAAACTTAAAACATAGAAATTGAACAGCAGCTGGAAAACGCCTGTGGCGGTCCCATAAATGGCTTCGCTCAGCAAATAAAGCCGGGCGTTACTGCTAAAGGCCCTGATACGGCTCAAATATGTTTTTAGAACGGATTCTTTTTCATCCCGCAAGGGTTCTATTTCCGGGTCCAATCTAATCCCCTCTCACAAAGAGGTTCAACAGATCCTGGGTATCATCAAACCCTTCATAGCGTGCAGCAAATTTTTTCTCACCATCCGGATCAAGAAAAACGTGCACCATCCCAGCCAAACGCAATTGATTGAGATGATGATTGACCGTCGGTGGTCTCAAGCGTAGCACGCGCGACAGTTCAGATGCCGTCTGAGGCTCCTGGGCCAGGTAGCGTAAAATTCGCAACCTGGTTGGATCTGCCAGGGCTTTCATACCGCGCAAGAGGGCGTCCGGGATCACATCACCAGGAACGATCGACATGGTTCCCGGCCTGGCGCCAAATAAAACGATCAGCTTGAATTCCTCCAGATGGTCATGAAACATAAAGGGAGAACCCCAAAAAGTTGGAGCCAGGGTGATATCAGAAAGGTGTCCGAAGTCACTATAGCGGACACCCGAAGTGATTTCATCCAGCATGGCCGGCAAAGGGCGGCTTCCCGCGCGCATCCTGGCAAAAGATAGTTCCTGCTCCAGGATGGGGCGGATGCGTAATTCTTCTTCGGCAAAAAAGGTATCAACGTAATATTGCAGACCCTGGACCAAACGTTCCCCAAATTCTTCGCGTTGCGACCAGGCCTCGTATAAGGATTTAAGATATCTTTTTAGTAGTTTCTTGTCCTCCAGGCTATGCCGGGGAGTCAGAAGTTGAACTTCTTCCCTGGTCCATTTTTTAGTCGGGTTCGTCCCCAGCAGCACCTCCTGAATTTCTTCAGGGACCATTGGATGGAGCATTAAACTCTCAAGCACTTTTCGGGGAGGAATGGTTTTCAACCTGGCTAACAATTCAGCGGAGTTTTTGGGGGGATTGAGCGAGTGAATAAACTTCAGCGGAACTGAAACAATTTGCGCTGCCTCCTCCAGGGTGGGACGGTACTCGACTGGTACGCGTGAACGCACCCCCGCAGCCCAGGAAGCGCGCACGCTATAGCGCTCCGGCTCGTGTAAGATCCTCAGGCTGATGAATAGGTCATAAGCCGTGCCGATATCCCAGTGAATTTTTGTTTTTACTTTTTCATCCATGACCGCACCTCCGCAGATATATATCTATTCTATTAGATAATAGTCTAAAGTCAAGTCAGGCTGTTTCTTGCAGGTTGTGATAGGGACTATATGGATTGGCCGAGGATCAAGATCAATTTCTGCAAGTCTTCTGGATTTTTAACTACGGTAGGAACAGTGTGGTGGATTATGGCAGGCTTTTCTTTTGTTGCCCTTTGAGTTGGACCACCAGGACGGCTGCCAGCATCAGGGCTGAACCGAACCATTCGCGTCCGCTGAGCCTTTCCCCTAGAAAGATCATGCCGCTGATCAACGCAAAAATTGCTTCCAGGCTCAGTATCAAAGCACTGAGTGCCGGATCAACTTTGCTTTGTCCAAAGACCTGAAGGGTGAAGGCTAACCCCACGGCCACGAAGCCGGAATATAACAAGGGGAGGATGGCGGATGAGTTCTGGATCATGCCCTGGTTTTCAACCAAAAAAGAAACCACAAGTGCTGTCACTGCAGTAAACAAAAACTGGCCAAAAGCCAGGGACAGGCTGTCCGTTTTTTGGCTGTAGTGATCCAGGGCTAAAATTTGCAGCGCCCAAAACACGGTTCCAAGCAGCAAGAAAACATCGCCTGCCTGGATGGTCAGTCTTTCACTAATCGACAAAAAGTAAACCCCGGTCAAAGCCAGAAGGACCCCGATCCAAACCCAGCGGTTGCTCTTTTTACCAAAAAACATGGCGATGACCGGCACCAAAACCAGGTATAACGAAGTCAGGAAGCCGGCTTTGGAGGCAGTGCTGGTCATGATCCCCAGCTGCTGAAAGCTTGTCCCAAAAAACAAGAAGACGCCAGCCACCAGACCAGGTAAAACTTTTTCTTTGAACCAGGTTGAACCCAATTTGGATTCAGGTTCAGCAAATTTACTTTTTTTATGTCTGAGAAGCAGGAAGGGCAACAGGACCAGGCAGCCCAGGAAGAAACGCAGGGCTACAAAAGCAAAGGGCTGCATCCCCTCCATGGCCTTGCGTTGGGCAACGAAACCCGTACCCCAGATGACCGCTGTCAAAAGCAGCAAAGCTTCACCGGAAATTTTTTGATACCAGGATTTTTCTTTATCCATCGCAAGGATTATAGTCTGAAGTTCGGCTCAAAAGTGCTTTTCAGGGCTTCTCGGGTAAAATTCAATCAAGCAGGAGAGCGAGCAAAGTGACAAAAGAAAAAAAACAACCGGAATTAGCTGATCATATCTTCGGAGATCTCGATAAATCTCCAAAAAATTTACGCTATCACCGCCAACGGGTTCTGGGCGTACATCATTGGGATCAGGTCAAACAACTACAAGCCAAAGACGGCTATGAACTTGCCTTTACATCCAGCACACACAGCCAACTTTCTGTTCAATCTCTCACTTTGGAATGGAGTGATGATGATTGGGCTACCCGGCAGGAACTCGCTTTTGAAAAGACCGAATTAATGTGGGACACGCTGACCTGGGGTTGGCTGCAAAACTGGCAAGCCCAGCTGCAGGTTCAACCCGAAAAGCTGATCCGTTATTACGTGAAGGCTAAGTTAAGCAACGGTCAAACGATTTATGCTGATAACCAGGCAAAAACAGAAAAGCAAGCCACGCAGTTTGCCCAATGGTTGAGCCCCGCCAACGTTGCGCCAGCCTGGTCCAAAACCGCCCGCATCTATCAAATCTACCTCGACCGCTTCAACCCCGGCAGCGGCTCGGATTGGCTGCAGACGGAGGACGTCACCAAACACTTTGGCGGGACTCTGCGCGGTGTGATCGAAAAATTGGATTACATCCGTGAGCTTGGTTTCAACACGATTTGGCTGACGCCCATTTTCCGCAGCCCATCTCATCACGGCTACGACAGCAGTGATTACACCCAAATTGAGCCGCAAATCGGGACCGAAGCAGATTTAGAGGAACTGGTCACAAAGGCTCATCAACGTGGTTTAAGAATTCTCCTCGACTTTGTAGCCAATCACTGCTCTGACCAGCACCCTGTCTTTCAGAAAGAATTGAAGGGGTCCGAAGCGCCACAGACGTCATGGTTCCGCTGGCAGAAGTGGCCGGAGAAATATGCCTGTTTTTTCAAGGTCAAAAGCATGCCCGAATTTGATTTGAGTTACGGCAGCCCTGCCCGGACGCATCTGTTAGAGGTCGCTCAAAAATGGTTGCGCTTTGGGGTGGATGGCTACCGGCTGGACTATGCCAACGGGCCGGAGCGTGATTTTTGGGTCGATTTTCAACGCGCCTGCCTGCAGGTCCACCCCCTCTGCTGGACTTTTGGGGAGGTGGTGGCGCCCGTGGATGAGCTGCTTCAGTTTTCCGGCAGCATGCACGGCACGCTCGACTTTCTCACCTGCCAGGCTTTGAGAGAGACCTTTGCCAGAGGGATCTGGTCCGCTTCGCGCCTGGCGAGTTATTTGGAGACTTCCCTTCAGGCCTTCCCGCAGGCCTATAGCCGGCCAAGCTTTATTGACAATCACGACATGAACCGTTTCTTTTTTACGGCCGGGGAGAACAAAGCCGCGCTGCATGCCGCTTTGACCCTGCTTTTCCTGCTGCCCCAGCCTCCCCTCCTTTACTACGGTACCGAAGTACCGCTTTCACAAATGAAATCAATTCACGATCATGATTCAGTCGGTTTTGATGTTTCGCGCCTGGCAATGGATTGGGATGAAGAAAAGGATCCTAAAAGCAGAATTTTGATCCGTTCGCTTTCAAAGTTCAGAGAAGAAAACGCCTGGCTGGCTGAAGCACATTGGGAGACATCATCCTTCAGCAGGGACGGAACCCGGGCAACCATGGAAGTTTCAAGAGATGGTCACAAACTGCGGGTCACAATCCTCCAGGACAAGAACAAGCCGTTGGTATTCTTTCAAGTTGATCCGCGTTGATATTGCAAGAATACGAGCTCGTCGCCTTTCTTCAATCAAATCTTTCAAAAACATTGAAATCCAGCCAATTAAGCCAGGCTTCCTTATTTAATTGTGCGTTTTTTATAAATAGTTAATGCAATAGTCATTACAAATACTCGATAATTCATCTTATTTCCCCTATAATTAGATTAATTAATAATAAAAAATAAGAGGATGAAAGGAAATAAACTATGAGTAAAAAATTAGATCTTTATTTAGCAAATCTGGCAGTAAATTATGTAAAACTTCACAATTTGCACTGGAATGTGGTTGGAAGAGGTTTCAAACAAGTTCACGAGTATCTTGAGGAAATGTACGACGAAACCACCGAGAGTTTCGATGAAGTTGCTGAATACCAGAAAATGGTTGGCGAATTCCCCAAAGCTTCCCTCAAGGACTATATGGAAATTGCTACCATCAAAGAACTAGAAAGCAAAGATTACGCCATTGAAGACGCTCTGAAAATTGCTGTTGACGATCTGAAGCTTATGCGCGATCTGGCTACCGAAATTCGTAATGAAGCCGATGAAAAAGGCGAATTCACCTTGGTTGCCCTGATGGAAGGCGAAGTTGAAGCTCAACACAAGCACATCTGGTTCATCGAATCCATGCTCAAATAAGCATGATTTCGAATCAATCAGTGAAAAATTATTGACTAAAAATGAATGGAGCCCTAGGGCTCCATTTTTTTATCAATATCAGGCAATATGGATTAATTGATGCAAGAATTTAAGCGATTCAACCACAACCATCACCTTGCCAGGCTAAAAATATTCATGAAATATATCAGATGTTGAGTTACACAGCCACAGTTGGATTGACTCAAATACTTGACATGAAAAGTAACAAATTAATACATGGTATAGAAAAAAGGAGATTTACGCTATGGACGCAATAACAATGACAGAATTAAAAAAATTCTTAGTCGGAGGTTCTGACTGGCATATTTCCCTTTATATGCCAACTCATAAAGCGGGTCAGGAGACAGAACAAGATCCAATTCGCTTCAAGAATTTACTCCAGGAAACAGAGGCGCGTTTACTAGCCAAGGGTCTTCGCACACCGGATGTGCAGGAGATACTTGAACCAGCTCAGCGTCTGTTACAGGAACCGGACTTCTGGCGACACCAAAGCCACGGATTGGCTGTGTTTTTTACACCAGATAATTTTTATTTTTATCGCCTGCCACTACATTTTGAAGAATTGGTTATGATCTCGCGCCGTTTTTATATCAAGCCCTTACTTCCGTTATTTGCTAGCGATGGGCATTTTTATATCCTGGCGCTAAGTCAAAATCAAGTCAGATTGCTGGAAGGCACACGGGACACAATCGATGAGATAGATCTGGGTAGTATGCCTGAAAGCATAACTGAGGCACTACAATACGAGCGCTTTCACAAACATTTACAGTTTCATACCGGGACTTCATCTGATGGAACAGGCGATCGACCAGGGGGCTTTCATGGACATGACCCTAGTGACGATGATAAAAATATGCTTTTACGTTGGTTCCACAAGATTGACGACGAGCTACCCAATTTACTTGTTGGCAGACAATCTCCTATAGTGCTATCGGGTGTTGAATATCTTTTTCCACTATACAAAGAGGCAAACTCCTATCCTCATGTCCTGGAGGAAGGGATTCCTGGCAACCCTGAGCAGTTAAGACCGGAAGAACTCCAAGCTCGAGCCTGGCCACTGGTTCAACCATTCTTCATGCAAGCAGAAGAACAAGCTGCCGAACAATATTATCATTTATCTGCCACCAAAAAAACGACAACCGACGTAAAAGAAGCGGTTCGGGCATCGTATCACGGACGGACGGATGTTCTATTTGTTGCCCTCGGAGTTCAAGTATGGGGCAATTTTGATCCAAGCAGCAATACAGTTCACATTAATCAGACACCTGAGCCCAATGATGAGGATTTGCTTGATTTGGCAGCCATGCAGACCATTCTGAATGGAGGAACCGTCTATGCTGTTGAGCCAGAACAGGTACCAGATAACGCCGCTCTTGCAGCCGTGTTTCGCTATTGAGAGTAGATACTAAGATTGTCAAAATAATAGGAACATTACTTCTGTCGGCAGGCAGGATTCTCCCAATCCACGACTGGGAAGCCTTTAGTAGTTGCACAATACATAAAATGGAGCCCTCGGGCTCCATTTTATGTATTTCCACATTTTTTTATCAAAATTTATAAATACTTGTAAAAAAAAATAAAGTGCTACAATGATGGAAGGAAGACAAAAGACGATTTCTATCCAAAGGAGCTGGAAGTGAACAAAGAAATCTTGAGTCTGGCACTATTTTTCACCCTCTTAATCTCTGGTTGCACTTCCCAATTGCCTTCAACCGACGTGGTGCCAACTGAAACTGTTGAATTTTTGGAACCTGTTCAACCAATAGAGAGCCCAACAACTGCCAACACCTCTACGCTGCCTGCGACGGAAGAAATATTCCCTCCAACACCAGAAATCACACCTTCAGAAACAGAGGAAACAAATCGATTTACTTACTATTTCGACCAAAACGAAATTGAACAGTACTGTTTAGAGTTTCCTCAAATGCATATCTACAAGCCAATGGATATAGGCAATCGATACCTTGTTGCCGTATCAGAGCAGAATAACGTTTCTGCTGTTTCCCCAGAAGATGGCATTTTGAGATCCTTATTTACACCAGAGTTCCAAAATGGTCATCTTATTTTAAATAATGTTGATTTTGATAATCCCTGGTACACGTATATGGTAGTAGATTCACCCAGTGAAACCGGGGATTGGAACTTACATGTAGTGAATTTGGAAGAAAATACCAATACAATTATTGCGAATAAAGGACAACATAACTCTCTTTCATTTAATACGTATACTTCACTTGACTCTGACACACTTTACTTATCAACCTCAATCTTTGATGGAAAGGATATTTTGTCCAGCCAACTCTTTGCCTTTGACTTAGTTTCCAATAAGGCGGAATTGCTGATTGATAGTCAAGACAAGCAAGCCTTTATGTCAAACATCGCGGCATCAAGTGGATATATTGTGATAGAAAACGATGTTCCCAAGGAACCCACCCACGGATTAACCCTGTTTGACGTTTCAAAACGAACTTGGGTTGAACTTCCTCAGAACAGTCCTGCCAGTATCCCAGACATGGAATTTCCATATATTGTCTGGAAGAATAATGAAAGATACGAACAGCCCACAAGTTTTACAATTTTCAATCTTGAGACTGGGATTTCAAGAATGGTAACTGTTTCAGGCAGGGATTCTGAAGACATATCAATTTCTGATGGCTTTGCAATCACACAGGCTTCGACAGGCGTGGATTTATCAAGAAACTCTATCATGCTTTATCCCATCGAAAACGAATCTGTGTATGCTATCCAGGTTTACATTGATGAGATCCGTACCCTGGATGCCTATATTGATAACGGTAATGTGATTTGGAGTTTTACAACTCTGGCTGATGCTTTCGAGTATTCAAGTTTTCTTTGTAAGGTTCCACTGGAAACGGTGATGTCAGAAGCCGTAGAGGGGTTAGAAGATTAGATTTTTTACTTTCTCATTTGAATAATGCCTTCGAGTACATAAAATTCTGCTAAAAAACCTGCGCTGACTGGTATACTTTTCATGCTATGTCACTACTTACCGCGCAGAATCTGGGACGCTCTTTTGGTCCGGTGGATATTTTCGAAGATATCAATCTTTCGATCCCCCACCAGGCTCGCATTGCCATCGTTGGAACCAACGGGGTGGGGAAAACGACCCTGCTGAAGATCCTGGCAGGAGAAGACGAGCCCAGCAAAGGGTCAGTATTCCGCGCCCGGGGACTTCGTGTTGGTTACCTGCCCCAGGAAGCAGTGCTTGAAACTGAGGGAACTCTCTGGAGCAGCTGCCTGGTGGCCTTTGAACAGGTGCTGGCAATGGCTGATGAAATGCGCCAGCTTGAGATAGCTATGCAAGACCCGGCCTGTGATCCCGCCATCCTCAAACGCTATGGAACGCTGCAACATCAGTTTGATCTCAAGGGCGGCTACACCTACACCGCTCAAATCCAGCAAACCTTGACCGGTCTTGGTTTTGAAGAAAACGACTATCAGCGACCCCTCACGCAGCTCTCCGGCGGTCAGCGCACCCGGGCTCGCCTGGCGCGAATTCTGTTAGAAAATCCGGACATTCTCTTTCTGGACGAACCCAGCAACCACCTCGATATCAACGCCGTGGAATGGTTGGAGTCTTATTTGCGCGACTGGAACGGCGCGGTTGTGATCGTTTCACACGACCGTTATTTTCTTGATCAGACCGCCCGAATCATTTGGGAGATGACTCCGGCTCTGGAGGTATATCGCGGCAACTATACTGCTTACCTGCATCAGCGTGAAGAGCGCTACGCCCGCCGTTTGGCGGAATACGAAGCCCAAACGGAATACATTGAAAAACAGGAGGATTACATTCGCAGAAATATGGGATCGCAAAATACCAACCAGGCCAGAGGCCGCCAGCGCCGGCTGGAAAGGCTGTTGGAAGATTCCCGTCTGACTGCGCCAAAAATTTACACCCGCCCGATGCACTTGCGCCTTAAAACCATTGGTCGCTCGGGTGACCTGGTTTTGCGTACCTATGATCTGGAAGTCGGCTATGAAGATGAGGGGAAACCACTCTTTAACAGCCCTGATCTGGTGCTTGAACGCAAAGAGTGCGTGGCCTTGATCGGTCCCAACGGGGCTGGCAAAACCACTTTTCTCAAAACCATCCTGGGGCAAATTCCAGCCTATAGCGGCAGGATCCAACTGGGTTCCAGCCTTAAAGTGGGCTATTTTGCCCAGGCGCATGAAGGGCTTGACCCACGCAATGACCTGATCCAGGAAATCAACACCGTTGCCCCGGCCATGCTGCCGGCGGAAATTCGCAATTATTTGGCTAAGTATGGTTTCCAGGGTGAGCAGGTCTTTGAGCCAGTCGCGACCCTTTCCGGCGGAGAGCGTGGACGCCTGGCTTTGGCAAAATTGGCGCTTTCGGATGCCAACCTGCTGCTTTTGGATGAGCCCACTAACCACCTGGACTTGCCCACTCAGGAAGTGCTCCAAAAGGTTTTGTCGGAATACCCGGGCACGATTCTGCTGGTCTCGCATGACCGCTATTTGATCGACGCCCTGGCAACTCAAATTTGGGAGCTGGCGCCTGATCAAAAGCAGCTCCAGGCCTTCAAAGGCAGCTATTCGGAATACCGGGAATTCCAGAATAGATTTTACAGGCCTGAAGCGACTGAGCAACAAGGTGAACATCAGGCTAACCAAGAGCCCAGAAAAGAAAACTCCAAAGGACTCAGCCGGAACAAACGCCAACAGATCCAGAAGAGGGTCTCAGAATTGGAAACGAAAATCCATCAGCTTGAATCTGAAAAAGCGCTCTGTGAGGCTCAGCTTACGTCCCCACCATCCGACCCCAAAAAACTCCGAAAGTTGATGGATACGTATCAAGGCCTTAGTTCCAGTCTTGAAAATCTACTGGCTGAATGGGAAAACCTGGCCCAAATTTTACACGCTGACGAGTGAGTTTGGGATTTATTCGCGGCTTTTATTGACTATCCTTCCACTTCAGTCTATAATTAAGACACTATGCAGGAGTTAGCCTGATACGCATGACCCGTAACCACGCGGAGTTTCAAGAAACGACACTCGCCGAATACTTCTTGGCGCGTGTTTTTGTTTAAGTTAATAGAAACGGAGCCTATAAGAAATGGATAGTGGATTGTACGGCAAGATTGAAAAGGCAAAACGTTACGCTGAAGAACGCGACCGCATCAAGTTTAGTCAATTTGAAGCCCATATCCAGGGTGAAAATAACGAACACACCGTCACCTATCAAGACGGGCAATGGCATTGTACCTGTAACTACTTCCAGATCCGCGGAATATGCGCCCATACGATGGGCCTTGAGATGATCCTTGAGGGGATGGTCGATCCGCACGAAGTCACAAACGTCTAAAACAAGTTCAAGCGAGAGAGCCAGCTGGCTCTCTTTTTTTACAATTAAATCATTCTTTGCATCTGTCTGACTAAAGTATTGCCCTTATCGGACTGCCGGGTAAATCAGAAAATTTCTGGCTTCATTTAAGAATCGTTAAGGTATAATCGTCTCAGAGGAAAATTACACGAAACGATGCCAATTCTCAAGCCGCATGCCTTTGAATTTTTTTCACATAGCACTGAGCAGACCCGCCGTGTGGGCGTGCGTTTAGGCAACTTTTTGCAAACCGGAGACGTGGTTTGCCTGGAAGGCGATCTTGGTTCCGGCAAGACCACTCTGGTCCAGGGCATAGCCCAGGGCTGGGGCTCAGCAGACAAAGTAACCAGCCCGACTTACGTGATCGTCAATCAATATAGCCACCCTAACGGGACTTTCCTCTATCACACTGACGCGTATCGCCTGACCCCCTCAGAACCGCTTGACAGTGCGATCCTGGAATTGGATCAAGCCCTTGCCAATGGCGTTTTGGTCATGGAGTGGGCAGAACGGATGAAAACCGACCTGCCAAAAGAAAACTTATGGGTTGAGATGGATTGGATCAATTCTGAACAGCGTCATCTTGTTTTCACGCCAAATGGAAAACGCTACGAACAGTTGCTCAAAAAGCTACAGAAAGCCTTGTTTGGAGCCTAATTATGTTAGTTGCAATCGATACTTCCACCCAATGGATCGGGATCGCTCTCTACGATGGCACTCGTGTTTTGGCTGAACACAGTTGGCGCAGCAAAAATTACCACACCATTGAATTGATCCCCGCAATCGCGGACATGCTGGCAAAATGCCAGGTCAGGCCAAACCAGTTGACCGGAATTGGGGTCGCGCTTGGACCAGGCTCTTTTACTGGTTTACGCATCGGTCTCAGCGCTGCCAAAGGGCTGGCCCTGGGGCAAAACCTGCCCACTGCGGGCGTGCCATCGCTGGATGTTTTAGCCGCCTCCCAACCCGGATTGCGCCGTCCCATGATCGCGCTGCTCGAGGTTGGCCGTGGGCGCTACGCCTGGGCGCGCTATCGCTACAAGAACCCCAACTGGGGACAGATCAGCGAAATAAGAGTTGACGACATCAAAGATATTGCGGCAACCATCACTTCTCCTGTTTACGTGGTGGGGGATATGGGCGCTGAAGAACGGCAAATTATGGGTCGTAAATGGAAGACATCCCAATTAGCCCCTGCTTCACAGTGCGTGAGGCGGCCGTCAGTCTTAGCAGAATTAGCCTGGAACAAACTGCAGGTTGGCCATGCGGACGATATTGTCAGCTTGTCGCCAATCTACGTGCACACCTTAAGCAACCTACCTGAAGATTAAAGCAAGCGTAAATGAACAAGCCCTTTTTCCTCCGCCCCATGTGGAAGGAAGATTTGCCACTTGTAAGCAACCTGGACAAGCTTTGCTTTGCGGAACCCTGGCCCGAGCGAGCCTTTGCTTACGAACTCACCACGGATTACAGTATTTGCCTGGTTGCGGTCGATGAAAACGAGCGGATCATTGGAGCAGTTGTGGTTTGGGTGATTGTTGACGAAGCCCACATCGCCACGATTGCTGTCCATCCGGACAGCCAGCACGCCGGAGTAGGCAGCTGTCTGCTGGCGCAATCTTTGCTGGTGGCTTATGCCCGCGGAGCGCGAAGCTCTCTACTGGAAGTGCGCCAAAGCAATCTAACTGCCCTAAAACTTTATGAGCGCTTTGGCTATCAAGCGGTTGGGTTTCGGAAGAATTATTATCAGGACAACCAGGAAGACGCGCTTTTACTTACGCTTGCAAGCATCGACAAATCAGCCTTACAGAAGATAATTTCAGCAAAATGCCTTTAAATCGATGAGGATGCGGTAAAATCAAAGCCGAGCGTAACTATGTCTGTTGAACAAAGATTACAGGAAATTTGTCAGGAAATATCGGTCTGTCAACGCTGCGCCCTGGCAAAAGGCCGCATAAATGCCGTGCCGGGCGAAGGTCCAGCGCAGGTGGAGATCATGTTCATCGGTGAGGCACCGGGTTTCCATGAAAATAAGCAAGGCAAGCCCTTTGTGGGGCAAGCCGGCCAATTCCTGGATGAATTACTCAAAGCCGCAGGCCTGGAACGTGACCAGGTTTTTATCACCAATGTCGTCAAGTGCCGCCCGCCCAACAACCGCGACCCCCTGCCTGAAGAGTTGGCAGCCTGTCAAAGTTATCTAGATGAGCAGATAGCTTTATTGAAACCTGAGGTCATCGTTACACTGGGTCGGATCTCAATGGCAAAGTTTATCAACGCTGGCCGCATCAGTTCAATTCACGGCCGCACACACAACGTCAACGGTCAAAAAGTGGTGACAATGTACCATCCCGCAGCCGCTTTGCACCAACCGGCTCTTCGCCAGACACTGATTGAAGATTTTGCCCGCCTGAAGAGATTCATTGGCACTAAAGGCGCGCAGGAAGAAGCCGTAGAAGTTGAACCAAAGACGGTATTTAAACAAGAAATTAAAACAATTAAGCTAGATTCCGAAGTGCAAGAACAAAAGCCGCCAGAACAGCTAAGTTTGTTCTGAGTTCATACTCATACAGTGAGGTAAAAATGGTCAAGGATGAATTAATTCAGGATATACAGAAAAAACGCGCCAATATTGCAGTGATTGGCTTGGGTTATGTCGGATTGCCTCTGGCAGTCACCTTTGCGAATGCTGGTTTTAACGTAACCGGCATTGATCCTGTCGAAGAAAAAGTCGACATGATCAACCGCGCTGAAAGCTACATTTCTGACATCACCAACGCGCAGCTGCGTAAGCACATCGATTCCGGACGCATTCGGGCAACCACCGACTATTCGGTCTTGCAGGAAATTGACGCTGTTTCCATTTGCGTTCCCACCCCGCTGCGCAAGACCGGCGACCCTGATATGTCCTTCATCGCCAGCGCCAGCGAAGACCTGGCCCCCTACCTGCATCGCAGCATGGTGATTGTGCTTGAATCCAGCACCTATCCGGGCACAACCCGAGAATTTGTTCTCCCGAAACTGCTTGAACACTCCAAGCTGAAAGTTGGAGAAGACTTCTTCCTGGCTTTTTCACCGGAAAGAGTTGACCCGGGGCGCAAGGATTTCACCACCTACAACACCCCTAAAGTTTTAGGCGGCATCACGCCCGCCTGTACCGAAGTGGCCAAGGCCTGGTATGAACAGGCGCTTGAAACGGTTGTGACCGTCTCGACCACTGAAGTGGCTGAAATGGCCAAACTGCTTGAAAACACCTTCCGCATGATCAACATCTCCATGGTCAACGAACTGGCCCAGATGTGTGACCGGCTCGACATCGATGTCTGGGAAGTTATCGATGCCGCTGCCACAAAACCCTTTGGCTTTATGAAATTTACTCCCGGACCCGGACTGGGCGGGCACTGCATCCCTATTGACCCGCTCTATCTCTCCTGGAAGATGAAAACGCTTAATTACACCGCGCGTTTTATCGAGCTGGCCTCAGAGATCAATACAAATATGCCCCGCTACGTGGTCACGCGTATCCAGGACGCCCTCAACCGTTACAAAAAACCGCTCAACGGCAGCAAGATCCTGGTTTTGGGTGTAGCCTACAAACCAAACATCAACGACATGCGCGAATCACCAGCCCTGGATATCATCCATCTCCTGGCAGAAAAAGGTGCCCTGGTGAGCTATCACGACCCCTATGTGCCGGAACTCAATTATGAGAACATTCACATGAGCTCCGAAAAAGATCTGTGGGCCAGTGTTGAAAGCGCTGATCTGGTGGCTATCATCACCAACCACAGCAAATACGACTACAACATGATCGGCGAAAAAGCCCAGTTGATTTTTGACGCCCGCAACGCCATGAAAGACGCGCCCAAGACCAATCTGAAAGTGATCAAGCTTTGATGGGTCTTTATGTTGTCACCGGCGCGGCCGGGTTTATCGGCTCAAAAGTTGCTGATGCCCTTCTTCAACAAGGGCATCAGGTTTATGGCGTGGATAATCTCTCGCCTGCTTATGATGTCCGTATGAAGCAACACCGCCTGGCTGCTCTGCTGCCGCAAGAAGATTTCAGCTTCCTAAAAGCCGATATCACCGATTTAGCCATCATCGAGCACTTGATTGAGACTGTTCCCCAGTCCGATGCTGTCATCAACCTGGCAGCTATGGCGGGTGTGCGCGCCAGCACAAGCGACCCCTGGAGCTATCTTTACACCAACACGCTGGGCACTTTGAACCTGCTTGAATATGTCCGCAGGCAGCAAATCCCCAAATTCATCCTTGCTTCCACCTCCAGTCTGTATGGTGAAGACAGCGAGCCACCTCACTCTGAAGAAGTCTCAACGGACTATCCCCTGGCTCCTTACGCCGCCAGCAAAAAAGGCGCGGAGGCATTCGCGCATTCCTATCACCATCTTTATGGAATCGACACCACCGTGCTGCGCTACTTCACGGTTTACGGACCGGCTGGACGACCGGATATGTCCATGTTCCGCTTTTGCCAATGGATTGCCGAGGAGCGACCGCTCAACATCACTGGAGATGGCGAACAGACACGCGGTTTCACCTATGTGGATGATATTGCCAAGGGCACCTTGTTGGCTCTCAAACCTGTGGGATATGATGTTTTCAATCTGGGCGGACACGAGGTCATCAGCATCAACGGCGTGATTGAAATGTTGGAAGAGCGCTTGGGCAAAAAAGCCGTTCGGCATTACATCCCCTCTCACCCGGCTGATGTACACAGCAATGCCGCGGATGTCAGCAAAGCCCGGCGCGTGCTGGGCTGGGAGCCCCAGGTGGGCTTGGAAGAAGGCGTGGACAATCTCGTTGCCTGGTACCTGGCCAACCGCTCCTGGGCAAAAGACATTATTACAGATTAATTTTTAGGTATTCAAAAGGAGAAAAAATGAATAAGGTCCTCTTTTATGCCATGAATGGTGAAAGAATGTGCTTCTCGCACGTCCTGCTCAACGCGCTTGATCTTTCCGAAGCAGGTGCGGAGGTCAAGATCATCTTTGAAGGTTCTTCCGTAAAGCTTCCTTCCCTTCTCAATGAAGAGAAAAACAAACTCTATCTCAAAGCGATCGATGCCGGTCTGATTGCCGGGATCTGCGCAGCCTGCTCCCGCGCGTTGGGTGTCTACGAAGCCAACGCCGCGCTGGGTCTGCCGCTTCTGGACGATATGAACGGACACGCCGGCATGCGTTCCTACGTTGAATCTGGTTGGGAAGTCGTCAGTATCTAAGCCTTTTGGGCGACCTACGCAAGCCCTGAATCAGAACATAATTCCATAGTCCTGGCCATATCGCGGGCTGAGGTCATTTCCCGTTTCTCTTTTAGTGCGCAGATGTACAGGGTAACATCAGGAAAAACCATCGAATTAAGAAATGAGGTTGCATTTTAATCATTTGATTGATGCCCGAAAACAAAATTCTGCACATCCAGAATTACAAAAACACCCCCGCTGAAGCAGGGGTGTTGCTTATTTAGGTAAATTTACCTTGCTGTGTTGATGGGCATAATGATGTGGGTGAAGTTTTCATCACCAACCGGACGCAGCAAACCCGGCGTGTGCACGGCGTTGGTCTCAAGCACCACGTTGGGGGTCTTGATCACTTCCAGGGCTTCACGCA
>ENA-UOXR01002430-UOXR01002430.1-bioreactor-metagenome-genome-assembly--contig:-NODE-2430-length-17198-cov-25.501371_pt1 | contig 17198 bp, 13 predicted proteins | sample MGYA00238164_ERZ764825 | MGnify/ENA primary metagenome ERZ764825 (study PRJEB28920, sample SAMN05720171) | bioreactor metagenome | isolation source: Anaerobic biogas reactor | place: USA:Washington...
TCTCGTCCGTTGCTTCGTGAGATCCTCCGCGAAACGGACATCTCCGTCGAACGCTACGGCGAACTGCTCGATTTGTGATCTCCTTTGGGGCACCCTCCTGAGAGGCGACCTGCCATATTGGCACACCAGGGGACGGAACCAAAGACAGCACAAACTCATTCACAGAAGATACTTACGTCGAAACTCTCGCTGCGGCACGCGGTTTGCACCTTTTGTGGGTGGGGACGACCGTGCCCCGCCGAAACGGATGATTCGAGTGAGGTCCGAAGATGAAATTCGACAAATTCACGTTGAAAGCTCAGGAGGCGCTGGCCACCGCCCAGCAGATGGCGATGGCCAAGTCTCATACGATTCTCTCGCCGCTGCATCTGCTCGGCGCGATCCTTGGCGACGACGAGAGCATTGCAGTGATGATCCTCAAGAAGATCGGGGCCAACGTCGGGCGGGTGCGCCAGATGACCGACAGCGAACTGGGCCGACTCGCCCAGGGCACCGGGCCGGGGCAGTTGATGCCCGACCCGGCGTTGAACCAGGTCGTGCTCGACGCCCAGAACCGGGCCGACAAGATGGGCGACGAATATCTCAGCGTCGAGCACCTGTTTCTGTCGCTGGCCGGTGTCAACAGCGACGCCAAGGAGATTCTCAGCGTCAACTCCGTCACTGCCGAGCTGATCCAGAACGCGCTGAAGGACGTTCGCGGCGGCGCGACCGTCAGCGACCAGAACCCCGAAGAAAAATACAAGGCCCTGGAACGCTACGGCATCGACCTGCTCGAGATGGCCCGCAAGGGCAAGCTCGACCCGGTGATCGGGCGTGATGAGGAGGTCCGCCGGTGCATGCAGGTGCTGAACCGACGCACCAAGAACAACCCCGTCCTGATCGGCGAGCCGGGCGTGGGCAAGACCGCGATCGTCGAGGGGCTGGCCCAGCGAATCGTCGCCGGCGACGTGCCCTCGGGACTCAAGAACAAGCGCGTCATCGCGCTGGACATGGGGGCGCTGATCGCGGGCACGAAGTTCCGCGGCGAGTTCGAGGACCGCTTCAAGGCGGTGCTCAAGGAAGTAATCGCGGCTGAGGGGCAGATCATCCTGTTCATCGACGAACTGCACACCGTGGTCGGCGCGGGCAAGGCCGAAGGCGCCGTCGATGCAGGCAACCTGCTCAAGCCCTCACTGGCGCGAGGCGAACTGCGCTGCATCGGCGCCACGACGCTGGACGAGTATCGCAAGTACATCGAGAAGGACGCAGCGCTGGAGAGGCGTTTCCAGCCGATCGTGGTCGATCCGCCGAGCGTCGAAGAGACGATCGCGATCCTGCGCGGGCTCAAGGCCCGCTACGACGCCCATCACGGCGTGCGCATCACCGACTCGGCGCTGGTGGCGGCCGCGACGCTGTCAAACCGCTACATCACCGACCGCTGGCTGCCGGACAAGGCGATCGACCTGGTCGACGAAGCGGCCTCGAAGCTGCGGATCGAGAACGACTCGCTACCGGCCGAGATGGACGGCATCCGCCGCAGGATCGTGCAGCTTCAGATCGAACGAGAGGCCCTGAAGAAGGAGACCGACCCGGCCAGCAAGGAGAGCCTCAAGAGCGCGGAGAAGCAGTTGGCCGAGCTGGAGCAGAAGGACAGGGAGCTGACCGCCCAGTGGGAAGCGGAACGCGGCGGGATCGATCAGATCAAGGAGATCAAACAGCAACTCGAGCGGGCGCAGATGGAGTTCGAGGACGCCCAACGCAAGGGCGAGCTGGAACGGGCCGCCCGTCTGAAATACGAGACCATCGCAAATCTGAGGAAGGCCCTCGACGCAAGGGAAGAGCAGCTCGCCAAGTCCGAGAAGACCCACAAGATGCTGCAGGACGAGGTCACCGAAGAGCACATCGCCCAGGTGGTCGCCAAGTGGACGGGCATTCCGGTCTCGCGTCTGCTGACGGGCGAGCGGGAGCGCCTGATCGCGATGGAGCAGAAGATTCGCGAGCGGGTCGTGGGGCAGGACGAAGCCATCGCGGCCTTGTGCAACGCGGTTCGCCGCAGCCGCTCAGGGCTGTCGGACCCGAACCGTCCCATCGGGACGTTTCTGTTCCTGGGGCCCACGGGCGTCGGCAAGACCGAACTGAGCAAGGCACTGGCGCATTTTCTGTTCAACGACGTCAACGCGCTGGTGCGGATCGACATGAGCGAGTTCATGGAGCCGCACTCGGTGGCCCGGCTGATCGGCGCGCCTCCCGGCTATGTGGGCTATGAGGAAGGCGGCCGGCTGACCGAGGCCGTGCGGCGCAAGCCCTATTCGGTGATCCTGCTCGACGAGATCGAGAAGGCCCATCCCGACGTGTTCAACGTGCTGCTGCAGGTCTTCGATGACGGCCGGCTGACCGACGGCAAGGGACGGACCGTCGATTTCAAAAACACGGTCATCATCATGACCAGCAACATCGCCAGCCAGCAGATCCAGCAGCTATCGGAAGAGAAGGGACCCGACTGGGAGATGGAGGCGCATGTCAAGGAGGCGCTCAAGCAGGTCTTCAAGCCGGAGTTCCTCAACCGGATCGACGAGGTCATCGTCTTCCACATGCTCGCGCGGGAGCATCTCCGGGCGATCGTCGACATCCAGCTCAGCTATCTGGCCGAGCGGCTCAAAGACCGCAAGATGACGCTGACGTTCACGGAGAAGGCCCGCGACCGCGTGATGGACGAGGGCTACGATCCGACCTACGGCGCCCGACCGCTGAAGCGAACGATCCAGCAGAGGATCGAGAACCCGCTGGCCACCGAGCTGCTGGCCGGCAAGTTTGCCGACGGCGACACCATCGAGGTGGACGCCGATGCCCACAGCTTCACGTTTGGCAGAGCGAACGGCTAAGCACAAGACGCGTCGGGTGAGAACCGGCCCCTGTGCGGCGGCCGTACCATCAGGTTCGTGCCAGAGCGATGAGGTGTTCGGCGACCTTGTCGAGGGGGACGATGCGTTCGGCGCCACCCCGGGCGATGGCCTCTTTGGGCATGCCGAAGACGACGCAGGATTGCTCGTCCTGTGCGATCGTGTGCGCTCCGGCCTGCCGCATGTTCAGCAGTCCGGTCGCCCCATCGTCGCCCATTCCGGTCAAAATCGCGCCGATCGCATTGGCGCCGGCGAACTTGGCCACCGAATTGAACAGGACCTCGACGCTGGGCTTCTGCCGGCAGACGGGAGGACCGTCTTTGAGCGACACGTAGTAGTTGGCGCCGGAGCGTTGGAGGATCATGTGCAGTCCGCCCGGGGCGATGAGCACGCGGCCCGGGACGACGTGGTCGCCGTCATCGGCCTCTTTGACGCTCATCGCGCACTCGGTGTCGAGCCGCTGGGCGAAGGACGTGGTGAAATGCGCCGGCATGTGCTGGACGATCACCGTTCCGGGCGCATTGGCCGGCAACATGGACAGCACGCGTGTCAGCGCCTGAACCCCTCCGGTGGAGGCGCCGATGGCGAAGATCTTGTTCGTGGTCTCGGTCATGCTCAGTCGCGGCGCCGCAACGGCGCTGCGTGGGGCGGCAGCGGGTCGAGCCGCAATGCGGGCGGTAGACGCCGCCTTGATCTTCTCGACGAGGACATCGCACATATCGCCGACGCTGTACGAGCCATTGGGTTTGCACATCACCTCGACGGCCCCGGCTTCGAGCGCCTCCATGGCGGTCTTGCCCCCTTGCGGGGTCAGAGAGCTGAGCACGATGACCGGCATCGGACGGTGTTTCATCAGCTTGCGCAGGAACGTGATGCCGTCCATGCGAGGCATTTCGACGTCGAGCGTCAGGACGTCCGGCTCCAGCGTCAGGATCCTGTCGCGGGCAATGTAGGGGTCGGGTGCGGTCCCGACGATCTCGATGCCGGGGTGGCGTCCCAGTTCCTGGGTGAGGATTTTGCGGACGATCGCCGAATCGTCAACCACCAGGACCCGTATGCTCTTGTTCAGCGTCAGCGTCATCTGTTCATCCTCATCCAATCACTCAACGTTTCTGTGCCTGCCGCGCCGGTTGGTCCCGACACCCGTCGTGACCTGCGGCCCGCTATTTCAGGTGCTTCTCCAGCCCGCTCGATCGCACGGTCACGGTTCCATCGGCCATATCCATATAGAGATTGCGTGCGGCGTTGCCTCCCACGTCCTCGGCATTGATGAACATGCCGTTGCTCCAGAGAATCTTGCGAATGGCCAGGTAGTTGCGTTTGCCGATGTCGAACCCCTGCGGCCCCGTGGCCATGGCTGCGCCGCCGGCCAGACGGACGTGCATGCGTTTCTTGTTGGCGCCCATCGACGTCAGCTTGTTCAGCAGCAGCGCCATGCCCGTGTCGGCAAACATCAGCGGCTTGCTGCGGGCCCGATCTTCATCCATCTTCGAGGAAGGCAGTTGATAGTGCAGCATGCCTCCGATGCGCGTAACCGCGTCGTACAGGCATACGCCGATGCACGAACCGAGCGAGTAGGTGACCAGCACGTCGGATGGGTCGCTGGAGACCTTCGCGTCGGAGATGTCGATGACGATTCGCGTCTTAACCATGCCCACCCCCTATGCCTTCTGATAAATGGTTGGCTGCACGTACTTGAACGCGTGTTCGATTCCCGTCAGCGATTCGGAGTGTCCTGTGAAAAGGATGCCTCCCGAGTCGAGCAAATCGTAGAATCGACGGATCAGGCGCGCTTGCGTCGGTTTGTCGAAGTAGATCATGACGTTGCGGCAGAAGATGAAGTCGATCGGCCCCTTGACCGGCCAGTCCTTCATCAGGTTCAGATATCGGAAGATCACCAGACTGCGCATCGCCGGTCCAACCTCATACCGCTCCTTCGTTCCTTCGCGCCGGCAGATCAGGTATTCGTTGCGCATCGGCAACGGAATCGGCTCGATCCGATCCTTGTCGTAGAGGCCCGCCTTGGCCCGATCGAGAATCCGGGTGGAGACGTCGGTGGCCAGCACCTTGACGTCCCATCGTCCCTTGCCGCCGAGCGATTCGAGCAGAGTCAGCGCAATGGAATAGGGCTCCTCGCCGGACGAGCAGCCGGCGCTCCAGCCGCGAATCCGCAACGGTCCCCGGCTCTGTTTGGCCTTCATCAGGCGCGGCAGCAACTGCGTGCGCATGTATTCGAAATGCCGCTCTTCACGAAAGAACTTCGTCAGGTTCGTGCTGAGCGAATCGACGAGGATCGAAAATTCCTTGCCCGTGGGGTCTTCCAGCACGTACTTGATGTACTGGGAAAACGACGTGAAGCGTCCGTTGTGAAGCCGCTTGGCCAGACGGGCCCGCACGAGTTCCTTCTTGCCGTCGTGAAGGTTGATGCCACAGTGATCGTAAACGAGATCACTGATCTGGCGAAATTCCTCTTCCCCCAGCACGACATCCTGTAAGACCGACATGTTCATTGCAGAGATCCCCCCTGCCCGGCGCCGCTATTGGGCCTGGGCCAGTGCCACGAGTCCTGGAATATCGAGAATCAGACAGACTCTCCCGTCTCCCATGATTGCCCCGCCGGAGACGCCCTGTACGCGTCCCAATGCATCGCCGAGGTTCTTGATCACCACCTGCTGCTGCGCCAGAAGATCGTCGACGAGCAGGCAACACTTCTTGCCGTCTTCCTCCACCACGACCACCAGGGCCTTGGTGGGATCTTCTTCGGTCGGGACGGCACCGAGCAGACGATACAGTCGCACGAGCGGGATCAACTCGCCCCGTTCGAGGACCATCTCGCCCCGTCCCTGCACCGAGGAAATCTGCTGGGCCGTGGGACGCAGGCTGCGGATGATCGCGTTGATCGGAATGATATAACGCTGATCACCGATGGAGACGACCTGGCCGTCGATGACCGCCAGGGTCAGAGGCAGCCGGATCGTAAAAATCGTACCCTTGCCCGGAGTCGAACTGATCTCGATCTTGCCCCGCAGCGCCTCGATGTTCTTCTTCACGACGTCCATCCCCACGCCGCGTCCGGAAACGTTCGTGATCTTCTCAGCGGTCGAGAGCCCCGGGTGGAAGATCAGCTTGAAGACCTCTTCGTCGGGAAGTTCCTGTCCCGGCTCGACGACGCCCTGGTCGATGGCCTTCTTCAGAATGCGATCCTTGTCGAGGCCCTTGCCGTCGTCTTCGATCTCGATAACGATATTGCCGGCCTGATGAAACGCCCGCAGCTCGACGTGCCCGGTGGGGTCCTTGCCGGCTTGAACACGGGCTTCGCTCGGCTCGATGCCGTGGTCGAGCGAGTTGCGCACCATATGGACCAGCGGATCGGCGATCTTGTCGACGACGGTGCGGTCCAGTTCCGTCTCCTCACCGATGGTGACGAAATCCACTCGCTTGTCACCCTTGCGCGAGAGGTCGCGGGCCAGTCGGCTCATCTTCTGGAAGACGCCCTGGACCGGGACCATGCGCATGGACATCGACAGTTCCTGCAACTCGCGCACGATCTTGCCCTGGTGGGCCACCTTGCGGGCAAGTTCATGGACCGATGCGGCGCCGGTGTTGATCTCCTCGGACACCATCAGTTGCGCGATCACCAGCTCACCGGTCATGTTGATCAGGTTGTCGAGGCGCGTGGTGCTGACCTTGATCTTCTCTTCGGCCGCCGCGTGTCCGGCCCCACCGCTGGATGCCGCCTTCTTCGTCTCGGCCTTGTCCTCCAGGATCCCGTCGAGCTTCTCGTCGTCTTCCTTGGTCTGGGGCCGGCAGATCGATACGGCGGGCGTTCTGCCTTCGGCGGCCGCCTTCAGCGTCTCAAGCAGAACGCCAAGCTGGTCCTGCGTGGCGATCGGCGCGCCCGACTCGACGCACTTCTTCAGCCCGGCGAGCATCCGTTTGAGCATGTCCACCGAGGCGAACACCATGTCGCTGTTCTCGGCCGCCAGGACCAGCTTGCCCTTGCGGGCCAGGTCCAGCAGATTCTCGGCCGAGTGGGCCAGCGATCCGATCTCGGTCAGATTCAGAAAGCCGGCCATGCCCTTGATGGTGTGGAAGCCGCGGAAGATCTTGTTGATCAGTTCGCCGTCTTCCGGATGATTCTCCAGTTCGAGAAGCGCCGATTCAGCCGTCTCGATGTGCTCGGCGGCTTCCGTGATGAAATCGACCACCAGCGGTGCATCTTCCTCGGAGATCGTCATCGCTTGTGCCTGCGACGCGGCATCGTCCTCGCCACCAGTCGGACCTTCCGGCGCGACTTCGGCCGCCGTGGACGGTGCGGGCGCACATGCTTCGGGTTCGTCGAGCTTGCGGGCCAGTCCCTGAAGGCTGCAAATGGCCTTGGCGATCGTGTCCAGCGCCAGCGACGTGTCCTCCACGTCCTGCTGGAGGACCTGCTTGAGCGTCTGAGTCGCGTCGGCCGCCGCGCCCTCCAACTGGCTCATCAGCGGACCAGGCTCTCGACCCAACTCATGGACCACACGCTCGATGTGAGCGAGGATTTCATCGAGCTGCCCGGCATCCGACAGATCCGAAGGACCAAGCATGTTGACGCAGCAGGCCGCCTGCTCAACCAGTTGGATCAGCGTATTCTCTTTGTTCATCGCCATCTCTTTCGCTCTTCACAGAGTCTTTCCTTCTTCGCCATCGCATCGAACGGGGTTTTCAGCCTGTTCACACCAACACGGGAATCGTCTGCGGAGGTTTGCCCTTCCAGGCGAGAGACTGATCCGCTTCGAGTACGCGCAGCAGAACATCGAACACGGTAATGACCCCCATCACCTGGGATTGAGAATCCACCACGGGCAGACAGCGTCCGCCGTAGCGGCACATGCTTTCGATAACGGTGGCCAGCGCAGCGTCCGGCTTGATGGTGCGCACCGGGCGACTCATGATCCACTTGACCTTGATTCCCAGCGTCGCATCATCTTCCGGACGACGCCACTTGGCGAATACCGGACGCAGATAGGGGCTGATCGCCCCCTGAATCGTCGAACTCGAGAGCAGGCCTTCGAGCACACCGTCGCGTCCCACGAGCACGTAGCCGGTGCTGTGCTGCTGCATCAGCTCGATCACGTCCTGCACGGTGGCCTCCGGATCGCACCAGATCACCTCGGACGTCATGATCTTCCTGGCCGGCAGGTTCAGCAGATCGGTCAGCGCGCTGGTGTCCGGTCCGACCGTGTAGTCGGCCAGAACCTGGTCGAGAATCGACGGGCTCGCCTCGGCCAGGGCCGCGTTCACCGGCGGCCGGGGCGGGACCTTCCGTTCCTCGGGCGGAGTCGACGCATGGGACGATCCGACCACCGTCTCCACAATCGATTGGATGTCCTCAGGAATAGCGGTAAGGCCCTCCGAATCGGAGGCCTCGGTCTGAACCGGCGCCTCTTTCGCAGGCGCTGCGCACGTCTTGGCTTGCGGATCTGTCGCGACGTCGGCGGTCGCAGGCCCGGCCTTGCCACGATCCGATTCGGCGACCGCGGTCGGCGTTTCCTGGGGCGACGGCTCTGCGGCCGCCGTCGGCTCTGCGGTCGGTTCGGCCGAAACCGGCGTAGCACCCTCGGCCGGCGACGGATCCGCGGCGGACGCTTGTCCCGGGGCATCTGCAGCAACGGCATTCTCTGCAGGGTGGATCGCCTTCTTCGGAAAGACCGCCGCGCAACAGAAACTGGGATAGGACGCCACCTTCATTTCATAGACGGCGAAGTGCACCGCCTCGTCGGCGACCAGCTCGATCTTGCTCGGATCTTCCCACGGCTTGCCGATGAACGTGTTCGTCTTGAGAAAATGCTCGTGCCCCTTGCAGTCCTCGCGAAACACTCGATCCCACGAACCCACCAGCAGGTTGCCGACCTCCCGCGCGGCGTCCGTCAGGTTGTCCGCGTCGTCGATCGAACCTCGCTTGACGTCGTCGAGAATCTTCTTCTCCGGCAGCATCACGACGAAACCCGAAAGGATGAACAGGCCGCCCTGGTCGAAGAACAACTGGAACGTCCCGTTCAGCGCCCCTGTGGCCTGAACCAAATGCACCGCCGCCAGCTTCTTGAAATGCTTGCGCACCTCCTCGACGGTCCCCGCGCCGGCCTGCTGACGCGTGCACTGCACGTCCGCGTCGAACATGGCGCCGAGGTCCTCACAGAAGGCCTCGAACGACGCATCGGACAGTTCGGCCAAACGTGATTCAATGTCGGTTGCTGTGGCTGCCATTTCCGATCCTTGCCTTCAATTGCGAATCTCGCATCGCGACTCACCGGGAAGGGTGACTCCACGATCGGCGATTCGGAATCGTCAGTCGCCGCTCTCCCGATACAACAGGGAAAACTGCACACTGTGCTCCTCTTCGAGGTTCACGGTCACGGTGATCTTGCTCGCCCGATCGCCCAGACTGTTGCGGAGTTCCCGTCCCCGAACGACGGACGGAATGGACACTTCCATCGTTCCAACCTCGTCCTGAACGCGGGCTTTCAGGGCGCCCATCACCATGTTGGCGACCTCTCCGATGGCGTCGCTCATCTCGTCGTCGCTCATGGGCTCGTCGGGATCGGCGCCGAGCATATTGGCGCCGATCGTCCGCGCGCAGTGGCAGCCGCAGCAGATCGCCAGGCACCCTTCCAGATCGCCCTTGAAGGTGATCGTCCCCAGCAGGGTTTCGTTTTCGAGACCCGGGGCCTCCTGATCCTCATGGACCTCTTCCAGGGCCATGAACGCCATGGTCTCGAACACTTCTTTCGCACTGTCCAGCAGGCTGTCTCGAAGAGACATCGTCGTAATCATTCTTGCGCCTCCGCGATAGGAAACCAGTTTGGCATTCTCAGTTGAGCAACGGGGCCAGCTTTTCCTGAAACTTCTCCGGCGTGAACGGCTTGGTGATATAACCGTCGGCACCGTCGCTCATGACCTGATCGATCAGGTCCTGCGCGCTCTCGGTGGAGACCATGACGATCTTCGTCCCGCTGCAACTGGCCAGTTCGCGGGCCTTCTTGACCAACTCGGTCCCATTCATCTCCGGCATGTTGATGTCGCAAAGGATCACGTCCACCGGCCCGCCTTCGAGCTTCTGCAGGGCCTCGACGCCACTGCCCGCTTCTTCGGTCCGGTCGAACTCCAGGCCCGACATCCGGACCGTCCGCATAATGATCTTTCGCATCGTGGCGGAGTCATCGACGATCATCAGTGACTTTCCCATGGCATTTCCTCACTTTCCAATCTGATACGAACCTCATGGCCCAAACTATCCGAATGTGCACGGCACACCCCCTGCACCGGCGGCCGCGTCAGCGGTGTGACATCAGCCCGCAAGGGGCGACCCACCGGTCACGGCTCTGCCGTTCGACGTAGATCGGCGCAACCAAGACATGCCTCAATCAGCTTTTGGCTATTTTGCACATTTTTGCCTTTCGGTCGTTTGACGACCTCCTTGACGACCGTCCTTTCTCGGACGTTCCGGGGACCTCAGGGACATGGAGGTGAGGGGGCGGTGGGGCGCGCCGACGCAGAGGGGACCGCGCGAAACCGAAGTGCCGCGTCAAGCGTCGGGGCTAAATGACCTCGGCGGCGGTATCGGGGACCCACGCCTTGGTGCCGTCGGCCAGCTCGATATGGAACCAGCCGGGTCGCCGATCGATCAGGTCGAATTCCGTTCCGGCGTGCAAGGGGTCCTTGAAGCTGGGCGCGTAATTCGGCCCGTCCCCCTGCCGGGCCACGATCTGCGGCGCGGTGACCACCCCGCCAAAACGCGTGGACCGCCGGTGGCTCTCAACCACAATCGAAACGACGAAGCACAGACACAGAAGCCCGCTCAGCGCCACAACCACCGAACTTACCGGACCGCGTCCGCGCCAGACGATCACCGTGGCGCCGATGCACAGGCCGGCAAAAGACAAGCTCCCCAGCAGGAGCCGGGTCTGCGGCGAGAAGTCATAGTGCCAGAAGAACAGGGTTTCCAGCACGCGTTTCTCGGCGCGGGCGCTGACCTGATCGATCCGCCGGCTTCGCGCGAAGGCCAGATTGTTGCGGATGTTCACATCGCCGCTGTCGAGCTCCAGGGCGCGTCGATAGTTCAGGATCGCCCGTCCGATATCCTCGGTCAGGAAATAGGCGTTGCCGAGGTTGTAGTAGAGTTTGGCGTTGCGGACGTTTCCCTGCTCAATGATCTTCTCATAAAGAAGGATGGCCTTGCCGTAAAGTTCGGCCGCCCGGCCCGGGGCGTTGGCCGCGGCGTTGGCCTGCTGGAATGCCGCGTTCGCCTCGTTCAACAACGCGTAGAGCTGATCGCGCAAAAGAGGCGCAATATCGGTCTCATAGGTCCCATCGGTCATATAGGACGTATCGGACCCATAGGACGTATTCGCGCCGGCCAACGCCAGCGTCACAAGCAGCAGGATGTGCGCCGCATGAGTCCTCATCGCCTCGCCTTCTCCTCCACCTGCCTCACCAGTGCGATCGCCTCTTCGATCTGCGTCGCGTCCACCTGTGCGTGGATCGACGCATAGCGGGCCGCCTCCGACTCGGAGACCTTCGATCGAAGTCGCTCGGCAAGGTCCGCATCACCGGTGGCCTCTCGCACGATGCCATAGCAGTCGTCGGCGGTCAGCGAGCCGGCCGTTCGGTCGAAACGGTCGCCCACATAGCCCCTCAGAGCGGCGATCAGCAGGTCGTGCCGCTGATTCGCCTCAGCCGAAGCCACCGTACCAAGCCGGCGCACGGCTGCCGAGCATGCCTGCCGCCGGCGCTTTCGCACCACCGTCTCCGGACTGGTTCGCGTCGCCAGACGGAACACGATGCTGCCCACCAGGACGAGCAACGGCAGCGACCAGATCGCCGCATAGCCCGGACTGACCAGCGCCGCCAGGGGCGAGAACGCCTGATCGACCAGGACCTCGGAGCCGTAGTAGTTGGCGCTGAATCCCTCTCGCAATGCCTGGACCTGCCGGCTGACAGACGTAGGAGCGAGTCCCTCGACGTCGGCCCCGGTCAGCACCTTCGCTGGGGCCACCTCCAGCGGGATCGGCCCGGTCCGGACGACAACGTAGTCGCCGCCGTCCGGATCGAAATAGGCCAGAGGGATGGGGGGAATCTCTGTCACCCGGTCGTTGCCGGCGCGCAGCGTCTGCGTGAAGACCTTGTGCCCATCCTCGACGAGGGGCGAGGCCTTCTCCGCCGGGATCTTGAAATTGTCGACCAGTTCGGACAGTCCCTCCAGGTCGGGCCACTGAACGGGCTTGAGATAGGGATTGCCGCCGATCCGGATGGTCAAAGTGATCGGGTCGCCCACACTGACCTCGGTCGGCGTCGCCGAGGCGGAGACCGTGTAGCGGCCAACCAGGCCGTAGAACCCCTTGGGCCGGCCCGTCTCCGGCAAGGCCCGCACGTCCAGCGTCAACGCTTCGGACTGCACGACGAAACGCTCGTAGGTCATGCGCATCGGATTGAACAAGTCGCTTGTCCGGACGCGTCCGGTCGCCATGCTCGTCGAGACGGTCACCGGTTCGAGCGTGATCCGGCCGGGACGCTTGGGGATCAGGACCTTGCGAAACGAGATGATCGCCGCCTCCATGCCCTTGATCATCTCGCGATTCTCCGAGACCACAACGGGGACCCCGTGGATGGTGGCGTCCCTCCTGGCGTAGGCGCCTGCCGTATCGGACAGGTCCTCGATGAAAAAATCGTCGCCCTTGAAGACGGGCACATCGAACGCCGCGTCTTTGACCTGGGCCTTGACGATCCAGCGGACCGTCATCACCACCGGCTGGCCGACGTAGCACGTTGTCTCCGACATCGTGAATTCCAGCGCCAGGCGGTCGGTCGTGCCGGGCGCCGAGACCGTCACCTCCACCGCGTTGGTTGTGTACGTCTGGCCGTCCACAACCACGGTCACGCCCGGCAGAACCATCGTGCCGGGCGGACCGGCCACGATGACATAATTTTCGGAATAGCTGATCGTCGTCCGGTCGCCGACGGTCTGAATCGAGCTGCCGCTTCCGGCCCGCTGCGGATTGAATCGAGCGATCGGCGCGATATCGATCTTGCTCGGTTTGCCCCCCTCGACGACCACCGAGTAGGTGAACGTCTGGTCCGGATAGATCGTCATATCGGACTCGACCTTGGCATAGACCCGCGTCCGCGCCTGACCGGCCGCGACGCCGGCCGGCAGGAGGATGGCTGCGAACGTGATGGTCCAGACGAGGTGTCTCATGTTACCAGTCTCTTTCGACCTTCTGGGTCTGTGTCCTTTGGCGAATCTGTCGCTGTTCTTTCTGCCGCTGCTCCTTGTCAAGGATCTCCTGGGCGGTCGTGTCCGGCACAGCCTGCTGCCGGACCTGTTGCTCGTCGCGGCCCTGGTCCTGCTGCTGCTGTTGGTCGGCCGGTTCCTGTTGGTCGTCCTGATTCGGGTCGGCCCCTTGCTGCGATTGGTCTTCGTCCTGGGACTCGTTCGGGTCCTGTGGCTGCGATTGCGATTGCTGTTGCTGGTCCTGCTCCTGTTGGTCCCCCTGTTGGTCCTGTTGCGACTGCTGCTGTTGCTCCTGCTCTTGCTGTTGCTGTTGCCTGATCTGGTCGAGGATGTCCTTGATCGTCAGGCGGGCGACCTCGATGTTCCGAGCGGCCTTCTCGTTCTGCGGATCGATGTCCAGCACGCCTCGCCAGTACGTGATGCTCGTCTCCATGTCCTCCAGGGCCTTCTGCAGGTTGGAATCACGCTGCTTGGAGCCTCGCTGAAAGAAGCAGTTGCCCAGATTGTACTTGGCCTTGCTCACCAGCGTCATGTCTCTGCTCTCGGCGGCGACCTGCCGGTACAGATCGATCGCACGGCCCAGGTCGTCCAGCCGATAGTAGCTGTTGGCCTTGTTGAACTTCGGCTCGACCGCCGCCGGCTGCTCGATCTCGGCCTCGTTGTACTTGTTGATCGCCTCGGAGTACTGCCCGTCGGCATACAGTTGATTGCCCTGCCGGACCGCATCCCGCGCAGAGGCCCCCTGCGCCAGCGTCATCGCTGCCAGCAGCAAGAACACCGCCCCCAGCCAAGGAAGGTGTGCATTGCACACCCTACAAACGGGTTGTCTTCTTGCGTTCACTGAGCAACGCCTCGCAAATCAACAATCCAATGGCAAACGCCACGAAGATCTGGAACTTCTCGTCATATTTCATCATCGTCATCGACTCCAGCTCACGCCTGGCCGCTGAAGCGATCAGGTTGTCGTAAATCTGTCCCAGGTCCATCGTCGTGCCCGGCTCGACTGAGAGGTACTTGCCTCCTTCCGTCGCATAGGCCACTTCGCGCAGCGTGTCGCTGTCGAGCCGGGACCAGACCTCCTGGCCCTGATACTTCAGGAACGTGGTCTGCCCATCGGGCCCGGTGATCGGGATGCGCGATCCCGTGCTGTCGTCGCCCAGGCCGATGGCGATGATCCGGATACCCTCCTCGGCCGCCTTCTGCGCCGCCTCGACGGGGAAGCTGTCGTGGTCCTCGCCATCGGTGATCAGAATCAGGTCCTTGTACTCGCGACTTTGCCTGTCGAAGACCTCGTCGACGCCCTTGCGAATCGCGTCGCCGAGCATCGTGCCGCCCCGGCTGGTGCTCTCGGTCGAGATGTCCGCCAGCGCCATCCGCACGAACGCATAGTCCTGCGTCAGCGGACACTTGACCGTCGCATTGCCCGCGAACGTCACGATCGCGACGCGGTCGCCCTTGAGCACCTCCAGCAGATCGGAGATGGCAATCTTGGACCGCTCCAGGCGATTGGGCTTGATGTCTTCGGCGAGCATGGACCGGCTCGTGTCGAGCAGGATCGCGACGTCACGCCCCTGCCGCCGGATCTGCTGAGGCTGCGGATTCCACTTCGGCTCCGTTAGCGCCAGCACGATCAGCACGAACGCCAGCACCAGCAGGAAGGCCTTGAACACCTGCCGGCCCAAGCTGACGCTGTTGTTGATCTTCGCGAGCATCTCGCAACTGGCCAGCGCCCGCAGCGCCTGGGCCTTGCGCCAGAAACACCACGCATAGACCGGCGTCAGCACCGCCGGCACCAAGAAGAGCAACCACAACGCCTTGTCATTTCCTAAGTTCATATAGCACTATTGCAGCCACACGACCATTGTCATCCTGAGCGAAGCGCAGCGCAGTCGATGGATCTGGCCAGAGACTTGACAGACTCCTGATTCGTGGCCAGATTCCTCGACTGCGCTCGGAATGACAAAGTCGTTGTTCGGGCATTGTCGATTCATCTTGCACGCTCATGGTATCTTTCGAAAGACCGTGCAGCCGGCCAGCATCTCCAGACCCAGCAGCAGCAGCGCCGGCAGTGTCCAGCGTCCGAAGCGTTCGGCGTACTGCGTGTACTGCACGGACTTCATTTCCGTCTTCTCCAGGGCGTCAATCCGCCGGACGATGTCGCGTAGCGATTCGGCGTCGGTGGCCCGGCTGTAGAATCCCCCGGTCTTCTCGGCGATGGCTTTGAGCAGTTTCTCGTCCAGGTCGTCCTGTGTCGGCATGCGGAACGTCCCGAGCAATGTCGTGACCGTCGTGAACGACTGGGCCGAACCGATCCCGATCGTATAGATCTTGATGCCCCACTGGGTGGCCAGCTCGGCGGCCGTCAGCGGATCGTAGTCGCCCACGTTGTTGCGGCCGTCGGTCAGCAGGATGATCACCTTGCTCTTGATCTCGAAGCCGCCCCGCTCGTTCTCGGGCGATTGGGCATCGCCGAAGCCCAGCTGAGCGTTGCGGCGACGCAGCTCTTCTTCGGCGGTCTTCAGCCGGGCCGCCGCCAAAGCGATCGCATCGCCGATCGCGGTGCCGTCCTCGCTGCGAATGCTCACGATCTCGGTGGTTCGCAAAAACTCCGAAAGAATGCTGTGGCTGAGCACCAGCGGACAGACGGTGTCGGCGTATCGCGCGAATGTGATCAACCCGATCAGGTCGCCCGTCCGACCGCCGAGGCCCTTCTTATCGCCTTCGACGAAGTCGGCCAGGACGCGTTTGACCACCTCCAGGCGGTCGAACTTCTGGCCGTCGTAGTCCATCTCCGCGGCCATGCTGCCCGAGCGATCGACGACGGCCTGAATCGCCACACCTTCGGTGGACAGCTCCGAAAGGACTGTTCCCTTTCGCGGCCGGGCCAGCGCGAGGATCAGCAGCGCCAGACACAGCAGCCGGGCCGCCACCAGGACCGGGCGAAACCGCAACCGCCAGGAGACTGGGCACGCCTGCATGTCGATCAGACTGGGGAACTTCACTGCCGCCGCGCGCTTCTTGCGCAGCATCGCCCAGCCCACAACAGGCAGCATCAGAAACAACAGGAAAGCCCACGGCGTATGCCACTGCATCAGGCCACCTCCGCCGGCGTTGCCTCTGCCGCCTGTACGCGGTCCGTCACGTCGATCTGACGCTCGTCCGACCGCGTCCGCTCGATGAAATCCTTGACCAGATCGAACGACCGCTGGATCTGCTCGGTCGTCGGCGCATGCCGGGCAAACTTGACCAGATCGCAATGTGTCAGAAACTCGCCCAGGACATCCTTGTCGGCTGCGTGCAGGATCTCGGCCCCCTGCAATTCGTCCAGGAACTCCTCGGTCGTCCGCTCGGGCGCGTGCAGGTCGAACCGGTCCTCGATGTAATATCGCAGGATGCCGCTGATTCGTTCGTAGAATTCCTTGATCTTGCCTTGCTCAACGAGCTTTCTCGCAACGAGAGCCCGCAGATTGGCGTAGGCGATCTCATGTGCCGCTTTACGCACAGGCTGCGTTTTGTTGGCCCGGGATCGGCGGAGGCTGAACCAGGTCAGCCCGCCCGCCAGGGCCAGAGCGAGCCCTGCCCCGACCAACAGCCAGGCCCACCAGGTGGTCGCCTTCCGCGGCATCGGAACCACATCTTCGATGTCCTCGATGACCAGTTCGGCCCGCTGCTCGCCGAGCAGGCTGGCCACTTCCACCGCGATCGGCTCGCTGGTCAGCTCGTGCTTGGTATCGGGTTCGTTGACGTCGTGGAACGTGAAGGTGAACGCCGGGAGTTCGTAACGGCCCGAGAGGAACGGTTCGAGGCGGTACTCGTAGGTCGTGACCACGTGGTTGTTCGCGTCGAGCCGGCGCCCGAGATGGTCCCAACCGACCAGCCCGAAATCCTTGAGGGCCTCGTCGACCTTTGGCATTCGGATCTCGTAATCCGGCCGAACCGTCGCTTCCAACTGCAGCAGCACGGTCTCGGCGATGGTGATCTTCGTCCGGTCCAGCCGGACATGGACCGTCACCGGCCCGCGCTCGTGGACCTGGTCCACCTCGAACGCCGTG
>ENA-UOXR01002431-UOXR01002431.1-bioreactor-metagenome-genome-assembly--contig:-NODE-2431-length-17197-cov-6.013767_pt1 | contig 17197 bp, 11 predicted proteins | sample MGYA00238164_ERZ764825 | MGnify/ENA primary metagenome ERZ764825 (study PRJEB28920, sample SAMN05720171) | bioreactor metagenome | isolation source: Anaerobic biogas reactor | place: USA:Washington...
TGCTGTCTTGGTGGCCCTTTCGCCGATCGGCGTCTATCTCTCGCGAGCGGGCGACGGAGCCATCCTGGCGCTGCTCTGTACTGTGCTGGCGTTGGCGGCGCTGGAGCACGATCGGCCTCGCTGGTTGGTGATAGCAGCCGCCTTGGGTGTGTTGACGGCGCCTCTGCTGTATACGCTACCGATCGGCGTGGCGATCGTGGTTCTTGTCGGCGTGATCCTTCGAAAGCCGGTTCGCGCGCTCGATCGCCCTCGGGCGCTGGTGGCTCGGATCTCGCGACGGGACCTCGCGCTGGGTGGCGTGATCCTAGTTCTGGGCGCAACCGGCCTGACGGCGAACCTGGCCGGCGTGGGCGCCACTGCTGAGGTGGCCTGGCGCTGGTTCGTTGATCTGGCCTCTCCCTCTGATGCTGGGGCCTGGTGGTGGTTAGCGGCCAGTTTGGCCCACTATGAGCCGTTGACTGTCGCGCTGGCGCTGGTGGGCTGCGCTTGTGCCGTTCGCAGGAAGGACGCCGCCCCCTGGGAGCTGGGCTTTATGTTGTGGCTGACGTGGGCGCTACTCCTGGGGACCGTGGGCGGCCACCGGGGCGCGCTGTGGATCGGCCAGGCGTGGTTGCCGGCCGTCATCCTGGCGGGGCGCGGGGCCGACCGGCTGCTGGCCGCGTTGGGTGGCGACGAGCGCGACGCGCGCGACTGGGCTGGGCTAGCCGTCGCGCTGGTCGCTATCGGCTTTGCGTGGTTGCAGTTGGTGGCCTACCAGCAGACTGGCCAGCGCATCCGCCTCAGCCTGATGATCTGGGGCCTGGGTGCTGGCCTGGTGCTGATGTGGGGCTTGGGCCTCTGGTGCGGGGCGCGCCGGGCGCTGTGTGTGGCCGCCTGTGCCTTGGGGCTGACGGGCGGGGGGCTGTACCTGGCCCAGGCCTCGGCGCTGGCCACTCGCACGGCGCGCGATCCGCGCGAGCTCTTGCACGGGTGGGTCGTATCGGAAGAGGTGTGCGAGCTGGAGGCGTTGGTGGAGCGCGCGGCGACCAAGGGGGGGCACGATCGCAATACCCTTCGCGTCGCGTATGATCGCGCGCTGGATGATCGATTGGGGTGGGTGCTACGAGGCTATCCGCTCGCCCGCGCGTCCGACGATCCGCTGGGCGAGGGGGCCGACGTCTGGATCACGCGAGCGTTGCCCGAGCACGCCTGGCCGGCGAGGGCCGCCGGGCGCTCGGTGGCTCTGAGAGAGACCCTGGCGTGGCGCGACCTCACAGCGATGGAACGCCTCCGCTGGGTGGTGACGCGGTTGCCCGTGGGAACGCCGGTGCGAGAGACCGTGCAGGTGTGGCTGCCGCTCGATCTGGCCGATGGTATGCCGTGATGGACGATGGGAGCGCCTCGATGATAGAGACACGTGACGGCCGGTCGCTGCTAGACCGTCCGCTCCTGGGGAGCAAGCGGGTCACCTGGTGGACCGTGGCCTGTGTGGCGGTGATGGTCTTTGTGGTGTTGACGCGTTTGTGGGACCTATCCTCGCGCGGCTATAGCCACGATGAGAGCATCCACGCCTGGGAGGCCTGGAAGCTGGTGACGGGCCAGGGCTACCAACACAATCCGGTCTACCATGGGCCGTTTCTCTATCACTGGACGGCGCTGATCTATGCCCTCTTTGGGCACAGCGACTATACGGCGCGATTGAGCACTTCGCTGCTGGGCATCGCCATTGTGGCCATGCCGCTGCTTTTCCGTCGCTGGATCGGCAAGCGTGGCGCGCTGTTCGCCATGCTCCTGATGGCCATTTCCCCCGTGATGATGACCCGGTCTCGGTTCATTCGCCATGACCAGGGAGCCGTGCTGTTCAACCTGCTGCTGGCCTGGGCGATGCTGCGGTATCTGGAGAGCCGCCGCCCCCGTGATCTGGTCATCCTGGCGGCCAGCTATGCCCTGGGCTTTGCTGCCAAGGAGACGACCTTTATCACCTATGCCATCTTTGGCGTCTTTGTGGCCGGCTATTATGTGCTGGAGGTGTGGCGCGATCGCGATCCGGGCGCCGGATCGCTGTGGGGCTACATCCGCCAAGCAAACCTGACCGATCGGCCGTCCTTTGATCTGTTGATGGTGATGGGAACGCTGCTGCTACCCTGGGCTTCGCCCTTTGCCATCCAGCTGTTGGGCTTTGATCCAGTCGACTATTCGGCCAGCGGCATCCTCTCTTCGGGGATCATCTTTGGCGTGGTGCTGGCGGCCAGCGTTGGGCTGGGGCTGCTGTGGAACCGCAAACTGTGGGTGCCGTGCGCGGGCGTGTTTTGGGGCATCACGGTGGTGCTCTTTACCACCATGTTCACCAATGGGCAGGGTCTGGCCACCGGTGTGGTGGGCTCGTTGGGATACTGGCTCTCGCAGCACGGCGAGGCGCGGGGAGGACAGCCCTGGTTCTACTATCTCGTGCAGATGGGGCTGTACGAGTTCCTGCCTGTAGCGCTGGGCATCGCCGGCACGGTGGTCTATGCGCTGCGCGGGGAGGCCACGGCGACGGAGCTGGACGGCGAGCCCGAGGCACAGGACGATAGGGAGCAGGGAGGGCGTCGACTGCCCGTGGCGGCCTTGCTGATCGTGTGGGCCTGGTCGGCCTTTTTGCTCTACTCCTGGGCTGGCGAAAAGATGCCCTGGCTGACCATGCACATCGCGATGCCCATGCAGCTGCTGGGCGGGTGGGCCCTGGCGCGGTTGGTCAAGCTTGACTGGCGATCGGTGCGCCAGCGGGGTGGCCTCTGGCTGCTGCTGCTCGCACCTCTTCTGATGCTGTCCATCGCCATGCTGGGGGTGCGGCGCTTTTCCTTTGGCACCACGCTAGAGGAACTGCGCGAGACCATGGGCTGGCTCTCGGCCCTGGTCGTTGCCGGCATCGTGGCGGGGTTCGCCGCGGGCATCGGGCGGCGCCTGCAACGCGGCGTGGCCTGGCGCCTAGCGGCACTGGCGCTGGTGTTGGTGCTTGCGGCCGCCACGCTGCGCTTTGCCTGGATGGCCAGCTTTATCAACCAGGACGTGGTTACCGAGTTCCTGTTCTATGCCCAGGGGACGCCCGATGTGGCCGTGGTGGCGGACGAGATGGAGGAGATGTCGCGCCGCCTAACCGGGGGGCTCGATCTGCGCGTGGCCTATGATAACGACAGCAGTTGGCCCTTTGTGTGGTATCTGCGCGACTATACCAATGCCACCTATTTCGTGGGGGCGACCGAAGGCGTGGCCGATGCCGACGTGATCCTGGTGGGCCCCTCCAACGAGACGGCCATCAAGCCGCTGTTGGGCGATCGGTACTTTCGGCGGCAGTACCGGCTAATCTGGTGGCCGGACCAGGATTGGTACATGCGGATGCCCGATACGCTCTGGAGCGACCTTTGCAGCGCCGAGGGGCGGCGCCAGCTCTGGGACGTGATCTGGCGTCGCAAGTCGCAGCATAGCCTGGACGCGTGGCCGTTGGTGAACAAGTTTGCCATGTACGTGCGGCGCGATGTCGCGCTGCAGTTGTGGGACTATGGTCCCGAGGTGAGCGCCGCTTCCGAGACGCTGCCGGGCGACGAGTACCTCGCTCTCTGGCGGCCGCACGAGGCCACCACCGCCTGGGGCGGTCCTGGTTCCGAGGCGGGGCTCTTCAGGGCCCCCAAGGGGCTGGCCGTCGACGCCCAGGGCAATCTGTATGTGGCCGACAGTCAGAACAACCGGATTCAGGTCTTGAGCCCGTCGGGGGTGCTGCTGCGCCAGTGGGGCAGCGAGGGATCAGGTCCTGGGCAGTTCCTGGAGCCGTGGGGATTGGCGGTGGACGCGGCCGGCTATGTGTACGCGGCCGACACCTGGAACCATCGCATTCAGGTCTTTGACCCCGAGGGACGCTATGTCCGCGAGTGGGGCACCTTTGGCCAGACCAGCGCCACGGGCGACGGCGATCTGCTGTATGGCCCCCGCGATGTGGCGATCGACGGCGACGGCAACGTGTACGTCAGCGATACCGGCAACAAGCGCATCGTCAAGTACACTCCAGACGGCGTGATGATCCACGGCATCGGCGGCGCGGGCTCGGACGAGGGGCGCTTCCAGGAGCCGGTGGGCATCGCCGTAGAGCCCGACGGGACGCTGTACGTTGCCGATACCTGGAACCGTCGCATCCAGGTGTTTACGCCCGATGGCCAGTTCAGCCATGCTTGGGAACTCTATGCCTGGGAGAGCCAGTCGGTGGTGAACAAGCCCTATCTGGCAGTGGATGGGGCCGGCTATGTGTACGCAAGTGACCCCGAGGGTTACCGCGTGCTGGTCTTTGATGGCCAAGGGCGGCTGGTAGATATCTGGGGTCAGTTCGGCACCGATCTGGGTTCGATGCAACTTCCTACCGGTATCGCGGTAGACGGGGCTGGCCGCGTGTTGGTGGCTGATAGTGAGAACCACCGCATTCTGGTGTTCGCCGGCGGCGCCTATGGGGCGGGCTAGGTGAGCGCTATGATCTGTGATGGCACCTGCGGTTTGGAGGACGTTCGCGCCGTGCTGTTCGATTTCGACGGGACGCTCGTTCGCCAGACTATCGACTTTGCCGCGATGAGGGCCGCGGTCCTAGGGTTGGCGCAGGGCTATGGGGTCGAGATCGACGGGCTTGCTCGCTTGCCGGCACTGGAGATCGTAGCCAGCGTGGCCGCCGGCCTCGGGCGCGAGTCGGCTAGGGCCTATCGACGAGAGGCGGCCCGAGCCATCGAGGCGATCGAGCTGGAGGCGGCGCGCCTGGCTGAGCCATTCGCAGGCGTGCCCGCAACGCTGGCGCAGCTGGCGGAGCGAGGCTTTGGCGTCGGCATCGTCACGCGGAACTGCAAACGAGCTGTTGCTGACGTGCTTGCTCGCCATCCGCTGACCCACCACGTCCTCATCACCCGCGATGATACCGAGCACGTCAAGCCCGATCCGCGCCACCTCTACCAGGCTGCGGTTCAGCTGGGCGTGGCCGTGGAGCGCTGTCTGATGTGTGGCGATCACCCCATGGACGTGGCGGCCGGCAGGGCAGCCGGGGCCCGGACGGCGGCCGTGATCTATGCTGAGGCGGCGATCGGCAGGGGTGCCTTTCAGGGCCTGCACGCCCCCGACCTCTTGCTGGCCAGTGTTGCCGAGTTGGCGCGCCGCCTGCCGGACGAGTCTGCCCGCAGTGCCGACGCGATCCCGTCCGCGGTAGAGCTCGATGGCTAGGGATACGGCTGGTGCTCACGGCTCGCGGCCTCGCCGCGTCGAGGTGCTCTTGCGCGAGCGCCTAGTGGACGAGTTCTTTGCCCTGGACCGCCTCGAGCTGCGCTATGAACGGTATGACGGCACCCTCAGCCCGCCTCTCTCTCGCCTGCTTTTTGAGCGCGGCGACGCCGCTGGCGTGCTCCTCTATAACCCCGAGACGTGGGACGTGCTGCTGACGCGCCAGTTTCGTCACGTCGCCCATGTGCGTGGCGACGATCCGTGGCTGTGGGAGATCGTGGCGGGCACGCAGGCGCCCACTGACGATGGGGCCTGTACGGCCCGTCGCGAGTCGGTGGAGGAGGCCGGCTATCGGCCGCAGGCGCTCGATCATGTGGCCAGCGTCTACCTGAGCCCCGGCGGCTGCACCGAGCGGATCCACCTGTTCGTGGCCGCCGTTTCGCCCGCCGATCGGGTGGCGCCTGGCGGGGGTCTGGCGGAGGAGCACGAGGACATTCACACGGTCTGGCTCTCGCTGGACGAAGCGCTGGCCATGGTGCGGCGGGGCGAGATCATGGACGCCAAGACCGTGATCTGCCTGCAACACCTGCGCTCGATGCGCGATGGATGATCCCCGTCGACCGCAACCCCCTCTGGCTCGCCGCCCGGAGGATCTGTCGCGCTGGTTGGCGGCCGAACCCGCGCGCGCCAGCTTGGTAACTTTCTTGGGACGCTGGGCGGAGCCGGTGTATCTGGTCGGCGGCTCGGTCCGCGACGCGCTCTTGGGCCGCGACACCATGGACCTGGATTTCGCAGTGGAAGGCTCGGCGATGGCGCTGGCGCGCGCGTTGTCTGACCGCGTGGGGGGCGCCCTGGTGCCGCTCGATCCTGAGCGCGATGTGGCCCGCGTGGTGGTGGGGCGGGGCGAACGTGCCGAGCACTGGGACCTGGCGGGCCTGCGGGCGCCCACCCTCGAGGAGGATCTGCGGGCGCGAGACCTTACCATCAACGCCATAGCTCTGGCTCTGTGGCCGCCACACTCGCTGGTGGATCCTACGGGGGGACGGGTGGATCTCGGCCGTGGCCTGCTGCGTGCCGCTTCAGGAGGCGCCTTTCGCGATGACCCGGTGCGCGTGGTGCGGTTGGCGCGGTTTCGCGGCGAGCTGAGGCTGCCGGTGCAGCCCGCCACCCGCCGCTTGGCGATCGAGGCGGCGCCGGGTCTGGCTGGCGCTTCGGCTGAGCGGCTGCGAGACGAGCTGTTCGCCATCCTCCGGCTAGATCGCTCAGCATCAGCCCTCGGCTACCTGCATCGCCTGGGGGGGCTGGCGTTGACGCTAGGCCTGGAAAGGCCGGCGGACGCCGCGCTAGAGCTAGGGCTGCGTCGTTTGAAGGCGCTCGAGGGGTGTCTGCCCCTGGGCCGGTCGAGCGAACTCGATGCCGTCCTGTGGCAACTGCGCGACGACTGGGGCCGGGGGTTGGCGGGAGGCCGCGCGCGCTGGCAATCGGTCAAGCTGGCGGCTATTCTCGGGAAAATGACCCAGGAGAGCGCTGCGGCTGCGTGCCTGGCCCTTCGGTTGAGCACCGCCGAGGTGCGTTGGGTTCGGGGCGCTGTGGCGGGGGCGCAGGCGCTATCGGCTGGGCTAGAGTGCATCGGCGACCTGGCGCTGTACCGCTACTATCGACGGTTCGGCGAGGCGGGCGTGGATGGTGCCGCATTGGCGCTGACTGGCGATGGTGCCCCCCGGGCATCCGAGGCGCTGATGGCCTGGTACCGACGTCCAGCGGAGGTGGTTGATCCGCCGCGGCTGGTGGACGGTCGTGATGTGATGCGGGTATTGGGGGCCGACTCGGGCCCGGCGGTTGGTCGGGCCCTGGAAGCGATCCGCGAGGCCCAGGTGGCCAGGCAGGTTGTCTCGCGTGACGAGGCGTTGCGCTGGTTGGAGCGACTAGGCGATGACAAGGATTCGTTGAGGTAGGAGGTTCGCAATGCTCAAGGTGGGCATCATCGGCTATGGAGGCAGGGTCTCGTCTATGGCCAAAGGAATCGGGCAGTTCGGGGTGCCGTACCGCGTGGTGGCAGTCTGTGACCCCCGCGAAAAAGAGATCCTGGCCAAGGACGACGGGTTCCTGTCCGACGCGCGCTTTTTTGAGGATGCCGAGACCATGCTGGCCGAGGCCGAGCTGGACGGCGTGATGATCGGCACGCGGTGCTATATGCACACGCCAATGGCGCTGCTGGTGGCCAAGGATCCGCTGCCGCTGTTCCTGGAAAAGCCGGTAGCGATCAGCTTTGAGCAGGTCGCGGCCCTGGACCGGGCCTACGCCGACTATCCAGAGCCCGTGGTGGTGTCGTTCCCGCTACGGCTGACCCGGCATGTCCAGACGGTCAAAGAGATGATCGAGGCTGACGTCATCGGCACCGTGGAGCAGGTGGTCGCTACCAACGATGTGCCCTATGGCGACGTCTACTTTTATGACTGGTACCGCAACTGGGACGAGGTGGGTGGACTGTTCCTGCAAAAGGCTACCCACGACCTGGACTATGTGGGGTACTTGCTGGGCGAGGCACCCAAGCAGCTCTGCGCTATGACTGCCCGCGGCGTCTATGGCGGCGACAAGCCGCACGATTTGCGCTGTGTCGATTGTGAGGAGTGGGAGACCTGCCCCGAGAGTCCGTTTAGCCTGTTCTACCAGCGGTTTCGCGGGGACAGGGTCGACACCAACTCGGAGCGGATGTGCCTGTATTCGCGCGATATCCGTAACGAGGACCTGTCCAACCTGATCGTCGAGTACGAGGGTGGGGCGCAGCTCTCGTACACGCAGAACGTGTTTGCCCGCTTTAGTGCGGCTCGGCGGGGTGCGCGGCTGTATGGCTACAAGGGAACCATCGACTTTGACTGGTACGAGAACGTGATTCGCCTGTACCGGCACCAGTCGCCCGAGGTGGAGACCATCACCTACACTGGCGAAATGCCCCACTTTGGCGGCGACCGCGAGCTGCTGTGGGACTTTATCCGGGCGATGCGCGACGGCACCCCCTCTCGCAGCCCGATCGAGGCTGGGATCCAGTCGGCGCTGACCTGCCTGTGGGCGCGCGAGTCGGCCGAGCAGCGGCGCTACTGCGACGTGGTGATGCCTTCCGCCTAAGCGTACGCTTTGCCTCTGGCAAGCAGAAAGGGCGGGGATTCGATCCCCGCCCTTGACGTGTTCAAGCCCGTCTAGTAGAGGTCTTTCGACTCAGTGTCGTCCGCCAGGCTCAGCGAGCCGAGGGCGGCCTGGGCGGCGGCCTGCATAAAGCGCACATCGCTGGCCAAGGCCAGGAACTGCCACCCCTGCTTGATGCGCAAGCGCACCTCGTGAGCGTCAAAGCAGTGCTTGCCGACCGGCACCCCCAGGCTGCGGCCGACCTCAAGGACCCGCATGATGGCTGCCTCGTGCTCTGTGCCCGGGCCGGTGTCGTCGTCGGCCACCCCCATGGAGAGGCCTAGGTCGCGCGGCCCCACGAAACAGGCGCCCACGCCCTCGACCGAAAGGATCTCTTCCACGTGCTCAACGGCCGTGATGGTCTCAACCATCGGGATGCAGAGGATGTTGCGATCGGACCAGTCCTCCCATCGCTCCTGGACATAAGGCCGCAGCCGGCTGCCGCCAGAGCTGCGCTGCCCACGGGTGGCATAGCGCGCGTTCGAGACGGCACGGGCGGCGTCATCGGCCGAGTTCACCATGGGGATGATCAAGCCCATGGCGCCGGCATCGAGAGTGCGCTGGATCCAGACGGTGTCGTTCCACGGCACGCGGGCCATGGGAACGCTCCCCGCCAGTTGGATGGCGCGAAAGCAGTTGGTGAGGGTCTCGAACCCGACCGGGCTGTGCTCGGCATCGACCGAAACCCAGTCAAAGCCCACCGTCGCCAGAGATTCGGCGGCTTCGGGGGAGCAGAACGTGACCCAGCCGCCTACGGCCGGTTCGCCTTGGGCTAGCTTGAGCCGTACGGGGTTCTCTTGTAGGAACTGTCGCATGGAGTCTCCTGTCTACCAACGCTCATGGTGCACGCGGGCCTCATCATATTGGGTGCGAGGCTCTTTGTGCTCGGCGGGATGACCAACGGCAATGTACGCAAAGGGGATCGCCTCCGCGGGGATGCCCAGAAGACGACGAGCAGAGTCCTCGCGTTCGGGGATGGGATGCACGCCACACCAGACGGCCCCGAGGCTGAGGGCCGTCGCCGCCAGCAGGATGTTCTCGGTGGCGGCTGCGCAATCCTGAATCCAGTAGGCCTCGCGGCCGGGGTAGCTGGAAGCTGGTAGGCCACACGGCACGATGCATACGGGCGCCTCCGCGACCATCTTGGCATAGGGGTGATCGGCAGCCAACTGGGAGCGGGTGTCGGCATCGGTTACGACACAAAAATGCCACGGCTTGCGGTTGCCGGCCGACGGCGCGGCCATGGCCGCCTCCAACAGGGTACGCACCTGTTCCGCCGTCACAGGCTCGGCCGTGAACCGACGGATGCTGCGACGGGCAAATAGGTTCGGGATCGTCAGTTGGGGCATGGAGACTGCTCCTGATGGCGGTGCGGGGATGCGCCGGCCACCTCCCCGCACTCGACGCGACGCTCAGATCTGGAGGATCAGGCTGGTCAGGTCGTATACGGTGATCTCGCCCGGATCGCCGTCGCAGGTCAGCGTGACCGGTACGCCCGGCTGGAGGGCCAGCCCGTTGTCCGACAGCTCCACGTCCTGCTCCGTCTCGACGAACACCCCAAAGGCGGGCACGTCGCTGGTGAGGATGATAGCGTCGCCGTCGCGCTCCACCGTAATGGTGGGCGGCTGCAGCTCCAGCCAGCGGTAGCGGTCAAAGACCAGATGGTTGGTATAGGTGCGGTCGCCGATCTTGAGGTGGACATAGACGACCGTGTCGAGCAGATCGCCGTTGCGCTCTACGGGGACGGTGGTCGACCCGCGATCCTCGGGCAGGACCCGCGCCCGGTGCCCGACGCCTAGCTCGCCGAGCGAGAACGTCTTGAGGTGGGTGACGGCGTTAGGCAGCACGGTGACCCCAAAGGTCTGCTGCGCCCGCACGTTGCCCCGCAGGTCGTAGGCGATCACGGTCGCCTGGCCGGCCGCCTCTGCCAGGCGGTCGCTGTCGACCGAGAGGGTCACGGCGTCGTCCTCGAACTGGAGAATGGGAAGCACGTCATCGAAAAAGCGGCGGCTGGCGTACCAGAGCGCCTTCTTGCGGCGGTAGTAATCCAAGCAGGACCAGCTCGCCACCGGCCAGCAGTCGTTGAGCTGCCAGTAGAGTGCTCCACTGGTCAGGAATTTGCGGGAGCGCCAATGCTCTACGCCGGTGCGGATGGCCTCAGCCTGATTGAACTGCGTCAGGTAGACAAAGCTCTGTAGGTCCTTGGGCAGGCCGATGCGGCCAGCCAGGAAGCGGAGCAGGCGTTCGTTGCCATCGACCATCTTCTGGTGGCTCATCATTACCGGCGAAAAGAGCTTGCGATCCTCGGGCTCGGTGTAGGAGAGGACGGTCTTCCAGCAGGGCATGGCCTGGAAGCCGAACTCGCTGATGAACCGGCCGCTGTCCTGGAGATAGCCGGCATAGTCGCGCCAGCCGCTCCAAACGTCCCACGAGTGACGGTCGCCCTCTTCCATGCCGTTGGGTGAATCCCCGCCATAGGGGCTAGAGACCCAATAGGGCCGCGAGGGATCCAGCTCGGCGCACACCTGGGGCAGGATCTCGCGGTAGATATAGTTCCCCTCGAACTTTGGTACGCCCGTGTGCCACCAATCGGCGAATCCCCAGTTGTTCTCGTTGTTGCCGCACCAAAGCACGATGCTGGCATGGTTGCGAAGTGAGGCCACGACGGCCCGCGCCTCGTCCTCGGCGAGATCAGCGAACCAGTCCAGCTCATCGGGGTACTGGGCGCAGGCATACATGAAATCCTGCCAAACCATGATGCCTAGCCGGTCGCAGGCCTGGTAGAAAGCGCGATCCTCATAGATGCCGCCGCCCCAGATGCGCAGCATGTTCATGTTGGCATCGGCGGCCAGCTGGATGAGCTCGTCATAGTCCTCGGCGGTGAGCCGTGGCAGCAGGCTGTCGGCCGGAATCCAGTTGGCGCCCTTGCAAAAGACGCGCACGCCGTTGATAGCCAGCACAAAGCTGCGCCCTTCGGCGTCGGCCTCCTGAAGCAAGTCGATGGTGCGGATGCCAAAGCGGGTGGTTGTCTCGTCCACCACCTCGCCCTCGACCAACGCCCGCACCGTCAGGTCATAGAGTGGCTGAGCGCCCATGCCGTTGGGCCACCAGAGCTCGGCCTCGGGCACGGTGAGCAGCAGCTCGCCGCCGGCGCCTTCGGGCGTCGGCGCGGCCCCCACCGTCCCCTGGGCTACCATCTGGCCCTCGCGACTGATGGCGAACTCGAGATCGGCCTCGGTGCAGGCGCAGAGGTCGATGCTCACCGAGGCACGGATGTGCGCGTCGCCTTCGGAGACCGACTCGGTCCGGACGTAGGGATCGTAGAGACGCGCGCGATCGGACACATCCAGGTAGACGGACCGCCAGATGCCCACTTGCGCGATCCGTGGGCCCCAATCCCAGCCATAGCTGTATTGCGCCTTGCGGATATAGTTGCGTGCCTGATCGCTGGTGGCGGTGAGGTTGAGGCCGCTGTTGCGCTGCCGGGCCAGCGGCAGATCAACCGGCGAGTAGAGGCGCACCGTGAGCTCGTTCTCGCCTACGCGCAGCAGATCGGTGACATCAAAGCGAAACGGCATGAACATGTTCTCGATCTGGGCCACGTAGGTATCGTTCAGATAGATCTCGGCGATGGTGTCAACGCCCTCAAAGACCAGCTCGACCATGTCGGCCTCGACGGTCTCACGATCCAGGTCAAAGGCGTGTCGGTAGACCCAGTTCTTGTGCTCGAGCTTGATCGCCTCGACCTCGTTGGTGCGGTAAAAGGGGTCGGGCAACTGATCAAGGGCCATCAGGTCCATCTGCACGCAACCGGGCACTTGTCCAGGTTGCCATGTGTCCCCATCGGCATCGCGAAACTGCCACGTCCCGTCGAGGGATATCCTCTCAACCATCCTGCTTTCTCCTTACACAAGGGCTAGCCAACGCCCAGCTTGATCTGTCTGGATCATACAGGCCGGTGGGGGGTGGGTCAAGGTCGCGGTCCAACGGGGCCACCACGGCGCCTCCCGCAGGATCGATAGAGCTGGACTGTGCAGACTCGCAGCGCCGGCCAGTGCTTGTGTCTACGCCAGTTTGACTGCCAATTGACGCAAGCTTGACCCATACGGGGCACGGGCTCTGCTATACTCTCGCCCAAGTTGCATTGGTCACTCGGGGCAGTCTGTGTCGGACCCCGAACTAACGTGTAGTCTAGGGAAGGCTGTCGCGGACACCGTTCGGTGAAGCGACGCTGGTGGGCGAGTAGAGCCCGCAAGGTACAGGAGGATCGATGTCAGAGGGTGGCAAGACCGCAGTGCAGGCGGCTCAAACGTTTGAGCAGAGAGCCGTTCCGACGAGGGCAAAGGGTCCAGAAGCGCCAACCGCTCCGGCGCCCACGCAACGGACCGAACCGTCAGAGATGCAGGACGACCTGGAGCGGGTCCGGCAACTGATCATGGGCGGCGGCGACGGGGCGCGCCAACCGCTCCGCGATGCAGAGGTCAAGCGGTTACGGGACGCGCTGTTTGGCACCAAGATGGAAGAGTATGAGCGCCGCTTTTCCGACCTACGCCGGGAGAACGATCGCCTCTCCAACGACCTGCGCCAGGCACTGGCGGCAGTCGACGAACTGCGAGAGGGCCAGCGCGAGCGTGCGGAAGGTGTCGAGCGCGAGGTCGATCGGTCCATCGAGGAGCTGTCCCGCGGTCTGGAGCAGGTGCGGGCGCAGTCGCCCTTGCTTCAGCAGCTTCTGACGCAGACGCGGCAGCTGCAGACCATCGCCAAGAGCTTGGCGGAGCAGGTCAGCGATCTACAGGCGGCGCAGACTCGCGAGGCGCAGGATCTGCGCGCGCTACGTTCGCTGATCGACCAGTATCGGGACCAGTACGACCGTGGCATCGAGACGGTCAAGCGCGAAAAGCGCCAGGCCGAGGACGAGCTCAAGGCCGAGCTGCGGCAGATGGCCGACAAGCTGGATAACCAAAAGGTCGATCGCCGATCACTGGCGGCGGTGATGCTCGAGATCGCCAGCCGGATCGAAACAGGCGACGCGACCACCGATATCCTTGCCAGCTTTGTGGAGCCGGTCAAGGACTAGGCCATGTCGGCTGACAACTACTCGAGAGAAGCGCTCAACGAACTACGGACCATTCTGCTTGCGCCGGCCTATCTCTCCGAGGCCCTGGCGCCGCTGATCGAAGAGGTGCTGCGGGAGCGGATCGCCGCCGACCCGGCGGTGATGGCCAACGTGCTGGCTCCGGCCGTCCAGATCGCGTTTACCTCCATGCTGGATGGGGACACGGGAGCCGATCCGGCCAGTGATGATGTGGCCTCGTCGATGAACAGGTTCGTCGCCGAGGCTTGTGGGCGTTGGGCGCGTGAGCACCCGGACGAGCTCTCGGGCATCGTGCGCGATGCCTCTGGCGCGCGTTCGGGGCGACCTGGGCGCACCACGCCGCCTAAAGGCGACCAGACGGGTACGCCGACCGAGCAGACCGAGGCGGCGGCAGGCGAGCCTACGGCACGCCCCGAAAAGGCCAAGGGCCTCTTTGGCCGATCACGCTTGCTCATGGCCGGGCTGGCGCTGGTGACGACGATGAACTTGGGGCTGCTCGGTCTGGCGGGGTGGGGTGCCAGCAACGCCGACGCCCCTGGACCGGACCTGCCAGCGTCCTCGGTGCCAGATGCATCCTCGCCCTCGTTGGCGGCGGGCACAGGCTCCGTGCAAGGACCTGGTGGAGTGGCGGCGGCCCAGGCATCGCGGCTAGAGATGGCGCGCGTGAGCGACCAGAGTTGGTACATCGCCGCGTCCCTCGTCGAGGGGAGCGATCCGTCCGACGTTGCTAGCCTGGCCGAGACGGCCGCAGCGACTGGCGATAGCGATGATCTGGATGTGAGCCTGCCCACGGCACCAGTGGCGGCCGACACGCTACCCCCGGTCGTTGACGAAAAGGCCGTCGGGTCGGACAAGGTGCTCTACCTTACGTTCGACGATGGCCCGAACCCGCGCTGGACGCCAGAGATCCTGAACGTCTTGGCGCGCCATGGGGCGCATGCCACCTTTTTCGCGCTGGGGCAAGAAGCGGCCAAGTACCCGGAATTGGTCCGCGATATTCTGGCCCAAGGACACAACATCGGGCACCACTCGTGGGACCATCCGCTCATGGCGGGCATGGACCATGATGCCTTGATGGAACAGATATGGCGGACCGATGAGGCGCTGGGCGGCGACGTGAGCGCGTTTCTGCGGCCGCCCTATGGGGTGATCGATGATGCGTCGCGGGCCCTGGTCGAGGAGCTAGGGCTGCGCATCGTCCTGTGGGACATTGATCCGCGCGACTGGATGGCCGATGGCGCCGAGGCTATCGCTCAGCAAGTGCTCCGCCAGGCCGCACCGGGTCGGATCGTCGTCTTGCACGACGGCGGCGGCTACCGCGGCGAGACCGTCCAGGCGCTCGAGATCGTGTTGGCAGAGCTCGGGCAACGGGGTTACCGTTTCGAGGCGATTCCTCTGGACTGACAAGCAACCCATCTGGCTCTGGTGCCAGAACATCACAAGGCGCACGGAGGCTCTGCGGTCTCCGTGCGCTGTTGTTTGCGTCGGTTGCCAGCGAGGCGGTTTGGCTCTACCCTGGCGCCATCTAGTAGCGGGAGGAGGCGTGATGAAGGCTGAATTGGCGACGCTGGCGGTGCATGCCGGGATCGGTACCAAAGAGGTGGGTGCTGGATGGCGGGCCACCGCGCCGCCGGTGCACCACAGCGTGAGCTACTCGTACGACCGCATGGCCAGCCTGGACGCGGTCTTTGAGGGCCAAGCGGAGGGCTACACCTATGGGCGCTATGCGAACCCGACGGTGGCACAGCTGGAATCGGCCGTCGCCGCGCTGGAAAGCGCCGAGGCTGCGGTGGCCTATGCCAGCGGCATGGCCGGGGTGCACGGCGCGTTGCTGGGAGCTGGGGCCTCGGGGGGCCGCGCAGTAGTCTGCGCCGAGGACGTCTATGGCGCCACCCGCGGGCTGATCGACGGCGTGCTAGTTCCCCAGGGCCTACAGGTGGCCTACATCGATGTGAGTGATCTGGGTGTGGTGAGCCGAACGCTGGAGCGTCTGCGGCCGGCAGCCCTGCTGTGCGAGGCGATCTCGAATCCGCTGCTGCGTGTGGCTGACGTTGCCGCGCTGGCCGAGCTGGCCCACCAGGCCGACGCCCGGCTGATCGTCGATAGCACTTTTGCCAGCCCGTGGCTGCTGCGGCCGCTAGAGCTGGGCGCCGACTATGCCGTCGCCTCGGCTACCAAGTACCTTTCAGGGCATGGGGATGCCCTGGCCGGCGTGGTGGCATGCTCTCAGGATGCCGCAGCAGCGCTGGACGTGACGCGCCGGCTGATGGGGCCCAGCCTGGCCCCCCAGGAGGCCTGGAAGGTGCGGCGGGGCCTGATGACCCTCGCGGTGCGGATGCGCGAGCAGTGCGCCAACGCACAGCGCGTGGCGGCATGGCTCGAGTCCCAGCCGGCCGTGGCTCGGGTTCACTACCCTGGGCTGGCCAGTCATCCTCAGCATGTCCTGGCTAGGCGGCAGTTCGATGGAAGGGGATTCGGGGGCGTGGTAGCGTTTGAGCTGCGCGACGCGGGCCGTCCGGAGGCGTTCGCCTTCTTGGACGCTCTGCGACTGGTGCAGCCGGCGCCAACGCTGGGTGACGTCATGAGCTTGGCCTTGCACCCGGCCAGCTCGTCGCACCGTACCCTCGCGCCGGCCGAACGGGAGCGCCTGGGCATCGGTGAAGGGTTGGTGCGCCTGAGCGTGGGCATCGAGGATGCCGAGGACATCATGGGCGACCTGGCGCAGGCCTTGGCGACGCTGAGCTAGACCGGGGGAACCGGCCGCCCCTCGCCATGGACCAGCCAGCGGTACGACTTTTCGATGCGGTCCCAGTTGTGCTCGCGGTCCAACGACCAAAAGCGACCGATGAGCGACACAAAGGCGCCGGTGCCCAGAGCCTCGCAGGCCTCCTCGACTTGCTGGGTGTAGATGGCGCCGCTCTCGGGCTTTTCGCCGCGACGCCCCAGCATGCCGTGGATGTACACCTCGGGCACGCCCAGCTCGTGAGCCATGCGTAAGAGCGCCAGCAGGTGCTCCACCGAGCCGTGCGAGCTGTAAAAGGAGATGATGCCCAGCAGATGGAGGGCCTTTCGGTCGCGGATGGCACCCTCCATGGCCCAGCGTAGGGCTTGGTTCCGCAGGAGAGAGCCGTCGGCGATGGCGCGCTCCACCCGCAGCCGGTCTGACGGGACGACTCGCCCTGCTCCCAGGTGGAGGTGCCCGACCTCAGAGTTCCCTACCGTCTTGCCGGGGCGGCCGGGAACGGTTTCCGGCAGACCAACAGCCTCGCCGGCCGCCTCGAGCCGCGTGTAGAGCGGCTGACGCGACAGGGCGTCCATGCAGGGCGTGTGGGCCTCGGCGATCAGGTTGCCGGCGCGCTCATCCCGGGCGCCCCAGCCGTCTAGGATCAGCAGGGCGACGCGGTGGCGTCTGGTAGTCGGGGCATGCTGGAGCAGGGGACGGCCTTCCATCGCGGTGGGGATCGGCAGCCCCAGGAGCGCGAGCACCGTCGGGGCCACGTCGATCAGCGTGCCGCCCTGGCGCAGCGCCGCCTGGTCGAGGCCGTCGTCGACGATGGCCAGCGGCACGGGGCTGTCGGTATGGCCGGTATCGATGGTCCCGTCCTCATAGAGCCACTTTTCGACGGTACCGTGGTCGGCGGTGACGACGGCGGCCATGCCCTGCGACCGCGCGGCCGCCACCACCCGCGCCAGTTGCGCATCCACCGCCTCGACGGC
>ENA-UOXR01002440-UOXR01002440.1-bioreactor-metagenome-genome-assembly--contig:-NODE-2440-length-17143-cov-14.205466_pt1 | contig 17143 bp, 13 predicted proteins | sample MGYA00238164_ERZ764825 | MGnify/ENA primary metagenome ERZ764825 (study PRJEB28920, sample SAMN05720171) | bioreactor metagenome | isolation source: Anaerobic biogas reactor | place: USA:Washington...
ACATCTGCCAAAATCTGGCGCCACAAAGCACCTTTCGTTCCGCCTCCCGAAGCACGTACCTGGGATATTTGCTCCAGCCCGGCGTTTCGGATCAGGTTGAAACTGTCTTTCAAACCAAATGCGACCCCTTCCAGCACGGCACGGGTCATATGACCTCTGCTATGACGCAGTGTTAGTCCAATGAAGGCTCCTCGTGCCAGCGGATCCGGATGGGGCGTGCGTTCACCGCTCAGGTAAGGCAAAAATAGCAAACCTTCACTGCCCGCTGGAACGCTTTCGGCTTCCCTCAGCAACTCATCAAAGCTCATATTTGGTGCAAGCGTGTCACGATACCACTGCAGGCTGCCAGCCGCTGAAAGCATCACTCCCATAAAATGCCACAATCCAGGAGCGGCATGGCAAAAGGCGTGTAAGCGTCCTTCCGGCTCGATCAACGGGGCAGGAGTGGTCGCAAAGATCACACCGCTGGTGCCGACAACCAGCCCAACGATGCCTGGTTCAACCGCCCCAACACCCACTGCTCCAGCCGCCTGGTCACCGCCACCAGCCGTCACAGGGGTTCCCTTGGTCAGTCCGCAAAGAGCAGCAGCATACTCGTTCACATAACCGGTAATTTCAGGACCTTCGAAGGTTGGCGGCATCCATTCGCAGGGAATATCTAGCTTTTCGAGCAATTCCTCAGACCAATCCCTCGCTTTCAGATCAAAAAGGACTGTCCCAGAGCCGTCTGCCTTATCCATGGCAAGCTCGCCAGTCAGTTTATAGCGAATGTAATCTTTGGGCAAAAGCACATGGCTGACCTTGGCATAGACATCCGGTTCATTTTCAGCCACCCAAAGGATCTTGGGTGCAGTAAACCCGGTCAGAGCGACATTGCCGCTGATCTGGATGAATTTTTCCTTACCAACCCGCTCATGGATCTCGTCACACTGCGCCTGGCAGCGCTGGTCGTTCCATAAAATCGCTGGTCGCAGCACTTCCCCCTGCGCGTCAAGCAGTACCAAACCATGCATTTGCCCGGTCAGACCAACTGCATCTATTTCTTTTGGATCAACACCAGTCTGAACGATCAGGCTTTGAATACTGTTGACAACTGCCTGCCACCACATTTCCGGGTCCTGTTCGGACCATAACGGCTTGGGGGTGGAGAGCGTGTGCGGAGAAGACGCCGTGCCCATGACCGCGCCTGTTGTGTCGATCAGCAGAGCTTTGCTCCCTGTGGTTGAAACGTCAAGTCCTAAAATATACGCCATGGTCATCCTCCAATCAAAGAATTGTGACCGGGCATTCAAATACCCGTTCTTCCACAACCTGGATCTTCTCGCCAACGACTTCTAAATCAGCCTCAAGGCGGATGTCATCAGATGAACTGCCAAGCATGATCTTTACCGTTCCGGGTTCCAGCACCAATTTCAGCCCTTCACCGTAGTATGCCAGCATGTTCACAGGCAGATCGAATTGGATGGTTTTCTTTTCTCCAGGCAGTAAATGGATGCGCGCGAAACCACGCAGTTCCTTCACCGGACGCGGGAAGGTAGCGTATTCGTCGCGGGTATAGAGTTGAACAACCTCATCACCTGCCATTTGAGCGCTGTTGCGAACTTCGCATGAAACCTGGACAATCTCATCCAAACCAGCTTGTACTTTATTCAGTAAAAGGTTGGTGTATTCAAACTGTGTGTAACTGAGCCCGTGGCCGAAAGGATAAAGAGGTTTAACGCTTTCATTTACATAATCGCCATAGATATTGGAGCGCATACCGGAGGGTTTAAAATTATAGAAAACCGGCACTTGTCCAGCCGATCTGGCGATGGATACTGGCAGCTTGCCGCCTGGATTAAACTCACCCATGAGGGCATCCACGATGGCACCTGCGCCTTCCTCACCTGGAACCCAGGTTTCCAGAACAGCATTGGCAGCCTCGACAGATTCCGGAATGGAAAGTGGTCTGCCGTTGATCAGAACCAGCACGACCGGTTTTCCCGTCTCAAGAACGGCTTTCAGCAACTCCGCCTGCACACCAGGTAGTCCGAGGTCAGTTGTGTCCCGGAATTCGCCGGTGGTGCAGTCGTACCCCAACCCGGACTTATGCCCAAGAATAAGCACTGCCACATCAGCATCACTGGCAATTTCAACAGCTTCCGCAAAGTCTGATTTATCCTGCGAAGCAATATCACACCCTTTGGCATAACGAATTTCAGTCGAGCCCGGCAGCACAGATCGGAAACTCTCCAAAACAGAAGCAATTTCAACCGGCATCTTTTCCAGATCCGCCTTGGTCAAACCCTGGTAGCCTGAACCTTCCGGCGGGTCCTGGAACAGAAGTTCACGCATGGACGCATAGGAGTAATCTCCCAGCATACAGCGCTGGTTATCCGCATTTGGTCCGATCAACGCAATCTTTTTGACCGACTGTTTAAGCGGCAATGTCCCGTCATTTTTCAGCAAAACCAGGCTTTGCCGGGCGATCTCTTTTGCCAGCCGCCGGTTTTCTGGGGTTTCAAACTCAACCAACACACTGCCTTCGTCCACGTATGGATTTTCAAACAACCCTAATTCCATTTTCTTGCTTAGGTGACGGCTGACAGCCTGGTCAATCGTATCGAGCGAAAGCTCACCTGCTTCCAACGCTTCCTCCAGACCAGGTCGATAACAATCAAAACTGGGAAGTTCCACGTCAATCCCTGCAGTGAGTGCCCTGATGGCAGCATCCTTGCGTGTTGGCGCAGATTTATGGTAATTATGGATCATCACCACTGCTTCATAATCCGATACAACCACACCGTCAAAACCCAGCGTGTCGCGCAGCAGGTCTGTCAGGATTCGTTTTGAAGCAGCCACCACTTCGCCGTCCAGTTCAGGATAAGCATTCATCATGGACATCAAACCCGCTTCGCGGATGGCAGCCTGGAAGGGTTGTAAATAGACATCCCAAAGATCCCTTTCACCCAGGTGTACCGGTCCGCAATTCAGCCCACCCTGCGAGAAAGAATGTCCGACAAAATGCTTGCCTGTTGCCATGACACTTTCTAAGGGGTCATCTCCCTGCAAGCCCTGGATGTATGCTTTGCCAAATTGGGTCACCAACAGGGGATCTTCACCAAAAGTTTCTTCGATGCGACCCCAACGTGGGTCCCGCCCTACATCCAGAACGGGTGCCAGACCCTGGCGAGCACCCATAGCCAGCATTTGTCTGCGAATCTGTTCGGTCATTTGTCTGGCTAATTCAGGTTGAAAGGTACTGGCGAGTCCGATCATCTGGGGGTAAACTGTGCCGCCCAAAGCCGTCACGCCTGAACAGCATTCCTCGTGGTTGATCGCTGGAATACCCAAACGCGTCTCCTCGCGCAGAAACTTTTGAATAGTGTTGTAGGCTTTGGCGGTCTCCAGCGGTGATAAGTTACCGGAACCGGCAATACGCGTGATCTGTCCGATACCATGCTTAAGCTTCACCCTGACTTTTTCTGTATCCAGACGTCCTTGAGTTTGGAATTCATAGAACCAGTGACCCCCCAGCTGGCAAATTTTCTCCTGCAGGGTCATTTGTTGCAGCAGTTCATGAACTCGCGTCTTTACTTGAGATGTCGTCATCACTGGTCCTTTGTTTCCTGTTGTCAAATTGGTTTAACGCATGCCCAAAAGCAGATCGATGGTCAGCTGGTCAAGGCGTTCGTATTTCAGCCCACGGCTGGCAATCGCCTTACGGTCAAATTCGATAGCTCTGATTGCTGCTGCTTTTTCGGGTGAATACTTGCCGAACACCGATTCAAGTTCAGGCGCTTCAGCATTGATCTCAGCCAAAAGTGCCTGGATTTCCGTGTCCGCGTTAAACTGGGCTGCTTTTTCCTTGAGCATCAGGTAAGTTCGCATACAGCCGCGCGCAAAATCCTTCACACCTTCGTAGTCCTCGGTGCGATAAGCGTGTGCGTCGTAATGTCGGGAGCCGGTATAGCCCACATCTTCCAGGAACTTAACCAGGTAAAATGCGGCTTTAATGTCTCTTGAGCCAAAGCGTAAGTCCTGGTCATAGCGACCGGGATACTGATCGTTCAGGTCGATGTGGAAGAGTTTGCCGGCTTCCCAGGCTTGGGCAACGCCGTGCATGAAGTTGATCCCAGCCATGTGTTCATGAGCAACTTCAGGGTTGACACCGACCATCTCGGGGTGATCCAGTGTGGCAATAAAGCCCAGCATATGACCGGTAGTGGGGTTATAAATATCTCCGCGGGGCTCGTTTGGCTTGGCTTCCAGGGCAAACTTGAGCCCATAGCCTTTGTCCAGATTGTATTCACAGAGGAAGTTCAATGCTTCCCGGTTGCGTTTGATCGCATCTACCGCACTTTTGCTGCTGTCAGTTTCTGTACCTTCCCTGCCGCCCCAAAAGACGTAGATCTTTGCGCCAAATTCCACACCCAGGTCGATGGCGCGCATCGTTTTTTGCAGAGCGTAAGCCCGTACTTTGGGATCGTTGCTGGTAAACGCGCCGTCCTTGAAGACCGGGTCACCAAAAAGGTTGGTAGTAGCCATGGGCACAACCAGACCGGTTTCATCCAGTGCTCTGTGAAAGTCTCGTTTGATGGCTTCTTCTTCAGATGGGGTTGCATCGATCGGAATCAGGTCATTGTCATGGAAGTTGACTCCATAGGCTCCGACTTCAGCCAGCAAATGCACTAATTCTGCCGGCGTTTTCGGATCACGAACCGGACCACCAAAGGGATCACGTCCCGTGGATCCGACAGTCCACAAGCCAAAGGTAAATTTATGTTCGGGTTTGGGTGTAAAAGTATTCATCAGGTTTCTCCTCATTTATCTATTTCGAAAATCGTTTTTTTATCCTACAGTAACCACGACCGTGACCTCTGTGGTACCGGCAGGTGGAATGGGAATTACGCAGCCATCCAATGGCTGACCATTTACATAAACGAGAGCGGTATTGCCAGGACCATTCCGCTCGACCTTGATGTGATAGGCGACGTCCCTGAAAATTCGTCTTGCTTCAAAACCACTCCAATTTTCTGGGATCACCGGGTTCACCGACAAGCCATGGTAAGTAGGTTTGATTCCAAGAATATGTTGCGTGATGGCAACATAATTCCAACTGGCTGTGCCTGTCAACCAGGAGTTTTTCGCTTCGCCATGGGTGGGCGCTTCCTTGCCGGCAATGGTTTGGGCATAGACATACGGTTCACAGCGGTGAACCTCACTGATCGCTTCCCTTGTCGATGGATTTATCCGTTTGTAATAATCGAATGCCTGGTCTCCCCGACCAATCATACTCTCTGCGATCATGATCCAGGGATTGGAATGGCAAAATACGCTGCCATTTTCCTTGTATCCGGGTGGATAAGATGAGATCTCACCCAATCGGAGTTGATACTGCGTGAAAGCCGGGTTCAAGACCACGATCCCGTGTGGGGTTGCCAATCTTTCCTTGACCGCGTCCAGTGCCTGTCGGGCTTTACCGTCTGCCAGCCCCAAGCCAGCCATGATACACAAGCCCTGAGGTTCGATGAATATTTTTCCTTCCTCATTAACATGCGAACCAAGCGGTTCGCCAAAGGCATCGTACGCCCGTTTGAACCAGGCTCCATCCCATCCGGCTTCCCAGACAGCTCTTTCTATTAATTCAATTTTCTGCTGATAGAGCGCTGGAGGGTACACGTCAAAAGAGCTTTGAACATTTCTTTGCAAGTACAGCGAAGCCAATTGAGCCATTTCCTGGCAGGATTGGATGAATAAACCAGCAATCATGACGCTTTCCGCTGTCTTTCCATCCTGGTTGGTGGTGGTTTGGAAGGATTGACCAGGAGTGTCCGAGAAACAGTTCAGGTTCAGGCAGTCGTTCCAATCTGCCCGCCCGATTAATGGCAGTCGGTGAGGTCCCAAGCGATCGAGTGTGTACTTCACTGCCCGCTGCAGGTGCTCAAAAAGCGGCATGTCTGTACCGGGTTGATTTTCATAGGGAGCCAATTCGTCCAGAATTGAGAGATCACCTGTTTCCTTAACATAAGCCGCTGTTGCCAATATCAACCAATGCGGGTCGTCATTAAAGTCGGAACCTACATCGTTGTTTCCGCGTTTGGTCAGAGGCTGATATTGATGGAAAGCGCCCCCATTGCTCAGTTGTGTGGCTGCAAGGTCAAGCAGCCGTTCCCGGGCTCGTTCCGGCACCATGTGGACGAAACCAAGCAAGTCCTGGGTCGAATCCCGGAATCCCATTCCACGCCCAATTCCGCTTTCAAAATAGGATGCAGAACGGCTCATGTTAAATGTGATCATGCACTGATAGGCATTCCAGATGTTCACCATACGGTTGGTATCTACATCAGGAGTATTGACACTGAACTTCTCAAGCAGCAGATTCCAGTGTTCTTTTAGCTCCTGGAATTTCTCGTCAACATGTTTTGGCGAAAGAAATTCACGAATGACCGGTAAGACACTGGTTTTGTTGATGATGTTTGAGCCTGGAGGATCAAATTTTTGGTCGGTTGGATTTTCGTGGTAGCCAAGCAAGAAAATTACTCTTTTTGACTCTCCTGGATGCAAGTGGAACTTGAGATGGTGTGATCCAATAGGCTGCCAACCGTGCGCCACCGACTGCTTCGATTGCCCGCTTTCAACGGTAATAGGCTGATCCCAACCGCGGTATCCCCCCAGAAAAGCTTCCCGTTGGGTATCAAAACCCACCAGGGCTTCAGAACAAGCAAAGTAAGCAAAATGGTTACGCCGCTCGCGGTACTCCGTTTTATGGTAGATTGTGCTGCTCCGGGCAACATCCCCACCGTTTAGAGCCAAAACCGGAACTTCTACTTCACCTGTATTGAAATTGCGTTGAAAATTGGTTTGATCATCCCAGGCATCCCACAGCGCAAATTCGACTGCAGTAAAGACATCCAGCGTGGCAACCTCAGCTCTTTGGTTGGTGATCGTAAAGTCCCAGATCTCCAAATCAGAGTTCAGTGGGACAAAGAAACGGGTTTGGGTTGCCATGCCATTCTGACTTGACTTAATGCAGGTATATCCCAGACCATGACGGCATTCATAAGATTCCAGGTTACTACGTGTCGGCATCCAGCTTGGTGACCAAAAAGCCCCATTTTCAGCATCGCGGATGTAAATGTAACGACCGCCCATATCCAGCGGGCTGTTGTTGTAGCGATAGCGGCTGAGACGGCGCAAGCGAGCGTCTTTGTAAAAGGAATACCCCCCGGCTGTGTTTGATATTAGACTGAAGTATGTACTTGTGCCTAAATAATTGATCCAGGGTAGAGGTGTATCAGGACGGGTAATAACATATTCTTTGGCATCATCGTCAAAATAACCAAAACGCATAAAACAACCTCCAAAAGGAAATTAATAATTCACCATTGGGGAATTGTTATGCCGCAATATTTCCCCAAGAAAATCGCTTATCTGACGCCGCTCATCATTACATGAAAAGCATCATTCGTAAACCATTATTCCTTGACTGCGCCCATCGATATACCGTTGATGATGTATCGTGAGAACAAGAAATAAATGATGATGATCGGAACGATGGATGCCGCCAATCCAAGGTAAATTGCTCCATATTCATGCCGGTAAACATCACCTCTCAAAGTCTGAACTAACATGGGCAAGGTGTATTTATCCCGAGTGGTGATCAGGATAAAGGCATTAAAGAAGTTGTTCCAGGATGCCACAAATGCAAAAATTGCCATGGTGAACATGCCCGGTACAGCGATCGGAAGCATAATGTTATGAAAAATGCCCAATTCGCTTGCGCCATCAATCCTGCCGGCATCGATGAGGTCTTGAAGAATAATGGAGTCAAGGTATTGCTTGGCAAAAAATACCGATCCGGCTGAAGCAATACTAGGCAAAATCAGGGAGGCATAATTATCATTCAATCCCAGTTTTGTCATCCATTGGTAGAAACCAATGATCGAGAGCTGCATCGGGATCATAACCAGCACCAGGATCGTATTGAAAAAGGCTTTTTTGCCTTTGAAGTTATATGCAACAAGACCATATGCAGTCAACATGGAAAAATAAACGGTCAGCACTGTTGTCAATACGGCAATCGTCAGACTGTTCATGAAACCGAGCGGCAGATCCAGACCCTTACTCAGTAGAATTTTATAGTTGCTGATCAGGTACTTACTTGGGAGCAAACTGATGCCCTGTTGGATCTCCACAGTCGAGCGAGTGGCATTGACAATCAATAGCCAAAGAGGAATCAAGGTGATAACAACCAGAACTACCAGGAATAGATAAACAAAAAACCGGTTAATCTTGAGTTTTGTTCGATTAGTGATGTTCATCTGCTTATCTCCTCGCCCCTTGTTTCTCAGGTTGTTCTTTTTTTTCACGTAACAAGAAAAATATCAGAAGAGCAACAATGCTAGTCATCAGGAACACCACCAGACCAACTGCTGAGGCTGCCCCGATGTGACCCTTGCTGCTATGGAATTTCATATACATGTTGATCGTATTGGTAAGAATGGAGTTGCTCGGACTTCCTCTCCCATCGGTCAACAAATAGGGTATGTCAAACATCTGCATACCACCCACCAGTGATGTCACCAGCACATAGATCAATACAGGCTTAATTAAAGGTAAGGTAATGTGCGTGAACATCTGCATGGTTGAGGCACCATCCACCAGGGCTGCTTCGTACAAGGAAACCGAAATCGCAGTCATCGCAGCCATTAACAAAATCGTGGTTTGCCCAAACCACATCCACCATTGAATAAATACCACCAGACCACGCATAATGGCCGGTTTCCGAATAAAATCGATTGCTTCAGGAATAAAACCAGAACGTACTAAGAATTGGTTAACCGGACCGTAGAATGAAAATAGCGAAAAGAAAAGCGCTGCCACCGCGGATGCCATCATCAGATTGGGCATATAAAAGATCATGCGCCAGACACCGACTCCCTTAATGTTTAGCCTGACGTTGGTGAACCAGATGGCAAGCAAAAAGGCAATTCCCATTTGCGGAATAAAGTTCATCAACCATAATTGCCAGGTGTTTTTCACAGCCGTAATAAAAGTTTTGTCAGCAAATAATAGTTGAAAATTCCTGAACCAGGTGATGTTGAAGGTTCGGGACATGAGTGTCCGGTCAGTAAAACTAAGAAAGATAGTATTCAAGACCGGATACAAGCTAAAAATCAGGAAGGCGATGATAAAAGGGGCTATAAAAAGGTACCCATATTGATGATGTTTGAGTTTTTTTAACATATGTGCTCCCTTTACAGTCAATTGTCGTGGATAGATGAGTCAGTACGTTAATTGTACTGACTCATCTGAAATTTTACAAAATTTCCGGACTATTCAATGATCAAATCCGGGAATTCGTTTCGAACGGCATCCTTCCAAAGGGTCCACATTTCTTCCAATGTGACTGTACCTTCGAGATAGGAGTTCAACGGATCGTTAAGTGCACGCTGAATTGCATCATCAGAACCCTGCATCAGGCGGGCATTGACTGACGGAGCTGCAGCTGCGAAACCACCGTAGGAGTTCTGACCACCCAGGAAATTGCTCATCTCGGAATCGTCAAACGAAGCGGTGATTTTTTCAACGACAACCTGGCTGCCAACAAAGTCACCAGCTGCCTGATATTGATCGTCAGGAACATTGGGGTCAATGGCTTTCAGGTATTCATTGGTGTAAACGCCCGTTGCCCAGTTGGTCAGATTTTCTTCATCGAGGGTGCAGAAGCGGATGAACTCTTTAGCAAGATCCATTTGCTTGGTATCTTCCATGACACCCAACCAGGTACCACCCCATTGATAGGGCAGAGGACCTTCGATTACAGCCCAGTCACCCTTGGTGGTGCTGGCGCCATCGGCGGAAGTGGAGTTGGGATACAGAACATAGGGCAGACCCCAGGTGGGCAGGAAGTAGCTGAAGACTTTCTTGGGGTTGCCGGCGGCATCCTGCAGAGTATCGTTCATGCCTGCAAACCAGCCCTCTTGCCATTGGGTGGCGCGGGCTTCATAACCATTATCACGGAAGGTCTTTACTGTCTCAATCATCTTCTCAACCATCGGGTCAACGGTCAGTTTGCCATCAACCACCCAGGGTTGTTCACGATTGGCGAAGAACAGGTTCTGGAAGTCACCATTTGAGGCAACCATATAGGTATTGCCCTCTGATTTTTCTTTCACAACCTCAGCAGCGGCAATGTACTTATCGAAATCACCAAGCAGTTCCTGCATTTCTACAGGATCATCTGTGCCAAAGTATTCCTTGGCAAGACTGCGGCGATAGAAAAGCGCACCAGGGGTAGCCTGGTAGGCATAGGCTCTGTGTACGCCATCAGCCATACCGACTTCATAAACGAAGGGGTACATCTTCAGTTCATCTGCATAAACCTGCAGGTCGCCAATGTCAGCCAGGAAATCACTTTCAACATAGCTCTTTACAAAGGCGGCTTCAAGGGCAACCACATCGGGAACCTGATCGGTACCGAGGGTGGCAAGCAACTTGGTCTGATATTCGCCATTGGTCATCGGGATCATGGTATAGACCACATCCACATCGGGGTGTGTCTTCTCGAACGCAACTGCCATGGTCAGAATTTCATTAGTGAAAGACCAGACATTCAGCACAGTTTTTCCGGCTTCAGGTTCAACAACAACCGGTTCTTCCGCAGCTGGTTCTTCAGCGGCTGGTTCTTCAGCAGCTGGTTCTACCACGGCGGGTTCTTCAACGGCAGGCTCTTCAGCTGGGGTTGCCCCACAAGCAGCAAGAAGCATACTCAAAACAATTACTACTGACAATATTCCAAACAGACGTTTCATTTCAATCCTTTTCTCCTATAGATTTTTTGGTTGGTATTAACGACAAAAGTGAAAATTTATTGGTCAGTCTTACCTCCTATAATTTCAAAATATTTGGGAACGCTCTCATCTTCTATGGAATTTTGAGAGGAGGGAGTGTCCTTTTTCCCTGAACCACAGGTATCCCGGACCACTAATTCTGTTCCGAGAATCATTCGATTGGCTACTTTCGTGCCATTTTCTATCATATCCAGCAGCATTTCCACTGCTTTGATACCAAAATGAGTTATTGGCTGGCGAACTGTCGTCAGCTTGATGGGAGAAACTGATGAGATTGGCAAGTCATCATAACCCACGAATGCGACATCTTCGGGGATACGCAACCCTGCTTCCCGTACAGCCCTCATAGCGCCAATCGCCATAATATCGGATTGTGAGAAGACCGCATCGGGTCGGTGAGGTAACATTTTTTTCATAGCTTCATAACCGCTGATCTCAGAAAAATCCCCTTCAGCAATTAAGCCTGGCTCAATTTTCCTTCTGGCCTTGAACATTGCCTGCCTGAAGCCTTCTGTCCGGTCTATTGCTGCGCTGCTTTGGATTGAACCTGTGATCATACCGATTCGCTGATATCCCAGCCCTAATAGGTGATTGGCAGCCTGTTTTGCCCCTCTAACGTTGTCTACATCGATGTAATTGACGGCTTCTTCTTCCTGTGGGCGACCTAATGCCAAATATGGCATGGAAGATGAAAGCAACTTCTTAAACAATCTGTCCATCTTCTCACTTGACTGAACCAGGATTCCGTCCAACATGCCTCTCCTGGTAATTCGGGGCGTAATTTCTTCTTCGTCTTCTTCGTTACCAACCAGAAAGAGGGACAAGGTCAGGTGATTATTGTTACAGGCAAAAGCAATACCCTGTGTCAATTGAGGAAAATATGGATCGGTAAAGAAGGTTTCGGTGGTTTTCGGAATTACAAGTCCGATAATATTCGTTCGCTGAGAAACAAGTGATCTGGCTGCCAGGTTAGGATGGTAACCCGTGCTTTCGATGATCTTTTCCACTCTCTTTCGAGTTTCACCATCGACATTCGGGCTGGAATTGATCACCCGTGAAACGGTTGATCTTGACACACCAGCTAATTTCGCAATATCCTCGAGTTTCAGATTTTCCATTTTTCAGCTAAGCCCATAGATTTGGTGAGTGTTTATGGGAGCGCTCTCATAAAAGATTATAGTATATTGAATCCTGCTTTGTCAATAGGGGAATGCAAAATTCATAAAGGAATTTTTTATGCGATTGGTTTCCCCCTACCGGGAGCTTTCCTGTATACTTAGCATCATTCCAAAGAGACGAAGGATGGCGGCATGATCTATTACTTTTCCGGTACAGGAAATTCCAGGTGGGTTGCAGAGCAGCTCGCCAGCAGAACCAGTGATGTCGCTCAAAATCTGATTGGTCGCCCAGCTCCAGCCCCTGTTGACGGAGAAGTGGTAGGGATTGTTTTTCCTGTTTATGCCTGGGCAGCACCCGAACCTGTGGTTGAATTTGTAAAACTACTCAGCGGAACTCCTGCCTTCACTTATGGCGTCTGCACCTGTGGAGGTGAAGCCGGCTTTGCCATGCAAAAATTATCTCAAATTTTCCACCTGGACAGTGTCTATTCCGTGGAAATGCCTAACAACTGGGTAATGGGGTCTGAATTGGAAAGTGAAGCCAGCATCTCGGCAAAGATCACCAATGCCCAAACCAGATTCAACGCTATTGCAGCCCAAATTCTTAACAGGCAGTCAGTTTTCGAGGTTCAAAGTGGAAGTTTGAGTTGGCTAAAGTCCAATCTTCTCAACAGAGGATTTAACTTTGCTGCCCGCAGTACCAAGCCCTTCTTTGTGACCTCCAGGTGCATCTCCTGTGGAATCTGTGCCAGGGATTGCCCTGCCCATACCATTACTATGGTGAATGGCAAGCCCGAATGGGGCAACAAATGCTACCAATGTACCGCATGCATTAACCTCTGTCCAACTGAAGCCATCGAATACGGCAAAGGGACAGCCAAACGGGGTCGTTACAACATCGAAAAAGCGTTATCAAACCAATAGCAAAAAATCCCGGAGGGGAAAACAAACGGCTCCGGGATCTTTACAAATTTTGATAATTTTCTACGGCTGCATTGCTCCAAAAAGCACGAGCCAGGCAAGGATCGATTTTGCAACCAGGCTCAAAACGATATAGATCCGCTCACCGTGAAGATAGTTCTGCCATTTTCCAACACGTTTGTATTGCAAGATCATGTTGATCGGGAAAGTGTTGAAGGCAACAAAATAAGTCCCAACGATTGCCCAAACAAACCAAGGCACACGATCAAAATTCGCGTTTCCAAACATGTAGAGCAATATCGCGATCCAGGGTGCCAGACCAGCGATGGATCCCCAAACAAACGGGCCCCAGTTGACTTTTCCTTTTTCAGCACCGGAGTTCAACTGCTCCATAACCAGTCCAAACAGATTCATTGATGCGTTGACAATGAAGATCAACATCAGTGAGGCAATGTCGTAGATACCGAATAACGTGGCGATCAATACGATCATGATGGAGGAACTCAGTGAATACTCAAACCATCGGAACTTATTGATGCCTTTCTGTAGATCAGCGTTATATATGGCGTTGGTCTTATTTGGGATCGAAATAATGGCGTGGGCGATGGCTGAGATGATCAGGAACATAGCCACCAATACCCCAAAAGGCAGTTTAAATAGTTCTTTTGAGGCAAGCTCCAGAGATCGGGTTTGCTGATTGAATGCCAGGTAGTTTTGTGTGACCACAGGAGCAAACTCAGCGATCTTTTGAATAACGGTAGTAGCCAGGAACAACATTGCAATTCCCTGGACTAGGTGCAAGGCACCCATGATGATATTAAAGCGTCGTAATTTTTGTAGTTTGATTTCCATAGTATCCTCAAAGTTTAGATTGAACAGAACAAAATAACCTTATATATTGTATAAAGTTTTAGACCAATTCAAAGCCTTTGTATAAGGGCGGTTTTTGGAATGTACAAACTGCTTACAGGTCTTTAACGTGCCAAAATGATGATTTACTGTAAGTAATCCGGTCTGGTAAGGTGCTAAAAATTGTTCCGGTTTAGTGATCAGCCGGTGGGGAAACATGATGCAGAACAGCTAATAACTCCGTCTGTTTTTCCGGGTTGTAAGAACCGCGTTCGCGCCAGAGCTCCTCTCCTTGTTTGTTAAGGAGCAGAATGTAGATATGGTTTTCATCCTCCATCGAAAGAGTTGAACGAAATTCATCTTTGTCAAGGTATAACGTGATTGTGCGCTCACGTGACTTCTGGCTGGGTATTCCCGCCCGCATTCCTTCGTTGATGAAAAAGCGGGAAAAGGTGCCAAGCGAACGAATCGTTGGAAGCTCATAGTAGACCAGACCGGGAAATTGCTCTTCCAGGTTCTCCGCCAGAGGGATCCAGGAATTCACTTCCTCTTGTTGCCATTGTTGAAAGGCAATAAAGGTCAGGTTGAATTGCCCCTCAAAATCCTGGGGCAATGTGATTTTTTCTCTGCGTAAATTCGAACCGTTGACAACTGGGAAACTCATTGGACCACCTCTTGGAATCTATAAAGGAATTTTAGGACTACCTGAAAAGGAATCTGTGAATAAGGTTATACGTCGTAAGGTCGACCGCCATAAGCCAGGAGTACCCGCTTGCGCGCCATGGCATGGTCAACTATGGGAGTGGGGTAATCACGACCAACAAGGCAGCCCACCTGTTTTTGCGTCTCAATCGGCATAATCCATGGGGAATGAATATAGTTGGCAGGGACTTTTTCCAACTCCGGCACCCAGCGGCGCACGTAGTTACCCAGTGGGTCAAATTTCTGACCCTGCAGGATAGGGTTAAACACTCTGAAATAAGGGGCGGCATCGGTGCCAGTACCTGCTGTCCACTGCCAGCCACCATTATTGCTGGCAGGGTCGCCATCCAGCAGCCGTTGCATAAAGTACCGTTCGCCCTCACGCCAATCGATCAAGAGATCTTTGGTCAGGAAGGAAGCAGTGATCATGCGTGCCCGGTTGTGCATCCATCCGCTTGTATTCAACTGCCGCATGGCGGCATCCACTACAGGGTAGCCGGTCTTACCGGTTTGCCAGGCAGCCAAACCATCGGGGTCATCCCGCCAGTGGATGCTTCTCAGATCTGCCTTGAAAGCCGTTCCTCGCACAAAAGGGAAATAATAGAGAATAGAGGTATAGAATTCACGCCAGATCAGTTCAGTTAACCAGGTTTCAACCCCTTCGCGCTCCTTAGATGTCTTGGCTGAATCTGAAGCCTGTCGTGCCGCCCAGAAGGCTTGCCTTGCTGAGAGCATGCCCAACCTCAGGTAGGAGGAAAGCTGGGATGTGCCCTCCAGGTCCATGCGGTTGCGCAGCATGGCATACTCAAAGATTCCGTTATCAATAAAATCATTGAGTCTTTTTTGGGCTTGCTCTTCACCCGCCTTGAAAGAATGGTCAAGTGGTTGGTTTGGTGTTCCGGGAATCTCAAGACTGGGCAATTCAGGTACAACCGGTAAACGTTCCGGCGCAGGCAAGGGTCTACCACTGGCTGGCAGGCTGCGCCACATTCGGCTGAAGGGAGTAAACACTGTATAGGGCTCTCCGTTTGCTTTGGTTAGCATCTGGGCAGGAAACACCGTGATTCCAGGCAGAAGATGCAAAGGCAATGTAAGGGCAATTTTTTGATCCCGTTGACGGGCATAAGGCGAGTAATCTTCTTCGGCAAAGATACCTTCAGCCTGTGATTCTAAGCAAAGAGTAGTCAGAACTTCCAGTGGGTCACCCTCGCGCAAGATGAGCCTGCTGCCTTGCTCTCTCAACTTGGAGTCAAGCGTACGCAAACCGTCGAACAAGAAAGCCAGACGGGCTGGACCGACGTAATCTGAAGCCAGCAGCTTCGGATCCAGGAGGAACACCGGAATAACCGTGCCTGCCTGGCGCAGTGCTTCCGCCAATGCCTGGTTATCGCTCAATCTTAAGTCGCGCCGTATCCACCAAAGGGCTGTTTTCATCGTCTCAACTCTCGCTTATCGTGATTTTCATTTTACCATTTGCGTATGTACGACAAAACCTACACTTGACAATTTTATAGACTAATGGGTTTTATAATCAGAGTATTGATTACTGACACTGAATCGACAATTCTATTAATTAATGGAGGTAATTATGGCGTTTGATTTTAAGAAAGAATTCAAAGAATATTACCTGCCAAAAATCAAACCGGAGATCATTACAGTTCCTCCGATAAATTACTTAGCAGTTCGCGGAAAAGGCGACCCAAACCAAGAAGGCGGTGAATACCAGAAAGCCGTTGGAATTCTTTACTCGGTTGCTTATACCTTGAAAATGAGTTACAAAGGTGATCATAAGATCAATGGATTCTTTGATTACGTAGTACCTCCACTTGAGGGCTTCTGGTGGCAGGATGGAGTGGAAGGTATGGATTATGCCCGGAAACACCTGTTGAATTGGATTTCAGTCATACGACTTCCTGATTTTGTGGAAAAATCTGATTTTGAATGGGCTATTCAGACCGCCACTAAAAAGAAGAGTATGGATTGTACTGCTGCAGAATTCTTGACCATTGATGAAGGCTTGTGCGTTCAGATCATGCACATCGGTCCCTTTGATGCAGAGCCAGCCACAATTGCCATAATGGACCAGTTCCTGGATGACAACGGATATGCTAATGACTATTCTGGCAACCGCCTTCACCATGAAATCTATCTATCCGACATTAAAAAGGTTGCTCCTGAAAATTGGAAAACAGTCATCCGACATCCAATCAGGAAGAGATAGAGATTGCCACGCTGCTGCTTATTTGATGAACAGTTTATTAACCCACTGGAGAAACGTATATGGACGAGAAGTTTGAAGATTCTAAACAGAAAATGGTAGAGGGGAATGAAGCAAGATATGGCAAAGAAGCTCGTGCGCTTTATGGCGACAGCGTGGTGGATGCCAGTAATGCAAAACTGATGGGCTTGACCATCAGACAATATCGGCGGGTTCAGGAATTGTCCAATCAAATCAACGAGAAGTTAGAAATAGCCTGCAAGCAAGGCGACCCATCTAACCCGCTCGCCCAGGAAGTCTGCGCCCTGCATAAAGAGTGGCTGGGATTTTTCTGGAGTCACTACTCAAAGGAAGCCCACCTGGGATTGGCACAGATGTACGTGGATGACCCACGCTTTAAGCAGTATTACGATAAACTGGGTGATGGTTGTGCTGAATTCCTGCGGGATGCGCTGACTATTTTCTGCCAACAATCCTGATTAACGAGGGGACAGGTTGCC
>ENA-UOXR01002447-UOXR01002447.1-bioreactor-metagenome-genome-assembly--contig:-NODE-2447-length-17117-cov-24.020279_pt1 | contig 17117 bp, 15 predicted proteins | sample MGYA00238164_ERZ764825 | MGnify/ENA primary metagenome ERZ764825 (study PRJEB28920, sample SAMN05720171) | bioreactor metagenome | isolation source: Anaerobic biogas reactor | place: USA:Washington...
GGCTTCAGAAGGAAGTCTTCCAGCTCCGGCGGCTCCCACGCGCGGAACCCTTCCGGCGGGGACCACGCGAACCGCTCGTCCGAAATTCGCTCGTCGATTTCCACACGGAACCACTCCTCCGCAATCACGTGGTTCTGGCCCGCCAGCCGAACGATCTCCTTGACCCGGCGAGGCAGATGGTCCTTCCGCGAGAGCCAGTAGTGCCGCATGCGCTGCGCCTTGAAGTAACTGACCTCGATCACGTCGCACTCCTCGCCCGAGGCCTCGTTCGTCCCTCGAAGGCGAATTCCGTCGATGTAGGGTTCGAATTCATCCGCACCGCTGAAGAACACACTCGGTGACCACACAAGATCGCTCCAGGCGACGCCGAGCCGAGCCATCTGGCCCGCGACGTCGGCCGGGGAGCCGGACATGTCCACATAGACGTTGGATTGTGTCGGTTCGTTACGTTCAAAGTCATCGACTTTCAGAAACGGCCGGTCGCCCGACCAGGAAATCCGCACGCGATCTCCGTCTGCAAGAACCATCGTGACCTTCGTGCTCAACCCGTTGGTCATCTCCACATGAACGAGGTTGGGCTTCTTGAGCTGGACGCTGTAGGCTGAAGGCCCGCTGTCCGGGCCGCTGCAAAAACTCCGATACGACAGAGTCTCGGCGTCGCGCGCCGCATCGAGCATCGCCTCGTACAGGGCCCGCGCCGCCGGTTCCTCGGCCACGATCATCGCCGGCCGCCACCGGGCGGCCGAGGCGCCGAGCACATACAGGGCCCAGACCTCGACAATCACGGCCGCCGCCGTCACCACGATCCAGATGTTCGTCTTCTTTCTCATCTGCATATAGACGTCAAGAATTCACGACCATTAATCCCGCACGCGCGAGAACTGCCGACGGCACAGCAGCAGCACGCCGACAACGCCATAGACGCACGTCAGTATCAGGCTGTGCACGACGCAGGCGACGTTGTGGGACAGACTGAACCGGCCGACGGTCAAGGCGTGCGGGCCGTATTCGCCGCCGGCGAACTTGCGCAACAGCTCGAAGGGCGGCCACGCGTACCGCACGAAGGCCATGAGCCACCCCGCCCCTGCTTCTCCGCGCAGCAGAACCATCAGGGCGTTCATCAGGAGATAGCCCGCGACGAAGACGACGAGCAACAACAGGGAATTGAACGCCCGCCCGATCACGACCGAAAGGGACGTCGAAAGGGCCGCAACGGCGTTGAACAGAAGCCACGAGGCCAGAAGCCACACCCCAAGTCCCTCGATGCTGTTCTTCGGCGTCAAGAGATCGAGGACACCGAGCAGAATGCCGGTCAACAGCAGATGGACTGCGGCCTGAAGGGACAGACCGATCCATCGGAACAGGTAGAGCTTGCCCGTCCAAAATGGTTTCGTCACCAGCACGCAGATGCGGCCGGAGGCGATGTCGTCGCCGAGGATTCCCGCGCTGAGCGTCAAGGCCAGGAACAGGCCGCTGCCGACGAGGATGAACTTGCCCGTGGTCTCCGTCTTGGTGGGAACGAAGCTCCACCAGAACACGCCGTAGACCGCCAACCAGCTCAAGTGCGCGATCCAGATGTAGCTCCGGCGGAAGTACGTTTCTCGTATCAGCTCGTACGCTCTCATCGGTTGTCCCCCTCATCACAGAGGCGAAGGAAGACCTCTTCGATGTTCTCTCGCTGCAGCAGCACGCTGGTGATCTTCGCTCCGGTGGCCACAAGGTCGCGGACGACGTCGGGGACCTCGTCGGGCTCGCCGATCGCGATCATCAGTTCGGTGTCACGAGCGCTGAGCACCTTGGACGCCGGAATGGCCGCTCGCGCGAGCGACTCGCCGTTGGAGACTACGCCGACGCGCAGTTGACCCGCCTGGCTGGCGGTCAGCTCGTCGCCGAACTGCACGATCCGGCCGCGGTGCATGAAGATGTAGTCCGAGGTCAGCTTCTCCAATTCGCCGAGGCGGTGGGAGCTGATCACAACCGATGCGCCGGCGTCACGCGACTGCTGGAGCAGATCGCGCAGCTCGATGATGCCGATCGGATCGAGGCCGTTGCTCGGCTCATCGAGCAATAGCAGTTGGGGATCGGACATCATGGCGGTGGCCAGGGCGAGCCGCTGTTTCATGCCCTGCGAGAAATCGGACGCCGGCCGGTCGGCGAACTCCTGCATGTGCAGCCGCTGAATCGACGCGTCCACCTGCCGGGCGACCTCTCTGGCCGAGAAGCCCAGCAAGGCCGCGTGATACCGCAGCACGGCCCGTGCGGTATAGAGGCCGGGAAAGACCGGGTGCTCCGGCATATAGCCGAGATAGCGCCGCGCGGCGACCGACCGGGCCGGGTGCCCGCAGATCGTCAGCCGCCCTTGCGTGGGCAGGATCAGTCCCGCGATCAGGTTCAGCAGCGTGGACTTGCCCGCGCCGTTGGGGCCGATCAGGCCGACGATCTGGCCTTGGCAGACGGACAAAGAGACATCCCGCAGGGCGCACACCGCCTTGTCGAGACTCGCGAACGGCCTGCGGAAGACTTTTGTCAGCCCGTGACATTCGACGACCGTCGGCTGCACGCCGGTCTCATAGGCGGTTTCCTGTTCTGTCTTTACGAGCACGCCGTACCTTCCTTTCCAGACTCGCTCAGATGTTCTCGGTCGTGCTGCCCTCGGCGTCGCTGAACCGCCAGAGCAGGTCGTGGTCCGGGACCTTGCTGCGAGGATCGTCCGACCTCTTGCGTTGCCTCGCAGCGCCGCCGTTGTCCTGCATGTCTTCGCCGACGCTGTAGACGAGGAAGCCATCGGGCTCGACACGGTATCGCAACGGTTGCTCCACGTATGGATCGATGAGCTTCTCCAGCTTCAAATCGTCCAGCGTTTGCGGCAAGGCGTCATGTTCGGTGCGGTATTCGAGCAGCCCCAGGCCGGCCCGCGTCATGTGCAGCCGGGCGACCATGTCGCAATGGACCCCTTTGAAGAAGTCGTCGACGTGCGTGGCCCGGTGCGTCAGAAAGTGCTTGCCCCGCGCGTCATTGAACTCCTTGCGAATGCCCGTGTCTCTCGGCACGTAAGGACTCTCGAACATCTCTACCGCTTTGTGCATCGCCCGCAGATAGGCGGCGTGGGCCGCCACGAACAACGGCCGGAAGGTCACAATGCGGAACATCGCCCGATTGATCGTCTCCAGGGCGTTGTCCTCGTTGCCCACCGGCTGATCGTCCTGCATGGCCTTGTACAACTCGTCATTCGACAGGCGGAAGAACCACTCGCCTCGCACCAGGCGTTCGGCGTCCACCGCCCGCACCAGGGGTTCCACGCCGTCGAGGTCCTTGAGGATGTCCTGTATCTTCCGGCAGGTGTCCGCGTCGGGCGGCGCGACGGCGCAGAGCGTCTGAATCGTGTAACAGCAGTCTCGGATCAGACACAGACGCGCGAACTGCGTGTCCATGCTCGGATCGGGGGCCAGCGCGTCCGCGATCCTGAATTGACGCCGCACCACCTCCCACGCGGCGGTCCCATCGCCGGCCTTGGCCTGGCGGTAGACCCGGGCCCGGGCAATGGCGGCGAGACGTCGTAGATCATGGAACCCGAACGGCCCATCGATCCGGCCGGCTTTGTAGTCGCGGTCGAATCGACATTCGGGTCGCTGCATGGCCTCTTCGAGCAAAGCCAATGCCGAGGCGACTTCTTCTCGTTGGATGAGTTGTTCGAACTCGCTCACCTGATTGGCGTCGAGATCGTGGGCCAGAAGACCGTACGCCAGCCGGCCCGCGTATTCGAGCAGGTCCTTCTTCGGGGCCGGCAGCCCCTTGAGCGTGGCAACCGCCTGCTGGTAGAGCGGTGCGGCGTTGCGGGCATCCGGAATCGGTTCCGGGACCACTTTGGCCGCCGTCATGGGCCGGCCCGCTTGTTTCAGGTCCTCATAGGCCCGGCGTAGTTTGCCGTGAGACCGGGCCAGCGCGATGCCATAGACCGCGACAAGCAAGCCAACGACAACACCCATGCCGATCAGTATTCTTTTCGACCGTCTCTGCATCTTCGTCCCTCACGTCTTGAAATCGCTCTACGCCTCTTTCGACACCAGATTGAATCTCTCGATCGCGCGATGGAACCATTCAAGCAACGTCGCTTTATCGATCTGCATGTGGAACGCCTCGACGACGATGCGTTCGAGTTCGTCACAGACGATTCGTCTGCGCACCGCCTTGCTCAGATTGCTGTCGAGGCTGGCGACGAAGGCGCCGGCGCCGGCCCGGGTGACGATGATGCCCTCCTGTTCGAGCTGGCGATAGGCCTTGGCGATGGTGTTCGGGTTGATCGTGAGCTGCTGGGCCAACTGGCGGACGGTCGGCAGCCTCTCGTCCCGAGCGAGCCGGCCGAGCGCGATCTCGCGTTTGACCTGATCGATGATCTGAAGATACACGGGCCGGTCGGATGCATTGTCGATGCGAAACTGCATGGGCCACCTCAGTAGTTGTACTAGTCGAACTATTACAACAATAACGTTGTCGCCCGCCGCGTTCAAGGAGAATCTCCAGAAATTTCTGCAGGGACCGCCGGAGGCGGTCAGAACGCCACAAGACAACGCGTCGCCGCAATGCTAACCTATGGACTGAACAAGACTTGTGCTCACAAGACAACACAATGGCGCATGCTCGAAGATGGTGCCCCGGATCGGGGGTTTCGAGAGGGTCTTATCAGGACGGCGGGGGTACTACGCCTTGCGGGCGCGGATCAGGGAGTGCATTCCTTCGTCCTGATACAGCAACTCGACGTCGGCGAAGCCGGCCATGATCAGGTCGTCACGATACTCCTCGAAGGTATAGGAGTTGCCGCCCTCGGTGCCCACGAGCATGTTGACGGCAAACAAGGCGCCGGCCGGAGGTTCGATGCGGGATTCGTTCAGAACGACGTCGCGAATCACCAGCGTTCCACCAGCCGCCAAGGCGGTGTGAATCCTCGCGAAGAGGACCCGGTTCTGCTCGCGGGAGTTCTGGTGAGCGATGGCGCTGAGCCACGCCAGATCGGCCCCGCCCGGCAGGTCGTCATGGTTGTAGTCGCCCGGCACAACTGTGACACGATCCAGCAGGTTCGCCGCCGTCAGGCGTTCCTTGGCCAACGGGATCACGTCCGGCAGGTCGAACACGACTGCCGTAGCGCCAGGGACAGCCCTGAGCATCGCAATCGTCCAGGTCCCCGAAGCACCGCCGATATCCAGAAGACGCTGAAATGACAACGAACCGAGCCGCCCGACCACACTCGGGGCGACCGCGGCGCTGAAATCGTCCATGGCGGCGATAAATGCCTCCATATCGGCGGTCTGGCCCCGTATGCTGGGGGTCCGTTCGGCCGGCCCGCCGTCGCGAACGACCGTGGCAAGCTGAACCCAGCGGCGGAGACAGTTGGCCTGATGCCGCAATCCGGCGAGAATGCTGTTCGGCGAATCGACGCTCAGCAGGCCCGCCACCTCTGGGACAACCGCATAGCTATCGCGGTCTTTACGAAGGAGCTTCAGGGCCGCCAGAGCATCCAGCAGGATCGTAGTGGCCCGCCAGTCGCTGCGGAGGGTTTTCGCCAGGGCCGCGGCGGTCATCGGCCCGCGAGAAAGGGGCGTGAAAATGTCCAGGTCCGCCGCCGCCAAGATGATACAGGCCGGCTGAAATGCCCGAACGGTCTCCATCAGTCGCATCTCAGTCCACGGTTGCATCGCCACGATTCTCCTTTTCTCATACGTGCCGCGTCACCATGCCGCAACGGAACGGCAGGATAGGGAAGACCTTACGAACGGATGAGCATACCACCGACACACTCGAAAAGACACGGATTTTCCGGGGCGCTTCGGAGCAGTTTTTCGGCACTGGCTCTTGACGAGGTTGCCAACTTGGGATTTACTATGGCCTTTAGCATGCTGGAGTCGGAGTCCGGGTTCCACTCGGTGACGCAGATGCGTCCTAAGGGGCTTGGCTCAGACCGGCAGATAGGCGAATGGACAGTTGAAAGGAGACTTTCCGATGACAAGGACCGTTATCATTGCCACAACCCTGCTCTTGCTGGTCGCCGCCGTGGGATGCACCCCTTCGGATCGCGGATTAGGTCACAGGCTGCCACAGCGAACGACCTACGCCAGCCCAATGCCGGCTGCAGAAGCAGACCAGGTCGTCGGCTCCACTGACGAGGTGGATCTCGTGGAACAGGTAGCAACGCATCGGCGGTCCTACCGTCGCAGTCTGGAACTGCTCGTCACGCACTACACGGTCGTCGGGGACAATCGCAAGCTCAAGTGGGCTCAGGAAGAGCTGCGGGCCCTGGACCGGATGCCACAGTATCGCTACATTATCGACGCCCAGGTCATGCCCGCTGATTTGCGGGCGGCAACCCGAATCCCGGCTGCAGACGAACTGTATCTCGACGCCGTCGAAACGCAGCGACAGGCCGAGCCGATCGGGATCCTCAAAGATGAAGAGCTGTTGCGGGTCGCCCTGTCGAAGTACAACGCGTTGATCCGCCAGTATCCGAACTCGGACAAGATCGACGATGCCGCATACCGGGCGGCGGGAATCTACGAGTATTTCAAGGACTATGAGATCGCCCTGCTCTACTACCAGCGTGCGTATCAGTGGGACCCGGACACGCCGTACCCCGCGAGGTTCCGTGCCGCTTCGGTCCTCGACCGGAGGCTGCGTCGCCGCGGCGAAGCCCTGGAACTGTATCAGGAAGCCGTGCTCAGAGAGGGCGACCAATACGACGAGTGGAAGATGTATGGCGAACGACGCATCAGAGAACTCAGCACTTCCGAGAACTGATGCCATCCAACAGGTTCGTTGGCCAAACGCCTTTTCAGGGTCTGACACCGCGTCAGACCCTTTTTTGTTGGTCATAGGGGCTTGCCCAAGAAGCTGAACAGGAAATGGGCATGGAACCGCTTGAACGGAAGGTGGCGGATTTCATCCGGGACAACGATCTGTTCACCGGAACCGGGCAGATCCTGTTGGCCGTCTCCGGCGGCGCCGATTCCATCGCCCTGCTGCACGTGATGCATCGACTGGCGCAGCGTGGCGTAATCGCGGCTGAATTGCTCTGCGCCCATCTCCATCACGGGTTGCGAGGGGCGGCCGCCGATGGCGATGAGGGTTTCGTGATCCGGCAGGCGCGCGAGCTGGGCCTGCCCGTCGTCATCAGAGCCATTGACGTGAAGGCCCATGCCCACGAACACCAACTCTCCATTGAGACGGCGGCACGGCAGCAACGTCTGAACTGCCTTGCCCAAATTGCCCGCGAATGCAACTGCCCGTCGGTCGCATTGGGCCACCAGAAGAACGACAACGCCGAGACCGTCCTCCATCGGCTCGAACGCGGGACGGGCTTTCGCGGTCTGGCGGGCATTCACCCGATGCGGCGAGCCGGGGAGAACCTGACGTTCGTCCGCCCGCTGCTCTCCTGCTCGCACGCCGAAATCGTTGAGTACCTCCAATCGAGAGACTTGACCTGGCGGGAGGACCATACCAACCTGGACTGCATCCACACCCGCAATCGCATCCGGCACCGGCTGCTCCCGGCCCTGCAGGCGCAGTCCTGCGGCTCGCTCGTAGAGGAACTGACGGCCCTTGCGGCTTCAGCGGGAAGGCTCCACCACCAGGTCGCAACCGAGGCAGCGAAAGCGGCGGCAAAACACGCCGTCTTTGGCCCAGATCACGTCGCCATCCGGGCAACAGCGCTGAGCGGGCTGCCCAGACCGGTTGCCGCCGAACTGCTCCGGCAACTGCTGACCACGCTGGACCTTGGCGAACGAGATCTCACCCGACGCCACTATGAAGACCTTCTCGGACTCGCCCAATCATCTCCTGTGAAGAGAAGGTTGAGTCTCCCTGGCGGTTTCTCCGCTCACCGCAACTCGACGACGGTTGTACTCCGCAAGCCAACGCCGCGAAATGAGGGTCTGCCCGGCCCAGTCGAACTCCGCATTCCCGGTACGACGCAGTTCGGGCCCTATCGCATCGACGCCCATCTCCACGATGCAGCACAGCTCGACAGAGCCGCCATCGCCAGCAATGGAAGCCCGTTTCAGGAGTACTTCGATTTCAACCGGATACATCTGCCCGTCGTCGTGCGGGCTCGCCGAGACGGCGACCGCTTCGTCCCGCTCGGCCAACACAGCGACAAGAAGCTCGGCAAGTTCATCACCGCCGCCAAAGTGCCCGCCAGGTTGCGCCTGCAACCGGCCATCATTGAAGACTCCGAGAAGATCCTCTGGGTCTGCCCCATCCGTATCAGCGAGGCCGTCAAAGTCACCGAGAAGACCTCGATCCTTCTTGAGTTAAAGGCCACAGTGATGTAATCTCCGTTCATGGCTGGGCGTCGAAAAGGAGGGACGATATGATCGGTCGCAAGCAACTGCTCGAGCATGCCAAGGCGCAGGGGGCCACGGACATTCACATCTGTGCCGGGGCGCCGGTTCTCTTTCGCATCGGAGGCAGGCTCGTGCCGGTGACGAAGGAGAAGCTCTCGGCCCAACAGAGCCGGGAGATCGCCTACGATCTGCTGACTGCCGAACAGACGAAGCTCTTCGAGGAGCGGCTCGACTACGACCTGATGCTGGCTGAGGACAACGGACGATATCGCATCAACATCGGGTTTTTCGATAGCGCCGTCGGCGCGACGATTCGCGTTCTTCCCGCCTACGCCAGAACCATCGGCGAGCTGTTTCTCCCGGACGTCGTCAGGGATCTGGCCCATCGACGCAAAGGCCTGGTCCTGATCACCGGCGCGACCAGCCAGGGCAAGACCACCACGATGACCGCGATGATCGACGAGGTCAATACCACCAGCGAGAAACACATCATCACCATTGAGGACCCGATCGAATATACCCATGTGAACAAGACCGGCGTGGTCCGACAGCGAGAGATCGGCCGCGACACGCAGTCGTTCCAGAGCGGCCTGCGGGCGGCGTTGCGCCAGGACCCCGACGTGATCGCCATCGGGGAAATGCGGGACTACGAGACGATCAAGATCGCACTGACAGCGGCTGAGACGGGCGTACTCGTGCTCTCGACGCTGCACGTGATCTCGATCGACAAGATCCTCGAACGCCTGCTCAGCTACGCGCCGGCGCACGACGAGGGACAACTGCGGTTCCTGCTGGCCGAATCGCTTCAGGGCGTCATCCATCAGGAGCTGGTTCCCACCGTGGATGGCCGCCAGCGGGTCGCCTGCGAGGTGCTGGTGATGACCAGCGCGAGCAGGAACATCATCCGTCGCAAAGGCGGCTACTTCCTGCGAAGCGTGATCGAGACGGGCAAGAAGCACGGCATGGTCACGATGGACGAGTCGATCCACAGCCTGCTCGACCAGAAGAGTATCACCGAGGCCGTCGCGGAGAGTATCCTGGCCAACTACAAGTAGCCCACGGCGGACGTATGCCGTCGTCGAAGCGGTCGCGGTCAGAAATCACAGAGGCCCGAGATACAGCCACCGGAGTAGTCGTTCTCCACCGACACCGGCTCACCAGGCGAACCCTGCCTACGGGCATCCGGTTGGCCCATCGAGAGCACCTGCTCGCTCTTGGAGCCGTAGCGGTAAATCGTGATGCCCTTGCATCGGAGCCGGTGGGCCGCCAGATAGATCTCGCGGACCTCGTCGGCCGTCGCATCGGCCGGCAGGTTGATCGTCTTCGACACAGCATTGTCGGTGCACTTCTGAAACGCCGCCTGAATCTCCAGATGCCGTTGCGCAGGCACGTCGAACGTCGTGACGAACAGTCGTTTCACATCGGGCGGAATGCCTTTGACGTTCGTCAACGATCCGCTCGCCGCCACATCGGCCAGCATACGGCGGCTGTGGAAGCCGCGATCGCGAGCGATCCTCTCGAACCACGGGTTGACCTCGAAGAGCCGTGTCCCGGACAGGACGTGGCGAACGAAGCTGACGGCGAACAGCGGCTCGATCCCACTGGAGCAGCCGGCGAGGATGCTGATCGTCCCGGTCGGGGCAATCGTGTTGACCGTGGCGTTGCGGAGTTTGCGACCGCCCTTGGCGTGGATCGATCGCCGGAACGCAGGGAACGCTCCCCTGTCGCGCGCCAGTTGGGCCGAGGCATTGGCCGACTCGGTGTGAATGAACCGCATGAGCCTGCGTGCGAATGTCACGGCCTGCGGTGAATCGTAGGCGATCCCCAGACGAATCAGCATGTCCGCAAACCCCATCACTCCCAGGCCGATCTTCCGGTTGCGCCTGGTCACGTCGGCGATGGATTCGAGCGGATAACGATTGACATCGATCACATCGTCGAGAAACCGGACACCCCAATGGACCCGATCGCGAAGCCTGTCCCAGTCGACCGTGGCAACCGCCCGCCCGGCCCGGCCTTCAGTCACCATCCGCGCCAGGTTGATCGAGCCGAGGATGCAGCTCTCGAACGGCAACAGCGGCACTTCACCGCAAGGATTGGTCGCCTCGATCGCCCCCTGCTGAGGCGTGGGATTGTGCCGGTTGATGTGGTCGAGGAAGACCAGCCCCGGATCGCCCGTCCGCCAGGCGGCGTTGACCATCCTGTCGAACAAGGCGCCGGCGTTGATCTGTCCGGAACGTCGGCCGGTCCGTGGATTGATCAGGGCAAACGTCCTGTCCCCTGCCACGGCGCGCATGAACTTGTCCGTGACGCCGACGGAGAGATTGAAATTCGCCAGGACGCCGCTGCGACCCTTCGCCTCGATGAATTCCACGATGTCCGGATGGTCGCAGCGCAGGATGCCCATGTTGGCCCCTCTTCGCTTGCCGCCCTGCACGATGATCTCCGTCGCTTTATCGAAGATGCTCAGGAACGAAATGGGGCCGGAGGCATGTCCCTGCGTCGAAGCAACGACATCGCCGCGAGGGCGAAGTCGCGAGAAGGCGAACCCGGTGCCGCCCCCGGTCTGGTGGATGCGGGCCATCTCCCCGAGTGACTTGAAGATTCCCTCGATCGAGTCTTCGATGGGGATGACGAAGCACGCCGAAAGCTGGCCGAGACGCGTGCCGGCGTTCATCAAGGTCGGCGAGTTCGGCAGGAATTCCAGGTTTCGCATCATCTCGCAGAATCGCCCCTGCGCCGCATCGACGGCCGACGGCAATCCATAGTTCGCCTCCGCCTGGGCCACGTGCCGAGCCACTCTGTCGAACAGTTCACTCGGCGTCTCGACAACGCGACGCGCCGGGTCTCTGAGCAAGTACCGCCTCTTGAGCACTTCGATGGCGTTGATCGACAGCTTGAGATCGTCTCTCGAACCTAAAGCCACCTTGGCCAGGCGTATCTGCGAGCGATCCTCGCGATACAGGATATACGCCTTGGCAATGCGACAGTGGCCTTCACTCATCAGGACCGTCTCGACGACGTCCTGAATGTCCTCGATGCCGGGGACTCCCTTGCCATAGCGTCGGACCAGATGATCGACGACACCTCGCGTCGTTTCGGCCGCGATCTGGCCCGCCCGCTTCGCATCGCGGAGGACCTCGAAGGCCGCCCGCTCGACAGCGTCCCGAATCCGCGTCGCATCGAACGGCACCACACGCCCATCGCGCTTTCTGACCCCGCCCGGTACATGCACACGGCTCATGACAGCAAACCTCCACAGCGGTCATTCATCCCCTGGCGCCCCGCCCGCCGAACGCCAAGCAAACGCCCCGTGCGCCCACCATAAAGCGCCCAACCACAAACCACCATGCCTTTTTGCGGTTTTCTCACCTGCCCGTGCCTGAACACCGGAATTCTATCAAGATTCTTGACTCGATGTACGATCTAAGGATATAAGCTTTCGCGCCGAGTTTCCATCCGGCGGCCGAGCACGAAAACAGGGTCCTATAACGTAGAACTAAAGGAGAGTCAGAGTGAATCGATCGAAACCACTTGGGCTCGTAGCTATTCTGCTCGCCATCAGCCTGATCGCAGGGTGCTTTTCTTCCAATCCCGAAGACATCCGCGCTTTCGTGAAACCCTATGAAGTCGACGTGACCTCGGAAGACTACACGTTCCAGCCCCCGGACGAAGTCGAGATTCACTGCGCCGACGTGCCGCAGATCGACATGCAGCGTCAGCGCATCCGTCCCGACGGCAAGATCAGTTTCGAGGCCCTCGGCGAGATTGAGGTGGCGGGCAAGACCCCGCGAGAGGTCGCCGCAATTCTCGAGGAGAAGGTCGCGCAGCTCTACGCCCTCCCCGGCGACTACCCCATCGACGTGCGGATCGCGGCGTATGCCAGCAAGGTTTACTACATCGTCGGCCAGGTGGCGCGGCCCGGCCCGCGGACCTATACCGGTCGTGACTCCGTCGTGACCGCCCTTATCGATGCCCAACCGAACGCCATGGCCTGGGAGAAACGGGTCCAGGTCGTTCGACCGTCGGCCACCGAGGATCAGAGACCGATGATCTTCGAGGTCAACTACACGCAGATCGTCAAGCATGGTGACACGAGCAAGAACGTGCTCCTGGAAGAAGGCGACATCGTGTTCGTGCCGCCGACGATTCTGGCGTCCCTCGGTCTGCTGATCGAAGAGTTCATCAGCCCCGTCGCAAGGGCCTTTTACGGCGCCTATCTGGTTCAGAACCCGCCGTCGAGCGGAGGCAGTTACACTCCCAGTGGCAGCCGTTATTGACGGGCGGAGACAGAACTCCGTTGCGTAGAACCACGCACAGGAATACAGACGCATGAGCCCACGGCGGCTGCTGAAATTGACGCATCTGGCCAGCATGATGTGGTTCATGCTCTGCGTCGGCCTCATCGTCGTGCGGGCGTTGTACGAAGCTGGGTTCCGCTGGTGGGTGATTTTCACCCTCTCGGGCCACTCCGCGCTGGCGATCTTCCTGCTGGTCAGCCTGTATCTGTTCGCCCTGTTTCGCGGTGCCGGTGGCGCGCAGCACATCACCCAGGAACACCCGTTGACGAGCACGCATTACTATATGGGGCTTTACGTCGCCGCCCCCCTGCTCGGCGGCCTGGCCGGCGTCCTCGGCATGTTGGGAGTCAGCGATCCACACCGATTCCTCGTGGGAGTTTCGCTCGGGACGCTGGGAACGACGTTCGCGGTTTGGGTCCTCATCGACCCGGTTGCCGGTCTGGTCGAGATGTTCCTGCCGGACAGCCGCAAGCACCGAGCCGAGCGTCTGGCCAAAATCGAGGCCGAGCGGCGGGCCCGCCACGAGCGACGCGAGCGTCTGCTGGCCGAGGCCTTCGCACGCGAGGCCCAGGAGCGACAGCGTTGGCAGGAACGGCTACAGCCGTACGCCGAGCGACTGGCCGGACTCCTGGCGACCGATGCCACCAGCCTGCAAAACGCCGAGCAGGAAGCCGTCGATCTGGGCGCCAAGGCCTGGCGTCTCGGCGGTCTGACGTGCATGCGTCAACTGCGCGACATGGCCATCGAGATCCGCAAGGGCCAATCCGGACGGACCGAGTCCGTCGATTATGTGTCCTACTGGTGGGACGGAATCGGAGATTGGCGAAGGCCGTCGCTGGGCTGATCGGCGCGCCGGCGGATCGTTATGATCCCCGCAAACCACGTTGGCCGGCGCGCGACGCCGCAGTCTTTTCAACCGTCTCTCACTCCTTCACGGAGCGACGACGCCTCAACGCCAGCAGAGCCCCCAAGCCAAGCAGACCGACCGTAGCCGGTTCCGGAATCGGTTCCCCCAGATTGTAGACAGCCGTCAAGGTCGACGAGCCCAGCGTGACGCGCGACCCACTGATGCCCGCGTCGATATCCATGTAGACATCCAGGCTGCCGTCGTTCCACAGATCGGCCAGGACGGAGGCCGGCAGGTTGAACGAGGTCGAACCCCACGTCCAGTCCCCGGTCTCGCCGAGGATGCCCAGGCGAACGCCGTTGACGTAGATCACATTCTGCATCCCGGCATCGACGTCCCATGTGCTCAGAGACAGGGTCGCCGAGAGAATTCCGTTGGCGCCGGCCGGAGCGGTCAGTTCGTGGGTCCAGCCCCAATCCTGCCACATGCCCCGATGGTGCGGGGGATGGTCCAGGATCGAGCCGGGCTCGGCGAAATACTCGTCGTACGAGTAGTCGAGGGTCTGACTGACACTGACGGTGTCGGCATGCACCACGCCGCAGAGAAGGACCGCACAGGCGGCCGCCACGGCTATCGCTACTGCTCTCATTCTCCTTCCTCCCATATCTTCTTTTCGTTCTTTTCCTGGCACACTCGGCACGACCCGGCACCGCGGCGAAGCACCTGCCCGTCCATGAACGGTCCCGAGCCCTGCCTTACAGGTCCAAGCGGCTTGTCTTGCACCGCATCCGGCCTGCGTCAGCGGATCGGCTTGCCTCCCACCGACCGTTCCGCTTGTAGAAGAGGCCCCGGAAGGAACCTCGGTTCCTTCCGGGGCCGTCAATCGCATGAATCGACTCCATTGCTCACCGCACATCCGGCCGCTCGTAACCGAGTCCGCCAGCCGCGCGGTCAAAACCCAGTCCGCTGATTACAGCGTCTGGCGGCGGCGAAGCCAACCCACCAGACCCGCACCCAGCGAGCCGAGCACGACAGCGCCCGGAGCCGGAATGACCGGTGTCTCACCGTTGCCCGGATCCTCGTACTCAGCGGCAAACGCCTCGACCTCTCCCCAAGCACTGATGTACAGCCTGCTGGAGTTGCCTTCGACGTGCCAATCCGGCGTGGTGATACTGGCGGACACGGCCAGATCTTCCACATCGAGGACCTCGCCGTCCTCCACATTGAACGACCCGGAGACGGTCTGCGTTCTCTGCAGTGCACCGCTGGGGGCCTTCAACTCCAGCTTCACCCAGTAGTCCACCGTCGCCCAGTCGCCGACGTTGGCTGTGATCAGGTCCGCATCAACCAGGAAATTGGCGGTGATCGTCGAGTTATAGCCGGCTTCAGGAGTCCAGAGAATATCGGACCAATATTTGCTGTCCGAGTCGCTGTCCGGCACCGACAGGCCGTCGGTCGTGTCGGCGTCAGTGGCTGACGCATACACCCACTGCCCGGCAATACTCTTCGACGGAGGCACAACACCCTGCAGCGCCGTGCCTGTGACCTGCCAGTCGCCGACGCCCGTGATCTCCACGGTCGAGGACGCCGCCAGGCCGGCCGGCGCCGTCAGCGCGACCGTCAGCAGTGCCGCAGCACATACCATTAACACCCTTCTCGCATTCATACTCATGTCTCCTCCTAACTTTCTCTTGTTGTCTGGCCATCACGCAGAATCGACGGCCTTCACATCATACCGCTACCGCCGTCCATGGCCGCAACGTTCGCGCGACGATTCTGTCGCACCTCATCGCCTCTGCCGCCATGTGCGGTGTTGCCGCTCTCCGATCGAGAGCGATACCTTCCGAGCGAGTCCTTGACCCGAAGGCCTTGCGCGCACCGGCCCTCCATCTCGGACAGGCCCGTAGCAGCGCTCTCGTCACCGAATGCGCGGTGGTCCCAGCGCCGGCCCCACCGTGATCGGCCGCAGAAAACGAACGACACCCCGACGGGCCAAAAAGGCCCGACATCGGATCAATCCTTGCGATCCGTATGGCGAGACGCTGGTGGCTGGCACGACATCGCAATCGTGCCCAGCGTTCACACTTCGGGGCAAAACAGGGAAACCAAAAACACAGGTCGGAATTTGCGAAATCATCGGCAGCGACTCTGCGGGCTTATCCCGCGTCGGTTCGAGGTCTTGCTGGAGAGCCGGCCGTGCGTCCGCGCGCACGCTGCGGGACCCGGCCGAAGCCGCATTGCCCCTCGTCGCACGGACCAGCGATGCAATCGTCGCTGTCCATCTCTCACATCTCTCGAACACCACTGCCCCTCTCAGACGGACGGCACCGAATGCGCCGACAGGCCAGCTCGAAGAAGCTCCGCCGACCACAAACGAACCGTCAGAGGAAATACCCTCTCTCCTGGTGTCAATCCATGACGTGAAGGAAACGCAGTGTACACCCCTCCTTTGAGGCACACGATTGGGTTTATTGTACCTGTCCGCCCGGTCTATGTCAAAGCAATTTGGCATAAAATCCGAAAATACACACCGGCGTGATATCGGCGGAGTCATCGGAGGCCGGCGTATACCACTTATGGAGTATATCTTAAGTGGTAGACGCTTTGCAAAAAAAAAGAACGCGGGACGGCCCGGGGCAGACTCCGCAGCCCGACCGGATGTGGCAGGAGATATGGAGTGGCCGTGGCAACCGTTGCGCCCAGGCAAACCGGCTCGCCACGATCGGCTCGACAGGTCGGTCTCAGTCGAGAGAGGAGATGTGCCGACGGGGTTCCGACAGGGGCGACAGGCCGTTGGCCTCGTGGACGAACCGCAAGAGCATCGCGATCTTGCTCTTGACCTTCACCTTGCGGTAGATGTTCCTGACGTGCGTCTTGACGGTGCCGGGACGGATCTTCAGGTCGCGGGCGATCCGATCGTTCCTCAAGCCCCGGCACACCATCTCGGCGATCTGCACCTCCCGCGGCGTCAGCTCATACCGACGGCGCACGTACGACCATTGCCTGCCATCCAGAAGCACCTGCAGAGCCTCCGGATCAGTCCCGTCGCGTCTGCGACCATCACCCTTGTTCATCTGCTCTGGAGCGGACATTCATCCAACGCCTTTCTGCAACTGATCGAGAAGACGCTCGGCATCGGCAAGATCTTTCTCCGACAACACGCTCTTTCTCTGCGTCGGATCGGTCGTCTGACGGCTCTGACGATGGAGCATCAGCGCTTGCTGCACGTGCCGGATCGCATCGGCCGTACGTCCCATCTCGGCATACACCCTGGCGAGATGGAAGTGCGTCGAGGCCTTGGCCGGCGCATTGCCCGGGTATAGCTCGATGCAGCGAGTCAGGTCCTCAAGGGCCTGGTCGAGATGCCCCATCCGGTAGTGAATGACACCGCGCGTGTCGATCAAGTCGATGTACTCAGGCCGCATTTTCAGGCCCCGGTTCGCCAGTTCAAGCGCCTTGGCATACTGGCTCTGTTCCTCGCACAGCAGCCACGCCAGGCTGTTGAGGGCGAAGACGTCGTTTGGGTCCATCTCGATGATCCGTCGATTCAACGTAATCGCCTCCTCCGGGCGGCCCGTTGTGGCGGTCACGTTGGCCAGCAGATGAAGCAATCCCGCAGAACGCGGATGGCTTTGAAGA
>ENA-UOXR01002451-UOXR01002451.1-bioreactor-metagenome-genome-assembly--contig:-NODE-2451-length-17099-cov-6.724595_pt1 | contig 17099 bp, 14 predicted proteins | sample MGYA00238164_ERZ764825 | MGnify/ENA primary metagenome ERZ764825 (study PRJEB28920, sample SAMN05720171) | bioreactor metagenome | isolation source: Anaerobic biogas reactor | place: USA:Washington...
TAGGAGAGCTGTTCTCCCGCGCTCGGAGCTCCGATTTTAAGGATATTCCAATAATGCAGCAGCGGAAGGCGAAAGATGCGGTTGAATGGCAACTTGAATCCCGGTTGGCGCGAAAGAAAGATGTAGACAACAACGCCCGAGAACAGGTTGCCCGTGAGGGTGGAAATAGCGACACCCTTTACACCTAGAACCGGAACTCCAAAGAGTCCGAAAATGAAGCAGGCGTTACCGAACACATTGACGATGTTTCCGGCGATACTTGCGATGAGTGTGATGCGCGTGAACCCGTAACTGCGTGCGATACCGGTGACTCCAACGGAGAAGGATAGGGCTGCTGCCGCGCTCCCCATGACAGTCATGTATTCGAGGGCATAGTTATGGACACTGTCCTCCAGTGCATAAAATCCCAGATAGAGATCGGGCGCGATAAAAAACACGATCCCGATGACGATCCCAGAGAGGGTAACCAGGTTCAGGCTGGCCAGCGAGTACTCTGCCGCCATGTCGCGTCTGCGCGCCCCTAAATACTGTGCAATCAGAATTCCGGCTCCCGAAGTGCTCACCATGAGCATGATCAGGATCAGGAAGTAAAACTGCATGATGGGGCCCATCGCAGCTACCGCCTTTTCCGAATAGTATTTGAGCATGAACACGTCGATGTTCAAAAACAGCATCCGGAGAAAGGTCTCCACAAATATGGGACCTGAAAGAGCGGTAACCCGCATGCGCCTCTCGATCCCGGCTTCGTCGAAAGACTGTGATATGGATGTATCCTGCATGGGGATAGGTTTTTTCATCGGGCGCCAGGAATGCTCGGATGAGCTGCCGGAATACGCATTGGCGCCTGACCGGCCTCAAGAAGACATGGCTTTTGCCTCCCGAATGGTGGCACAGCGGTTGCACAATGCCTTGTAGACATTGGGCGGCACCAACCCGGTGTCCCGGTCGGTGTAAAGACTGACCTGCTTGACCAGACTTGAGCTGGTGAAGAAGTATTTCTCGTTTGGCATCAGGAAAATGGTCTCCAGCCCTTCATCCAGGTGCCGGTTCATCTGTGCCATCTGAAACTCGTAGTCGAAGTCCGAAACCGCACGCAGTCCCCGGATCAAGGCCTTCGCCTCGATTTCCTTGGCGAAGTCAACCACAAGTCCGCGGAACGAGACAACGCTGACGTTGCTGAGATGCCCGATGTTCTCACGGATCAACTCCACACGTTCCGTTACAGAAAAGATGGGGCTTTTGCTCTGGTTGTCGGTGACAGCGATCGCGACATGTTCGAATATCCTGGCCGCACGGGTCAGCACATCGAAGTGACCGTAGGTGAAGGGATCAAATGTCCCCGGATAGATTGCTTTTTTCATGAGGAACGAGGTTCCCCGGATTGGGTGCCGGTTTCTGGATGTTTGAGTTATTTGCCGGGTGACACTCTGTGGAATCCCGAATGATGAGTGGAATCCGGCGATAGATGGATCAAACCGCGAGAGATATCAGATGGTCCGCATCGGGGATATCCGAGATGATCTGGCTTTTGTCCGGGCCCACTCCGATATACCGGATGTTTGGAGGCGCAAGCCTGACCCGATTCCCTTCGTTCGCACAGTCATGCAGAGCCTTTAGCATCCATCCAACGTAGCGTTTTGCTTCGGCTGGAAAATCCGCGAATGATTTGAGCTTCTGCAAATCAACTGTCCATCCGGGCAGTTCTTTGTAGACGGGCTTGAGTGCGCGCCGAACGGCGTCGTTTCTCGGGACGCGATGGTAGAGGTTGCCCTTGTCATCCTTGTATGCGATGCAAAGCTTCAGCGGGCCCTGCCAATCCGGCCCGAGGGTGAGTGCGTCAATCTTGTTGATGACCAGATCCTGAAATCCTCCATAGCGAAGGGCCGATCCTTTTTCCACCGCATCAAACCATCCAACCATGCGTTGACGTCCGGTTGAAGTCCCATACTCCATGCGTTTGAGTCTGGTCGTGATTGGGTCCTGATCATCCATCTGGGTGATGAAGACATGTGTTCCGACCTTGGTGTCGTATGCTTTACACACTCCAATGGTGTGGACCGGCTGAAGTGGAATGCCCGCAGACTGAAACAATTCGGGAGTGAAGGCATGGGAGGCCGTCACATTCGGGCTGAATCCCTGACGTTTATCCAGCCAATAGGATTGACCGAATTCGCATATCACATGGGCCTTGCGATCCATTGCACCAAGCATGAGTTCACGAACGTCGTCGATTTGCCGGGCCAAGGAACTGCCAGCCTGCCAGTAGACGTTTCCGAATTCTTCCCAGTTGAGGTCAAACGGACGCTCACCCTTGAAGCGCATGAAATCAAATTCGGAAGCAGGGAAGATCCCTTTCTCGATCGAATCCGCATTGGCTTTGAGTTCGGCCTGTGTCAGATGGGCAAAAAAACCATCCCAGGTGGCCGCATCCACCTGACAAGTGTGCTGGATGGTTGCCAGTGCCCGTCTCGCTCTTGTGAAAAGCCTCTGGAGAAAACTCTCTTTGTCGTGCCGGAACACATCAAAAAAGATCTGCCACTGGTTTACCTCGTCGCTGAAAGCCGGCGTGATGCCGCGTCCGGTGGTACCTCTGGATTCCTCTTTCAAGACATGCGCCCGATAGTGTTCCCATGCGAGATCGAGGAGTCGATGGCACAGATCGCTGACCTGGGTGCGCTCGTCGATGCGCAGTCGCGGAAGAACGGGATACCCGAGTGCTTCGATCGGCTTCACGTCCCACCAGATCTTGCGCGGATCGGCCACGACCCCGGAACCCATCGCGAGATGTTCAATCCGGGAATCCACAACTCCGCAGGGCAGGAGATTGTGTTTCAATCCTCCGGCGGTGTGTCCGGAATTGGCTCCGCCATTTACCTTCAACACCATTGCGATGTGGTTTGAAGGCTCGGACATCTTTTCGATCTCGTCTGCCACTTCGTACACGACGCGGCCTTTACCTTCGTCTCCGAAGGAAATTCCAACGTCTGCGATAATGGTGCTTTGGAAGGGTTTGAGTGCCATGATTATGAAATGTCTCAGTTACAGGATGTCAGCCACACCGTATTCGCGATGGCCCGGATAGCGTGCTTTGAGTGTGGCGACTTGTGAAAGGAATCCGTCAATTTGACGAAGCGCGTTGCCCGTCTGATTGCGAATTGAGTGCGAAATGCGTTCGAGTTCGGATCGATCGAGAGGGAAGGTGGGATCAGCGGCCAACCGATCGATCAGGTGATTCTCGAGGTTTCCCGATTGCCGGCGGGTTTCGATTTCCGCCACCGCATGGGTTTTGATGAGATGGTGGGCGTCCTCGCGACCGATTCCCTTTTTGACCGCTTCCATCAAAATGGTGGTTGTGAGCAGGAAGGGCGCGTATTGCTCAAGCTCCTGGCCGATAACTGCAGGATACACTGTGAGTTGCTGCAATACCGACAGGAAGGTGTTGAGCAGCCCGTCGATGGCAAAGAAACTATCGGGCAGCACCACCCGGCGAACCACGGAACAGGATACATCGCCCTCGTGCCACTGATCTCCGGCAAGAGCCGATGCCATGGTGACATGTCCAGCCAGAATAGACCTGAAGCCATGGATTCTCTCGCAACTCCGGCTGTTCATTTTGTGCGGCATCGCGGACGATCCCGTTTGCCCTTTGGCAAAACCTTCTGAAGCGGCCTCGTGTCCAGCCATGAGCCGGATGGTCCGGGCAAAATTGGAAGGAGCCGCACTCAGGGCGTAGAGCTTGCTGACCAGTCCGAAGTCCAGTGAACGCGGGTAAACCTGACCCACGCTACTCATGAGCGCAGGTAATCCGAGGTGGCGCAGCATCGATGCCTCAAGCTGAGCGGTTTTTTCCAAATCCCCGTCGAAGAGGGTGATCTGGTCGGTCTGTGTTCCGACGGCACCTTTGAGTCCCCGGACCGGGTAGGTGTTGAGGAAGTGTTCGAGTTCTGCGATCGCCAGTAGGAGTTCCTCTCCAAACATCGCAAAACGTTTGCCCAAGGTGGTCGGCTGGGCCGGCACATTGTGCGTGCGTCCGGCGAGCACCAAATCACGGAAACGCTCGGCGCAATCTCCAAGTGCGGACAAACTGCTGACCGCTTTTTCAAGCGTCATCCGCAGGGCTTGCGCAACCTGTAGCTGTTCGACGTTTTCGGTGAGATCCCGGCTGGTCAATCCCTTGTGGATGTGCTGGAAACCGGCAAGTTCGCAAAACTCGTCGATTCTCGCTTTGACGTCGTGCCGGGTGGCCTTTTCGCGTTTGCGGATGGATTCAAGATCGATCTTGTCGACCACTCGCTCATAGGCTGTGATCGCTTCCATAGGAATCGGGATCCCGAGGTCCCGCTGCGCCAGCATCACGGCAATCCAGAGTTTTCGCTCCAGACGGATCTTGCCCGTTTCAGACCATAGATCGGCCATCGCAGGGGATGCGTAGCGATCAGCGAGTACATTCTTTACCAAAGTATCCATTCAACAAACAAACCCGGCAAAAATGACCTCGGGCTAGTGGTATGGCAACCCTATTCGGAAGTATTCTGTGCGACCCCCAGATGGATTCGTTGCATGAGCTGCTCAGGAGCGCACCGGACCCGCGATCCAAGAATATCAATTTCAGTATCGGGGCAGTGTTGTGTATCGTGGCCATGGCACTACTGGCGGGGTGCCGCGGGATTGCTGAGATCGCCCGCTTTGCCACCACCTTAAGCGAATCCCAGCGCACCAAATTGGGCCTACCCTTGAAGAAACGCACCAAGGCTTTCTGTCAGGTGCCCGGTTCCAGTGTCTTTTTCCCGATCCTCTGCCGGTGATTCCTCAGGATGAGGCGTAGTGGATGGGCTTTTCGATGAGTTCGCTGCGGCCTTCGCCAGTCTTTGCAAAGAGCCGGATGTGGCGGAACCTCAGCCCGACTGAATGTCCGGGATGCAGGTCGAGTTCGCGCAATTCCTCGCGGGAGATTTCCGCTTCCAGGATTTCCCCGGTCGCGGTGCGCTCGAGGGTGACCCGACCCACGCTCCCGGCGGAAAAGATATGGAGCACCTTTGCTTCGATGTCATGCACACCTGATTCCCGGCGAATCTCGATGTCGTGAGGACGAACGTAGAGCTGATCCTTTTCCTTGATGGAAAGCGCCTTGCGGTATCCGCTTTGGAGCCGGTTGACGTTGCCCATGAACTCAATGACGAAAGGTGAGGCCGGGTAGTCGAAGACCTCCTGCGGATCACCAACCTGTTCGATCCGGGCATTGTTCATGACCACGACTTCGTCGGCCAGCTCGAGGGCCTCTTCCTGGTCGTGGGTCACAAAAACCGTGGTGAGTTTGATCTCTTCCTGAAACTGGCGCAACCACCGCCGGAGATCCTTGCGCACCTTCGCATCGAGGGCGCCAAACGGCTCGTCGAGCAGCAGGATACGGGGTTCGATGGCCAAGGCGCGCGCCAGTGCGACCCGTTGGCGTTGGCCGCCGGAGAGTTGATGTGGAAGCCGGTTTTCGAGTCCATCGAGCTGGACCAGGTGGAGCAGGTCGCGGACTTTCTCCCGGATGGCTTGTTCGGATGGGCGGACGTGACGTTTCCGAATTCGCAATCCGAAGGAGATATTCTGCCCGACGGTCATGTGGCGGAATAGTGCGTAGTGTTGGAATACCATACCGACGCCACGTTCGCGGGCGCTCAGGTGCCCGACTTCCTCTCCGTGGAACTGAAGCGAACCGCTCCCGGGATCCGATGACTCGAGACCGGCGATGATGCGCAGGAGCGTGGTTTTTCCGGAGCCGGATGGCCCGAGCAGCGCGACAAGATGGCCGCTCTTCGCCTCGAAGTTGACCTGATCGAGTGCTTTGGTGTTGGCGAATGACTTGGAGATGTTTCTAGCGATGATGCTCATGTCTCAAAACGTTTGTGGATCGGGGTGTTGTCGGGAACGCGTTCGCGTTCGGGCGCCTCGGAGCGGCGTGCCATTTGCCATTCGACAAAGCTCTTGCCGGCGAGGGTGATCAACGCCAGCAGTGCGAGGACAGAGGCCATAGCGAATGCGCCCACAAAATTGTATTCATTGTAAAGGATCTCCACATGCAGCGGAATCGTGTTGGTGAGTCCGCGGATGTGCCCCGATACGACCGAGACCGCCCCGAACTCACCCATCGCGCGGGCGTTGCACAGCAGCACACCATAGAGGAGCGCCCACCGGACATTCGGAAGCGTGACGTGCCGGAAAATCTGCCAACCGTTGGCTCCGAGCAGATAGGCGGCCTGCTCCTCATCGCGGCCATCGGCTTGCATCGCGGGAATCAGCTCACGTGCCACAAATGGGAAGGTCACGAACACGGTGGCCAGAACGATCCCGGGGACCGCGAAGATAACCTGAAGGTTATGAGCGGATAGCCACGGCCCCATCCATCCTTGTGCTCCGAAAAGCAGGACGAAGATGAGGCCGGAGATCACGGGTGATACCGAGAAAGGCAGGTCAATCAAGGTGATGAGGAGGCTCTTGCCCTTGAAATCGTGTTTGGTAATCGCCCAGCTCGCGGCGAGCCCGAACACGATATTCAGCGGCACGCTAATGACGGTTACTATCAGGGTGAGGGAGATCGCGTGGCGGGCATCCGGGTCGGTGAAAGCCTGCAGATAGGCCCCGAATCCGCGCCGCAGGGCTTCCGTGAAAACGGCGGCGAGTGGCACCAACAGGAGGATGACAATAAATGATATCCCGGCGGTTAGCAGAAGGAAGCGGAGCCAAGGCGGGTCCGATACCGCTTTTCGGCTGGTGGGGCGCGATGAGAGTCTGGAGATGATGGCTGCCATGGTGTGAAATCAGGATCGCAGACGGGTTGGAAGGGTCAGCGGCTTTGGCCCGAGCGGAGGCTGGTCCAGCGTTGGAGGATGTTGATCGCGAATAATCCCGCGAAGGAGATGATCAGCATGGCCACTGCGATGGCGGTGGCATCGGCGGTCTGGTATTGCTCCAGTTTGGTGACGATGAGGAGGGGTGCGATTTCGGTGCGCATCGGCATGTTTCCGGAAATGAAAACAACCGATCCGTATTCTCCGACTCCTCTGGCAAAGGCCAGCGTGAAGCCGGTGAGCATCGCTGGAAAAAGTGTGGGCAGGACGATTCGGATGAGCGTCTGGATGCGGGTGGCACCCAACATGGCTGCGGCTTCCTCCATGTCGGATTCGAGGTTTTCAAGGATCGGTTGGACCGTCCGGACGACGAAGGGGAAACCGATGAAAACAAGTGCGATCACGATCCCCGGGGCGGCGTAGGCGATCTTGAAACCCATGGCTTCGAGCGGAGCTCCGAGCCAGCCGTTTTTGGAGTAGATAGCGGTTAGGGAGATTCCGGCAACGGCGGTGGGAAGCGCAAACGGAAGGTCGATCATGGCGTCGACCAGCTTCTTGCCCGGAAACTCGTAGCGCACCAGAATCCACGCCACGATGGTGCCCCCGATCACATTCACAAGAGCGGCTACAAGCGAAGTGGAGAACGAAAGCTTGAGCGCGGCCATTACCCGCGGCTGAGTGATGAGCTCCCAGAAACCATCGATCCCGATGTTGAGGGTTTTGAGGACGGTCGAAGAAAGCGGGATGAGGATGATGATTGAAAGGTAGAGCAGGGTATATCCCATGGTTAGCCCGAATCCGGGCAAGCCCCGGTGTTTGCTTCGTTTGACCGGAGTTTGGGATGGATCGGCCGTGTCGGGTGTTGGATCGCTGGATGAACTCATGGGATGCAATTTGGAAAGAGTCGATGCGTCGTATGGTTGGGTGTGTGGAAGCGTGTGGAGGTGCGTGGAAGCGTGTGGAGGTGCGTGGAGAATGGGTTGGGAAATTCCGGATCCGGACGATGCAGAGGCGGGCGTCCGGATCCATGCTGGAATCAGGGTTTACTTCGGGATGTAGATTTGGTCGAACAGTCCGCCATCCGCGAAGTGTTGCTCCTGTGCTTTGTGCCAACCACCGAAGCTTTCGTCGATGGTCACCATTTTCATTGGCTTGAACCGGGCCAGATCATCGGGATCAGCGTGTTCCGGGAAGTTCGGGCGATAGTAGTGCTTGGCCGCAATCTTTTGGGCGAACGGTGAATATAGCCCCTCAAGATAGGCGGCGGCGATGTCCAGGTTTCCCGCTTTGCTTGCGTTCGCGTCGACTACCGTCACCGGAGGTTCCGCGATGATGCTGATCGACGGATAGACGATCTCGAAATGATCGGGTCCAAGTTCATTGATCGCGAGCCATGCTTCGTTTTCCCACGAGAGAAACACGTCTCCGATTCCACGTTGGACAAAGGTCGTGGTCGATCCGCGTGCTCCCGAGTCCAGCACCGGAACATTCCGGAACAGCCGGGTGATATAGTCCATGACCTTTGCCTCATCACCGTTGTAGGTTTGCCTGGCCCATTCCCATGCGGCAAGGTAGTTCCACCGTGCGCCGCCGGATGTCTTGGGGTTGGGTGTGATCACCTCGACGCCTTCGCGCACCAGATCGCCCCAGTCCTGAATGTTCTTGGGATTGCCCTTGCGCACGAGGAAAACGATGGTGGACGTATAGGGGCAGCTGTTTTTCGGGAGTCGCTTCTGCCATTCCGCCGGAAACTTTTGGGTGCGGGTGGCGATCTCATCGATGTCATATGCGAGGGCCAGCGTGACCACATCCGCTTCAAGTCCGTCGATCACGGCGCGCGCCTGTTTGCCGGCTCCGCCATGGGATTGGCGCACATCGATGGTCTCGCCGGTTTTCTCCTTCCACTGCTCGATGAACCATGGGTTGTATTCGGCGTAGAGTTCGCGGGTCGGATCATACGAAACGTTCAGCATCGTGCGTGCTGCAGGTTCCGCTTTTTTCTGGCATCCACCGAAAAGCATTGCGGCGCCCAGAATGAGGGCGGCTGCGAGGGCGGCCCCGTGGGAGCTCAGGTGCCTTTGAGACATTGGATTTTTCATGGGAGGTATGGTTTCTTTTTATGTAAAAGGGTGTTTCAGAAATCGATTTGGAAACGGCTGGCCAGGACTTCCTCGGATGAACGGGACAGTCCCAAACCCGAAAAGTCGGTGATGGAATAGTTGAGCGCTGCTTTGAGGTTGTCGGTCAGATACCAGTTGATACCCAGCGTGTAGGCCGTTGCCTTTTGAGTCGAATTGCTCCGGGCCAGCCGGGTGTCCGCAGTTTCCGAAAAGGCCGAATCCCCGACGTTAAGCTCGGTTGCGCGGATTCCGAGTTCAAATGCCCCCCAGGTTCCCTGCGATGGATTGAACGGACTGGAAGGTCTGACTCCCGAGTAGGATGCATTTTCCCCGGTCAACACATAGCTGGTTTGGAAGGTCCACGCGTAGGAGTCCACCGTCTTTTCATTTGTTCCGCGCTCGAGTTCCTGCGAATTGTGAACCCACTCGGTCAACAGGCCGAACGGCCCATGGTAATAGTAGAGGTGCGGGTTGATGCGCAGCCGTTGCCCCGAGGCACGCACGCCATCGTTGTAGCGGAAAAAGGTGGCTTGTCCATGGGTGCGGTAGCGGATGCGGCGATCCCTGTCGCTGTCGGCGATTGTGACATCTTCCTCGCCCACTGCGGCTGATATGCCAACTCCGAATCCGTCGAGGACATGACCTTTTTCATTTTTGAAGGGCTGCCAGAAGAGCCGGGCGCCGAAATCGAAGTCCCCCTTACTCAGGTTGCTGTTGTTCGACAAGTCGGTGTCGTCGAGTGCGCCATTGTAGATGCCCAGTGTCCACCCAAGCGTGTTGTCGACAGCGGAGCCCTGCATTTCGAGTCCAATGTCGCGGGTGGGGGTGAGGGCATTTTGAAGTCCACTCTCAATGAACAGCGTTTGGCTGAACGATTGCAGCCTTTCGAGACCGGAGACCCCCTTGAATTTTCCGATTCGCAGGAAGGTCGTATCATTGAAATAGAGGTCGCCCCATGCATCCATGATCCTGACAGTTCCCGCGAGTTCAGGCATGATGCGCCAGAGCATCGGTCCGGCTTTGCCGTGAATAAGCGGACGCACCCGGCGAATCGTCATTTCTGTGCTGCCGTCTTCGTCGTCCGGAAACCAGCGGAAGTCGGTCTGGGCCCGTGGGCGGATACGGAAGCTGAAGTTTTTGTCGGCCGACTCGGCGACGAGCCCTCGCCGATCGACTGTGATCTGAGCGGATGCTTGTGTCGATGCCGGGGCTGCAGTCTGGGCAGGTTTCGGCTCTTGCTGTCTTTGCTGCTCGAGACGGTCGAGACGGTTCTGGAGAGCGACAATCTGGGCACGGAGTGCTTCGATTTCGGGATCGCTCTCTGCCGATGCCGGGGCATGGGGCAGTAAGAGCGTTGCGGAAAGAGCGGCGCATGCAATCAGGCGTTTTGCTCTCGTGAGTTGAATGGGATATTGCATGGTCTGGCGAGTCCTAAGATTTTTGTAGGTTTCACCAGCCTCCGGTTGTCCGGTCAGCGTGGATGGATCGATGAATACTGGGAATAGAAGGTCTCCGGTTGCGCCGGTGGACCATAAGAAATGTTTACGGCTTCTTCTGGCTCGGGAAGCGGACTCTTTCCGTTTTTTCCACCTGCGCAACACGACCTTCGTGGACATGGATGACGACTTGTCCGAAGGTCATCGAGTCCACGTATTTTTTGACGAGGTTGCACCATTCCGGTGGAACGGCTGGATCGTCGGAATGATCCGCGCGTTTTGAGGATGAAGTGATCGTTTGCATGGATGGAAGGGGGGGGTATGGGTTATGCATTGTCATCCGAGGATGTCCATTCAGCGAGAAATCCCTGTGTCGGATCCGCCGGATCATGATTGGGGCCACGGACAGGAGCGGGTGCTTCCTTCCGGAGGAAGAAGTGTTCGGCTTTGTTTCGGCGGATCTTGCGCAAGGTGACCTCCACGACTTGTGCCAAAGTATAGCGGTCGAGAATGTTGGAAATCGCGTTGCGCACATCAATCATGAGCATGCGCAATCCGCAATGGTCCTCGTCCGGACATGAACAAGGCTCATAGGCGGTTTTACTCGCGCACGGTATCGGGGCCAATGGTCCGTCGAGCAGGCGGACCAACTCACCCATGGTGATGTTTGCGGGATTTTTGGCCAGTTTATAGCCGCCGCTTTTTCCCCGGATGGTGTCGACATAGCCCGCCTGCCGCAGCGAGAGGAAGATTTGTTCGAGAAACTTCAGGGGAAGGTTGTCCGCCGTGGCAAGATCGGTGGCAGATACGCACTCGCGGCCCAATTCATGGGCAAGGCCCAAATTGATCATTGCGCGCAGTCCGTATTCGCCTCTCTTTGAAATCTTCATTGATGGCTATAATGACGGAATAGTAGAGTAAAATGGTCAAGAATAAAATGATCGTGATTTATTCTCGTTTGGAAATAGATAAAGCGCCGCTTTGAGGGCAAAGATGGCCTGACAAAACGTTTTTGTTGGATGCTCAGATCCAGAGGGATTGTTCTTCGCGGATGCGGTCGTTCCGGATGGAGGAGCGGACCGAGCGCATGAGTTCCATCATGAAGCAGACGTTGTGCTGGATGAGCAATTGGATGCCCAGCATTTCGCCAGCCCGCAGCAGGTAGTGGATGTAGGCGCGGGAGAATTCGCGTGAGGCTTTGCAGGGCAGGCGCTCGTCGAGTGGCTGATCGTCGTTTTTGAAGCAGGCATTGCGCAGGTTGAGGTTGGTCTTCCCTCCGTGTTCCACCGGGCGGATGAGCGCGCCGCCGTGGCGGGCGATGCGGGTGGGGTGGACGCAGTCAAAGGTGTCGATTCCGTGATGGATCCCTTCCCATATATCATGGACGCCGCCGATGCCGAGCAGGTGGGTGGGGCGGTCTTTCCGGAGTGGACGGGATGCCCTGCCGATGACTTCGAACATCTCCTCACGGGTACCGCCGAGACAGCCTCCAATGGCCTGTCCGAAAAAGGGGTGCTCGTTGACAAATCCCGCGCTTTCCTTGCGCAGGTCCTCGTAGACGCCGCCTTGTACAATACCGTAGAGGACCTGTTTGCCGTTGGTCATGGCGTGGTAGGCATCGAGGCTGCGCTTCTCCCATCGGTGGCTGAGCTCCATGGAGCGGGCTGTGTAGTCGCGGGTCACATTATAGGGGGAGCACTCATCGAGGACCACGATGAGATCGGCCCCGAGCTGGATCTGGGTTTGGATGGAGGTCTCGGGTGTGAGGTAGTGCCGGGTCCCGTCGATATATGAAATGAAGTGAGCGCCGTCTTCGGAAATCTCGACCAGTTTTCGCTCGGTTCCATGCTGGCGCTTGCCCTTGATCTCGTCCGCCACCCATCCGTTGCCGAGGCTGAAGATCTGAAATCCACCGGAGTCGGTGAGCATGGGGCCATGCCAATCGGTCATGCGATGGAGTCCGCCTTGTCGTTCAACAAACGGTCCGCCCGGGTTGAGGAAGAGGTGGTAGGTGTTAGCGAGGATGATTTCGGCACCGCACTCCCGCATCTGATCCATGGTGAGCCCTTTGATGGCAGCCTTGGTCGCACAGAAGATGAAATGCGGGGTCTCGATGGTTCCGTGCGGGGTTTCCAGCAGGCCGGTGCGGGCATGGGTGCCGCTTGCCTGGGACGTGATTTTGAATGAAAAGCCTTCGGGGGGAGTGTGGTTCATGATCCGGAGGAAAACGACATGGGTCTATGATTCGTATGCGGAAAGGGATTGTCTGTAGCGGATACGATCCTCCTTGGGAAGCGCAAATGCGGCGAGATATAGAATCGGGGTATCGAGCAGGGCGACTCCCACTCGCAGGAACCATGTGCCGAGAATGTAGGTTTTCCAGACAACCGGCAATGGGAGCGGGCTGGGAGCCAGTATGACCCAAGCCAGCAGGCTGAAGATGGTGTTGTCGATAAGGGCGGAGATCCAGGTGGACGCGTTGTTGCGGAGCCAGCGGTGGCGGTTGTGGCTGATCTTCCGGATGCGTTGGTAGATCCAGATGTCGAGGATCTGACTCCCCATGTACGCGCTGAGGCCTGCTACGAGAATAGCGGGAACCGGGGTGAAAACGGCGGCGAGGTGCCGGTGGTTGTCCAGTGCCCATTGCCAGTCTCCGGACGCCTGCGCTTCGCTGAGTGGACGGATGCCGATCCCGAAGATCATAAAGGCCGTCATCAGGATAAGTCCGGAAAACCCGAGTAGCACGGCTTTGCGTGCGTGATCCGGTCCGTAATACTCAGTGAGAATATCGGTGCCAAGGAAGGTGGTGGCAAACAACACCGTCCCCAACGCCACCGGGTCGGGAAACACCGAGAACTGAACGGCCTTGAGCACGTGAAGATTGGCTGCCACAATTGCGATGCAAATGTACGCAGTGACACCCATCGCTCCGAATATCCGGAGCATCAACAACAGGGATCCGAAAGCGAAAACCAGCAGTGCGGCTTTGACCATTTCGGGGGGAAGCGCATGCATCCCTTCGAGGAGAGACTCGATCACGGCAATATCAAAAAAAGATAGGCTTGGTGCCTAGATGTTCAGGCGGATGTAAGCACCTTCGCGCAGACGGGCCACCCACTTCTGCTGGGCATCACGGGAGATTGTGGACATGATGCGATCCTCGATGATTTCGCGGACCTCCTCAATCGGTTGGATTCCCTCCTCGCGTTTGTCTTCGACGAACAGAATGAAAACATGGTTCCCGATGATCACCGGTTCCCGGGTATACGTGCCCGGTTCGAGAGCGAAGGCCACGTCGGCTAGTTCCTTGCGGATGTCGGAGCGTTGGACCCATCCCCAGTCGCCACCGCGGTCGGATCTCGGGTCTTCGCTGTATTGCACGACCATGTCGGCGAAGCGGGCGCCGTTGTCGAGTTCGAAAATGACATTGCGGGCGGCCTGAAGGGTCAGCTCGACGCGCTCGGGAGCGGATGCGCGCATCACGATCTGACGCAGGTGAACCCGCTCCTCCTGAAAGAACTGAATTTTGTTTTCGACGTAGTATTGCTCAATCTTCTCCGGACTGATCATGGACATGGACTTGCGCATCTGCGAGCGCATGACCGATACGATGATCTTTTCCTCGAGATCCTTGCGGAATTCGCGGATCGTCATGTTCTGCGATTTCAGGTAACGCAGGAAACGGGAGCGATCGTTGTTGAAATCGCGGATGAGAGTGTCATCGAACTCGTTTTCGATGATGGACTGCGGGATGTTGAATTTGTCCTGTTTGCGGTATTCCTGAACGATCAACACGCGGTCGATGAGGTTCTGCATGATTTCGCGGGCCAGTTCGTCGAGGTTCTTGTTGAGCTCCTCACGGCTGCGGGACTCGCGGACGACCTGCGGGATGATGGGCCCCATTTCACGCCGGATATCGGAGAAGGTGATGATCTCTCCTTCGACCATGGCAGCTATGCCGTTGGCGTATGGATCCTCCCAGACCGTTTTGTCGGTCTGTGCGAAGCAGGCGGTGGCCCCCAGAATCACTGGAATCAGCAAAAGGCTTTTAAAGCGGAACAAAAACATGGATGGATGTGGGTGATTGCTAAAGATTCGACAGAAAATTCAGGGTGTCGTTCAATAGTAGCAAGGGGGGCTTGCGCGTCAAGCGGGGAAATCTGGAGCCTGACTGGATGTATTGAAGGTCTTTTTTGTGGGCGAGACGGCATTTGAGCCGCCCGCGGATGGCCTCGACCGAAGCGATTCCCTTTGCTTCCGCGAGGCACCGGATCGCGGTGATGCGGATGAGCGCTTCGACGGCGTCCGGCAGTTTCCCGAAGCGATCTTTGAACTCGGCCCGGATACTCTTGATTTCGTCCACTGTGGCGCAGGAGGACAGGCGGCGGTAGCATTCCACGCGGAGGCTGGTCTCAGGGATGAACTCGCGCGGAAGGTAGGCGTAAACCGGATCGACCCATGGACCGTTTCCACCGTCTTCCTCATCCTGCAGCACGGCGAAGCGGCTGCGTTCGTCCGAGGCATTGGTGTTTGCAGATGAAGTGGGATTCTCGGATGGCTCGCCCATGAGGGCAAAGTCGAGTTTGACCACGGCCCGGACCACTTCGAAGCCGATCCCTTTCTGGAGGCGGTCAATGCTCTGCTTGAGTAAACGGCAGTAGAGGTCAAAACCGACTCCGGCGATGTGTCCGCTTTGTTCGGCGCCGAGGATATTTCCCGCGCCTCTGAGTTCGAGGTCGCGCATGGCGATGCGGTAGCCGGAGCCCAGTTCGTTGTATTGGCGGATCGCCGACAGCCGCTTGCGCGCGGAGGAAGCGACTCCGGCCGGATCGTGGAGCAGCAGGTAGGCGTAGGCTTGCCGGTTGAAGCGACCGACCCGGCCGCGGATTTGATAGAGCTGGGCGAGTCCGAAGCGATCCGCACCCTCAATGATCAGGGTATTGCAATTCGGAATGTCGAGGCCGGACTCGATGATGGTGGTGCAAACCAGCACATCGTATGCACCGTTCACGAAGTCGGTCATGATCACCTCAAGATCGTTGGCATGCATCTGCCCGTGCCCGACCGCGACGCGCAGTCCGGGGTTGCGCTCGTTGATCCGGGCGGCCACGTGGTGGATCGATGCCACACGGTTGTGCAGGTAGAAGATTTGCCCTCCTCGCTGGACCTCAGCCCGGATTGCGGCATCGACCACTTTGGCGTCGTAAGAACGCACGATGGTTTCGATTGGCAAGCGGTTGACTGGAGCGGTCTCAATGACGCTCAAGTCCCTTGCGCCGGCGAGCGCCAGATAGAGTGTGCGTGGAATCGGGGTGGCGCTGAGGGTGAGCACATCCACTTTTTCGGAGATCTGCTTGAGCCTTTCCTTCTGACGCACCCCGAACCGGTGTTCCTCATCCACGATGATCAATCCAAGATCGTGGAAGCGCACATCCGCGCTGAGCAGGCGGTGGGTGCCCACGATCAAGTCCACCTGACCATTAGCCACGAGAGCGAGGATGCGATCCTGCTCGCCTGAAGTCCGGAACCCGCTGACTTGATCGGAGACAACGGGAAAACCCTCCAGTCTTTCCTTGAAGGTGTTGAAGTGCTGCTGGCACAGGACGGTGGTGGGCACCAGCACGGCGACCTGCTTGCCGGCGTTGAGTGCCTTGAATGCGGCGCGCAAGGCAACCTCGGTTTTGCCAAAACCGACATCCCCGCAGATGAGTCGATCCATGGGTCGGGCGAGTTCCATGTCGGCCTTGGTCTGCCGGATTGCCGTGAGCTGATCGGGTGTTTCCTTGAACGGGAAGGTGGCTTCGAAGCGCTCCTGCCATGCATCATCCCGTGGAAACGGAAAACCCTCGACTGCTTCCCGTCGTGCTTGCAGTGCGAGGAGTTGCGATGCGAGATCGAGGGTGGCGAGTTCGGCGGCTTTGCGATCCTTTTCCCACTGGTTGGATCCGATTTTGCCGAGCTTTGGGGGGCGTTTGGTCAGTCCCACGTAGCGCGAGAGCAGGTGGCTCTGGCTTAAAGGGAGCGAAAGCCGGGCGTTGTCACTGAACTCGACCACAATCGCTTCCTGGACAGTGGGTTCGGCAACCGTCTGGATCCCGACATATCGGCAGATCCCGTGGGTTTGGTGAACGAGATGATCACCCTCCACCAGTTCGGTAAAGTCCAACAAGGCGTCCACCTGCGAATGCTGGGACATGCGCCTGCGTTCGCGGGTCCCCGGGCGGATGCGGATGTGGGGATGCAAGTCGCTTTCCCCGCACACGATGACGCCGGAAGCGGATTTTCTCTTTTGCTGAATCCATTCCGGGATCCACGCTTTGCGACCTCCCTCGAATACGAGCCCCCGGGTGATTTCCAGGATCACCCATTCGGGTTGGAATGCCCCATAGCCTTTTTCAGCCACCTGCCGCGCCAGTCTATCCTGTTCATCCTCCCGGGTGACCGCGATGATCACCCTGTATCCGCTCCGGTAATGATCCGCGAGCCAGGCCAGCACCTTTTCCTCGGCGGAGCCCGTATCTGAGGCATCCTTTTCGAGTTCGCCGCTGATCCGCGTGTCCAAACGGGCGGCTTTCATGGATCGATCGGGTTCCTCGAGACTGAGCAAGCGGGAGGGGTCGGGGTGCTCGTCGAGAGCAACCAACTGATCGGATGCCCCGTTCCTTTTCGTCCATGCCCATTGGATTGAAGCATGGCCCGCAGCCATG